>Ga0209093_1001401_pt1 | contig 13720 bp, 8 predicted proteins | sample SidtaG_4_FD_187450 | JGI IMG/M metagenome (GOLD analysis project Ga0209093, IMG submission 187450) | Marine algal microbial communities from Sidmouth, United Kingdom - Sidmouth_Male1 metaG (SPAdes) (version 2) | ecosystem: Host-associated > Algae > Red algae > Unclassified | place: Sidmouth...
ACTGGGTGCGCTACCGTGCGGACGACGGGACTGTTCGTGTCGGGCAAGCACGGGCAGTTGTTGCGGCGCACAACGGCACCCTCATGCGCACTGTTGTTCTGCATCGTGCTGAGTACGCAAGCAGCGTTCTCGACTGTCCCATCACGGCGTATGGGTGCAAGAGGCTGCAGTGGTGCAGTCAGGTTCGCGAGGGAAAGGTACGCCCCGACCTTGAGGCCATTGCATTGCACCAGGTCATCGAGGTACTGTGTGTAGAGCACGACTGGGAGGAGTGGGTGGATCGTGTCGGGGTGTGTCGATTCCCCAAGAGCTTTGCTTCTGATGCGAGCGACTGGCGCGACTATCGCTTCTTCATCAACAACTTTGTGTGAGGAGGAGAGGGCGAGGGGCGAGAGTACGTGATGATGTGTACATAAACCTCTTCTAGCATCTAGATGACTTTGCTTACAATGTACTGCATTGGATGACATTGGATGACATCTCATCCGTCTCTGCATTGGATGACATTGGATGACATCTCACCCGTCACACCTCTTTCACGAGTGGAAGCTCGTCGTGTATTCGCCACACCAAAGACATGAGTCCCTGCCAAGCGTGTGATAGAGATGCTCTCAGACGGCCTCAAAGGCCCTTTTCCTGAGGCTCGCTCACAGGCTAAGTCATTCGGGAGTGTCTTGGCCGTGAGAGCTGCTCAACCCAGAATCGCGGTCGCATTAGGGACACCCGTCCTCGCTGTGGGTCTCTCTGGTGGCGTCGAGGAGGCACACCTGCGTGATTGGCGATTGTTAGACCACAGGTCCAACGAATCATCTGCAATCAGTCCTGCACGGACTCGGTTTACTTCCTGTAGCCCCCCAGCACGTGGTCAAAAAACGTTCCTCGTGTTTGTTTACAGGCACGGCGACGCTCACTTGGGCCACTGAACGCACTGGGGTGGATTGAGGACCCACCCTAACGCTTGAGATGCAGTTGAAATGATGTCCTAACCGGATCGCAGAACTCCAGCCGACACAGTTGTTGCGGATGGCCGGATGGTTGCACGCATTTTCCTGCCTTTGGTATCATTATGGACTGCCCTAGGGTCGGGTTGGCGGCCAAGTCCTCACGCTCTCAGTTTTAGAATCGACCGGTCGCGGCCGAGGGCATTGCAGCAGATTAATGACATATACGGACTAGAAAATGACAACAAGATGCAAACATGTATTTCTTAGAGCACCTCGAGAGCTGTCCCGATGTCGTGTACAGCGCTCGAGATGCGGTGAGATGCAGCAAATGACATCCAAATGCAGGTGAGCACGGCTGCCGACTATAGCATAGCCAGCTGCCATGCGCCGCTTGGAGGGAGGCGGGGGGCTGGTAAAGCGTCTTGGCCGCCGACTACCGGAGGGGTTGGGGGGCGGCAGAGTACCTCCTGCGAGGACTTCAGCTACAGCGGCGTCCCCTTGTGGTTCGTAATTCAGCGCATCGATCTCTTGTCCAAAGCGGGGAGAATCCGGGGGTCTCTCGGTATGGTCGCCATCACTACCGCCAGCGGGTTTTCGGGCGTCAGCGGAAGCCGGCTCGGCAGCGGGGCTTACAACATCACCAGTGGCAACCACGGGGAGCCCGGTGGCTGCAGCCGCGGCGGCTGTAGACGGGTCTGCTGGTCCTTCGGCTGCGACACCGGGGAGGAGCGCCCTCTCGGGAGCACCGGCATCATCGTCACGAGACTGCTCTCAAACTGACGCCGTCGTCAGCATCGAGGCCTCGCCGTGCAGGTGCGTGCACACGTACTTCATATCCCGCTTGGCCGATCCGCTCCTGTCCAGCGCGTCGGCGCGGATGATGAAGCAAAACGACTGCCCAGTCTCATTAGACACGCCCGACACATGGAGGTGCGTTTTCAGCATCGGCACGCGCACCTCCAGCGCTTTGAGAATGTGGAAGAGTGAGGCCACGAGCTTGAAGACATCTAGCGGCAGCGAGCTTGTGTTTGCCCGCAGCAGCGAGTGCAGCAGCTCGTGTAGCAGCCGCACACGGTTGTTGCTGTTAACTTTCGGCTCCATCGGCCTTAAAATCAGGGCCCCACCGACCTGCTCGAAAGCTGCCGGGCGCCGGAGCCCTCCCACCCCGCCCCCACTCGTCCGCCCAGGCCCCACACCATGGCCAAGCAGACCAACAGCGGGCGCGCGAACGAAAGCAGCGGCATGGGCGGTCGCTTGCACCGCATACGCCAGCAGGCCACCACGCCGTCAGGGAGGCAGCCGCCTCGTCTACAGGAACAACCGTGCGGGGGGGGGTGGGGGTGGGAAGCCGGGTACAGAGAGGTGTTGTGCCCAGAAAGTCGGCTGGTGACATGTGCGGGACGGATGAGAAGGCCAGGTGAGAGATGCACCGCCGGCCGCTGCCGTCACTGTCGGCGGCAGCGTCGGCGATCGACTACGCCGACGCCACCACCGCCCAGAAGACTACAGAGAGACGAAAGAGCGTAGGCGGCCGGAGGGACACACCGGGGATGATGGCAGCACAGAGGGGCCGACGGCGGCGGCCGTCAGAGCGGCAGCACCACCCCACCGTCAGCGGCCAGCAGGGGCATCCTGCAGGTAGCGACGCCGCCAGGCAGCGGCGGCAGGAACAGCCTACGGTGGTATTTGTCGTGGCGGGCACAGACAGCACGACCGTGGCGCTGCCAAGCGCCCCGGTTGCGTCAGCGGAGGTGGCGGTGACGTCGACGCCGGCGACGGTGCTGGCGGTGACGACAGTCGCGGCGCCAACGGTGGCGGCGAGCGAAGGAAGGCGGGCGCACGAGGTGCCTCTGCCCCTGCCCCACGCGTGCCCTGCGGCCGGCGGCGCACCGCGGCGGCTCCCCCACCCCCGTTCGGGGCCCGCAGGAGCGCCGAGCAGCGCATGGAGCGCGGCAGTGGTGCCCGTTCCCTCCAGCCAGGGGCATGCAGCACCGTCCAGCGGCGTGCGGCGCGCCGCGGCGGCGCCCCCAACCCCTTCAGGAACACCAAGGAGCGCCGAGCAGCGCATGGCCGCCAGCGGTTCCCAGCGGCGGGCGGCGCGCCGCGGCGATGCCCGCCCCCCCCCGCCTGGGCCATCCAGCACAGTCCAGTCGCATGCGGCGAGCGGCGGCGGCGGCGCCCCCCCCCCCTGAAGGGCACCCAGCGGCGCCCTGTGGCAGGCGGCGGGCGACAGTACCCCCGCCACCATCGAATGCGGCCGATCCGTCATTCTGAGCGTGGTGTGCAGACCGGACCGCGGGCCATTGTTTCTGGACGCACAACCGGCGCCTAGTCGGCGGTGGGCGGGCGGTGCCGCGGCAGCGGCGCCACGCCTAGTTAAGAGCGCACTTCTGGGTGAGACAAATGGATACATTCAAGGAGTCACGTCCAAACGTTTCAGTTGTGATTCAAACCCAATGTGGCCACTGCATGCATGCGCGGCGTGTCCACCGGCGCACCCGGCGAGATACGCATTCTTCCTTGCGCAACCACCTACGGCCCCATTCAACGCTGACCGGGCCCCCTTCACCGGCGATTGGAGCTGGGGGTGGATCCTCCATCTTCCTGGACCAGCCCTTCAACGTCAGACGATGAGCAGCGACGAGAAATAGCCCGTTTGCTCTGTCGATACCCCTCCCATCCCCCCCCCGCTGAGGTATGTTGACAGATGATAACAAAGCAGCATACCAGCAGTCTCCTTTTTTTGGTCCGTTGCTACAACCACAGAGAGGGGAAAACGATGATCATTTCAACCCGGTTCTTAAACTACTTTTCTGTTATTGTTTCCATGGTATGGTCAGTTGTGTCTTTTTCCTGTTCACTTCGCATGGTTCGAGAAGATGTGAGGCTTCTGCTACATTGCAGCGGGTGTTCATTCGAACCGGGCCGGCCTACGTGTGTGTCTCGTGCTCCTCGCCTTACCTCAGGCCTGGCGGCGACGCGGACCTCTGGGGGCGGGCGGTACGCTGCGGCGTCATCGATGACACCGAGTCTATTGAGGTCCTCAAGACGTTGGGCGTGCGAAAGTGCGCGGTGAGGGAGGGGGAGGATGCCAACGGGACCGTCCTGGGATGGTGTTGGCCTTGCTACTCGGCTTGCCGTCCACCAGCCCGTAAACGCCGTGGCGCGCAGTGCCACTCTATCCTACATCCTCTCGTCAAGACAGACGCCGCGGCTTCGTCCGTGCCGGGTCCAGCGTGCCTCCGTTTCCTGTGGGTCCCAGAAAAACGTGGGGTGCAAGCACGTCTTCCTCCGTCTGACCTCGAAACGGTCTGCCCCGCATGCAGGACGGCGGCCGAGTTGCGCAGTCGTGCGTTTCGGCACCCACCAACGCGCGTGTCTGCCTCGGTGGGCGGGGTGTCGGTTCCACCCGCGGGAACGTCTGCCATACAGCAGGGCGACCTACCTGGTATTTCTGTTGCGCCAAACGCCAGCAGCGTGGAGGGACTGATGCACGCACACCTGCGCCGGACACGCCCAGAAAAGATCACTACTGTTCTTTCAAACGGACGGACTCGCACCTACGTGAGGATTTCCACCGCCATTAAGTCGGTGGTGGGGCCGCGGCACGGCCGGCGTCGCAGAGCGATGGCTGTGGAGGCAGTGCCACGCATCACCCAGGCGGACCCCTCGGCGGCCGCTGCAGCGATTTCCACCATCCAAAGTCAGGCCAAGTCGCGCGGGGGCTCGGCAGTCGCGCCGTGGTCATCTCTCTCTGTTCGAGAGCAGCTGCAATCTAAGGTATCCAACCGCATCATCGGGGTGACCTGTGGGCGGTTTCGCGCCCTCGTGGAGGCTGGTGGCAAGAGCTTAGCCAGCCTGCAGGCGCTGCGTGTGGAGGCGGCTGCAGCCTCGAGCGCGCCGCACCACTCGGTGACAACCAGTGACCAAGGGGCTTTCCTGCTCAGTCCAAGGGCGGCAGTCCAATCTCGGCTTGACGACTTGGTCGCCAACGGGGAATTTTTGGAATGCCCGGTTCGCGAGCCAGACTGCCTCTCTGAAGACGCTGGCTCCGCCTCGGACGCATCCCGGGGCTGGGACTCGGCCTCCACTGATTCCAACGACGTTGAGGTGTCGCAGGTCAGCGACGTTCCGATTGCTGTCCCCGAGCAAGGCCCCCCCCCGGGTCATCCGGGTGGCTACCAAGACGGGGACTTGCCACTTGGCGGCCCGCACCCCACTGACTGGTCTGCTCTGGATTTTCTGGGCAGCGCTGCTCTGCTGAGCACCACGCCCGAGGCCAGTCCAGCGGCGGCTGCGTCCATGGCGTGTCAGATGGCCAGCCACGACGCGCCAGCGGCGGATGAATCTGCTGGGGGTGGTGGTGGTCGGGAATCTGGGACGTCTGCGGACGGAGGCGGCGCAACGGCTGGCTCGTCTCGGGGTGTCCAAGGAGCAGGTGACGATGCGGCGGCTGCTCCTGCCGACGCAGATCCCGCTAAGCCCCCCGTCCAATTATGCTTTGGCATGGACAAGGGCGGCCGGACAAGCACGGTGAAGGCCTTCCTCGGAATAGCCAACCAGCGCCACCCTGCCAGCGTTGGCCACTCAATATTTCTGGGGGTGCTCCCATGCAAGACGGATGACCATGCAGCACTGGAGGCAATCTGTGATGTGTGGTTGGCTGATATTGAGGAGCTGCGCGCCAATGGCGTCCAAGTCCGGGGGGAGCCTCGCACCGTACTGGTCATCCTGACGGGAGACTACAAGTGGATGACCGCTTTTGCGGGTTACTCGGGGGCTTTTGCTGGCATGCCCTGTCTGTGGTGTACAGCGGTGGCACGGCCAACTGCCAAGAACGCCGCGATGGTCAAGCACTTCGGATGCATCTAAGACGCCAGCCGCTGCGCGGGTCGGCCACGCGACGTCGCCCACGCGTTGCGCATGTGCTTCAGATACGCGGCAGATCTAAATGGGTCGCTCGCACATCCTAGGGCCTTGCGACGTCACCTGTCAATCGAACGGCGCCCGCTCATGGTGATTACCGCCATGGATGTGGCACCCATGCCTCTCCATCTGACGCTCGGTATCACAATCGCCCTACTGGAGCTTGCCGTGGAAACCATTACGTTCTCCCTGGGGGAGGCCGCTGCACTGGCCTTCTGCACTCCCATGGGTGATATTTTGCGGCAAGACGCCGGCGTGTCCCCAGCCCCCTACTTTGGTGGGACGTTTGAAGGGCGGGAGTGCCATCGTATTGGTCGCAAGCTGGGACTTGTGGCTGATTTGATGGGCGGCACCGCCCCGAGGCCCAGCGCGGTGGCGTGGCGGCGCGCATGCTCCCTGTGGGAGGGGCTGCTGCCAACTCTCAACCGCGCTGACACAGTTGGTGATGATGAGATTGCCCAGTTTGGGACCGACGCTGCCGCTTTCGTGAATGGGTTGAAGGCTGGGTTTGCATGGTTCAGTGTAACCCCCAAGATGCACGTCCTGTGCTGCCACGCGGCCGCGTTTCTCCGACGGCTTCGGAGTTTGGGCCGGTACAGTGAGCAGGGACTCGAGGCCCTCCACGGTCGCTTTCACCAGGATGCGGCCCGCTATACGTCGGCGACGTTTCTCGGCTCGTGCCAGGAATTTGTCAAGCCGGCAGCTGTCGGAGGCGCACCCGGCTCTGCCGCCCACAGGCATTTGCCAACGCGCAAGCCCGCGGCGGCAGGGGCGCGCGTCGCAAAGGGTGCTGGAGACAAGCGGACACGAGCGTACAAAGAGCAAGCGGGGCTGGCAACCAAGTCGAGTGCCTGCCGCGAAAAGGCGACAGCTGACATGGCTGTCTGGGTGGTGGGCGTCACCAAGGCCGCGGCCAGTCGCATTGGCGCTCACCTGACCCGCTTGGAGCGAGCCAAGTCACGGTCGCTTACTACGCGTGGGAGGGAGACCGCCGCCGACCTGGCGGCTGTGAGTGGGTGGGTAGACGACGGCATGCTGTCAGAGAGCGAGGCGGCAGCTCCGATGCAGCTGCTGGGGTGCGACTTGGAGACAGACGAATGTGATTAAACGATCTCGGCTCGTGTGATGGCCACCACGTGATGGGATGTGGCAGCATGTCTGCGGGCGAGTCAACGTCCAGGCTGCCGCGCGATGCCGAGACAGTGGAAGTCGGACCACGACACCGCGGAACACTGGCACAGCTTCGTGTAAATTTGTGTCCAGCAATGCTGCGATTAAGCCATAGAAACAGCCCTCCGGGTGACACGTCCTCGACTTCATGCAGATTGTTCCCAGATCGTCCGCCACGCACTCGAAGCATGAAACACATACGTCCAACTGCGATCTGGCCAATCAGAAGTCTAGAAAGCCAGAAGTCCGCTTTGGGGCTCTTTTAACTAGGCGTGGCGCCCCACCCCCCCCGAGCAGCGACGAGCGGCTGCGGCGGATGACGCGGCGGAGCGAGAACCGTGCACGGAGATGGACCCCGCCCCGGCTGTGGCGCACCCTGCAGGCCAGGCCCGACGTACCCTGACCCAGTGAATTATATGGCAGATCTAGGGTAGCCCCCCTTCTAGGCCCGGGGCCCGGGCCGCCGAGAGAGAGGTCGCGACTCCTGGAGAGTTTGCGTCGCGCAAACTGGGAGGTTGTCCGTCTGGTCGGTTTGCGCATGCCGATGAAGCGCAAACCGGGGGCATGCGGCGTGTGGGCTGGGCGGGGCGGTGCTTATTTCGCCGAGACACTTCGAATAGTGTAATGCAGGCACGCCTCACGGCCCCGGTTTTGGCTGCACAAATTCTTGTGGGTGAAGTGTAGGAGGAATACCCTGAGGGGTTTCGCAAAGTTCTTGCGGAGCTTCAGCAGAGGAAAATGCCGCTTGTGTTCGAACACGGTTTTAGGAGCACTGCGCAGGGCAGCGGCCCCAACTAGGGATGGGCAACCGGATGGACTCGCCGAACCGGTTCAACCGATTTCAGTCACTGGCGATTATCGGTTTTAAACCGGTTAATCGGGTGATGCCAGCCCGGTGGCGGGGCGGATCGGCTCTCCTCTTGCAGAGGTGCCGGGTGCCTCTCTCTTGCTTTCTGTTGCAGGTGGGCGCAGACACGATTTTCCAATGGCTCCTTGTGCTTTACTCCCGCCGCTTCCCACGTCTGAAAACAACAGTCATACCGCTCTCGTCCTGAAAGAAAAGAAGAAAACCGCCCACGCTCATGCGCCCACTGATACGAGTCTTCCCATCACGCACTGTCACCCCGCGCACGCTCCATGCGACGGCGCCGCGCGATATCGTCGTGGAGCACAATAAACTGCTCAGCGTTGACGCCCGTCATCCGGGCTCGCAGATTGGAAATTGTCCGCACAGCCTTTGAAAAGACGCGCTCGGATGTCACGCTGGTAGCAGGTATTGCAAGCAGGTACCTCGCCCCCAGAGCAACGCGAGGAAAGTGCTGCTCATTTTCGCGCCACCAGTCGAGTGCGGTGTCCTGCGACTCTGGGCCCACCGCCCGGCCGAGGCACGCGTTCCACTCCGCGTCGAGGGAAAACGTCGGCTGCATGTGGGAGTGGTGGACGTATCGGAGGCAGTGGGCGGAGTGGGTATCGCAACTGCACCAGCCGCAGCCGGTGCTGCGGTCGGGGGACGCGCAGGGAGCGCCATCGCGCTCCGTCCGCGGTGACAAGCGTCGACGAGGATACTGGTTCGAGCCGCGACGACGCTGGCTGCGGGTGCCTGCTGTCCGGCAGTGTTTTGGTCTGTTGGTATCATGCACTTGTCGATCCTAGTCAAGCCAACTACCTGGATATGGCGGCTTATTCCCTGTATTTATATCCAACTGGTTCTGTCGATTTTCGCTGATGAACACCGGTCTTCGAAACGGTTGGGGTTTTTGGGCCAATCAACCGGTTTCACCGGTTTTCAATGAACCGGTTGCCCATCCCTAGCCGCAACAAAGGTGGGCAGTCTTGTAACGATCGAATCGATTGCACACACCCCACATTTTGGTGGCAAGGGTGTCGCACAACTCCTCCAAAGGGTTGCCACCCAGCGGCCACGCATCACACCCATTCACTGCCACCGTTGCCGCCCCACCGCGGTGGCCCGGAGACTCCCCCAGTGTATTGCGGCCACGACGGCACTCCCACCCCGGAAAAGGCGACATTAACCCAGCTGTCACGCCACGCCCCGGCCACGGCCGCGCCACCGTTGTCGCCGCTGTCGTCCCCTTTTGTGCCACCGCCTTCGCGCCGTGCGCCGTCGCGGGCGCGCGGTCGCCACCACCGTCGCGCTCGAAGTTGCAGCACTCTCACTGCGCCAGGCGGCAGTGACGCAACGTCGACGCGGCGGGCGCGTTGCTGCTGTCGGACAATAAAGAATACCCGCATCGACATGGCAGCCGCGGCGACAACATATCCGCCACACACAGCAGCAGCCACCAGACGAACACTCGCCGGTTTGTACATTGTTGGTGCAAGGAGCAGGAAGGACTTTTCGACAACCACGAATGCGCCTGCCCTGGAGGGAAACCCCCACTTATTGAGGGGCTCCCCTGCCGAGAAGATGGCGTGCGTTGCCGTGCGGGTACTGCGAGCCCGCCACATGGCCCCCATCGCTTCTTGTGAGGCCAGCGCAACGACGCCAGACATGGACACTGCACCGAGAACGACGATCGTGGAAAAGCCCAACAACGTGGCACGGCTCCACAGTTCGGTTGTCAGTAGTATGCCGAGGAGGGCACCAAGCTCGGGGACGATCATCATGATGGCCAGGATGAAGTCGGACAACGACACGGGCGGGGCGGGATGCTTCTCGCCGAAGATGCGGCGGTCGTACCCATGGGAAATCCGGTCAAGCTCTTGGTTGAGCTCAATGCTCGCGCCAGACTGGTCGGCTAGGTTCGAAACTGCCGCTACCGCGTCCAAATCCAGGTGGGAAGAAAGCCTTGACACGGGTTTACCATGTCCTGCAACAACGGCCGCCGGCAACACTAGTTGGCGCTGGAAGAGAGATCCTGCGAGCTTGGCTTCCACGGCTGACGATGGATTCACTTCCCGGGAGGAGCGACCGATGAGTGTGCGTGGTGTCACGCGTACGGGGGTCAAGCTCGTGCCCGCGAGTACCGTATCAAAAGGGACCTCGTCCACTTTCCATGCGGGTCTCATGTACGGCAGGGCGGGGCGCGACGCCAGTGCATCGTCGGCAGCAGTAGGGGTCAAGCTAGTTGGCGTGACCGTCCATTCCACTTTGCCGGCTCCCGCCCACACGTCGGCGTCCATGATGTTGCCATTGATCTCTTCTGATCCCGACATTCGTCGGACGCGACCCCACGGGCGGATACCGTTGCAGACCGATGGGGAGACGAGGAAGGAGCGCAGACTTCCGGCACATAGAAGCGTTGCGAGATGTGCCAGGAACGGGGTGCTGGTTGACGACGCGACAAGCGAACCGCTGCGGGCTTCGACTGGATCCGCCAGCACCGTGCCGTTCAGATCCCATTTCACGACCTCCTGCCCGTCTTGGATGGAGATCAGTCTCGTATTCGTTGATGTCGGTGCAGACAGCGTCGGGCCGTGCAACGACAGCTGTCCACCGAGGTGGAAAGGCGTTGCCGCGTGCTCAAACCATCCAGGAGAGCCCAACATCCCGCGACCCAGCGTCAGCAACTCCGAGTTCGCAATCTCCACTGGCCGCTCGACGCCGTCGGGACCCACTTGCGTGATAAGCGGCACGTTCGTCGTCAAGCACCCAGCAGGCGAGGTGCCGCTGTCGCCCTCCGCGTCAGAGCCCCCGTTCGTCGCAGAGTCGTTCGCGCAGAACGTGATCGGCATGGAGGGTCGGGTTGTATCGACGGCCACCACGGAGTCACATGAGTCAGTAGCGCACACGCCGAGCCGCTGGACCGTGACCGCCAAGACATCGTACACACTGACCTTGCGATACACGCCACCGCGTATCACGTTCCGCCCCATTGTGAGCGCCCCAAAAACCATGGCTTCGTCAGTCACCAATTGACGATTCTTGTCGGCGACATCGTCCTTGGCGACAGGAAGGAGGTCAGGGTGCGCTGGCCACCATGAGCGCCCATCCATGAGGCGGCTGCCGTTTGGGCAGTGTGGCAGGGAGTCCTCCTGTGCTGCATGGGGCTCGTACTTGACGATGGGATCAGGCCAGCGGTTGAGATTGCGTTGCTGCATGGAGCGTAGTGTTAAAAGGGCGCGTCTCGTCGCAGCAAACGAATGACCTGCGGCATGGTCAGGTCCTAACGCTGCGGTCGCTTGGTCAACATGAGCGACGCAAACATCCTCTCCAATATCAAATGACTCGTCCAAGACCGACTTCGTCGCGTTGATGCCCGGGAGAATGCAAGCAAGGGAGCACGCGGACGCCCATCGGCCTTCCGGCATGGCGTTGCCAACAGGGAAGGCCAACACGGACGACAGCGGGTGGGCGGCAGTGGCGGACTCGGCAGGATCGACACTCTCGCCAGCTGCTGTGGTGGTGGCGGTTACTGCCACCACAGCAGCCACAGAAACCACGCATCTAGATAACACCGACCTGCGGCAGCCGCGTCGAGGACACCCGGGGGGGGGCCCAGGAGCGAGCGTGGTGATCATAGACTGTGGGCGCCGGCAGTACCGCCTGGGTGCATCTGCAGCAGCGAGGAACATGCGACGCCGGCCGTAGCAGCTTGAACAGGCCCAGTGTGTAGCAAGCGACGGTTAAGGTTGAAGGGGATCACGGCTGCTACCTCATAGAGGGATGAGAGGCACAGTCAACGGCCCGAGGTGATGACGACAAAGTGGTCGGCACTGTTGAAAGACCGAGCCGATTCTGTTGCGGTCTTAATGCGCCCGCCAACGCTGAAGACGTGCGGCTCGTTGTCGGTGACAGCGGCTCTCAACCTCCCTCGCGGACCACTCGAGCTCCACCGGGCCGGTGGTGCTGACGCACGTCGCGTGGAGGGGGCAGTATCGCGTTGCCTGCGACACTCCATGCGCCTGGCATGGGCTATTTAGGATTAGAACACACCTGGACAAAACACACGTGGTGTGAAATGGGCAGTGTACCCGCCGCTGCGAATCAGATGACGTGCTTGTTTTTCTCACTTGCAGCGAGGATGGGTCTGGTCCGTTGCGGCTGCTGTCGTGCAACCCAGGCCGTTGATCCAGCGAGCCTGGACAGCCCCCACTGCAGCTGGAGATCACGTTGACAATTTCGGACAGCTATCAATAATTCAACCCCAGTTGTTCGCGGTCATGCGTCAAATGTGGACCAACAACAGAGCGGGTCCGCACGAAAGGTGGGGTTAGGATTTTGGACTGAAGCAACATGATTGGAAGACGCACTAGCTTGACAGTAGAAGTCTGGACGCTCTGGGTGCGCTCCCCGCCTTTTATGATAAATAGTACATGCAGTCCAGGTCCCCATGCCGTGGGGTCGTTAACAGGTCGAATGATTGGCTCACAATGCCAGAGAGAGAAAATTCTGCCGTGCCCCGCGCCGCCGCTGCCGCCGTGCGGCGATGCCGGCGGCCGCCATGGTGGCGCTGACGGCGGCAGCAGCGGCGGCCGCACCGCCGCCAATGCAGCGCCACTCGTGGTGCGGGGGGGGGGGGGGGGGGGGATTGAGGGACGGAGGGTAGGAGGTGCAGATAGCACCGTCGCCACAGTGGGCGACGCGGCGCGCGGCGGCCGCTCGCCGCCGTGCGCCGCGCCACCAGACGACGCGCGCGGCGCCACCGCCGCACACGTTTCCGCAGGTGCGGTGCGCGTGTCCGACCCTGCCCCCTCTAGTGGCGCGGTCGTGGCTGCCCAGCGACGCACGGCGAGGACACGCTGCGCGTTGCGTCGGCGGCGGCGTCGGCGGCGGCACCCCCCGCCGCGCCGTCGCCGGCCAGTGACCACCCACCGGCGGCCGCGGCGGCGGCGGCGCCTGCCCCCGACGGCCGGTCACCCGCGTCGTCGCCCGCGCGTCCGTGTCAGCCGACTCGCCGCCGCCACAGCGCTGTGCCTGCAGGCAGACGCGCCGCTGCCGCGACAGGTACGGGCGGGGGTGCGCTCCCTCCCCCCCCCCCCCCCCCCCCCCCTGGTGACCGCCCGCCTCGGCACCGCGCGCCGCCATCTCAATGGCGCCGCCGCTGCCGGCGGGCGAGCGCCGCGCGCCTCTAGCCACCACCAGCCACGGAGGCGGGTGTGGCCGACGGCGGCCGCATCGCCGCCGCCCGCCCCGACCGGCAGCGATCGCAACGGCCGCCACGACCGGCGGTGGTGCGCCATTTTGTGCCAAGTGCGCAACCGCCGCCAGTGGCCACACCCCCACGCGGCGCGGAGGCGCGGACAGGGCGCAACCACACTGCGGCGTGACGCGGCCGTGGTCGGCTGCGACGCCCCGCCGAGCGCACTCGGCCCGCGTGCCACCCGACGCCGACCCGCGCGTGCGGCGGGGGCCGCGGTGGCAATCCTCTCGACCGTGACCCCACCGTCCCCAGTAGATTTTTGCTCATCTGCAGAGGTGGCAGGTGATTTTTATTTGATTATAATCATGGTGATTTTAATGATTATAATCATTTTACATCACGGGGCTGATGATTATAATCACATGGGCATGCAGTGGGCTTTACAGTTGGGCTTACATGACGGGGGCTACTAAAGGATAGAGACAGATGGTTGGCCCGCTAGCTTTCAAATTCAAGCATTTCACTGGCTGTTTGGCAAGTCCACGACTGTCATTGGTGTCATCAATGCTAAGGACATGCACTGCTCCACTCACACGCTACGCTTCCACAGATGGCAGAACTGGCAACGAGCATGGC
>Ga0209093_1001402_pt1 | contig 13715 bp, 13 predicted proteins | sample SidtaG_4_FD_187450 | JGI IMG/M metagenome (GOLD analysis project Ga0209093, IMG submission 187450) | Marine algal microbial communities from Sidmouth, United Kingdom - Sidmouth_Male1 metaG (SPAdes) (version 2) | ecosystem: Host-associated > Algae > Red algae > Unclassified | place: Sidmouth...
GTCCGCCAGCGTCGCCGACGTTCTCTGGAACTCCTTGGTCGCCTCAAAGACGGGCGTGAGGATGGCGATACGGTGTCTCATCTTGTCCCAATCACGATGGGCGACACGGAGCTTGCGCTGGTCCGCCGTCAGCGTCGTCGAGTGGAAGAAAGTGGAAAGCTGCGGCCACATAGAGTACAAACGTGCCAGAGACATGTTGGTCGACCCCCAACGCGTCGCGACTTCGGACGCAAGGCCGCGAATGGCCGGGTCGCCTGAAACGATGATGGCTCTCAACCTCTGCGCCTCCGCGTCTGGGTGCCTGATGAACTCTGTTGTTGCGCGAAGCCGGGTCAGCAGCTTCCGGGCTGCAGGATTGGGGCAGGCCTTGAGGTGGCGTCGCGCGGCCCGCCCGCTGGCGGCAAAACGAATCGCCCGCTGTTTGGCAGACTCACCCGACGTTCCCAGAGCCTTCCGAACCGCCACGCGCAACGCATGAGCCGCGCAGGAAATCCACACGGCATCGAGTCCGCCTCGGCGTTGCGCACGTTCGACCCCGAATCAGTTGTGGTCGAGGCAAAGTCACCTTCTGAGATTTCGACTCGTCCAAACACTTCTTGCTGCCACTCGACGATGGCGTTGTGCTTGTGCTTCCCAGGAAAGGCCCAAACACGGAGGGACTTTTCTTGATATCCAATGTCCCCAAGTCCGTGAAACGCAGGATCAGCGCGCCGTAGCTAGCTCGGGACACAGGCGCCGTCCACATGACGATGAAGACATGGCCCCAGGGTACACCCGTGTAGTCGTTGGCAGCGGCCGTGAAGAGGTCGACGAGGATTGAGGAGATGAAGGACGCCATCTCCGTGAGATGCAGCGTGACCGTGCCAATGCTGGTGGCGCGTAGTTGATCCGTAAATCTGCAAGGAAGGAACAGACATTGGCGCTGGCTCCAAACGCGTGCGAAAAAGATGTCATGATCTGCATCAGCACGAATTGTACATGGTGCTCACGTCGATCGGCCGGGCGCATGACTTGCGTAATCGCACCGTCCGCCGCCGTCAGTCGCGTGCGAGGTCCTCCCTTGAAGTTCTTGGCCAGGTACAGCGCCGCTAGAAGGTGGTCGCCGCGACGTGCAGCAGAGCCCTTGCCCTTGACGGTCGTTTCGAAGCGCTTCGTGCCATTTGACGTTTGACCACCCCGTAAGAACAAGTACGTCTCGGCATTGTCAAGAGCGCACACCTTGCACCGCACGTAGACGTCGTTGGACCCGTCTAAGAGGTACAAGTAAACCAGCCCCCACAGTGGCGACAGTCGTGTCCTGGCACGCCCGCTTGGGTCATGCTTTCAAACGAGGTCCTTCACTGATCAGCTTCCCGGTGCCTTTGCCACGACTATGGGCCTCGAAATGCCGACTTCGTCATGAAGGGAGGCGCTGAACGTCTGGTCGTCGGGGCCCGTGGGCGCGCTAATGCTCAGAGGCCGCTTGCTCGATCGCGATGTCATGGGCGGCAGGATGCGCTCCGTGACCACCGCCCCGCCCGTACATGGAGACGGCGGCGGAGGAGGGGTGGCGGGGTGCACGACGTCGATATCGTCATCGGACGATGATGGTGTGGACATGTTCGGAGAAAGAGGAAGGGCGCCAATGCGTGGCGTTTCGTTGCATGGACGTGCTCGACGGGAGGAACATCCGGCACGTACGGCTCAGACCCGCATTGAGCTTCTCCAGCTCGTGGTCCAGCTGTGAAGAGCCCTTTTCAGAGGGTGATGACCTTTCGAGCGCCGACTGTGTTGGGCGCGACACATGTCGACTCACGGCCCCGACTGGAGGCTGGCTCGGCCGAGAGAGGTGTTTCTGGAACGTGATTGGCTGTGACGACGCCAAAAGCAACGCTACATTCTTCGTGGATGCACATATCTTGGTCAAAAACCTTCGATGTCGGCCGCGTGTGCAGCAGCGCAGCTAACAGTCTCGGGCACCCCAAAGGACAGACCCGACCTCAGCGAACGGGAGTCTTCTGCCACCGCCTCGGATCGTGCGGCTTTCAAACCTGTCTCTTCGCGAGACGCATCTCATGAGTGGCCCGGCTTGAACTTAAAAATCAGGTGGCGGTCCTGGGGATATCCGTCATACACTCTGTTCATCCGCTCTCGAGTCTCCCAAGTTTCCGCTGTTTGGAGAGGCCCACAGTGTATTCGTCAAAGCCATTGTATGGTTTTGTAGCCGTGTCCAGCGCTCCTGTCGTTCACGTGACCAGCAGCTTTTAACTTCAAGGCGGTGATTCAGCCGCAGAAGGAGCTGAAGCGTCAGTGGACGGTGAGGCCCTCCGGCTGTCAAAGCATGTGACGCATTCCGCGTCAAACAATTGTCCGCCTGTCCGGTATCGGGCTGCCTCATCACCATCACACGGTTCGTAGGCGCTTCCAGGAGTGCTCAGAAGCACATCCTGGAATTGCAAGCGCGCATTCACCTGTGCACCAGGCCATTGTCCTCCAACCAGTGCATACATGCGGTTGCCGCACGCGCTGCAATTGTGCGATCGCCATCTATGAGCGTTACGGCGGTTGCAAGTCTCTGCTCCTCCCGGACATGCAGTCAGATTCTCGGAGGCAATTGTTTGCAGAAAGTCTTCTGAGGAGTCCAGAGGCCTTCGTGGCGACTGATCTGCTACATCAGCTGACCAGAGCGCCTAGCATTCTTCAGCCCGATCCAAAATTTCAAACTTCAGGGAATAATTCATGGGCGTTGCTGCGCCGGGAGCTGTGCCGGCGTCCTCCACGGCGGCAACGCCGGGACCGACCCGGGCTCGTCCGCCCATCGCCTCTGTCCCGCCGTTGCCGCCTGGCTTGCGGTTGCCGTACGACCCCAACGGTCGTGAGTGGCGGAAGCCATCCCGCCCGGCGGGTGCGGCGGCGGCGACCAGGCGCGGGGGTGGGGCCGCGATACCCCCGGCGTCTGCCGGGAGCGCGAGCGCCGCCCCGGCTCCCCGCGGGGTCCCATGGTTGTTTCGGTGGAGCGGCCGCCGCTGCTGGGGCAGGCGGCGCCCGTGCTTCCCCTGCACCCGGCCCCGCTCGCCGGCAGAACAAGGCTCGCCCTGCTGGACCCGGTAGTTTCCGCGGCCGATTGGGCGCTCGTCAGCGACGTCTTCCGGACTTCCCTTCCCCAGGGTGTAATCGGGACACACGCCGTGTGGCGGGCCTGAAGGGAAATTCACTCCGGCTGCGGCGTAGGACGCCTGGCCGTCGGCTGAGCACGAGTTCCGGTCCTTCATCCGCTCCGTCGCCAGCAGGGCGGCGTGGTTGCGCTGCGTGCTGCGGTGCAACTCGGCCCGGGTGCATTTGGCTTCGCACTCCACGGCCGAGCTACTGTTCGTCGCTGGCGGCGAAGAGCACGCCCACCTCGAGGACTGGCACTCCCGCCTGCATCACCGCCCGGCGATCCCGTTAGGCCACTCCTTGGCGCTCGTCAACTGTGAGGGCGTGGGTCACCTGCTTTTCTCGAGCCCGGTAGGCCCGCCGACCACCCCGGAGGACTGAGTGTAAGAGCCCGGACGCTGCCCGCGAGGTGAGCGCGTGACAACCCGCCGTGCGGGGCACGAGGCGATCTTCTTACCCGTTCGTTCCGGCTCAGGGTAAGCCCCTGCGCGTGCTCCCTTGTCGCCGGCGATTGCCACGCGCTGCGCGACGCCGCAACTACTGACGTACGATTACTCACCCGTCATGCACCAGCAGCAGGGAATGCTCCAGGCGTCTTCGCGTCATCCCATCCAGGGCGCGGCGCACGTCACGATGACGGCGGCTGTCGTGTCGGGGTCGCTCCCCGCGTACTGCTACACGCACCGCGTCTTCAAACCGTCGCCTTGCTACGAAGCCCTGATTGCTTGACGGAGTACGACGCTATGGCAAGGGCAGTGCCCTGGTCAGCCATTCAGGACAGGCTGCGCTACCACCAATATCCCATCCGTCAAACCCCCAGCACCGTGCTGCCCTACCAAGTGGGTACCGCGGCGGACCGCCGGTGCCACTACGTCCGCGTCGTGAGCGTCCCAGGGTCGCCGAGAGCCCCCTTGGGGGTACTTCTGGAGGCGCCGCGACTGAAGAATGTCGTTGCCTGGGCGCTACCCGTGACGGAGGAGTGCTGGACTGTGCCCGCCGGCTGCACCATCCCTGATACGGGGGATGTCCCGCCGTCGACGGAGGAGGCGACCGCTTCGGCCGCGTACCGCGCACGGAAGCCGCGTCACGCTGACATGAAACGTGGCGGCCCTGCTCAGGCAGGGTCCGCCGATCGGGGTCCCAGGCCGTGGCATCGCCTGGTACCCCGGCCGGGGGAGCCGCCTTCCCCGCGTCGGGGTCGCCTCATCACGAGCCGTTCTCCCGCGGGCCCGGAGGCGACAAAGAGGAGGCGCGCGCATGGAGAGCCAAGGGTTCAAGCGCGAGCCCCCGCGACGTACCCGCGTCGCTCCCCGCGGCAGACACCGACTGGGACCGGAATTCGGACACCCGTGGTGGCGGTTCAGGGACGGCTCATGACGATGTGAGGGACAATGAGCGGCAGGGCGACTACTCCGGCGGTGCCGGCGCCGACTGTGGGAGCGGATGGCCGACCAATGCAGGCGGCGGCGCCGTCGGCGCCCGCCTCGACAACGGGGCCCGTTGGGAGGGCGGGGACGTCCGAGGCGCCGATGCCGGGGATCCCCGCGCGTTGCCTGCGGCCAGTCAGGATGACGGTCGCGCCCATGTTGCTTCCGGCCGCGGCGGCCCCAAGGGGCGCTCCGACCACGGCCAAGGCCGTCGGGGCGACACCCCTGGAGGCCGTCAGTGCGCCCCCGAGCCCCTGCGTGACGGCGGGGGATACCCCGCCGCCGGCGCCGGGGTGGCCGCCGGGTCGCCAGGCGACGCCTATAGCGGCCGCGACTGGGACTCGGAGCCCCGGAGGGAAGGCGGGTATTACCCCACCGCCGGAGCCGGAGCGGCCGCCGGTTTGCGCTCCGCTCCCTGGCACGCCCGTGGCGACAGTGACGGCCCCGCAACGGCGCTGCCGGAGGTGGGGATCGCGGGCCCTGTCGTGACCCCCGTCCCGGGGCAGCAGGACGTCGCCTACGATGGGTGGCTGTCCTCGCTGTGGGATCCCCCTTCCCCGTGTTGAATTGGATTCAGCACCTCCCAAGGACCAGGCATACCGGTCTTGTGGCGTGGTTATTTTTTTCGATCTCCCCAGGTTCTGGGCGCAGTTGTTGCTCGTGGTCATCATCGCTCGCTCCTTCGGTCGCGAGAAGGACAAAGTTGCGCGGGTCGCAGTGCGTTCCGGCATTTGTTGGGCGGGTGCAGCCTCTAGCGCCGACAGGGTGGTATCGGGCGGTGCCACGGTTGTCAACGTGTCGGAACACGGCCGCTTTGGCGGCCCGCGGTTTACACAGCTGGACGATGACTGCAAAGTGTGGGCGGCGTACCAAATTGTGCAGCTCAAGAAGGAGAAGCTGTGGAGGGCGGTCGTGACGGACTATCCTGCTTCTGGGTCAGACGACAAGAAGGCCGACCCCGTGGTAGCAGAGTGGGACGCAAGGAATGAGACGGTTTCTGCGACCATCCATATGTCAGTTAAGCCCGTGCATCTGAAGACGGTGACGTCCTTCGACACAACCAAAGAGTAGTGGGACGCGCTCAAGGTCAAATTTGAGGCGCGGGACAACGCTCAGCTGCTTCGGCTCATGGACGAGCTGAGCAGCTTGTGGCCGCCGCGATGGCGACTAAAGAGGCACTGTGACTACGTAAAATGCTGTCAGCACTCGGCGTGGATGGCGAAGCCGTGCCAATGGGGAAGGACAACCAATTTTACCTTGCGCGGGTCAACAACCCCGAGGCGACGAGGCGGAGAAAGCATGTCTACGTAGCCTACCACATGGTTCGCGACAGCCAGGCGCGCGGGGATGTGGCCTTCTTCTTCCTTCCGAGCGCCGAAATGCCGGCGGATGGGCTCACCAAGCCGCTGCCGTCGCCGGCGCTCACGGCCTTTCGGTCTGCCGTCGGGGTCGGTATAGACCTGGGCGCGGTCGGGTGTGGCGCCGAGCATGGGGACCCCCTATCGGGCAAGTGCTGGGGCGCTTCCGTTCCACTGGAGGCATCCAGCCGCGCCGCCCCGGTTGGGAGGCAGCGACCTCCGTCGACGCTGCTGTGGGCCGCTGTCGGCTTTGGACGGTTGCGCTACCATCCACTTGCGTAAGGCCGGCAATGGGGCGCTGTTGCGCGGAGCGCAGACTTCGAGGACGGCCGATTGGGACCGTCCCGGGGCTCTGCGGCGCCACTGGGGACCTTCAGTGGTGCAGCCGCGGGTTCGTGGTGGTCGTCTTTGTCGATTTTGGAATAAGTCAATTTTGGCCGTACCAGAAGGTCTACTTGTGTTGCGGGTCGAGCCTATTTCGACAAAGTCGATTAAGCGGGCTGCCGAAAACACTTTGACGGGCCCCCGACGAGCCGGATCGTCTCCGGTCAAGGCGGCACCTAGTGCGCTGTGCTCCCCTAGACGTCTGCTTCACGTCGATGGTGAATTCTGATGATTTGATGTTTTCGCGATGCTAAGTCGATTTTGGCCGTACCAGTAGGCCTACTGGTTTTCGGGTCGAGCAGATTTTGGCGAAGTCGATGAGCCGTCTTCCGACCACACTTTGACGGGCCGCCGATGCGCAGGATTGTCTCCGCTCGAAGCGCGCCCGGTTGCGCTGCACTCACCTTGACGTCTGCTTCACGTCGATGGTGCTTTTGCCGATTTCGTCGGAGGTCGAATTACCAGTATTAACACCTGCTATCGACTTCGGGATTTTCTCGACTGCGGAATTGGACGGGAGAGGCTACACTGGTCAGGACCGACCGAGGCCCAGCTGGAGCATCCATGGCGCGGACAGAGGCGCCGGGGGGAGCGTTGAGCGAGCCCCCCAAGCCCGCGCTGGTAAGTCGGAGTTACCGTCGACTGCCTGGCTAATTCCCGGAGCGCTTATGCGGCCATCGCCTTTTTTGTCCGTGCCTTTGACATGCATTGCTGTGTGAGGCTGGTGTAAGAACTTGTATTCGTATCGTGAGGGGAGCTCATTTCGGAGGTGAGTTCGGGTCGATTTTCTTGGGCACCTTGAGGGGCGCCGCGAATTGTGGGGTAATGAGAGCTTGTACCCTTCAAGGGAGGGAGCTCTGCCTTTTGAGGTGCGTCGTGGGCCCTTTCACTGCGTTGGCGGGGGTGTGCCTCCAGGACGTTGAGCGAGGGGTACACGGGGGATGTAAGAGGCTGATGGCCTCGCGCATCAGACCTGTCTCGAGTAAAGCAACGCATCCTCCCACTTACCTCCCGCTTCCCTAGGATGACGTCCAGTGCCCGCTGTAATGTCGCGGGTTCGTTTGTCAGCCCGAACGGCATCCGTTTGTACTGGTAGGCACCGTCGTGTCACACGAAGGCCGTCTTTTCCTGGTCTTCGGGCGCGATGGCTACCAGCCAGTAGCCGGCATTGCAATCCAGCGTCGAGAAGATGGTCGCCTCGCCGAGGCTGTCGATGCACTCGTACATCCGGAGCAGTGCGTAGGAATCGTTCTTGGGCACGACGCTCAGCAGTCGATAATCGACGCAGGAACCGGAGGGTTCCGTCCTTCTTCGGGACGAGCACAATCGCGAAGCCCCATTTCAACGACGTCAGTTACATGACGTCAGCTTCTCGCTGCCGCTTGACCTCGGCCGTCTCGGCCTCTCGGGCCGTGCCACCCGCGCGGCAAGGCGCGAAGCGAACGGGCCGGGCTCCGGCGTTGACGTCGATGCGGTGTCGGGTGGCTTTGTTGACGCCCAGCACCTGGCCCGTCCTCATCGTCGAGTGCTGGCTCATCATGCGCCGCAACCGGGTGTGCAGTGCCGGGTCCGCATCCGGGAGGTCCACGTCCTCCATGAGGACCGGGGCCACGGGCTGTGCGGCACCCGGTGAGGGGCCCCATTCGCCCGGGTCCTGGGGCTGCTCTGGTGTTGCGCGTCCGCCCCCTACGGGTACCGGCTCACTCGGGCCCCGCCCGGGTCCGGGGGCACCCCGCGTGCCTGACACCTCACCTACCACTCCCGCCATTGTGGACTGTGTCGTGAAGGCCGGGACGGCCAACGCCTCGAGTGGCGCCGCGCGGGGTACCTGCACAACGTCCGTCGCTAGTAGCTCAACATAGCCGACGTTGGAGCGCTGCCGGAGTACGACGTCATGAGTGCGGAAGGTTGGTCACGATCACCGGAAATGAAAGCCCCTCCAAAATGTCGTGGACGCCGTTGGCAATGGTTACACCATGTGTCGTGAATAGGTGTGCGGCTCCAACACCTGACCCAGTTGCCCCCATATGGTCCGCTCGCAGACAATTGCGGCCGCCGACGTTGGAAGCGCTGTCTTTCAGGCGGAGTTTACCACACATGAGACGCTCATCGATCGGTCGCCGTCGTCCAGCGGCCCCGGCAGGATTGCGGTGACGGAGCCGTTCGTCCAGCGGATAGACCGGTCCTACGACAGGGTGGCGTGCGCAATCTCGTCGATGAATGTGCAGCCCAGGATGACCGGGTCCGACTGGTCGTCGACGACGAGGACGGTCACAGGGACGATCCGTGAACTCGTCTGGCGCCACAGCATGACGGTACCGCCGGTGCGTAGCCGCGCGTCGTTTTCTTCCAGGAGGAGTACCTGCTCCTCTTTCTTAGAGGTGACCACCTGGAGGAGCCAGTCAGGGGCGAGCGCACTCCGGCGGACTAAGTTAGGCCCCGCCCCGGTGACCACGACGACCCCAAATGCGACAAGGGACAACTTGTTCAGGCCCATTGAGGACATGACGCGGTAGTTGCGCAGCCTCAACAGCAGCACCTCCCCCCCCCCCGATGGCGTGCCCGGTTCCACCGCGGATTCCACGACGGCGGCGGCATGGCAGCGGAGACGGGTACGCTCATTTCGCGCGCGGCCAACGAGACGGCGCCGGCCCCTTCCCCCCTTGCGTTCCCCGTTGGCAGGTCGGTCCGCCGAAATGCCATCCCCACAACAGCACGCCCGGGGAACGGAGTGGCTCAGGGCAAGAACTGAAGCGGCGACCAGCAGCACCGAAGTGGGATATGGGGCGACCGAGGGCGTCGCCTGGGCTGGGGCCGGGTCCGGGCCCCCGGACGATGCGCGGCAAACCCCCCCCGGTCGCGCGAGGCCGCGGGGGCAGGAGGAGGGCACCGGCGGGCGACCTGGCGCGGCGCGCCGCTTGCGGACATGCCGCGGGCGGTGCTCCGAGATGTAACCGTGCCGGTGCGCTATGAGGCGGAAAACGTCCGTGGGCAGCCCACTCAGGGGGCTGCCGCTTACGCGTTTCCCTGGGCGTGGCAGGGGCGGCCGGTGTCATTGTCCCTTGCAGTCCACTCCTCGGAGGAGCACCTGCCCTCGCCGGCCGCGGCGTCTGGGTACGTTCGGTAGTCCATTTCTACGGCGTGGACGAAAACGGCGGCACCCGGCGGAGCGGACCCGGAGGCGATCACGTGCGACGGTGGATGCGCGACCGGCGGCCCCGAGCCCAGTGGCAGGGGCGTTGGCGGAGCGGTTCCCAGCCCGCTTCGGTGTACCGCGACGGTATCGTGAAGCGCGTGTCCGTCCACCCGGACTGCGGGCTACTGAACGGGGCACTCCCACATCTTGAGCCCCAAGTGACCACAAAAAGAGCCGGCTCCCAGCCGCCGCGGAGCGAATGTCGAAAGTACGATCCGGCCTGTCCCGCGCCGCGTGGCGCAGGTGCTTCGCAGCACAGGAATCTAGAAGGGCGGTTAAAATACGGGAACGCGGTGCCTGCGCTGGGCGGGAGAGTGGTACCCGGCGTCAGGGTGCCGCGCCCGCGGCCCACCCCGGTACAGGCTGGGTACAACTCCGGGCGTCCTCCCCACGCGGGTTGTTGTAGCCACACCGACGCGGGCTGCAGACTGTCGACCAGTAATACCGGGGCGTCATCTAGCGACCCGTGTTCGGGGGGCGTCACCGACGCGGCCAGGACGGCGGACCACTCGGCCCGTTCCGCATACATACCGTTTTCCGTAATGGCCAGGGCCGTGGCGGCGGAGGCGGCTCCCACCGGGGGGGGCACCGACGCCGCTGTCAGGGCTCGCCGGGGCTCCCGTTCTTCGCTCTCAGCGACCCGGGAGGTACTCCCCTTGGGCTTCGCCTGGAGCTTGAGCCCCGGGCGCTACCTGTGGTTGTAGGATGAATGACGTTGGTTCAATATCCAGGTAATGGCGACCGACCGTAGACGCGCGATAAAGCGAACGCTATCGCCTTAGAGGCGAGGAAGAAGAACCTTTGTTCGTGCAACATCCGATGGGGAGCCGGGGGTGCCGACGACGGCGAACCCCGGTCCCATGGTGCTTTTATTATCAGACGGTAAAGGGGCGGGGTCGATCGACCGAGCGATCCTAAAGATCGAATAACCACCAAAATAGAGACGATGAAAAGAAAGGACCGATATACAAGACGTAAGTAACCTCCCAAACTGCGGGCCACAAGTCAGTTCAATCCTCCACATGAATACTGACCAGTCAAGGGGGGCTACCGGGCTCAATATCCGAATATTAAGGAGATATGCTACATACCCCTGTAATGAGATTCGAGCCTTCCCGGCGAGTGGGCGCAGATCGACTGATCCGCCACCACGAACGCCACAAGTGGCAACCAATCGGGGCGTCGCGTATTGACGCGCGAAGGGGTGTGTGGGCGTGACACCGTGGCCGGCGCCTGCAAAGGGGATCGGGGAGACCCCTGACACTCTCGCGCGAGGCGGGGCGATGGAGCCCGCGGCCCGAACGGTCGCGAGCGGCCCAAAATGGCCGATGCGTGCCGGGGGCCAGGGGGCGCGAATGGGCAGCCTCTGAGCATCCACGGGGCGATAGTGGCCGTGTAGGCACCAGATCGGCCCCTACAGGGGAGGGGACGGGCTTGCGTGCCGCAGAGGGCACAGCCAGGGGCAGCTGGGTGGGACTCTGGGCTCGCTTCATGGTATATATACCGGGGGGTTGGTGGACGGCGAGCGCCTGTCCGGTTCCCCATGTCATTAGGCGTCCGGGTTGAGTAGCCCAGTTGGGCAGGTCGCGGTGGCCTGCGCTTGCGAACTTTGTTGACCTCTGGGTCCCTTGTCCGCCGTGCCCCAGCCGTCGCGAGGCGAGGCTGTCACGGCCTTGCCCTCGGCGGGGAAGGGTCGTTGCGCTCTGGCACACACGGTGGGCGGGGGGACGGGGTCGGGCTCATAGCCACGGAGGAGTCGGTTGCGCGGCTTGTGCTCAGCCGGTTGACCTTTAGGTCGTGGGGAAGAGGGGGTGGAATCGTGTCGGTGGGGAGGAGTTGCAGCAAGCGCGGCGGTTGCCAAGGTCGTTTGCCCGCCGCAGCGTGCCGGCGGCAAGTTGAAGGCCAAGATGGCGGGTGGCGGCAGCGACGTCCAGATGGCCGACGCGGCCGGCGCGGCGGGCAGCGGTGCCAATGGCGCGGGCGGCCCAGCGGGGCGGGCCGGGGCGGAGGCGAGCGTCCGCTCTGGGTCGCGGCGCGACGGGTCGTCGCCGACTCTGGGCGCGACATGCGCGGCGGCAACTACCCTGACGGGGCGGAAGAGCAAGAGGCTGAGCCGCCGCTCATCGAGGGGGCGAGGCCGTCGCCCATCCGGCGGACGTACTTCAGCCCTCCGTCCCTTAGGACTCGCGACGGTATCCCGGTCATGAGTGACGAAGTCCTCATGGAGGCGGCGACGAACAACCGCCACGTGGCTCTAGTTCGTGTTGAACAAGGCCACTGGGGCGTCCCGCCGGGGTCCATCGACATCTTCAAAGGGGTTCCGGACGACCGTGTTGACGCCCTCGTGGCGGAGGTGCATGGTAACGCCAATTATGGGAACCAAGGCGAGGCGCGGCAGGCCTATGAGGTCTTGGCCTATGCCAACGAGTTGGTCCGTTACGGACGTCCGTTCCATGACTTCCACACGCGTCTTTACGCTTGGGCCCTCATGTTCCCGGTCCACCGGATGGGGACATTCGAGGTAGCCGCCAACAACTTTGGGCGGCTGCGTCGGGCTTGGCCGGAGGCCGTCTTCCTGTCACGCCGTACGGCCACCGAGTTGTCGGTGCTCTTTGCCCAGGAGGCAGGCATGGAAGACTACCTCGAAGAGCTCATCGAGGAAGCTCGTGAGGCGGAGCACGCCGTGGAGGAGAAGTTTGACGCGCGCACATTGGCGTTGACTTCTCCCTTTCTGGCGCCGAGCTATGCTCCCGCCCATCGGCGCGCTCAAGACGCGGCTCGCATTGCGAGCCGCGGGCTGCTCCCCACCGCTTGGTGTTCCGGTGTCATCCGGGCGCCACGTCATTTCGACATGTCGCGGTGGTTTCCCCGTTACCCCCGCTGGTGGTTAAACTGCGGGGTGTGGATGGAGATGTCTTACGCACTGTCGTATATGGCTCATAAGCTGGTGGACGAGTTCAGTGCCGTCTGGCACGTCGTCAACGCGGAGTACTACTACTTCCTCGCGGCCGGGTGGGTACACACCCTATTGCCGGACAAGGTCTCTGCCTGGCTCGACGCCAAGGCGCTGCAGCGGATGTCCCGATTGGGCCTGCACCGCATGGCCAGTGGGCCGGGTGGCCAGGCCATGTTCGATACTTTCCACAAGATGCACAAGGCCACGGAGGTCTTCCCGTGGACCATCGTGGTCAAGGACGTCATCCGACGTGACACGCAGACGCGCGCTGCGAGCCAAGTGCACGTCCATTTGGACTCGCTGGCCGAGTACGGGTTCATGCTGAACCACCCTTGTCGGGGTTTTGCGTGTCTTCCCGTCGGGGGCGAGAGGTCGGATGACGATGGGGATACGCCCGTGGCGGCGGCCCAAGGCAACGCAGGCTTTGTGCGCCAAGGGACGCGGGCGGCCAGTGGGCCTTCGCGTCGGGCGGCCTCGCCTAGCCGTCGGTCGCTTTCGCCGGTGCGCGAGACGCGCGTCATGGCCGCGTCCGGTGGGCATGGGCGTCCGTCTCCGGAGGACCTGTGGACTTCGCCAGAGGCGTTTCAGGCGGCGGTGGCCTTGTTTGGCCACGGGCCGAGCCGCCGTATGGACGGGCAGCGCGTGCCTCGTGGCTTCGGGGCGGCTGCTCTGGCGTCGGCGTGGAGCCGCCAGACGGAGGCGTTGCGCCGGGCCGTGCGCGACGCCCACGGCTATGTCCTTGAGGACGCCATGCCGGTGTTGGATCGAACCATGAGCGCGGCGGCCGACTCGGCGGCTGCCTTCGTCCTGCTCACCCAGGAGGTCGAACGTCTGCGCCAAGTGGCGGCGGTGCCTCCCTCGCCTGTGCGTTTCGACGCGGGCGACATCCTGGGCCGGCGTCAGAGCCGTGACGACGAAGACGAGGAGGAGTCCCCGCGCAATATGCGCCGTCGCAGTTCTTCGGTGGACGGGGACAGCCGGGGGCACTTCCGCAACTAGGCGGGTGGTCCTAGACCGGTGTCGGCGAGATTTGTGTCTTTGCTTTGATTTGGCGTGTTTTTACTGCCAGTGCCCATCGGCAGGTGATGCTGTGGCGGTGTTTCATACGCCTTGACCGCTCATAGGGTGCTGTTGTTTGGACAGAGAGGGTTTGGCTTGTGTAGCACTGTTGGTTGTCCTGTTAAAGTGAAAGGCAACAAGTGCCCATGTGGTCATATCATTCTGGTCTTTTGACGAGTGGGGGAGTACCTCGTGCGATG
>Ga0209093_1001403_pt1 | contig 13705 bp, 12 predicted proteins | sample SidtaG_4_FD_187450 | JGI IMG/M metagenome (GOLD analysis project Ga0209093, IMG submission 187450) | Marine algal microbial communities from Sidmouth, United Kingdom - Sidmouth_Male1 metaG (SPAdes) (version 2) | ecosystem: Host-associated > Algae > Red algae > Unclassified | place: Sidmouth...
AGGCCGCTTGCGAGTGCGTCCGGCGGCGTCGGCAGCGGTGGCTACTAAACCGGCACTGGTGCCGCCGCCGCCGTGTCCCAAGTTCCCCGCTGCAGGCAGAGCAGGAAGCTCCCCCGCAGTCTGCGCCGCTGCAGGACTCATCGCTGACAACGTGCGCCGCGTCTCAGCGCTCGGCGCACCCGCGCAGCCGACGGGCGCCCCGTCGGGCGCCGCTCGACGACGCTTGGGTCGCTGCGCCGGCATGAGCTCCATCATTGCGTCGACGAGCTGCGTTGAGCTCGCCCCCTCCGACAGCGCGCGGGAGGAGGAGACGCCGACGACCGCGTCTCTGGTGGGGTGCATCATTCGGCCGCGAGGTTGTCTCCAGGCAAGACCCATGGATCTCTGCAGCGTGGCCGACACGACCCCATGAAGCTCCCGCAGCGGCGTGGCGAGTCCGGGAATACCCGCAGACGCGTCCGTCGCGTACATCATGGCCGCCGTCGCGGACGTGTGCTTGCTTTGTGAGTCAGCCGCCGCCGCCAGAGGCCCCGCCGCATGCGCTCGGTCGGAAAAGGCGTCGGTGGTTGACAGCGGTCCGCCGTCAACGTCCCACCCAGTGAGCACGCGGATGACGCCAACGGCAAAGTGACGGTAGTCTGCGACACCGTGGCCATCTGCCAGGTGCGTCCGCAGCCTGGAGCCGAGGAAGAACGGGCTCAGCGGCCGTCCCGCCTGATCTCGGAACAGGAGGTGAGTCGGCCGACCTGGGCCGCCCAAAGGCACTCGGCCGCACCGGCGCTCGTCTTGTCGGACGGCTCGAACAACGGCTCGCTCGAGCGGCTCGACAAATGCCAAAAAGGCAAGTAGGAGCGTCGAAGACGCCGCATCCAGCCGTCTGAACGACTGACGCGACACGCCGCCGCTTGCCGTGGATTCCTTCCACTCCCCACTGACGACCACAAAGGTGCCCAGGCCAGCCTCCCAGAACAGACTCCGGCGCTTCTCCGGCGTGTCGCGGATGAGCATCTCGCGCGACTCTGTCAGGCGGTCTGGGGCGCCGGCAACCACATGCTGCAGCGCCCAAAAAGCAGCCGCAACCTCCCGGTAGCGCCGCAGCCACACGTCTGCCTCCTTGCGGCGCGCCGTGAAGAGCTGGATCCCCGCGAGTCGGGCCGGCTCCCCGGCGTCCGGGTTGGGCGTCGGCTCCAAAAGCGTCTCGGCGTCCGTGCACTCTACTGGCCGCAGGGGGGAGGTGGCGAGCACGTTGCTGCGCGTAAAGTGTAGCGCCCATCCACGCGTGATGTGCTTGTTAGAAGGGTGCTCTAGGAAGGATCGTCCGCTCGACCTCACCGTTGGCGGGTCAACCAGCGCGCGGGCGCCGACGAGAAAGCCGCTTGCGCCAGCCGTGGGGTCGTACCCGAGAAGCAGCTGCTCTGTAATGACGCGCCACATCATCAGCTGCAGCTGCCTCACCCGACAGCCGACGTCAGCGGTGCTCATGTGCAAGCCGCGTTGGGGAAGCGTGCCACAAACGGAACCGTCAAGCTGGTGGTCTGGGTCCTCACAAGGCGCAAACGCGACAGCCTGGTACTCGCTCCGCGCAATGGCTTTGCACTGGGAGAGCATGAGCGTGATGTGAGCCGCCGCGGTGCAGCCCTCCGTGTTGGTCACCTCGTCCACGTACACCCACGAATCCAAGTACCCTGTAGCGGTCGGCTGGTTGAACACTCGATCGACCGACGCGGAATGCGTCGCAAACAGAAACGCCGCGTACGCGTGAGACGCGTGCTCCGCCGACATGTATGTCGGCGGCGCCCTCGCAGAAGAGGCGGGCAGAGCACCAGTATCCTGCACGCCGCTGCTTGGGGAGCAGCCGTTTCCCCCACTCGTACTGCTGTGCGCGGCGGCAGAGCCGCAACCGCCATCGCGTGCCACGCCGCGCTCTGGGGAAGAAACGACCACGCCCGGCGCTTCTACCGCCTCGTTGGTGTAGACGAGAGAGTAAAAGGGCATGGCCAGCTCCAAGTCGCATGCCTGCTTTTCCTGGCCGCCAGCTTTGGCGCGCCGAGGATCGTACAGCTCGTGGAAGAGTATGCGGAGGAGGCGGCGCAGAGGCATGTCGAGTGCTGGAGCAGACCGTCCGTCTCCGGCAGCGACGACAGCTGCAGCTGGCTCCTCTGCGTCTGCGTCTGCGTCACGCTCGTGGTTTCCACCGGCATCCGATGCTCGTCCCGCCAGCGTGCCGCGCGCGCGGCTCCGGCGTCCGCCCAAAGGAGCAACACCAGCCGAAACTGAACCGCGCTCAGGGACGTCGAGGGTGCCAGGACCCGCCACCAGGGGCGGCCGACTGGCAGCCCCAACCGTCCGACGAGGGGGAGCCACACGAGCTGCATCGAGAGCTTCCAGCTCGCGCACGACTAGTAGCGCAGCAACCACCGTCTTGCCTGAAAAGGAAGGGACGCGACGGCCGAGTGCCGCCCGCGCAGCCGCAGGGAGCTCCCCCTCTTGCGCAAGTGTCGTCACGACAGAAAGGAGCAGCGCCGTGTCCCGCGCGTACGTGACAAGCGTGCGAAGGTCAAGATGCGCGTTGATGGTCTGCTTCTGCCACGAGCCACCTCCACCAGCGGCGCTTTTGCGCGACGCGTACCCAACACGCAGCCGACGCGCCGCCATTAAGGTCCGTCCAAGAACTTGCACAGTGTCTTGAAAGATAGCCGTCGTGCCCCGGACGAGCGCTTCCAGCCGCCGCGTCATCCGTTCATCACGGCGATCCAGCCTCAGCCGAGCAACAACTGCTCCGGCGGTCCATCCGAGCTGAGAGATGGCCTTGTCATAGCGCGTCAGCCGCAAAAGACCGCTGACCTGGTTTGGGTTGGTGACGCTCAAGACGTCGTCGCCCGTATCCACGTTCAGCGGCTGAAAGTCATCTGCAGTGCCGTCTTCGGCCGCAAGAGGTCCCAAAGCCAATAGGTACACCTCCTCGTAGCGGTTGGCCGCCTCGTCCTGCTTCTCCACCGGCAGCTGCAGTGGCGGTAGGGAGGAGCGCGCGGCGGCCGCTCGGCGGCCGCCCGATGCCGGGCCACCGCCGTCAGGGGCGCCTCCACTGCTCCTGCTGTCGGTCTGACGGCGTAGGGAGGCGTACTGCTCCAGAGGCATCTGCCCAGCGGCAGTTGGTGGAATTCCGCGGTCCGCAGCCGTCAAAGCGGGAGCCATCCGTGCGACTGGAAAAAAGGCCGAGTGCCCCCCGCGCTGCATCGTCTGCACGTCCGTGACAAAGAGCGTTCCAGGGCACAGAGACCGCCCCGCCGCGTCACTCTGGCCAAGAGCGTCGGACGCGCCGCCGGAAGCGCTGCCACCATCGGTCCGGGGAGTGCGCGGCGCGTTGGCCGCTGAAGCTCCCGACATGATGGCCGCATCGACAGAATCGACGACGATAGTCATCTTGGCGTGAGCGCGTCGCGCTTCCGCCTCTGAAGTGCTGGCGACGACGTGACACGTCGCACACGCCCAGCGCTCCTTGTACACTGGCAATCCCGGCAACGGGTTGAGGCGCGATGCGTCGGACGACTGCGGCCACGGATTGCGCGTGTAGCGGCGTAGCATCCGCTCCTGAGCGTCAGACCGACGTTGGCGCAGGGAGGAGCGGCACAGTGCGCGGGCTTGTGCCCGCTCCTCGGCGCCCAAGTGGGCGCCTTCCTCTTCCGCCTTGTGTGACGCGCGGGAAAAGTGAGACTTGGCCGCGTCCACGTCCATCATGGTTGCCGAGCAAGGAGCACACATCATCGCTCCAATGGTGGGCGCCACCACAAACAGGCGATCAAACAAGGCACGCGCCTCTGCACCTGTGCACGGCTTTCGCGCCATCTCCGATGGAGGGAAAACGCAGGGTCCCCCGGGCTTGCTTGACAGACATGCGGAGGCGTCCAGGTCCGTTGTAAGACAGGCACCTGGTGCGGCAGCAGCAGAAGCAGGTGCAGGAACTGACACACGAACCGCGGAACTCGCCACAGCCGGCGCCGCCCCGCCAACATGCTGAGCTGAGCTCACGTCGCCAGCGGCAGCCGGCTCCCGCGCGCTTGGACGCACGTCCCCGAGCCTCGTGGGGCCGTCACCACGCGACTCGGGACGAGGGGGTGACGCTGACGCACCACGTTTGTCACCCGCCTGCCGGTCGGACGCCGCGGATACACGCGGCTGGGGTGAGCAAGCGGGCGGCTCCTCGTCCTCCCCGTCGACTTTCTCAGGATGGGCCTGCGCAGCAGCGACGGCTCGAGCGGCCGCGGCCGCGGCCTCCAAGCCCCCGGTGGCTCGACCGAGAGCACGCACCGACCCAGCACTGGCGGCATGGTTGAACGTCGGCCGGGTCTTGTTGGCAACAGCGGCCGCCCTTGCCAGCCCATTCTCGCGTGTAGAACCGCCGCCGCTGATACTGCCGGCCGCTCTGCTTACAAGCACGGCCGCTGGCGGCGTACGTATGTACGCCGCCGTCGGACGGCGCACTGCAGGGCCAACATACAGGTCCATAGGCCCGCGCATGGTGCTCAACCCTGCACCACGCGCCATTGGGCAAAAGACGGCGGGTGGTGCCGGCATAAGAGCCGAGACGGCATCTCGGGCATCATCACCGGCACATGCCACAGAGTCTCCCGTGCGCGCTAGACCGGCCGCACGCTCGGAGTCCAAGCCAGTCATGTCCGCCGTGACCGCTGCCGCTGCCCCAGCAGTGGCTCCGGCAGCCACCTGCACACCGTCATCACTAGAGGACACCCCGGCGGCAGCCTTGGCGAGGCACGGGTCGACGTAGGCAACGAGGACCTCTTCCTCTGCATCTTCGTCGTCGACGTCTTCTTCGTCATGCACCTCCAAGTCCGAGTCGTCCGCACCGCTTGCCGACGGAGCAAACGGAGCTCCGCGAGGGTCCTTGGAGCCACCCGCAGCTCCACGCTCGCGGTCTTTCTCTTCACCGCCGGCAGAGCTGCCATCCGACGCATCTGCGTCAGAGCCATCCTTTACCACACGACGAGGGCGCGCACGCAGGCCACCCCAACCGGTACCACCCGCTGCGGTGCCGGTCACATCCCCTTCTTGCGCTTCCGCACTCGCCTCGACGTCGTCTTTCGCATCATCGTCAGGGTCTGCGCGGCCGTTCTTGTCCTCGACGCCGTCGCCTTTGGCATCAGAGGCGCCGTCCGCGCTGCCGTCCCCGTCCGTGATCGACTGGTCGCCGTCGCGGTCCTCGTCAGCATCGCTGCTTCCGTACTGACTGCCGCTACCCTCCTCGTCGACTTGGTCGAGGATGAGGCCACCAGCCGCCCCCCCCCGCCGAGCGCGGACCCGCGCGCCACGACGACTGCGGCCATCAGAGGGACTTGCATCGGAAGAAGATGAGGAAGATTGCGCTCGCGACGACCGACCAGCACTGCGCACCACCGTGCGAGCCATCGTCGCTCACGCACAAGCGTGACGACCGACGTCAGAGACAGTAGGGAGGAGGTCGTACGCGTGACGCGGTCCTCCGCAAAGGAGGCAACCAGTACCACAGCCGCAGCTGCCACAACACAGGGGGACGCCAACGACGGCGGAAGGACGCCCGCAGGTCACCGCTCGAGCCTGGAGGACCCGTGCCAAAGCGTGCACGTGGCGTCTTCAAGCGCAGTGCTCTGGCACCGCGGCAGAGGCCTTTTAGAGCGCCGTGCGAGTCACCCAAAAGAGTCTGGCCGAGCTGGGCTGCTCTAGCGCGCGCCGCCCGCCCACCAAAATGTGTCAGGAACCCCTCTGCAAAAGGCGGGGCTCTGCATCCGTTTGAACGCCGCGAGAGCCGATGTTTGGGCGGGCAACCGTTTCCGGTCCTGCGGAGCGGTGGTGATTCGAAAAACGGCCGCCTGACCTGTCGCGCCCGGCCCCAAGAGAAATGCCATTGGCCCAAGTCACACGTGCGATACAGACATTGCCCGAGAACGGGCTTTGCAACGGGCCTCTGTCTGCGCCGCGCCTACGTGAGACCTCCCACGGGCGGCTGCGGAATACAGGTGGCGCCGCTTGACGGGATGCGGTGGTGGAAAAAAATGCTACATCAGGTAGGTGGAACAGAGGTGACACGGGCGGCAGCTGGACTTGTTGTCTACGAGTCGTTTCCGGACAAGCGGCGCGCCTTTCAAAGGCGCTCAGACTGCTCATGTGGTGCATTGGTCGTTGGAGCGATCGATGCTCTCCGTGGCAGACAGTGACCAACAGCGCAGCGGTGGCGCAGCGGTGGCACAGCGCCCGGTCAAACGGATGCAAATTAGCCCTCTACTGTGCCACAACGCGTGGAGAAGGTCCAGCCGAAACGCCAACCGTACCCCACCCTCTGGATGCACTGTGCGCCACCCACAGCAGCTGCGTCCGCGGGCCTGCAAGTGTCCGCCATCGCGGCGAAACAGGTTGGTGGTGGACCTCTCTCAATCGTTACCAGATGCACGCAAGTGCCATGTGGCTGCTTTGCGCAACTCTGCAATATGAAACCGCTCGAGTCCCCGCTGAGAGCGCGCTTCACTGGCACGGGTCCGCCTGTGCGCATGTCTTTCAAATGGCAGAGGATCGATCAGATGAGTGGCTCTGACACGCACTCCTTTAACGGCTGCAACTGCCAATGGAAACGTCAGTCACGCTCCAGGCCATCTCGTATACGAGTGGTGACGGCCTGTGCGGCTTCGCGAAGTGCTGGTGAACACGAGTGCAACTGGGAACGCCCTTCCCAGAGCGTTGTGGCTGCAGGATGCGGCCTTGGTGTATCCCACAACACGGGTTGAGAACCTCGAGTCCCCCAGAAAGAGCCAATACGAAACGTATGTCGAAACGGGCCCGGTATATGCTGTTACAGTGCCCTCCAGAACAACGGAAGCAGGTCACGCAGCCGACGTGTCTGATGCAGTCCATCGTGGGTCGGCGCCCCCAACTGCAGCCGGGGGGAAAACACTGCAGAACGGGCCCATGAAAGCTCTCGCAAACGTCCGCCTCCGCGAGGCGCTTTAATCGAGTCTTTCAAAGGACGCTGCCACGTCAAGAACACGCTTTGAGCCCCCGTCGAAGAAGACACGCTGGAAGAAGCGGGGCGGAGAAAAAGGAGTCTGAGCAGGCGACCTCCGACCTGGCGTCGCTGATCTGAGAGTGCCCCTTCGCGTGGCGGTTTCTGGATGCGGCGCCTCAGAATGAACCCAGATTGTTCCAGTACGGATCAGCATGAACCCATGTTGTACCAGTACATCGATGCCAAGCGTCCGTACGACGCCTTACAGGACAACGGTCTCGCCAAAGGCGGGCGGTCGCATCACTCAGATCCCGTCTTTGGTTGAACTCGCGTTCGAGGAAACCACTTTTCAATCTCTCGTGTTTGCAACCTGGGATGTGGCAATGCGCGAGTGCGATGCATGGACAACGGGGGAGCTCGACGGACGGTTTGACTGTGGTGACGGCGAGGACGATGGCCACCCCCGCTGCGCCACTTGGGTGCGAGCTCAGCTCAGTCTTTTCGCGTGGAAAGCGCCATACATGGCACCTCGCTGACCTCGAGCGCGCATCAAAGTTCTTGAATTGATGAGCGGCGCGGTGGCGGCTGCTTTCTGAAATCGGCCATGCGTTCCATGTGCTTGTGCCTATGGAATGGTGAACAGCGAATCGCCACGTGTAAATATCGCCTAGGAATGCAGCCGCCACGTGTCACGTGCGGCCATTGATGTGGGCACCGCGGTGTGAGTAAATCAGAGATCTCCACTGGACGTCTTTTTCTGTCAGCGGCAGCAATCACATGCCTTGACGTCAATGTATGGGGCATGAGGGCACGGTTGAAAAGGTGCACAGGTGGTTGGCTTCTTGAAAGAGCGTTCGGTAGAGCTCGCAGTGAGCAAGTCGCAGGAGGGACAGATTGATACCTGCTTCGCGCATTGGCTACTCCTGAAGAGATGCAAAAACAAGGCACTGCCAAGTGAGCCGTGAGAACACGACAATCGGCTGTTCCTGAACCAGGAAGCGACGGGAGCTGTTCAAGCCGCGCGACGAGTCTCTCCGCCGGAGCCCCGTATCCGCGGCCTGAAAGTGTGCGGCGACAAATGGGAGATACGAAACCTCCAAGCAGCGGCGCGGCTGCGTGCGGATGAGACTGATGCGGCTTTGGCCTGCGCTGGGAGGTTGGGAAACCCTACAGGAAGGCACTCGGGAAACCACGCACCTGTCTGATCATCAGCAGAACTCCCACTTCTCATGTCTCGGAACGGCCCATGTTCCGACTGCCAGTCCATGGCCATCCTCTCCCAGGTGCCGAACATGATTTTGGCATCCTGTCAGTGTGTTGAAATAGGCTGTCCTCCGACGAGACTGCAGTTCAGAGGCGTCCAAAACGCCGTGTTTGCGACCCGCGAGCGGAGTGCGCACCTAGACAAGTGTGTGTGTATGAGATTGGGGATGGTGCCCCGCGTTGTGCGGGCATCGCGAAAGAGACTTTCATGTCTTCGCGTTTGTAAGAGACTTTACCGAGCTTCACTTGCATGCGGAAGCGCCCACGTCAAAGCAAGCGCCTGCCCGCCGGCACTGGTATGCGCTGAAGGCTCTCTACGCGACACTATCTTTTATGTACGCCCATGCTACGGCCGAGCTCGCGGCAGCGTCACGAGCGCGCTTTCAGTCCTGATCCAGAGGGGACGTCGACGTGTACACTGCTCTGGACTGGGAACTCCAACAATGGACCCCCGGGGATAGTGGAGCGCCGCTCAGGGGTGGACCTCCCGGAGGCAGCACCCCTTGGGTGCTCTGAGGGTGCCGGGGCCTCGGAGAGGAAAGAACGGCAGAGTGGGAAATATACATCCGGAAGACAAAGAACAGCCAAAGCGCATGGACGAGAACCCTCTCTGCTACGCTTTCATTGAGACTGTATCGTATGCGCGGATTCCTTGAGACTGTCTGCGACGCCTTGCTGCTGTACCGAAAGTTTTCGTCTGACGCCGAGGCGACTTGTAGAGAACAAAACTCCAGCAAAGCTGGTCGTGCAGAAATGCATGTTTTGTTTACAGAAAACAGGAGCTGTCACAGCTCAAAGGGACTCACCTCATGTCAAGCTACATTGGGCGGAGTGCAGAACCGGCGCTGACGTTTCCAAGAGTCGTATGCGGTTCACCCGAGTAGGAGACAGGAGCGGCCTGTGCGGCACAAAGCCGAAAGTGGCTCTCCAGCTCATAAAGTGGGAGGCGCTCTTTCGGGAAACACGTTGGTGCGGAATAATCCGGGGGCAGCCGGTGACGCTACAGCAGCATACACCCAGCACACCAATTGAACCTGGAGACGCCAAGGAGCTGGTGCGGCTGAGAGGGGTGCTTCTGCCGTGTTTTCCCAGGCGCAGATCTCGGGTGCACCTGTTTGGGCAGAAGCGTCGGTGTGGCTGCCAGAGTCACGATCTGTCTTTAGCTGGAGTGGGTCAGAGACAAGTTCTTTGAAAATCATTTGACTGTGGATTGGGGTGCGCTTGGGTGCGGTTTTGGAGAGCTCACGAACGGGTGCGACTTTTATGAGCTCACAGCGGGTACGTCTTGAGAAAGCCTAGATCCGCTGCGGCGCTCAATATGTGAGACGATGGCACGGCTGGTGGGGCCAAAGTATCACGCGGTTGTTCACGTCAAAAGACATGTACGGCTCTCAGGACTTTACAGTGGGTGCGGCATCGCGCTTCTGCAGACCAATGCGGCTGGATATTGCAAAACGGAAGAGGGGGGCTTGAAGTTTTGTCGCATGAATTCAAGGTGCGGCGCGGCAGATTTGAGCGAGGGTGCCGCGTGCTGTCAACGCCCAAAATGGGTTCGGATTGACCAGCGCCAACACGGGTGCGGCATCCGGTGAGTCATCCACGGTGCAGCACGCTTGAAGGGAAGCGGGTGCGGCTTGAAAGAGGCAATACCAGTTGTGGCTGGCTGTACAGATGTGACAAACGGCGAGGCCTGTGTGGCGCAAGGGAAGAATGCAGCTAGAGCGGTGGATCGCGTGTGAGGATAAGCGGGTTCGAAAGCAGGTGCCGCCCGTGCGATGTGACCGCAGGTGCGGCTTCTAGCGGCCCGAGACGGGTGCGGCTTTCCGCACAATGATCTGTTGGGATCGCTTCGAGTGGTTGAGCCAAAGCGCATGGGTGTCTGTTTCGGACCGAGAAAAGCGCGGAAAGAGGTTCGGACAGCGTCGATACAGTCGCTCGGCAGTGGTGCGTCAAAAAGGATCTGCGAAGCGCATCTCTCAGAGGGCCCCCAACCAAACGCCCTGGACAGGTGTGGTGGCTCACAAAAGGAGCGCTGGGATTCGTGGGCACAGCCAAATGGGGGCGACTGCATCTCACTCTGGCTTGACATGACAGGGGGGCAGGCGACAAGCACCAGTCGACCTCAAATGGGCCCGTCTGAGGGATGAAGCATCTGAGACGCTTTTGAGTGGCTTTGCACGGGAGTGGAAGCGGCACAAAAAAAATCACCACGGAATGCCGCTGCAGAAGGGTGGAGACCAAATGCAGATCGATCTGCGAACAAGCAGAAGAGAAGTGAACCGCATGGATGGTGCGCTGCAACTTGGCGCGCATTGAACCCGATAAGCAGAACTTCATACCGGGGGGGGGCACTCTTCGGAGGCGAGACGTTTTCTAAAGAGGCTCGCAAGCGCAGTAGTCTCTATGCTTTTGTCGCTGGACAGCGTCCACCGAGCACGTACGCTGCGGACTGGCATTTTCGTGCGTCAAGAACGACATTGGCACGGGAGTTACCGATGAATAGACCGCTTCTTGGCGCGTGTACAGCCAGATCCTGTCGCTCACCGTACGGACGTAGCTCTTGGTGCGACGGACGGAGGACACATCGGCAGAGCCTGCACTGCGGTGCGGGTCGCTAGCGGGCGCACCGTCCAGCGCGAGAGTTGTAGGACTCCGGTCCGTTCCAGGCCCAGCCTGCCACAGGGGGTGTCAGATGAAAACAAAACGCAGCCGCTGTGCTCTTCTGTTTGTGTCCGTTCAGCGCCCTGAGAGGTAGTCAGTCTCACAAGTTCACGATCACCGGTATGCAAGAAAGAGAATTTCCCGCTCGCCGCGTTCGAGGAGAATGTCAAACAAAAGAGGGTGTGGCTGCAACGCCCCGCGGACGTCAATGTTGCGCGGTAGCTCAACGAATTGCGATGCGCTTCAATTAACTGCGACGGCGCCCACATCAAAGCCAGCACCAGGATTCCGCCAATTGAATGTCATGATATGCAATTTCGGGTGCCTGCCATGATGTGTGCGCATGCGAGCAGCTCGCTGTCTCTGTGTCTCCACAAAAGATTGATCCAGGTGTTCTGCCAAACAGCTCTGCGTCATCTGGGAAGACAGCGTCGGAGCCTCCTTCCACTGCCGCCCGTTATGGAGAAGAGCTGTTGGGGGACCCCCGTCATCGGGGAATTGGAGGTGCGTCGAACATAGTTTGTGCTTGGCCAGCTGTTGTTGTATACGTTCCCTCCCGCACCTCTGTTGTGCAAAATTTAGCTGCTTGATACGTCTAGGGATGCCACATTGCAGCCTTCCACGTGCCATTTTTTCCATCTGTGACCGCGGCCTCCGTGCCACGCCGAGTGCACGATAGCAAATGAAGCTGGAAACGCAGAATGGTCAGACCGGTCAAAAGGTGGAACTGGTAGTGCGCGCGTTTCCAGTTGCACCGTCCAGAAGAGAGAGTCCCGTGTATCGAGAAACGGTACTGCTCTCCATGCACGGCGGCTGCCGAAGATGCGCTTTGACCGCTGGGGACCAAGAGACGTCTTATTGACGGCTGCCTACGGCCTTGGATCATGCGACCCAGCTGGTGAGATCGCGCACGCCTCATTTCGGCCACTGCCCATGAGCCCAAGAAGACGGCAAGACGCTTGGATGGTGCCATGGAGAGAATTTGTAGCAGCGGCGGCTGCAGAAAGGACGCGCCTCTTAGGTAGCGGCGTGCGGTTTGTGTATCTATGCTGCGTTACTCTCGCAGAGCGTTATGATGAGAAATATACATGCTCGGATGACTTTTTTCACTGGGTGTCTCTGCCGCATATTCCAAGAAACATCGACTTGAAGCATGATGCTGCCAAGGAAACACGCGACATGAACAGCGGGTGCTCTTTGGGATGGTAAAACTGATGTTGCACTTGCGAGTCACAGGCAGAGCGACACCATTAACTAGCGAGAAGCGCGTGGCGAAAGTCCCATCCGCGCTGGCCATGTTGATCACAGCTAACGCCGGACCAGCCAGCATACCAGGATGACTCTCGGCACTCTAGACTCCTCTCTGAGCCAAGTATTAAAGAAGAGCAGCATAGCGAGTAGGACACTCAACGCCACGAGCAGACCACGACTCAGGCTGGTATCGTGAGCTCTGCGAGACGAGGACTGAAGATCCGATACGGGAGCAAATCGGTCCACGCGCACCGGCACCTTGGATCGCGAACGAGACAGTTCGTGCTGGTGGGGTCGGCACGTCATATGTAGCTGCCCCGGTCTCTGGCGGGAGAAACGTCCGCGTCACTTTGGCGTCAAGAATCTCTCCCCATGTCCAACGGAATGCCTTAGTGCAGTCGACGCACGGGGCCTTGCAGCGGCCAAGGTCATTCGCATTGAGTCTTTCATGAACTTTGGACGCATTGGAGGGAAGGCGGCCGCGGCGCCCACTCGACCGGCGGCAACACTCCGTCTCTCATACGCCACCATTGGGGGCGCGGCCCGTACGACAACTTCAATTGATCTGTGCGCGCCCTTTTCGGCATCGGGGCAAAAAAAAACTGCTCACGACGGCTTGCTTTCTCCTGCTTTTACTTGTGAACATCCTGATCGGGTCGACTTTGGGAAGGAAAGTGCGTGCATCAGAGTTTACAAAAAAGACAAGTGCGAGTCCCCAAAGAAAGTCTTGGTGTGCTTGAGCACCACAGAGGCTTGAGGAGCTGCGGGATCTACGCGACTTTGTTTAGCGGCCATGGAGACTGACAGCACGTTCGGCCGCAGGCAGAAAACATAAAAGCGGCTAGGCGGGGAGACCTTTTGGCGCGGCTCCACCAGAAGAACAGCGACCACGACAGAAAATGACTCAAGTATCATGCACCAAGACTGTGTGGAGTAAAATATTGGTAAGAAACTGACGATAACACCATGCGACACGTCGGTTCGTGAGGCCGCCAAACCATAGTCAACCAGCAGTGTATTCTCCGTGTCCAAGAGGTCGTGTTGTGAAAGGCTTGGTGCTCACGCCGCGCGCTCGGCTAGAGTGCAAGCGCGTGCGCTCGTTCTCCGCCGCGGTAGCTAAACGCAGGTGAGAAGAAGGTAAACGCTCTGTCTTTTTCCCTGCGCCCGGGGCAAGCCCGCGAGGCGCGTTCTCAGATACCCTCTCAGGCGGCGCCCGCTCTCCTCACCGCACCCCGCCCCTTCCCCGCACTCCCGCAGCACGCCCTGCCCGCGTGCCCCGTGCAGGCTAACTCTCCCCGGTCCGGGCCCTACGCCCGTCGTGGTTTGCATCCCGCCAGTACCGGTGCCCAGGCATGGGCGCCGCTGCCTGCGTGAAGCCGTTCCGCGTTTCCCCGCCCCCCGTCGCGCCTGGCAGGATTCCTTCACATCCTGGCCGGCGGTGGCCCCACGTCGTCGCCGCGGCCGGCCGCCCAGCCCTGCCGCCTGCCGTGGGTCGCGGCTGCCATGGGTTGCCCCGAGCCGAGGACACCTTCGGCGGCC
>Ga0209093_1001404_pt1 | contig 13702 bp, 22 predicted proteins | sample SidtaG_4_FD_187450 | JGI IMG/M metagenome (GOLD analysis project Ga0209093, IMG submission 187450) | Marine algal microbial communities from Sidmouth, United Kingdom - Sidmouth_Male1 metaG (SPAdes) (version 2) | ecosystem: Host-associated > Algae > Red algae > Unclassified | place: Sidmouth...
GCCCGCCCGCCGCGTCGACCCGTTTCTGTGGCCGCCGTGTGGCGGCGCCGCCGCGTGGCGCGCCGCCGCCGCCGCTGCCGCCGCGGCCGCCGCCGCGCGTCGGCCGCCCGCCGCCGCCGCTGCGTTTGGGGCGGTCGCGCCGCCGGGCGCCGCGCCGGCGGGTCACGCGCCTCCCGCTGTCTGCACACGGCGGCGGCGGCGGCGGGGGGCGTCGGCGACCGAGGGGATGGGCCGAGGGGGCAGGGGGGGGGCGTGGGTGGCCTGCCGGTCGACGCCGCTGGCGCCCCCGCCGGCGGGCAGCCGGCGCCGTGCTTTGGGGGCTCGGACGAGCCGCGGCGCGGCGCGGCCGGCCCCGCCGCCGGGGGCTCACGGCGGCACGCGAGGCTCGGCCGCCGCGGGCGGGTGGCGCGCGGCGGGGCGGCCAGACGATGCGGGCGCCGCCTGGCAGGGGCCACCGCCTCGCCCCAAAGCGGGCCGACCCCGCGGGGCGCGCGCTCGGCTGGGCCCCCCGCGCGCCCGCGCCGCCGTGTGCCGCCGTGCCGCGGCCGCGCCCCCCCCCCGTTGCTACCGGTGGGAGGCGCGGCAGGTACGGGACTTGAGTGTTGACAGTCCCCGCGTTGGCGTGTGCAAATGGGTGCCTGTCAACGTACTCTCTTGCTCGCGCGCGTGTCAGCGGCTGGCAGGCGGGGATTTTGGGGGGGGCGACACTGGGCAGGGGGGATCTGGGTGGGGCGCCCCGCGCGGATCAAGGGCGACGCGCGCACGCGTCAGACGCCAGAAAATCACAGACGCTGCTTACGAGCTGGATCAAGGGGGTGCCGCGCCGCGCGGGGCCCGCCCCAAGGGCAGCCGCGTCGCGCCCAAGGGCGGCGCCCGTCGACGCGCCAGCAGGGACGCCCCAGAGGGGCGGTGCCCGCGTCCTGCGGGATCATCCGCATGATGCGCGACGCGGGCGGTCGACGGGGGCGCACCCGCGTGGCCGACTGTACCACGGGGTGACGTGTCCGTCACCCGTCGTGCGGCGGACGCGGCGCTCGCGCCGTCCCCCCGTGCCGTCTGCCGCGGCGGCCCCGTCCGTGCCCGCCGGCGACCACTCCATGGCCGAGGTGGCCGCCGCCGACGCGCGCGCTCCGTCCTTGACCGCCGCGGCAACCCGACCGTGGGCGTTGCCGTGAGCGCCGGCAGTGGCAACTGCCGCGTGACCGTGCCGTCGGGCGACACGACGGGGCGACTCGACGGGGCGGCAGGTACTGGAGGTGCGGGATGGGGACGCGCACGTCTCTCCGTTAGCTAGAGAGGGAAAAGACCAATGGTCAACCGTCAGGATAAGATCGCGCCGGCGCTGCTCGGGGTGGACCCGATGCAGCAGACGGCAGCGGAGATGACCAGAATCGACGTGGACGGAACGGCGGGGGGCTGGAAGCTGCGCCAGGCCGCCAGCGCCAGCCTCGGCGTGTCGATGGCCGTGTGCCGGGCGGGGGGGGCGGCGGCGGGGGTGCTGCAGTACAGGCACATCCACGGACTGGTGGGCTCGCCCGAGCTGCTGCCGCCCATGTCGAGCTGGGACGTCCATCGTTGGGGCGCCCACGCCCGCCAAAAGCAGGCCATGCAGGACTTTCTGATTCTACCCGTCGGCGCGACGACATTTCTCAGGCGATGAAGATGGGCACCGCGGCGTACCAGGCGCTCGAGGGTGTCATCAAAAAGCGTTTCGGCCTGGACGCACCGTCGGTCGGGGACGAGGGCGGCCCTGTTCCCACCATCCAGGACGACTCGGAGCGGGCCGGCCCGCAGCGGAGGCTCGAGGCGACGGACAAGACCGGATAGGCGGACAGCGTCAAGATTGCAATGAGCGTGGCAGCGCCGGAGTGGCTCAACACAAGGATGACCTTGGCTGTGAGAAGAGGAGGTTGGACCGGTCGACGACCCGGTTGGGCGTTGAGCTGCTGGCCATGGACAAAGACTTTCACACCAAGTTTCACATGTGCTCCACTGAGGACGGGCTTGGCTGAGGACGGGCTTGATGAGGACGACAGGGAGCACTTTACCAATATGAACCGCCAACTTGGGGTCGGACGTGGCGCGCCGACCTGCCCGTGACCAGCCCCGACCACATCAAGATGACTATGGGGAAGAAGGCGGCCAACACACTACTGCTCAAGGCAGCAGCGAGGCCATCCAGTCGATCAATTTGTGCTGCGAGGCAGGCTGGGGGGTAATGGTCAGCCACTGCAGAGGGGAATGGAGGACCTCTTCATATGTTACAGTCATAACAAGACAGCTTTGCGGTGCCGTCAGGGCCGAAGGAGCTGTCTTCTGCACGAAGAGCACCGGCTACTTTATAGCAATAGAGGGTGCCAAGCATTGGAGAAAGACTGCACTCGGGAGAGACAGAATACCACCAGTCCTCTCACAGGGATTCCGTGGACGGTATGCGCCGGTACGAGGCGCACTTGGCGGTGAGCCACACGGCGCAAAAACGCGGTACTAAACGACGATCTCATACCTCTCCCCCCGCAAAAAGCGCCGGCGCCACAACAGGACTCCAAAAATATTTACTAACGAGGTCGCCAAGCAGAGAGAATCGCATGAGTAAAGGGGAGGCAGCAGACTGTTCTCATTCTACGCGAACAGCGCTGTATATCTTGTTGACGAAGATGTACGACGCCGTGAAGCCAATGGTCCCCGTCATCAATGCAAACGCGCTCGACGCAATGGCGCTGTACACGAAGAAAATTGTCGAGGACAGCAGGTGGGTCGACCACTCGAGGCCGCTCTGCATGGTGTAGAACCATAGGCTGTACGCAAACACCCACAAGCCAGAGGAGGCCGTGTAGTTGAAGGCGTTCCACCACCACCTCCAGTCTTCATGCGTCAGCGACAGGTACACAAACACGATGGACACCTGGATTGGGGCAAGCGCAGAGCGGCAGGTGGTCAACAGAACGAGGGGAGATTGCAATCGACCATCCGGTAGGAGCATAATCGTATATGGCACAACGCGTCAGCTTGCCCCAATGCAGTCTTCGACCATGAACGCTTGACCACAAAGCGAGCACGAAACGCGAGGAGGACACACCATCCGTACGGCCAGCCACAGAACACACGAGAAAAAGCATGATGAGTAGCCTACGTACCTCAGCGCACGATGCGACCAGCAGCGCGAACACGATGAACAGGAACCCAAACATGTAGTACAGCTGCGACGTCAGCACCATCACGAGCTCGATAAACACCACGCCAAAGCACAGGATCCCTGTGGCCAGCGCGTACCAGCTCGGGGACACCCCCATCGGCGGCCGTGGGATGGCCCGCGCGATGGCGTTCACCCGCGTCGGCCAGTCGGCGGTCTTGACCTTGTAGCCACCGTACGCCCCCACAATACAGAGGGGCATCGCCACGAACAACCACAGCGCCAGCAGTAGCAGCAGCGTGAAGAAGCTCACGGACATGGTGCTGCCGGCGGCCCAGAGCATCAGATTGAGCAAAAAGAACAGGGTGCCGACCAGACCCGGATATGCCATCCCAGCCCCGAGGGTCACCTTCTTGCGGTCCATCCCGCCCCACCGGCCGTACAGCACGGCCGACACAAAGCCGGGCACCGCCCCCGTCAGCGCCCACAGCAGAAGCATCGCGCTCAGCAGGCCCCCCCGGTTGGCTGGTGACAGCAGCCCCAATAGCGCAAACACCAGCGTAATCACCGTCACTGCCGTCACCTGCGCCCCCGTACCGACCGCAATGGCCAGCGCCGCTGCCCGCGTCGGCGCCCGAAACACGTCCCCGTGCACCAGCTTCCACCCGGCATCATCGGCCAGGTCGTCGTCGCCATCCAGGCGGTTGTAGCGGGCAAAGTCCGCGTGCACCGTACGGAGGAGGATGAGCGCCACCATCCCGGCCAGGAAGAGCGCAATCATCACCTGTGAAACCATGGGGCATCCATGCCAGATCACAAGGAAGCGAATGCAAGATTGTGCACAGCAGCGCAAAGCAGCCACGGGCACCAGAAACGAACAGGAAACGCAGGCCGGTTAGCAACCTGCTCATGGTACAACTACCCAGAGGCATACGCCGCATGCCAGACACACATTCTTCCAGACAAATAGAACCTGCAGACACCATCCCGCCACTCCCTCCCACACGTACCGAGTTGACAACGCTGAACCATTGGATCTGCACCTGTGCCGAGTTGGCATTCAGCAACGCGTCCCAGCGAGTAGCCCACGCACGGTCGCTCTGCACCCACTCCACGTCGTAGGTAATGGCGTTGGACATAGCCGCCGTTGCGCTCTTGCCGGCCGTGGACATGGGCACCGCGAGCGGCACGGCCGTGCTGGCATTGACCGGGCAAGTGGTGATCTCGCCGTCGACCATCTTGTGGGTCACGCTCATCGGCTCAACCTCAAAGCCTACAATCCGGTAGGCAGGCGCACGTGTCGTGCCCGACGCGACCGCTGCAGCGCTTGCGGCTGCCGCCGCCACATCTGTGGCAGACGGCTTGTGGTAGAGCACCCGAAACTTCAGGTGGTTGTACAGGTAGGCCGCCCCGCTTGCGTCGCTGACGCCCAGCGGGTAGCCGAGCATAAATGACGGGGTCGCCTTAGCCGCATCCGCCGCCGCAAGGTTCAATCGCGTCACGACGGGCATATTGTCCAGGTTCAACCGCACCACATACTCGTCTGTGATGCGGCGATGCAGGCGCCGCAGCGGCGCGCCAACAGGAACCTCAAATTCACACAAGACCTTGCAAGTGGTAGGGACTAGCACATTGAACTCAAAGTCTGTCGGCTGTGCCCGCTCTCCAACCAGTACCTGTCCAAGGCTCAGGTGGCGTTTGTTGCGGGGAAGTCCCGCCGGAGGCTTGCATAGCGGCAAGCTATAGATGTCATACGGCACCTTGTTCTTCGCTGAGGTGAGGCGGGCAGCCAGAACCTCCGCCTTGGCGCCCTCCTCATAGTCCACAGGCGCGATGCCGGGAAGGTAAAAGGCATCAGACGGCGCGGCCGCGGCGACCACGGCGGCGAGAGCCAGAACAGCAACCGTCAGCTTGGCCATGGTTGCGGCGAGGGGAAGGGTTCGACCAGGACGGTGACGTCTGCTTTCGTCGTCGGGCGGGCGGCCCCCAAACAGCCCGACAGGGCCGTGGCGTGCCCTGGGGCGTGCGAGCGATGTGCGGCGATGCGAACAGGCCCACGCAAGGACCGACGATGTCACACGATACACTGTCGGTCCACGCGACTAAGCTCTTGATCCAAAGCAGTACTTCATCTGTTGTGCCTCTCTATTTCAAGAGCCTGAACCATAAAGTCAGCAGACAGCTGAGTCGGAACACACACGAATAGAGAATAAATCAGCAGAAGTCCACTGTCAGGTCATACTGCTTCCTATTTATATTAAAATTTTTAGTGAGTAAAATGAATCGATTTCTTTAGAGGAGCGATTTATCACACTCTGAGGGGCCACCGCTGAATTCGATACAGACGGGTTCCTGGGCACTTTTGCAAGGAGTAGTCCAGGCTGTCGATCTGTTCACGACGCTCAACAAGGCAAGGAGAAGATTGTCATCCCGTAGTGGCACTGAGTAGCCTGCTTGATAAGATGTGCAAACAGTTCGGACGGCTGGTAGCACATCTTTCCACTACTTCGCTTGTGCACGGGCCCCAAGCGCAATGGACGATCGATTTGGGAAAGTGTGGGAAAACCGGCGAGAAAGGGCAAAGAACGCAGTATTTGCCCACCCGTGCACGGGCTCACCGACGCTCCCCTGCTTGGGGTGCGGCGGCACTCGGTTTCTGGGCGGCCGGGCCAGTCACCCCCCCGCTTGCTGGTGCGGGGTGTCCTCATATGCCCGCACACGCGCACGCACGCGGGCCAACCCGGCCAAACAAGCCATCCAGTCAACCCCCTCTCTCAGGGGTTCCAGGTGCACACAAGCTACCGACGGGTAACGGCCCGCTAGCGCAATCACACACAGCCACACACTCGGGGCGCAATAGGCAATCTCCCCCTCGTTCCGGCGTGGCACAACGCTGAATCTCGCAAGCGATTGGTCCATCCAAATCATCGGCCGGTGATTGGCGCGAGCGTGGGATCTCGACAGGTGCAGGTCATCCCCCGCCGGCGTGCAAAGATTCACACTCCCGGGTCTTTCTCACCCGAGCGCCCATCCGTCCGTTCCGCCGTCGTCATGGTCTCGGTCGCCGAGGCTGCCATCGTCTCGTTCCGAGTGACCCACTGTTCCACCGGATTGACGTCCATACCCATGCAAAGAGTAGCGTCCAATGCCCCACAAACTTGCGGCTTAGTCAGCACATCCGCAGGGTTCTGCTCGGACCGCACCAGGCCAACATTGGAGGTCTCGTAGCGCTTGTAGGCCTCGCGTGTCGCCGCAACGTCAATTATCAGCCGCTTCTCCGTAGTGTGAGAGGCACGAGTGATCACATCAAACGTCTGCTTGGAGTCTGTCAACATCACCAGCGGCAGGTGCTGATCGTAGATTCGCTCGAAGTCGTTCTTGACGATAAAGGCGGCATCAAACGCATCTGCAAAGGCGTAGACCTCCGCCGCCATGATGCTCTTGACGACACGTCTCGATTTACTGCTTGAGTAATTCATGACGTGACAGCGCGAGTGCCCATCACACAGAAGCACGATGTACACCGGCTGGGATGACAGGTAGTCATTGGAAGCAAAGGAGGCATCAGCATAGACACCCAAGTGTAGTGTCTCCACCTCCAGTGGAGCATACATTAGGGAGAGCGTCTGCGTCGCGTTCGCGTGCTTGATGACCTGGTTCAGCTCCTTGAGGTGCTTCTCGCGAAATGTAGACGTGGTCACCTGCGCGTCACGGTTAATCGCGCAACACAGTTCAGGGCGGCAATGTGCCAGCCACGCGAACGCAGAGCGTACCGACACAAACTTTTCGTAGCTGATGCTTAACGGTGACTTGAGCGCCGCGTCGATGTCCCGTCTGGTCGATGGAGAGCACTCGCGGAGGACCGGGTGGGGTCTTGATTGACACCCCGATGAACTCCATGTTGTCCCATACGCGCTGCTTGGACTCGAACCGCTGCAGCGTCTTCTCGGTGAGATTCTGGAAGTGCGTGTCGCCGCCCATTTGGAAATCATCCACACAGCCGCCAAAGAGACCCTGCAGCGCGTTGGCACCGTCCTTGACGAAGAGACGTGGGTCGCCGACAAGCGGTTCCATGCCCAGCTCGTTCTCCACGTGGTCGAGTACGGTGACGTCCCAGTAGTCTCCCGCGTCCGGGAGACCGTACAGCGTCAGTAGTACTTCAAGCCCTTCGTCATCGCGGACACCAAAGAACCTGGCGTCCCGTGCACGAGGTCTCACGAATACCTCACGCGACAGCTTGTCCTTGCTCTGTAGATACGCCTGATTGACGTCGTGGGAAAAGACACGGAACTCGAGCACGGCGCTAGTGGACACGAGGATCTTAGTGGAACTCTGATGCACCGCCGAGAGGATGTGGAAGACGAAGGGCCTTGGCCTTGTCTGTGTTTCCCTGTGCGACAAAGCCGGCGTTGGCGGATGCGTCCGCCGTGTTGACCCTCTTACTCACCTTCACCATCCGGCCACCGAGGACGTTGGAATTGGGAGTCACTAATGCCCGCAGCCGCCCCCGAAATGCTCCACGTGAAACCAGCCCATCCGCTTCAGACTGGCATGCCGCTTCCATCTCTGGAGATGTTGCCCGCGGGTCGTCTGACTTGAGCACCTCCGACATACACACATCCTCCGGCGTCTGCATCGCAGAGGAGGCACCGCGGTACGCCTTTTCACGCTGCTGGCCCATGGCGCGGTACACGTTGGTCACAAGGGTATCACCCGCGATCATTCCGCCCACGATCGTGCCCCTGTCGCGCGTGGAATCAGCCGGAGCCGTCGGGTCGGGCGGCGTCTCGCGCTCGGCGGAGGCCATGACTGGGCGGGCGGGCTCAATGTTCGGTGGCGGGTTCTACACCTTGACTTTAGTGATCGAGTACATTCGTAACCTCTGCTTCTCGTCGAGCCATACCTTCTTGCCACTCACGCTGACAACCTTTTAGGGACCCTCCCACTTCTTGTCTGGCACCTCAAGGAAGACACGCACATCTATACCGGGTTATAAGTTGACCATTGCGCCGCTCGGCACCTTGTTGCGCAGCGCGGCGTCCAAGCGTGCCTTTGCGACGCGCTTGACCATTTCCAGGCGCGCTTCCGCCATGGCCTTGCTCCGCTCGCGGTGGCCTGGCAGGTCGATCGGCTTGATAGGTACCGGCGGGCTCACGCCGAAAAGTAAGAGCATCGGTGACAAGCCGCTAGGCCCTGCAGTCTGGTTCATTATGAAGCCAGCGAGCGCCAAGGCCATGCCTGGCGAGATTCCAGGCCGATCCGCCGACACCCGGTTGTATAAGTTACGCACGCAAGCGTGGTAGCGTTCGCCGGCGCCCAGAGAGTTGTGGCTCTGCACTCCCGAGTCTTACACTTGGACACCCACGGCATGGAGGAGCGCTTTCCACTCTTCTGACTGCAGTTGGGTGCCGGCGACGAAGTAGATGTGGTTCAAGTATCCAGCGTACTTGGTCACCCAAAGGCTCATGTACGCGTCCCAGAAGGCGGCGGTCGATTTCCCGTCGCGCAGGAAGGTGGTCGCCCTCAAGAGGGTGTCCTTGTAGACAATGCGCAGTACAGCGCGACCGTTGAGGAACATCAGGTCTAGCAGGACGACCCGGTTGAAGATCACGTCCCCCTCGGGCAGCGCGGCACGGAAGAGACCCGGATCCTTCGCCAGGCGTTGGCATACATCGCCCGCCGCCGCCACGTCTTGCAGTCGTTGAAGCGTCTCCGGAACAGAATCTTAGTTCTTCGAGCGCCTCATTACGGCGCACAGCCGCTCGGGGCTCGCATGGAAGAAGTGGCGGTGGATGCGCACCAACTCTGAAAATGTGTAGAGGATGTCCGGCCTCCACTCCCAGCTGTAGTAGACGTGTCCATCCGAACGAATCGTGGGGAGGCTGATCCCATCGTTCACGCAAACCAGCCCGTCCGTGATATTGTTTACGTACATCTTGTACCGGTCGAGCGTGTCCAGCCCAAGCAGGAATGGCACGTTGAGCGTGATCACGTCAACCGCCATGAAAGAATAAGAAAAGAGAGGCAGGGAGGAAGGGACCAAGTAATGTACACTCAAGAAGAAAAAGGAGACGCGCAAATGAGTCCCGTGGAGCGCGCCGGGGGGAGGGAAAGCCCCCACACTCCTGCACCACGCGCTCCCGCGTCGTGGAGATGCCGCGCAGCCAAGTCACCCGCGTCGGGAGCAGAATGATAAACTCGAAGACCCGGGGTAGCCACGCCACCCCTCCACCGCAACCGGTCGTTTTGAGCGCGGCGAGACGCCGCACACAAAAAGAGAGAGCGAAACGGTGGGTAAGCTCCCGAGCGACTGCCTGCCCCCATCGTGGACGCTGCTCGGCCTCTGTCACGACGCCGCATCGCGATCACCACCACGCCCACGGCCGGCAGCGGCGCGTCGCAGAAACCCCTCCAGAGACACGCGCACCGCCCGCTGCGTCACTGACGGCCACCGTTGCGTTCGCAAATCGCTGAATAGGCCACCAAGATCCTGGCTTGTGGTGATTTGTGGGGGTTTGTTGCGATTGGTGGTGGTTTGTGGTGGTTTTTGGTGGTTTGCGGTGGTTTGTGGTGGTTTGTGGTGGTTTATGGTGGTTTGCGGTTTGTGGCGGTTTGTGGATGTTTGTGGTGGTTTGTGGTAGTTTGTGATGGTTTTCAGTTTGCGGCGGTTTGTGGGTGTTTGTGGTGGTTTGTGGCGGTTTGTGGTGGTTTGCGGTTTGCAGCCCCCTGCCCTCCTGCAGCTCCCCGGCCTGCCTCACCATTCTTCCGGCCTTGCCCCCCGGCTTGGCGATGTCCGCAGGGCGTTGTCGTGCTGCCTCCTCTCCCCGATCGCTTTCCGACTCCTGCCCCTGTGCCGCCCGCGTTTTGTGCTCGCTTACGCCAACGTTTGCAGCTGGCTTTACGGAGTTCTGTGGGCGCCAAGTCGAGGCAGCGGCGACTGGTTCCCCTTTCTCCGCCCGCCCCCCTGCTCACGTCGCGTCGTGGTGCACCCTCCTCGCCCCCTCCCCTCCCTCCCCGGGAGTCGGCAGCGGCGGGTGCTTCTGCCAGCCCCGCCTGCCCTTCCGCGACGGACGGCAGGCAGCGGACGGGAGAAGAGCTCAGTGGATGCTACTGCCACGTCTGTGGTCGCGGTGGCGGCGGTGGCGATGGCGGCGATGCGCGCCAGCACCGTGTCACAGCGGCGCGACGGGTGGCGGCGGCGCGACGGGTGGCGGCGGCGCGACGGGTGGCGGCGGCGGTGGCGGCGGCGGCGGCAGTCTGAAGCGCTTCACGCTCTCACTCAAGCTCGCCCACAAGCGCGGTCGGCGCGGCCTGACCGCAGCGTCTGCGCGTCCGAGTAGCCCTCGTCCCCGCCCGGGGGGGAGCCGCGCGGCGGCGGGTGGGCGTGAAAGAGGGCGGCGTTGATCCACGGCTCGAGGAATAGCCAGTCGCCGAGGTTGACACCCAGCATTAGTGGCACTGCATCCACCACGGGTCACTGGGCGAGCCGGTTTTCCAAAAGAGGGTTGGGGGGTGGGACGCCATGGCGGGTGGGGAGCAGACAGAAAACAAGAAATAAGAGGGAATGACCGTACGGGAAAAGGGAAAGGGAGCGGAAAAGAAACGATGGCGAAAGGAGACCGACGTCGCAAAACGCCGGCGGCCAAACGTCGGCGGCGGCAGCGACGCCAGGCCCCGCCGAGGAAAACCCACGCGCTGTAAAAGAGAGGAGCAATAGAAAGCAACGACGAAGCGCCAAGAAATCAACGGCAGCTACCGTCACCGAGTGGTATCACCACCCGTACCACACCGCCGTGGTCGGCGGCCCAGCACCGCCCGCCGACCGTGCCGGCCGCATTTACCGCCACCCACCCCGTGTACGCCGTGTCTAGCAGCTGCGGCAGCACGCACGCCAGGTTCAGCACCCACAGCGCAGTGCTCCTGGGCGCACGCAAGCGCGATGGTTCAGTAAACCGTTGCAACACTGCCCGCCCCGCCCGCCTTCCGCGTCAACGGCGGCGGTCAACCCCCCCCCCTCGTGCGGCGGCGTCACGACAGTGGCAACCGAAATCGTTTGCGTGACAACAAACGGCACGGCGGCGGCGGCAACGGCCGCGCCCGCCACCACCCCCGACTGGGTGCCCGCCACCCCCCCCAACACCAGCGCAAACTCGGCGAGCGGCATGCCGAGCATCAGCCGCTCGCCGCCGCCACCGAGCCGCCGCAGCGGTGCCGGGTAGCACCCTGCACACACGAACCCGCCGACTGCCTGACGCGGAAGAGAATATCGTGACGACCCGTCGATAGGCGGCCGCCGCTGGCGTGCCGAGGGCCGCCGACGGGGTGCCGCCGAGGCCAGACGTGCCAGATGTGCCGATCCACGCCGAATATTAGGGCAGGGTGCAGAAGAAGCGAAACCAGGCGAGCACGTAGATGACAATGACGCTGCCGACGGCGGGGCCGAGGGCGGCCATGGACGCGAGCGTCGCGCCAAGGACGGACCGGCGGCGGGCGGGGGCCACGGACGGCTGCGCGACGGCGGACCCGCCGTCCGCCGAGGCGCCCCCGCGCGGGGCGCTCGACAAGAAGGGGGCCGTACCCCCCCACCGCCGTGTCCATATCCACGTCCCCTCCCCAGGGCGCGCGCCCTCCGGAAGATCATGCCCTGTGAATCAACGTCCCGCTGTCCAAAGCCGCCAAATGCGGCGGCGAGCGCGGTGCCGCGGCCGGCGGGGAGGAGGCACCCGGCCCGCGCAAACGCCGTCATGCCATCGGCCGACGCGGCGGCGCCCGAGGAGGCGCGAGGAGTCCCGTCAGGGTGGTGAGCGCCCACAGCGCTCACGCCACAGACGGCGACGCGCCCAGCGTGTGGGCGAGGTGGGGGGTGGCGAGCGCGTACTTGAGCACCCAACATCCGAAGTGGCTGAGGCCGGCGGCCCCGCCGGCGCGCCACTCCCTCCGACCGTCGCCTATCCAAATGGGCGGCACACTTCCCTGCCAGTTCGCCTTGCCGGTCGATCTTCTTTGGGGTTGGTTTCCCGCCTAGCGACTCGAAGCGAGGCTTGAGGCTCGCGGTAAGGTGCGCTCACTGGGGGCGGATGTTGAGCAGCCTCACTGCCAGGCGCTTCTCGACCACCTTGTTGGTTTGTCGCGGCAGGCGCCAATCGTGGGTGCGCACCCAATCGTGCACCTCACAAAACTTCTTGTTTTCGGATGCGATCTTCTGACGGTCCTTACTGTGGAGCTTCCAACAGATGCCATCCGCTGTCAATACATGGCCGAACGTGGAGTACTCAACGAAGGGCACACCGACGAGACGCAGGTTCCGGAAGTCAGAAACCAGGTTGCGGGTGTACGCTGCATCGGCTTCCACGTAGCCATTACGCTCGTTCGGGTGCATGTGACCCATCACTTGCTTAAAGCGGCGAAGAGCTCCGACGAGGGCGCGGCTGGCGGCGAGTCCGCGCAGAAGGCCTCGTTGAGGCGTGATGACGTCCAGCGACGTGCGCGTTGAGGCGTGACCCGTCCGAAAGAGACCTCCACTGGACGCCACAAGGGCGGCCTCGACTGTATGCAGCGAACTTAGAGCACAGTCGGGTCTTGCCACCTGCGGATGACCACCAAAAAGCCCGCATCCAGGCGTTGCATGGCTTGCCCGACACGAACGGCCTCGCATGCTTGTCGCCTTTGTCTTGTGCGCGTGTGCGTGATGCCACAGCGGTGATTCCTTAGGCGAACATGGCCATGGAGCGTCTCACCGCTGTAATCGAGGCATTCGTCGGTGTGGTCGAACCAAAACAGCGTGTAGCCGACGGCCACCGTGGTCGGAAGCATATGGGGCTCGTAGTCAAAGTCTTCGGGTCTTTCGGTGCCCCATGACGGCACGACGCCATTGCCGACGACAGCGTCGACGCGCCTGCGCTTCTCCAACCTGCGCTCGCAGATGACCGTCAGCTGCTCCTTCGTCGCCGCTCGACAGCTAATGGCCACAATGTCTTCGCGTCGCGTGGGCTCACCGTGTCCGATGTCCACATCGCCCTCACCCCAGCGACGGTTTGGTGCCGCCTGCACATCGTCGTTGCTGTTCGAAATCAACAGAAGCTCTTCGCCGTCCGTGCTTGTGCGGCTCGGGTCGCTCTCCCAGGAGCCGCCGTCGTAGCTGCTGTCACTGGAGCTCGAGAACGACGAAATCGTATCCGCATCGGCATGCCTTGGACCCTTCTTGGACCGCGTAGGTATAGCCGGCACCGACAGCGGTGCGCGCTGAATTTCGCGCCGTGGCTGTGGGGGAAACCCCCTGACAGGGGAGACACGACCCCCCGGCATGAGCCGGGGACGGGTCGTGAACAGTCACGCAACACCCCTCTAGGGGGGTAGCGTGGGACAACCCCCTTGGGGGGGTGTCCAGGGAGCCCCAGGGCCACACATGAAACGACCCCTCTAGAGGGGCGTGAGGCGTGGAGCACCCGATCGGGCCCCCCTGGGGGGGTCTGGCACACGCAAGGGAGGCACACGTCATCCCGAATCCGGGCCCTCTGGGGGGACCGGGAAGCTTGAGGAAGCTTCCGCAATCCGAGCGTAAGCCGGACC
>Ga0209093_1001405_pt1 | contig 13692 bp, 17 predicted proteins | sample SidtaG_4_FD_187450 | JGI IMG/M metagenome (GOLD analysis project Ga0209093, IMG submission 187450) | Marine algal microbial communities from Sidmouth, United Kingdom - Sidmouth_Male1 metaG (SPAdes) (version 2) | ecosystem: Host-associated > Algae > Red algae > Unclassified | place: Sidmouth...
TGGACACCCCCCCAAGGGGGTTGTCCCACGCTACCCCCCTAGGGGGGTGTTGCGTGACTGTTCACGACCCGTCCCCGGCTCATGCCGGGGGGTCGTGTCTCCCCTGTCAGGGGGTTTCCCCCACAATGGCGCGAACTTCCGCTTCCTCCGTGACCGAGGTCTGCTCGATGGCCTCTTCGTTCCGTTGAACTTCGGTACGGATGGCTTCCAGTTTTGGCGGCAGAACGGATTCGAAGGCTGGCCATTCGTCGTGACCCCGCTTAGTATGAGCCCCGACCAACGGACGCACAATAAGCATCAGCTATTACTCGCCGTAACTCCAGGTCCAAGGCAACCTGTCGATCTCGAGTCCTTTCGTCACCGGATCGCTGAGGAGTTGAACCGCCTGGCTAAGGGAGTTCCCGGCCTAATCGTCGCTAACTCGGCGACGCCGCAAATTTTGAGAGCCGGTGTTCTTAACTTCACGACGGACCAACCAGGTGGAGACAAGCTCATGAACGCCAAGGGAGTTAACAGCTACGTCTACAACCGCCTTCGCATATTTGAAGGCGTCTACGACGCCGCAAGCAGCCATGTCTACTATCCACCCAGAGCTCCTACCCCGGGTAGGGCGAACAAGAAGTTATTTGCGGTGCACAACTGCACAGTACCGCGCCGGACGGCAGTATCCATTGCGGAAGACGCGGCAACTGTCGAGAACGCGCGTGCGGAGGGCAGGACCGTGGCCTATCAAACAAGTCTCGAGCAGAAGAGCGGAATCGAAGGATACTCGCTGTTCTTCGCACCAAGTCCAGCCATGCGCTCTGCCTACCCGTATCTGAAGGACGTGTGGGACATGGGTCCGACGGCTGCGCCGTACGACACTATGCATCTCGTGCTTCTAAACTTCGTGCCACACCTGTGGAAGCTGTTTTCCGGTCAAAAGCTGGTTAAAGAGAACAAAGACGAAACCTACATCATGCCAAAGTCTACTGTGGCGCTTGTGGGGCGAGAGCTCCGTGGCGCACGCCGGACCGTCCCGCGGGCTCAAGCTAGATCCCTACGAAGTATTGGTGTGCACCACAAGTCGTTTAAGGCTGCCGATTGGCTGCACTTCGTTCTATGCTCGGGCGAAGTCCTCCTCGCCGGACGCATTCCTCGCGAGTTCTACGACCTCTTCATGGCGCTTTGTCGGGCCTGCCGCCTTCTTTTTCGGCCCAGGGGCTTATCGGAGGAGGAAATTAAGGCTGTTGACGACGACATTAAGTACTTTGTCGCGAACTACAATACTAAGGTCTACCGCAGTTCGATCGAGCGGCTACCGCTGTGCTTGTCAACCATTGCCACACTTCTGGACGTGGTTCCGCTGCTCCGAGCGTGCGGACCGGCCTGGGTCTGGTGGCAGTTTCCAAGGGAACGCAAGATTGGGGCGCTCGGCAAACTAATCCGATCCCATTCAAGGCCCCATGCAAACCTCGAGGCAAACGTGACTCGGCGGTGCAAGGCAGGACTTATACCTTCATTAGGTGAGAAGTACCTACGCAAGGAGTGGGCGAACGCGACGGGAAAGCACCCGGAGGCACCTGGGCTCCCCCGTGGCAGCCTGAAAGTACCCGAGACGGTCGGCCCGGACTGCGCCCTCCTCCCGCCCAGGACCGCAGCCGTCATCCTCTGTGGCGCGGAGCTTGCTAGCATGCAAGCAGTATTGGTGCAAGAAAAGGCAGAGGAGGTGCCTCCTAATCTCCTCGCCATGAAGTACTACCGAATTAAGTTGGCTTCCGGAAAGTTTGCGGGATCCAAACCTGTCGGGTCCGATTGTGACAAGCACAGGCGCCGTAACTACCTCGTACGGATTGCGTCCACCGAACGGGTGCTTCGCCAAGACGGCTCTGTGGAGGAGAGAGACGTCTCTACCTTTGGAGCAGCACTTCACTACGCCGCCGTCTTTGTTGACGGCAAGCCGATGGCCTTCGCGTACGTGGAGCGCGTTAGGTCTGCCAAGGACCGCCCAGGTCGGTTTAGTTACGCTTATAGTAAGTTCGGGATCGAGTGCATCCTGGGGCTTGGAGGCACGCGCTATTACTTGCCTGTCGGGGCTTTCGTCGAAGTGGTTGGCACGATTGAGAGAGAGGGCGCGCACTTTGTATTGTATAGTCGCGAACCGTTTTCTGAGGGAGAGTAGGGCATTGGGACAGATGCCGGGATAGTTAGCTCTGATGAGATTGAGTTGCTACGAAAAAACTACTATGCAACCTGCGAGAGCGTCGAAGACGAGTAAGTTGTTAGCCAAGTACAATTAGGAGGGTCGCACGTGGTCGTGCACGTCTAGCAATTAGAGTCTCGAATGCACCGAGTAAGGACATTTACATCGTTTTAGCTATCGCCGTCCGACGACACCGCTTCCTTGTGATCTCCCCTCGAGCGAGGTGGCTTCTCCGCCCCAGAATCTCGGAATCATGGCTGAGGGAGCCTCACACTGCCTGTCGACTAGCGGCTCTGAGGCGAGGACTCGAGAGGCCTCTGAAGGGGCTGGACACAGCACGGGGCCACAGAGGGGGGACGACGTGGGTCACCGTCGTTTGTCAGCTGGAGGGGGGGTCGAGGCCAGCGTCCGTCCAAGGGGGGTGATTTCTCGGTTCCGGCGTGGCACAGACCCAGCACTGTGTTCGTCGTCGTCGCGCACTTACCCCACCGTTGTGATCGTCGCCGCGACTCCCACCTCCCTGATACAACCCTCTTCTGCGCATTACTGGGGGCCTCTCCACCAACCCTGCCACCTCACTGTGGCGACGCTTGACCTCCCATACGCCTCCAATTCCCTTGCTGCTTTCTTGTCGACCGCTGTTGCCGGGCTCTCGTACTATGTCGTGGGTTAGACGCACTCGTGCTGATGTGGACCGAGGTGCGTGCTGCGTCTCTTCGTTGTGTCGCTCTATGAATCTGACATGTGTATCATGTACCGCAACTCACCCCGCCATGCGTCACTTGTGTTCCGTACGTGCGGTCTTGCTCGTTACCACCATTGTGCCAAGGGCCGCAAGATCTCTCCGTGTACGCCGCAAATGGGTAATGCCACCGCTGCGCGACTGTATTCCTCTCGCTTCTGCTGTTTTTCTTGTGGCTGATCTTTCCTTGGAGCGTTGTTTTTTGTTTCTGTCTCCAAGCAGATGTGGCTGCGGCACTCGCTGCGGCCGCAAGTCTGCAGGTTTTTGCGCGGTCCGCGCCGCCCTCCCATCCTCGAACAGAGCCTCGCCGGTCCAGGCGTGGGCGCAGTGCCGACCTGCCACCCACCCCATCCGCCGCCGGGGCGCCCCTATCCACGACTGCTGCGCTGCCCCCCCCGCCGGCGCGGCCACTTCCGCCACCACCGAATCCTCAGCTTCCCGTTGGGGTCGGAACGGCGTATCCGGCCACGCAGGGGGCTACTCTGGCGTCCCCTGGCGGGCCCGACCTGAGTGAAACGGCGGCGATTCCGGATGGTGCGCATTCGTTGCCGTGTGTTTTGCCACGGGTCCCTCTTCCGGCTCCCTCCCGCCCTCGCACGGGGGAGAGGATCCGTGCCCGCTCCAGTGGGCGGCGCGGATTTCAGCCCAATCCCGACAAGCATGCCGGGCGTCGAACGGTGGCAATGCCGGCGGCTAAACCCGCTAACCGGATGCAAGTGGTGGGCAACCCCGGTCTCGGCATTGCCTCCGCGGATGCGCTGCACTTGCGGCGCCTCACCAAGCGCGCTGCGACCTACTTTGTCAAGGACACCTTCTGCAAGCAGCCCACGGTCATCATTGCCTCAGCCATTGAGTACCTGGAGGAGTGGGAGCCGCGCCTCGCCGTTTGTGAACGGTCGTGGGGCGCGTGCGCCCTGCTGTCCAGGCACGCGACGAACGCATCCGAGTATCGCATTAAAGTGGCGGCAAAGCGCGGCTCGATGCCAACGCCCGGGGCGGCGGCAGCGGCATTGCCAGCGACATTGCCACCGCCACCGCCGTCGCCCCTCCCACCGCCGCCCGATACGCGGGCTGCGACTACGGCCACGGTTAGAGCCCTAACGAGCAGCGCGAGGTCGGCACAGGAGGAGTTTTCGGCTTCTATCGCTTAACTAAATCCTCGTAAACTGTTGGGTCCTTCGTATTATAAAATACTCATAATAGTGTGATCTCACTCATTAGTCCGAACATTGGCAAAATCAATTGAAGTCGGCAGTCAATATCATTTTTCGTCACCGCCAGCAGCCACCGAAAATTCTTGTCAGAGTTGGTCTGTTCTTGCTTCATAATAGGGCTGACAGCGATTCTCAGCCAATCAATTCTTCAACGTGGCCTCCTGTGAGCGAATCGCAATCCTATGGATCCCGGGTAGGGGTAGGTGCTCCAAGGGGTTCCTGCGCACCCGCGATCTAGGAATAACCCGGGCAGGCTGGTACTTTGAGCGGGTCTCACTATCATGGGAGAGTGTTGTCGCACCCGGGATTTCGCGGCCACAATACCCGGGATATACCGGCCGATTTCTCTTGTAGGGTGGCAACCGCCGCGTCGGTCGGCGGCGCAGCAAGCCGCGTGGCCGCGCGGGAGGCACGGATGGCGGCCGCGGCGTTGCGGCCACCCGCGCCGCCGTGGGTGGCGGCCACGCCGCCGCGGGCGCCAGTGTGCGCGGCCGCGCGCGGGGGGGGACGCGCCGCGCGCCGACGTCGTCCGGCGGTCGGGCGTGAGTGCCCCACGCGCAGCGGGGGTGACCCCGCGCATGTCGGGCGTCGGGGGCGCCGCCGCGGCCAGGCGCCGGTCGGCCGCCCGCCCGTCACGCGACAAGGGGAGGGGCGGGGAGGGGGCGCTGCGGAGAGGGCTCCGCGCGCGGCGAGGAAGGGTGGCAATGGCACGGACGCGCCGTCGGCGGTGGCCGCACAGTCGGGAGAGTTCAGACCGGATTCCTTCGATCGCCAAACAGTTGGATCCAACAGGGGGTTACTACTAAATTTAGCAATGATGGACTAACGAAACGTGTCTGTTTAATGGTGCAACGTGTCTATGTTCGCTTATTGGTCCACGAACCACCCTCTTGTCAAGGCCCCCGCACCATGCACGTAGGATGTTCGGATACTGAGACGAATCCCTGTCCAGTCGTTACAACTCGAAAGTTGTAACGTCTGGCTACTACGGTTTCCTCAGGACGGCTCTCAGCCATCCTTGTCACGATTGGGTCTGGGTGCGCCACGTGCACTCACTCTGATCCACACAGCTATCCGCGACCCACCACGCATTGAAATATTTAAAGCATTCCAAAGCTTGCTCCGATTTCAACCCCTCTTCAGTGCATGATAAGCGCATGTTCTTGATTATCTTGTCAATAAAACGCTTCTCCCGGCCGCTTTTCATCTCTATGCCCACCCACATCCCTTTCCCACCAGTGGCACGATTCCCAGGACGCTTGTGGTGTGTCTGTGCTTGCCGGAACCGCCGCGACTGAACCCCGGCGTTGCGCACGCTGCATTGCATCGAAAGGTTTCGACACTGCGCATCTCTTTTCTGTATACTGCGGGCACGTTCGTGTATCCAGTTTGCACCACCCCACCACGAGAAAAATGAACACTCCATGGTGTACGACCAACAGGTACCCGCGCAGACCTCGCGCCGTGCCGCCAGTCCGCGCTTCGTCATGCCCCCAGTCCACGCTTGTCTGCGAGGCCGCCGTGTTCGGAACAGTCTTAGTTAAGACAATCCATAGCATTTACGTTGACTGCACAATAGTTTATTATTCGTGGCCCAGAGGGGCCGCATGACAAATACGTAATTCTGATACTTTCTTGGTTCTTTGACGATGCTGTCATCGCCGCTGTAAGGGAGGGTGAAACGTCTCGCGCGTCAGGCCGTGTGGCCATATGGTTGGCATATCGATAAATGTGATCGGTAAGGGTCGGTATCCCGATCAATAGTCGGTATTTTCCATTCTCTCAACGTGTCTGTAATGTAGTCATATTCATATTTAATCCTGGGAGAGCTCGACCGACGCCACACACCGAGCGAGGCACTCACCAGTCCCATTAGTCGCCGACTACATAGACCAAAAAAACAGCCACGATACAATATTGATCGCACAAGGCACCCGTGTCTGGTATACAGACCCTCCTGCTTCAGTCCAGCTGGACCCCTCTGCCCAAGCAAGCGTGCTCACTGCCATTTCAAAACGTGCCTGGGTATCCCCTAGAGGTAGTGTTGCGGCTGCGAAACTTCCGCGCCGCCAAGTTTCCTTTGCGTCATAATGTTGGCAGCAGAGTGGGGGAGCGGTATGTTGTCGATGTATGTGCCTTGATGTGTGGGGAATAAATGGCGCGCTGAGGTACGCAGGAGAATCATCGGTGGGGAGGCGAAGGGATGGATCCGAGCTAGCCCAGGTCAGACACTGTCGAGGTCGTGGTGCTGGTTAGGTGGAGTGCAGAGGCGGGAAGTTGGTATGGTCGGGGTCATGCGGTGGCCGTTGCACGGTGTGAGTGAGGGTGCGGACGCGAGTGGGGCTCCAACCACATATGCCACATAATCGGAAATATTACAAAACATTAGACTACCGAGATATCGGTACGAAATCAAGAAATCGGTATACCGATCGGGAGACAGCATCCATCGCAACATTCGGTAAACGCCAACCTTAGTGGCCACACCCTGACGGGCCAGAAGCACAGAGCAACGGGACGGCTGCGAGTCGCGCGTCTGAGATGAGAACGGCCACCCGCGCAGCGAGACGCCATTGGCCACACGCCAGGTCTGACGTCACGCTGTCATGCGGATTTTCATCCACCTGATCCAACCTGATCCTGTGCATTCTATTCCGTGTATTGTGCAACGACTTCAACAAATTAAGTCTTACATCATTGCTATACTCGTACTGTAACCCCCGCATCCACATCAATATGAGACAGATGTTTCTAACTAGATTCCTGACTCATCAGCTGATGAAAGACGGTATGAAAAAAAAAGAGAACAACAGGGACCAACTCCGTATGAGAGGTTCACAAACAAGAACGCTCCATATCCATGTTCTTCACAACCCAGATAGTACCATTTGCCAAAAATTGGAACATGATCGGCCGGTAAGAAGAGCATGAGAGGGAAAGTTGCTGGCACACTCACTAGCAGAGGTTCACTGTGAAAGTGTGCGAAAAATGTTCTCCATTTCCAGGCCCCAGTGAGGTACCCAGAGCCCCTTTGTCGATTTGTGAAATAATTCACCGGATAGATAAGTGGCCCCCCTTCTTCTCTCCCGGTCGCATTCAAATGCTGAATAACGCTACGTGCATGAAACATGGGCCCTTGTCAATGTAACAGTGCCCCAAGGAACGCGTTTCAGGACAATGACGGGTGCGGATCTGTGAATTATGTGAAATTAGTGAAGGTGCCATGATAAGTAGGTCTTCGTATGGCGAATCGCCAAAGAATGATCGGATCTGACAAACTCTCACAGCAAGTCACAGCAGCTCACAACAGCTCACAGCATATAATTTAAAATTTCTGTGATTGCCCTCGTCTCCCACAGAGCCATCCAGCACATCTGAGCATGCAATTTTGCTTCATCAGAGCACAGTCACAGAACAGTCACAGCATGCTGTGTCTTGCTGTGAGCTTTTCCCAGATCCGGTCATTCTTTGGCGACGTGCCATAGCTCAGAACTCTCCCCGACTACTGGGCAAGAATTTCAACCTTCCAAAAAAACTGCCGGCGCTCTTGCCATCGTGAAACAAGTAGGTCCCCCGGGGCAGGGACCAGGCAGCGAAGCTTCCACTTTTCGTGAGAACACAGACACACGATTTTGGAAAACTTCAGCAATCACCAGTTCGCATTTTGTGTCCACCTACTGTAAACGGTGCTCTGTCCCATTCAACGTCGAAGGAAATGAAGCAGAAAATGATGCCGTGTGCCCCTCACTTGGGTAGCATCCAGCGATTGGTCAGATTCTGCACCATTCAGGATGATGCCGACGACTCCGTCCCTGAGGGAAATGTGCATTGTCCATACATTGCCGCGCCGTAGCCTTCCTCCACGGACGCAATGGATGGTCTCGGGTTCTGGGCTTGTCGTGCCCTCCTGTTTCGTGTCTGAAATACGGAAACCACTCTCTGCCAGTGAGACATAGCACTGGTCCCGGCCCAGTTGGGATTGAGCTGGACAGTGTCCGCACCGCGGCAGGAGCGCCACCCCCCACAAGCTGGAAACCTGCTCAGTGCAGTGGTTCTCAGTGCGCATTTTGTCCATTTGTTTCCCGTCACACGAACCAGCTGGTTCGCCCTTTCCACACATCATGTGATGCAATATTCAGCATAAGTGTTGTACATTGAGGGAGCGCCTCTTTTCGATGCTGTCATAGAATTCCGAGCTTCATCACTGCAATGGAGACCAGTCGTTCCTTTGGCTCTTCTGATCACCACGACGTTTCGTCCCTTTTCTCTTCTCCAGTTGTCGTTGTGTCCTTTTCTCTTCTCCAGTTGTAGCGTCCCCATTGTTGGTCCCCATCTGATATGTTCATCTTTGTCGTATGGTTCTCAGTACAAAGCAATGGTTAGCAAGGCAAACAAGAACAGCACCCGGTGCGCCGCAACACGCAGGGGGAGGTCGACAGCGGAGGCCGGTAGATGCCTCAAGAAATGAAAAAGAGATGAGTGAACACCCCCGCTGGGGCTGGGGGGGGGAACGGGAAAGGACGTGGAACACATCGAGAAAAAAGAGGAAGGTGGGTGCAGCGCGACTTGCATGGTGTGAGGAGGGGGGGAGGGAGGGGGGCAAAGAAATGGGCGGATGCGGCGCGCGGGCGCAAAGAAAGGGGGAGGGGGGGGAGGGGGGAAAGGGGCGGGTGCGACACGCGGGCGCAAAGACAGGAACGGATGCGGCGCGCGCGTCCAAGAAAGAGCATGGCGGTGCGGTGACGACGATTGAGTGGTGGTGTGAAAGACCCGACGGAGGGGTGAGATGGCGAGACGACGGAAGAGAGCGGAAACGCAGTGCTGACACTGTCGCAAAGATGCGCGCTGCTGACCATTTCTGGGCTGTTGTGTCCAATACAGTGCACCCCCAGTTAATACACTGAAAGAGGGGACATTGGGATTCTCGGCTATCCATTGGCTGGAAGCGAGGGTGTCAGCAAAATGTCACTTATGCGAAATCGTGGCATAGTAATAGTCAACTTTCTGCAGTCGTGTCACTAGTACTGTGAGCTGTCTCACGCAAGGACTCTCCCTTGCGTCTGTGCCGGCCTCAGTCAACACGAATTGCAAAGGAGGTACCACAACACATCCGAAACCATCGACCATCTTTCAAACGACTGCGCCGTCGCCAGCGCGCGCAGGATCCGGGGCACGGCACACCCACAAATGCGTGGTCCTGATCAGGGAATAGAGCGCACAGAGAGGCCGACGTGGCGTCGCTGTGGCAAGCCAGACACAAAAGACAGACACAAATGACCATGAATAAGGACCTAGGGCCCCAGCGACCACATCGACAAACTCGAGGTCAGCTCAGCGGACCCACCCGGGGCCTCGGGTACCCCACGAGTTCCTCTCTCAGATGCAGTAAAGAACAGGGAAAATGGATGTTGCTTTTTTATTTCTTTTTTGACAAACGTGAACGTACCACTGGGAGCAAGGCGAAGGAGGAGGTAGGCTGCATGACGACGCCATGCCTGTGGGGTCACCAGGCGCGAAAAACCCGACTCAGATCACGGGGGGTACAAAGATATCCCCGTGGCAGCCGCCGAATCACTCTGCTGCTGCGCATAGATGGGGGCAGAGGGGAGGTGGCGGCTCGTAGGCGCGCGGCTTTTTTGTGGCACCGGCGGTGCAAGACGTCTGTGAAAGGCAGAAAATGTTCACGTGGCGACTGTAATGGAGAAACGTGTCCAGATCCCAATGTCCGCCCTTAACTGGGGGTGAGTGGGGATTCCCCCAAGGCATCTGTACGCGCTTTTGAGGGATCTGTAATCGCTTGCATGTGTAATCCATCTGGACCAGAGCGATCGTGAGCCATCGAATGCTAAAACATGGATCAGCCTGATTCGGCGTGCAGATAGAATCATCCAATCAAATGGCCTAGAGGGTGACCATCAAACCGACTAGGGCCATCCATTCCATGCAACGTGGCTGCCTGAGGGTTTAGAACACGAATGGATCCCTACTAGAAGCTTCGCTAACAATCTAGACCGCCGCGCATTCAGGGCCGACATGACCCTCTGTTTGAATACTCTAAACGGACTTCTTCCACAGAGCTCCCAGAGCCCGATTCTGGCCAACTAACGCGAAATTGCGACATCGTGGCTGTTCGTGGCCGCGTCCACCTGCCCCCACGACCCCATTAACGCTGCACCTGCCCTCACGCACCTTTCCATCCACGTTTTCGCTCCCGCAGACCGTACAGACAACGAAGACGTCGTCACGTCGAGGAACTGCACCGACTACTCGGCCCAGCCCTTGTGCATGGTCCCATACCCAAAACAGGTACCGGAAGAGTCCAAGAGCGATGTTCGGTGCAAAAAGGAGCTCCCACAGGGCCTTGAACAACTGCTCCCGCAACGTGCACCAAAAGATTAGAATTTAAAGTGGACACCTAGACTAGACCAAAGTCCAGAGACTGGAAGCGCGTGGGCGAAAACATCCTGGACTTGCAGACAGCCAAAACTGGTTTTTCACCACTGAGAGGGTCCTACTGGGGGCGCGTTCGCGACGACACCCTGGCCTTGGTGGTGTGTCAGCGCGTTTCTCAACTGAAAACGCATTCGCTAAAATACGTCGGACTTGGCAGCCACTCTCCCACGAGCTCCGCGGCGTGGCCGGGTCGGAGGTGGAGAAGGTCAAGTGTGGCGACGACTCCCCCCAAGCAGATGGCAGCGGCTGCAGGGTCACACCTCTTTTAGCTTTTTCTTGGAGGGCCCCCCCGCTCGCATCGCGCTCTTTCTGGCGACCGACTCCTGGCACTCATCTGAGCGCGCGAAGTACACGCTAGTGTCGTTCGACGCCTGCCGATCAGACGTATGTCTAAGCCCAGCGGAGGAAGAGGACAGTTACGGATACGTGTCGAGTACAAATGCGATGCGTACTGCTCCAGCCAATGCAATAGACCAGCAAGCGGAACGGACCTTCAACTACAAAGGCACGACGCAAACCCCACAAATCACACAATGTGACATCGACGCTGCTTCTCAGTGAGATCCGGTGGTATCATACTCCACATCATCGCTCAACTGCACCGGGGGGGCCGGCCAGAATAATTGACAGGACCCACAAGACCAGGGGTGGCAGCGCCACAAAGACCAGGGGCGGCAGTTCCAGCGCTCGAACCTCCCTCAAACCACCACGAGGGGCGGCCGCAGTGGCGACCGCTCCATAAAGTATTGAACGGAACCCGCACAGCAGCCCCCAGAACGAAGCATGTGCAGTTCCCCGCGGAATTACCTCTCCCCTGTAGTGGATCCTGCCCTCAAAGTCGACGGGGAATAACCCCGTTGGAGAACCCAGCACAGGATGCGGAGCGCAACACCAGAGAAACAACACGAACGCCGGGATCACCAGGCGCGAAGCGCACAAGAACAACGGAAGTAACACAAACGCAACGCTGATTTATTCGAGTACGCACGATGACCCCAAAGCATACACTCATATACCCTCAGAAACAAGACGCAGGACGTGCACAATCCCGACCCCCTGGCGCTATCACGGGGGGACCGGTGCCCAACGGGCCACGGTCTCAGGCCCGGGCCTCTAGTGGCCACTGCCCAGCATCCTCGACTGCCCTTCCACTGGAAGAGGACCCCCGCCCGTCTCGGGCGGAAGCAAGATAGTCACCAAGACTTCCTAGATTTCAAGATTTATCCAAAATCAGTACCTCGGGACTTATCCCAAGATTTTTCAATTTTCCCTGATAGAATTCCGGTGGGATTTTATCCCCGGTCGAGATCATATCTCGGTCCGGCTTACGCTCGGATTGCGGAAGCTTCCACAAGCTTCCCGGTCCCTCCAGAGGGCCCGGATTCGGGAAGACGTGTGTCTCCCTCGGCTGTGTGAGACCCCTCCAGGGGGGCCCGATCGGGTGTTCCTCACCCCGCGCCCCTCTAGAGAGGTCGTTTCGTGTGTGGCCCTCGGGCTCCCTGGACACCTGCCCAGCGGGGCTGTCCCACGCTACCCCCCTAGGGGGTTGCTACGTGACTGGTCACGACCCGTCCCCGGCTCATACCGGGGGCCGTATGACCCCTGACAGGGGGTTTCCCCCACATATCCCCCGCCTCAGGGCCTGCGTCTCGCGGGACTGGGGGCGGTGTCTCGCCACCCCCCCCTTACTCCGTCGGGCGCGACCGGGCTCTCCCCGCGTCCCGAGTTGTTCGCGCACCCCACCCTGGGGTGGGGCGTCCTTATCTTCCCTTGTTCCCCGCCTCTCGAGGCGGGATGGCGTCTCTTGCGTCGCCTGACACTCTGGCCGCCATGGCGGTCGAGCGTGAGGCCGAGGGGGCGGGCGACCTTTCGGGCCCTGAGGAGGACATCGAAGACGACGTCCTCTCCAACCTGCTGTCGGCATCGTGGCTGTTGAACTCCAACAGTGGCCGACCCCCGCTTTCGTGGACGAGAAGTATGGGCGTTACCCTTGGGCCACCCTAGGGGGGTCGATTGTCGAACAGCGCTTTGACGCGGTCGACAGCCGTCGTATGACGTCCATATGGACGACCATCCGGGGGTTTTACGACACCCTTTACGCCGTCCCCGAAGGGACGGTGACGAACTTCCCCTTCCTACGCAGTCGGGAGGACTGGCGAGTGTGCCAAGTGCTTAGGCACTTGGCTGTCCGTGAGATCCCCCTGGAGGTGGAAGACAAGCCCCACTTCTCCTGGGAGTATTACCCTGGGTCTCCCCCGAAGTTTGGGGAGATGGACCGCGGCTTTTATGTGCCGGGTGCGATGAAGGAGTGGACGGTTCGCACCTCCCTCCACCCTCTCACGCTGTATGAACAGCATGAGGTGCGCGACGTACCAGAGGTACGCCGCAAGGCCCTTTATCCCACCACACCAGTGTTCTGGGAGCACGTTGAAGTGCCCAGAGGTATGGCCGCGCGGGTGCCCCAGATGGTGGCACTCCAAGAGATTCAGCTCATGGGGGAGCCCCTTGGGGGTCCCTATCACCTGATGTTGGCGGCCCTGTGGGCCGTCGAGGTGGCAGATGTCTTCCTAGGAAGCATTTGCCACCATGGACACCTCTGGCGTCTGCCTATGGCTATTCGGTCTGTGACGGCCGGACACCTGGCCCTCACACTCGGGGAACCAGACCACTCCCAGTCAAGAGGGGACACGTGGATTCGCGTCATGGGCGGTCGGATCCGGTCAGTCCGAAACGGCCGCGGGCTCTCGCGAGGGAAATATGTCCGACTGACGCATATTTCGAATCGTTCCGGTGGCGACTCACTTGTGATCACCCCGTGGCTCACCAACCACAACCGCGGTCTCGAGACTTCCCTGGGAATAGTAAATCCCAGGGCGGGCCCCCAGTTAAGGGCCTAATTTTGTGTAAACCCAGCTTGGACCACTGACCAGCATCACACCGCGCCCGCGACACCGGGGCGCCGCGAGGGTATCATGTACAGTCATTATTCAGTTATATCCGTCCCGGTTATATCCACAGTGGATATAACCGGGACCACGGAGGCACCACAGAGCCCGAGAGATCGAGGAATGTGAAATTAAAACGCACTTGCCACCCGGTTT
>Ga0209093_1001406_pt1 | contig 13688 bp, 13 predicted proteins | sample SidtaG_4_FD_187450 | JGI IMG/M metagenome (GOLD analysis project Ga0209093, IMG submission 187450) | Marine algal microbial communities from Sidmouth, United Kingdom - Sidmouth_Male1 metaG (SPAdes) (version 2) | ecosystem: Host-associated > Algae > Red algae > Unclassified | place: Sidmouth...
CCTGGTGCAGCTGCCGGGCGGCGGTGCACCCCGACGGGTGCCACTTCCTTGGCACCTGCGCGGTGCAGCGCGGCCGCCGCCAGCGGCTGCACGACCACCTCGTGCACTTGCTGGCGGCGGCGCTGCGGCGGACGGGGGTGTGGGGGGATGTGGTGGTGGAGCGGGGGCTGGACGGGGCGCGCGCCCTGCTGCGGCCCGACGTGCGCGCCTCCCGCCTATCATCGGGGGTGCGCACGTGGGGCGACGTGTCGGTGACGTGGCCGTCCACCGAATCGTTCGCGCGGCGGGTGGAGCGCGAGCCCCTGCGCGCGGTGCTGGCGGAGCTGCGGGAACGGGAGAAGGTACGCAAGTACGCTTCCTCCCTTCCCACGGCTCCCCGACCGGATGCGTTCACCCCCGTGGTTTGGGAGGTTTTTGGGCGGATGGGGCCCCTCACTGCCACGTGGCTGAGGGAGGCTTTGGGGACGCCCGGCGGTTCTATGATCCGCCGGTCGTTCCTTACAGCTGCATCGGTCGCCCTGTGGCGCTCGAACGCCCGGGCGGTGGATGCGGGGTACGCGAGTTCTTTTGTGACGGGTGACCCGCCGGTCAATTCGGCGGAGGGGCGCACGCGCTCTTGAGTGGATTCGGTGAATTCGGTGAGCATGTCCGACTGAGGGGGTGAGATCCCCCCGGATTTCGGTCAGGGGAGTTGACCGCCTATAGAATCACAAAAGTGTAAATTCGTTCTCAGCTCAGTGGCGATCTCGTCCCCTTTCGTCCCATCACAGCACGTCCGAAAATCGCAATGCCCCGGTTCAATACATGTCAGATGCACTCGCACCAGAACACACAGTCGCATGCGTGATATGTCAGATTCCACGATGGGCATTGGTCTGAACGGACGGAGTGTCGAAAAGTTTTTGTTAACGCTGTTGACGGAATAGGCAGACATTTTGTTTGCGAAAGAGGCAGTCAGACTATCAGTTGAACAAGTCCTCACATTTTTTTTGAAGGACAGTCCCCAAGATGATCTGTGGGTCAGGTTGACACTGCTTCTGGAACGATCCCAGAAGCAGTCCCGAAGATGATCCGTAGAACCAGTCCAGAAACTGTAGTGATGAACTGCCCAATCACAGAGGTATCTCGAGAATCAGGCAATCTGAAGGGTAGGATATTCGCCGGTCCACGGAACTGTTATGCACATGATCCTCTGAATCATGCTGAGGCCATCTCACAGGAGCTTCGCATGGCTATCTCAAGACATTCTTTCGCGTCTTCTCGTTATCGATTTACAAGCCGGCAAATTTAGAACTATGCCGGCGATGAAATACCGACCCGCAGTGTACAGCAACGTACAAGCGTACATTTTTGCGTACATTCTGCACGACATTTTGACAAAGCATATTCGAGAACCTGTGTACTGTCCGGGTATGTAACGGAGACTGGGATTCATGAACTATTAAAATATACAAGTGACAGCAATTCAAATGAAAAGTAGGTCTGTCGATTCGGTTAATCACCATCGGTTGAAACTGATGTAATTGGTCTAAAAACTACGATCGATCACAAACTGGTTCGGAAGCAAGCAAGTGGTGCCTTCTGGTTGAAAAGAACTCCCAAATTTGTCCCAGCTTATGCGGGTCTTGACTTCACCAGAGAAGAGTATTCACAATTTTCTTGTACTTTTTCATCCACGGATGCAATGAGGAAAGCGGTCGCTGCGTCAAAAGTGTCACGCGGGATGGCATGTACAGTGACATGCACCACGATCAGTAACGATCGAGCTCGTACCGAGGCCTGGTTTCTATCTCTTACAGAGTTCTCCTTGAACGGATAGAGTCGAGGCAACCAGATATGGGGAGAGTCAATGGGAGACTGACGATGAAAGGGAAACGGTATCTCCATGAGGCATGAGCAGAAGTAGAATCTAGCTGATGCGTCAGCTTCCCGATGCTGCTTACGAAGACGGAGCTCTCTGAACAGTGCTTCAAGGAGGACGCGATTCTCCAGCATGCATAGAAGGTCTGAGTGGGCGAGATGGACACACCAAGTAGCACCTGAACATGTTCATCATCTTCAAGGAGTCGCTTCATTGACGACAACCTGCCTCTAGGGCATTCCCTACGGGAAATGCCGGATCAGAAGAACGCGAAGTTCTGGAGTTACGAACGGTCTATAGCCCACCCGGTTGGGAATTGGGGATGAGACCGAGGGAGGCCCCTCATTGGCCCGGTGATGAAACAAGCGTAATGTATAGAACACTAGAAAGGGCCTCTGACGCACCCTGACAAATCGTGTGGCTGTTATTCTATTCGATTCCATGGCTGTCGTTGATCCTGGGCCCATGTACAGACAAAAAACATGCCCGTATGACGCCGCGATGCGGCCTGGCAGCTGTGTGATGGCGAATGGAGGACAGATACGTTTGACGATGGTGTCACGGAAGCTCTGTGTCGTACACTGTGTGGCGGCGCACGTTTTGCTCCCGTTCCCACCTGCCCACCCGCCCGCGCGCCCGCGTTCTGCCCACCCCGATCCCCGTCTGCCCTGCTTGCTCGCCGCCCCGCGCATTCCGACTGCTTCCGCCCTGCCCCACCGCGGCCGACCCCGCACCACACCGAGCACCCCGCCCAACCATGTCCCGCTCCGGCCCCACCACGCCCAGCAACGACGCGGCCTCCCCCGCTTTACCCCACTCCTCCCCGCCCACTGACTCCCCGACCCGCCCGTACAAGCTCCGCCCCGCGCAACCTTGACAAACTCCACCCCGCCCCTCCCCGCCCAGCCCCACAACACCCCGCCCTACACCTCGCTGCCCTACCCCGTCCCGAAGCGCCCCTCCCAGCTCCGCCCTGCCCTGCCCCGCCCCGACACGCAAGAACCTACCCCTCCCGGCAACTCCCCGCCCCGCCTAGCTCTGCGCCGCCCTATCCAGCCCAACCCCGCCACACCCGGCATGCCACGCCGCGCTCTACCCCGCTCCGCCCGGCTCTGCCCCACCCTGCCCCGTCCTGCATTGCCACCCCAATATATCCCCGCTCCATGCCGCCGCGCCCCGCCCAGCCCCTGCAGCTTTAGCCGCAGCAGAAAACTCTTGACAGGGCTTTCGGGGCTGCAATCTTATAGTCCCGTGTACCACGGACTGCGGGGCGCGAAGGAAGCCATCTGCGGCGGAAGCCGTCAGGTTTGAGAACAAAGCCCCGCTGAAGTCGCTGGCTGGATGAGGTGGCCAGGTTTTCGCATGCGGGTCACCTGTCTGGCGGCAGTCGGCCAGTGACGACGGTGGTACCAGAAGAGGCGACGAGATCACACGGGAATGGAACTTTTGTGCCGAGATCCGTCGCGTAAGCCACTTCCGTCGCCAAGAACATCAACGCGGGATACTTTCTTGCGCAGCGTGTGGCTCATTCAGGCTGCTTTATTCGGAGTCGGAAGCGACTGTTGTTCATCTTCAAGTCAGATCAAGCCAGAGACTTGGCCTGCTGCGCCCCACTGTCGAAGCCACTTTGGGTACCTGGTCAACATGCCTAATTCTTATTGTCCAGCTCTTGGGACATCGTGCTTGTTTATCCAGCATTTCCGGTAGGGCTGCTGGAGAGGTCTCGATGGCTCATGAGACTTGGTGGCACGAGGGTGCGCCCTCTTCCTCTGCGGCGCCTCCTCGGCCTATCTGGGGGGCAGTCCACATTCTTCCATCACAACAGCCACCGGAAGATCACGAAAAGCGTTTCCTGCGATGCGTTGAGCAAAGAATGCTGTGCGCGCTGCAAAATTCACTTAGCGATGCAGTCGTGGTGGGTCTTCATAGAGAAAAATATACCGCTAACTACGAGTTGGCATAGAACTGATGATGGGTTCTAACGAAATCCCATTTCATCGGTCTGGCTTCACATCCGATTGGAGACCTCAAATGAAAAGACTAGCACCAGTTCATCGACCGTCCGATCAGCCCGCCTTCCCTTGAGCTGTGCCCGACCAAACACGCGCTCAAACGGCCAAGTCGCATTTTCCTGATCCCCAAATTCTCTTCTGGGGGAGAGCATTCTTTTGGTTTAAAACGACAGTAAGAGGGTCCCGAAGCCAAAAGAATTACAGGATTGAGAGCGGAGACCTTGAATCCACGAGAACGCACTGCTTCGTGCCCCTCCATCTGCTTGTCTGGGCATGCTACACTCGTCACAGGGGAGATATTGCTGATCTCTGAATTCTGCCCTCATCGACTCCGAACGGTACGGTTTCGGCGCTGGACGAAGGCCTCTGATTGGAAGCGAGTTTCTTAGAAGGGCGCCTTTCTGGCGCAAGATTGACACAATGCGTCCAGGCGGCCTGCAATCGCACAATCGATCCTGTCATTCCTCCGGAGTCTTCTGCAAATTTCAAGCGATCTCCGCTACTCGCTCGGTCTCTCGCGATTGTTAGCGTCTGCTCCACAAAAAATGGAGGAAGATGTACAGAAACTGAGAGGTTTTGATTTGGCACAGAATTGGATGCATTTCAGCCAATGGAGCGGCTCAGATTCTTGCTTAGCAGCACTTTTGGACGAATGCTCCGCGAGTTCTGAGAACTGTACCATTCCCAGAAGGCGTTCGATGTGATGAGGTCACAATTGGGGGATCAGAAGTATTGAGGATCCAGGAAAGTGCCTGCCATACCCTGTCCATACACTGTATCTACGGGATGGATCCACCCACCATCGAGACCCTCCCAGACGATGTGCAGGTCACCCGCGTCAAACATGTCACCTTTAAAGAAGTAAGAGACGCATGTTTTCCGCCTCCTGGGCTATGGTTGTCATGCGCACACAACACGAAAGACAAGACGCATCACAACAGCGTCATGAGCAGCTACAAGCGATTCAGTTTGGCTTGCGCACACCCACAGACCAGCTCTTCTGACGCAAACTGAGCCAAAAAACACCCAGCGTGCGCCCCGCTCAACCTCTGAAACATTGGGCCAACCGCGTCGCTGGGGAAAGCGCGGCGCGCTGCCGTCACGGGCGGCCTCCACGGACGTCAGCGGATATTTCGACCGGCCGGAAAGCCGGTTGGCATCGATAGAAGACGGTGGGTCATGGCCAGTCGGCCCCCACCGACGGCGGCGGCTCACCCTGTCGCAGTGCTACCATGTCCCCCCCTACTGACGACGGCGGCTCGGACGGTGGCCACGCTCGCCGCTCAACCCATGTACTGCACCGACGGCCAGGCTCGCACATCACCTCCTTTACCGCAGCCGCAGAGCTTACGAGCACCCGGCATCTCAGGGCACTACAGAAAGCCTCGCGTGCCTGTCAGCAGACGCCATCCGGGTCCTGCGACCCTTATGGCGGGACAGTCCTTCTCGGCCACAAGACTCCATTCGCTTTCAGCTTCATCGCGACCCTTCTAACACGGACACGGCCCCAGATCTCTGTTGACACGATTTCAGACTGCGACCTCTGAGACGGAGACCAAGTCCCTGTGACAAAGTGTATGTGTGCATCACTATGTACCTTGAGGGCACCCTGTCCTGAAGGCAACGATGCTTTCTACTGCTTCCTTGCCAGAAGTTAGGGAAAAGAGAGGGGCTGATGTGGAATTCCAAGCCGTCGTGGCACACTTGACCGATCAACAGCTCCAAGTCAGTCCCAGGGTCGCATCTGCTTGGAAATGCGAGTCTGTCCGCAAGTCAGTCTCGCTGCACCAGGACAAAAATCGGGGATCACCAATACATCGTCGCAAAAATGAACCACGTACTGAGAACGCTCTTGGGACTCGGCCAGCAGAATTGTAGGTTAATATCAAACCATTCCAAACGAGTCCCCAACACAGTATTCGCATGTGTTCTCTAGTGTACTCGAACCCTCTTTTTCACAGTGTTCGCCCGGACGGGTAAGGTCTTAGATTCGCATTTTGGATCCCCACTACATCTGACATTGATCAAAGACATGTCTGGGAGCCATGAGTTCACCTTTTGCGCACGCAGTACTCACTTTGGAGGCACCCGGAGGCAATCTGGAGGCACCCGGAGGCACCTGGCGGCAACCTGCAGGGCGTCCTCAGGGAGTTATCCAGGAGTTTCGTGACGCCCTCGTCCGGCGATTTGTGGCCACGCGGCCACTCGATACGCAGTGCGCGCGGGAGCACTGTCCTACGGGGTAACGGTCGCGTCACTTTGTCCCTCACTGATAGAGAACATTGTAGAACACTATACGTTTTAAACGCGCTGTCAGGCCTCCTAGGGGAGAGGTACCGGGTGGGGCGGGGCGGCGACCCTATGGGTCTGATACTACTTTCCGACCGCTTGCCAACACCACCCTGCCCCGCCCGCGCCGACTACCCCGTCGCGCCCCTCGCGCCCATCATGGACACGAAAAGCGATATAAAGGATGGCCACAATAAAACTTCGAAGGGCAATAAAGGTAACCACTAGACATACAACAGCCAAAGTATACCTACGCACCAGACACACCACAGATAGTCTCGCCCCCCACAGCGAAAAGGTCCAGGCATGCACGCTTCCCCACGCCTGCGTCCAGCCAACGCGGCGCGGCTGTAGTCGTAGCAGGTTGACGCCAACGAGGCATCGCACGCTCCCCACAGACACCATCCCAAACAAACCCCTCCGCGCTCCTCACTCCCGTCTCCACCTTTCGCGCCGGCTCCGCTCACAAGGCTTTCGCCACTCGCCTGACTCGGCACGCGAGTCGCCCCACCACCGCTTTTGCCACCCTTCTCTTCACCTGCACGCAGAGACAGAGCACGGGGTATTACATGGGATAACTGGGCAGTGGAGAGCCGTCTCGGTCAGCACGGAGTCACATGGGGCAGTACGGGGCAGTACGGGGCAGTACGGTGGAGATGGGCGCAGGAGAGGGCAGCACCGCAGAAAAGTAGCGAGCAGATATTTTCAGACGTTGACGCAGAATGACACCCTACGAGTATAAAAAGACGCGCAATACTCTAGGTCATCACCTTCACACACGAAAAGAGATTATACAGGATCTACGGTACACACACCCACAAAACAGAGTCGTCAGAAACATTCAGAGGAGTGGTCCAGGTGCCCGACGTAGTGCGACGGCGGGCTGATCATACCGCGGAAGAGGTGGGGCGGGCTGATCCAAGATTGATTTACAAGGGTGTTATCGGCCTAGAGGCTGAAAGTCTTCCTGGAATCCACTCTGTATGGTATCGGACCGAGTGGGAGTGGTCTGGAAAGGGCAGCGGTTGATCAAGGGTCAGCCGGTGGGCGGTGGTGGGGGGCGGGGGGGGGGGGGGGGGGGGGGGGGGGGGGGGGGGGGGCGGTCCCTGAGGGGCGTGCGATGGTGCAAGGTGGTACTGATGATGAGCTCACCACTTCTGCCACACAAACAAACGGCAGACCAATGGAGGATGTGAGGGGGGGCACCGTCCAAGAAAGGCCGTCTTCTGCGATGTGTCTCGCCAAGAGGCCCTTTCAGGCATGCTGCCAGCCCCTCTCCTGCGGTGTGCGCAGCCACGCAGTCCGCGCTCAGAGGTCTTTCGACCTCTCATGATACAAGCCGGAAGAAGGCAGCAGCGGGAGGTGCAGCCTAGGAATCTGGCTGGGCCACACAATCTGGACTATGCCTGGGAGGCCTTCCTCTCCCCTGACCGGCCGCCCTCGCCGCACCAACCATCTCGTCCCAGTAGATCGCGGCCTGCCACAGGCTCACCAAACTGACATGCACTGATGTGACTCCTGACCGGTATGGGCCCTCACGGTGACCCAAAAAGAGGTTGACGGTGCCAGCGCGGGGCCGTCTACGTTTCAGTGCTTTGCGGTGCGTGACATGGGCGCGGCTGAGCGGTTGCGGGCCACATTGGGTTGAGTTCCTCGTTGCGAGAAGTGTTCCTCGTTGCGAGATGTAACCTGCTGGTCACTCGATCGAGGATCAATGAGGGCCACATACGTACTAGACCGTCCAGTTCCCTAGCATGCGGCGATCACGACCACAGTTGATCTGTGCCCAGTGCGCCCTTTCAGGCATTAATTCGTCCGAGGAGCTGCAATTCTCGAGCAAGCCCATCGACTTGTAGCCTGCTTTCTGAGGGGCTACATCATACAGTTTCCTCGCCGGCGTTGTGGATTGATGCGGGCTCCACTTGTAGCCCGCGTTCCGTGGTGGCCAGCACAAGGCCGTCCGGGACAGCAACAGTTCTAGATCGGGAGGACGAATTTCAGGCCGCAGCGTACTCTGGAGCACGCCCAGTGGAGTGGTACATTTTAGCGACGATCTTCCTAAAGTTTAGTCGACATTCGAATTGTTACCTCCAGCGTACCTTCAAATGGCCGAAATCACCGCACAGCATAATTCCTTTGTGAGCTGCTAAAGTCAAGCGTTCGGCCCCTGGGAAGAACGTCCGATCTCAGCTGTGCAACGGGCCTCTATGTATATCCCCATGCTTGGTCGACAAGGCTTCCCGTCATTTAGAGCACCACACCCAGCGCGCCCCGGTGCCGACTGTCACCCCCTCCCCCCCAGCGTCAGCGCCACGCACCCCCGACTCCGCCCCGACCCCTTATCCGCCGTCGCCGCCGCCGCCGCCAGCACCCCCGTCGGCACCCACACCGGCCCCGTCGCTGGCCACACGTCCATGATCAGCAGTCGGTCGGTCGGCGGGTGCCACGCCGCCACAGGACTAATGTGGCCGCCGAGGGCGTCGCCCTGCCCGGCAACGCGCATCTCATAGTTGACGAGCAGCGCCGCCGCGTCGCAAGCGGCGTTGCGCAGGGCGGCGGGCCAGCCACCCCAACCGTCCGTGTCCGCGTCAGCATACGTAACCGTGACTGTGAGGGGGGCGGGGAAGGGGGAGCGCGGGCCCCGGGGGGGGGGGGGGGGAGGGGGGATCCCCACGGTGGTGATGGTGGCGGAGAGGAGCGCCCCCAGCTGGGCTAGCGTCATGCCCTGCGCGTCAACCGCCTCGGCCGTCACGCCGGCAGTGGCGGCGGCAGCGACGGCCAGGGGCAGGGGTGGTCGTACCGGCGGGGACGGTGGCGGCGGCGACGGCGGTGGCAGAGGTGGTGGGGGTGGCTCGCCAGCATCACTGTCCGTGCCGGACATACCGACACCGTCATTCGTGGCATTGCCGGCGGCCGCGCCGCCGGTGTTGCCCGCGACGGCGGCCGCGTCGAACCACCCGTCCTCGGCAAAGACCTCCGCCTCCGCCAGCGTGTTGAGCACGACCGCCGCGGAGCGCAAGCCGCAGCGGCGGCGGTGCACTTGTGGCGCCCAGTAAGGTGCCAACCGGCTGTACGTGCAGGTGCCAGCGTCGGTGGCGGCGGCGAGCAGCGCTTGGCCGTCGGGTGTAGCTAGGGGGATGAGCGTGCCGTCGGTGTAGCCCGACATGGTGTGAGGGAGTGAAAGAGCTACGGGCGGCAGAGAGGAAGCGTGGGACTATGGATAGAAGGGGAGTGAGAGGTCGGGAAGGCTTGGCCGGTTTCAACTCCTGGAGCCGGCGTGGGGGAGATCCTGGGAAAGCAAAGCGACAAGCGAAGACGATGTAACGAAAGTCGAAGCGGACCACCTCCGTCTGTCGCACTGGGACGATCGCAGACTCACAAGTAATCGTGTCATACACTACAGTATTTATTGTGTTGTTCCCAATTTTGGCCGATCCAGTCGAAGTCATGAAGGGTGATCAACAGTGCGAAACTGTGTCTCAGCCATCCATTCAGCCGGATAGAATGGTTCGACCAATCGGCAGTTGACCAAGACCCTGTCTTGACTTCGACAACATCGGCCAAAATTGGGAAGACATCAATAGATGCGTGCAATCATCCAACGGCACAGATCACCGCTGATCCAGGCCCTGTCGACGGGAATGGGGTGACGGTTCGGGCACACATGCGCTTCGGGGCTGTGATTGCATGCAGACCCGTGCCGCTCGAAGGCCAGCAGCCGCGCGCCCACGGGAATCAGTCTGGCGCGGCGCACGGCGGTCTGCGGGATGACGCGTTTGCAGTCACGTCAGTTCCCGGCTGCAGATACCGTCATTGGAGCGTGACACCCGTGGCCCCCCTGCGCCGACCTCCTGCACTTATATGGCACCCGCGACGCATCGGGTGTCGCACAGACCCTCCTCCATTCTTCCGGGTGCACCGTCGGGACACCACGTCTTCCTTCCCGGCCTCTAACATCCGAGTGTCTGACGCGGCCGTGCGTGCCGAGTGTGAGCGGTGGTCACACTTGCGGGCACAGACGGCCGTCGGCAGTGTGGTCGGTGAGCGCGGTACCCTGCGTCCAGCGCGGGGTTTGGCGACGGCAGCGACGGCAGCGGCGGCAGCGGCGGCGTCGGCGGCGGTTCGGCTCAGATGGTGCGCTGGGGCGACGGTATCGACCGCGTGTACGCGTGCTTCCCCACCTCCCACCTACACCGGCACCATGGCACACACCGGCAGCCGGTGGCGGCCGAAGAGGGCGAACACGACACCGTGAGCGAGTTTGGCAAGGGCCTCCCGACCCGCTACTATGACGAGCCACCCTCCTCTGACGAGGAGGCGGCCACCGCCGACAGCTCGACGGCCAGAGACGGCGACGGCGATGGTGGCGGCGGCGGCAACTCGTGCTTTGGACCGGTCCCACTGCGGCGGGTGCGCCGTGGCCTGTGGCGCCCCCGCCACCTCCGCCAGTACATCCAAGACGGCACGCTGGTACGGCAAAAAAAGACGCGCGTGGCGGGCCACTCGGAGCTCTTTTTTGACTTGATCATTGTCAGCTGCTTGGCGGCGCTCGGCCACCAGGCGCGGGACAAGTTTGGGGACAGTGGGGACCTGCAAAAGATCTTCTTGCTCTACACCGTCGTCTGGTTTTCATGGCGCGACACGGTCTTCCTGATCAACGTCCTCGGCTCCGAGTCGGACCTGTTGGAGACGGTCGCGACGCTGCTCATCATGCTGCCGCTGACGGGGATTGGCGTCGGCTCCCACGACTTGTTCACGTCCACCTCCACGGCCGTGCCCGCGTCGTGCTTTGTCAGCTTCCTCTTCATTTCGGTCGGGCTGCTGCTCGCGTCGCGGGCAACGCCGCCGCCCGTGCCGAGCGCCGACCCGGCGCCCGACCCCAACTTTGACGCTGCCGCCGCGTCTGACACGTCCTCGTCGGTCGACGCCGAGGCGCCCGCGACGGCAACGTTTCCCTACCTGGTCATTGCCGCGGCCATCACGCTGGTCGCGGCGATGCCCTACCTCGCCGCCGCCGTTGTGTCGTCCGAGTCGGCGATTGTCGGCTTGCTGTGGGCGGGGGTGGCGCTCAACTTTCCACGCGAGGCGCTCATGCAGTGGATTGCGACGCGGCGGGTGTCGGGGCGACCCAATTTGGTCATCCCGGCGGTGAATATCGAGGCGTTGAGTGAGCGCTATGGGCTGCTGACCATCATTGTTACGGGGGAGAGCCTGCTGTCGATCCTGTTTGAGGCGAGCAGCGTGCTCACCGCCAACACGGACCGGGTGTCGGTGGTGCGGCTGTACGTGGCGTCGGCGTTTGGGTTGACCATTGCGTACAGCTTTTACAGGTATGTCGTCCCGACCCGCTCGCCCGCTTGCTGCTCCAGTCTTGTGATTTGCCGAGGGCTTTTGCTTCACGGTGCCCCTCTCGGGACCCCACCCACTGACAACCCCCTGGTCCGTTGGCCATTTCCTGTGCCGCCCCGCACCGCCCCTCAACCCTCCCGTCCTGTCCCTTGACAGTTGGTACTTTAGCGTCGACAATGAGCAGCTGCCCCACGGACGTCACGCCATCCGCTTCCACCGCTCCACCGCCATCATCTGGACGCACCTGCACCTGCTCTACCACGCGGCCATCCTCTTCACCGCCACGGGCGTCGGGTTGGCCGTCCGCTCCGCGGCGCTGGTGCGCCCCCCCCCCTCGGCCGCCCTCGCAGTGGCCGTCCGCGCGGGCGGCGGCGCGCCCGAGAGCGACTTTGGGTCGGCCGCCCGGTGGGCCACGGTCCTCGCCTGGGCCGCCACCGCCATCCTGTCGGCGCTCATTGGCGCGGCGCACCAGGGGGGCCCCCGCGCCTGGACGCGCCGCATCCGCCTGCCGCTGCGAGCGCTCACCGTCGTGGGCGTGGCGGTGGCCCTCGGCGTGGCGGGGCGGGAGCGCGTGGGGGCGCTCGCCGTCCTCGCCGTCTTGGCCGCCGTCGGCCTCGGCTGCAGCCTCGTGGAGCAGCTGGCCGTTGCCGCCGACCGCGTCGGCCTGTTTCGTCGAGAGAATGGGGAGGAGGGGCAGTACGTGGGGGAACCCCGGGGGGTCGAGGCCAAGCACCGGGCGGCGCGGAGGCGGGAGAGCCACGCGCCGAGCGACGTGTGAAGGGAGGGGGGGGGGTGGCGGTAAGGTTGGCATTTACCGACTCTTGAGAAACTCGATACCGTTTACCGATCGGTATGCCGATTTACCGATTTCGTTACCGATGTCGGTAAAGCTCACATACAGTACTAATATCTAATATCTCATTTTCTGCCGAAATCCATCCATCATCATTCGATAAAACGATCGCACATGTATTTCTGTCCGTCCTCTCAGAGTGCGCCCAGGGATATGGATACAGGTCTCGTGAGCGAGGCCAGAGGATCCCGTCTGTCTTGCGTTTGCCGATCGAGTTTACCGACATGCCAACCTTAGTGGCGCGGGGGGGACACGCCTAGTTAGAGCACGTCTATCGCCATTTTTTGTTGCCGATGGCGATGAGCATGTCTATCCGTGAATTCCAGACTAGTCTAGATAGTTGTCACAAGTGGAAATCGGGTTCCAGAACAACTACGCTCGTTGTCAAGCTCCAGCAGATAGCCTGACGTTGTGAGGCCACCAGCACTTCGCTCCGGAGCGTGACACAAAGAGAGCGATAGAATAGAGCGCACACACGGGCCGGAGGGCGGAGGGGTGTTGTGGAGAAAGGAGAAGGAGGACTTGTAGTTGGTTGTGTGGGTGGGATGGCAGTGGAAACCAGCCCGGAGAGGCACGGTCACGTATTGTACAGCCGCCGACTAGGTCGGGCGGCTGCACGGAGCATGGACACGGCCGCCTGCGTCTCTGCCGGCCTAGAACCTGCGAGGCGGTCTTGGCCATGGGACGCGGTGCGAGCTTTGTCGGTGGCACGTGCAGACAGGATGTGCGTGAAGGAACTAGGAGGAACTACGGTGATATAGAACCCTCAGCTGTCCCAAGTACGTAAAGTCCGTGAGGACGAAGGTTCTGGAAGCCTGTCGGCGCCCGTTGATTGGCAACTCAGAAAGGCGATGAGAATGCCAATCGGCACTCTTTTCGGCATTCTGCGCAGAAAAGCCGATGCCGATACCGATTTGCCTCCAGAAATGCCGATTTGGTTCCCCGACAGACGTGCCAATCGGCAAAAAACGCCGATTTGGCGATGCGATAGACGTGCTCTTAAGAGGCCCCTTTCTCGGACTTCTGGGTCTGAACTTACAGTGCGGACCCCTCTTCAAAGCACCGCCAGGGCTGCACACGTGTCCGGTCTGCTGCTGACACATGAGCTACGCCCCCGATGGTTGGCTGTTGGGGGCACCAACACGGAATTCTGGCGCGCCATTGGTCCAAACCCAGCAGTCCGCCCTTAACTAGGCGTGCAGAGGGCGCCCGCCGCCACCCAAAGCGCGACCGCGGGGTGCCCCTCGCTCGACCCGGCGCCCGCACCCGGCTGGGCGGTGCGCCCGCCTCGCCCCCATCGCACGCCTCGGGCTTGCCCCCCCCC
>Ga0209093_1001407_pt1 | contig 13674 bp, 12 predicted proteins | sample SidtaG_4_FD_187450 | JGI IMG/M metagenome (GOLD analysis project Ga0209093, IMG submission 187450) | Marine algal microbial communities from Sidmouth, United Kingdom - Sidmouth_Male1 metaG (SPAdes) (version 2) | ecosystem: Host-associated > Algae > Red algae > Unclassified | place: Sidmouth...
CGTCTTCATTTTTTTTCGCCAAATCCTGCGCCTTCTTGACCGCCGCATTGGATTCTTTACTAAGGTACTGTTTTTCAGTGCCTTTTATCTTTGGATAGGTGCTAATTAAGGTGTCCAATTGTAAGCGGAGCTTGTCGGCATCGACATCCATTTTACCCAGTAAATGGCTAATCATATCCTCGTCTATCTCCAAAATACCCTTCATCAAATGGGCGGTATCGACGTATTGGTGCTGGCTTTCTTTGCCCAGTGCTTGCGCCTTGTAAATGGCTTGCTGGGCTTTGGTGGTGAAACTGTCGTAGGTCATATTTTTAGTTGCGTGTTAGCGAGTTGCGGGTTACGAGTTAGCTGAATGGGCGTGATTTTTACCACTAAGTTCACTAAGGACACGAAAGCATGTAGGACGCAGAAGGACACAAGAATTATTAAGAAATTTCTTTTAAAACCTTCGTTTTCTTTTGCGTTAATTTAGTTTCGTGCGCTTAGTGGTTTCATCATTTAATTTACTCGAAATTCGTAAGCCGTCACTTTATTTTTTTATTTGAATGAATGGATAATCTACTAAGTGAATGTTTGTTTATCGTTTAATGTTGAGTCGTTTGTCGAATTTTTATACAAATATGGTGTTATTTTTTTCGCAAGATAAATAAACTCATTTGTCGTACAAAGTGATAATCAATATTTTGTGGGTTTGTTTTTTGATATGTGGAAAATATGTATGAGTTTGGTGAGGAAATTGTAGGACTTCAAAATTGGTTTCCAATAAAACAAGTTCCGAAACTTGCGATTTTGGATTTAAATGTATATTTTTGTGTTATTGTTATAATAAGGATTGAAACTATGTGAAAATTCCTTATAACAAGGATTGAAACACATACTTATCCTAAATAAGTCAAATTAGTTCACTTTTTGCAATAATAACGCATTTACAGTAAAACAACACTTATTTTGCTGATAACGTAAGCTAAAAACGACTTCATTATAATACCTTTGTGTTTTAATTTCCACTATAACAAGGATTGAAACTATGTGGAGATCCATTGTAACAAGGATTGAAACCCTGATAAAAAGATAAAGGGCTACCCATAGATAGCCCTTTGTGGTATCTAAGTAAAGAACTTAGATGTTAACCAAAATAAGAAATTATCGTGATTAAATTCACGCTAATCATTGAGAGCTTCCAAACTAACTCAATGACCTTATTTGGCTTTCGACCACCATGTCGAAAATACATAACATCAAAGATATAACATTTTTTGTTTCAATACAAGAAAATGTTTTTAAGAAATAGAATAGAAGTTAGTCGGCTGCATCTGAAATCTGGCTTCATGGCGGCGAGAGGCAACTCTCTTAGGGTGTTTGAGGGCTAACTTTATTCTTTTTACTTAACGGGTTCTCCGAATTATAGATTTTCTCACCATCATACACATCAATCACTACCTCTATCTGGTCAATTACATAATCGTAATATCGGGTTTCTCCTTTTTCAAAAATCCTTTGTACTGTCCAACACAGATAATCTGCCAATACAAGCAAAGGTTCATCCGTAAACTTCTGTACGGTGAATGAAACTTTGGTTTTGTTTTCTTTTTCAGGATACTTTTTCCTGAATCTGTCTTTGGCTTTTTGCAAACCATTTTCAAGATTATTGATTGCTGTACTACTTGCTCTTTCAGCAATATTCAGCACCATGCGCGGGTGTTTCAGAAATTCATCTTTGATGAGGTAAGACAATAAATCGGCATAAAAAGCGGCTTCTTTTCTGTTATGTTGGTTTTCAAATATGTCAATATTTTTGCGCCCCACCGCGACCTGAATACTGCAATCTATTGTTTTGATGAAGTCGAAAAACTCCTTTTTAATTTCCGGTAAATCATCTTTCGCATGGAAAAAGTATTTTCCTTTCTTTTGAACCCGCTTTATGACGCTCGGAACATTTCTGTAATAAGGGCTTGTCTCAATTTCTTGTTGCAAACGGATAATCTCATCACGAATCGGTTGAAGCGGTTCATTGAAAGTTACCATTCCTAAAATAAAAACATTGCTTGAGCCGTTCTTGCCAATCAGAGGAATTCTGCCTTTACCATAAAAAGTAGTGTCTCCGGCTTCATCAAAAAATCTGTGTTCTTTGAATAGTAGTTTCTTTTTTGACATGGTTTGTGTTGTGAAATCGGTTTGAGTATGAGTTTCAAAGTTAAGAAATAAAGGTGATTTTCTTATGATTTTTGATTTGGGTAAAATTATTTTTCGCACTCCGCACGTTGGCAGCTAAAGACAGCCGTTACATTGCAAGATAATATTGATCAAGAAATGTTTTTAGACGTTTAATGTACTCATTGTCAAGATTATGGAGTTCCCAATGTTGTCTATTTGTGTAATCTCTTTTGGGGTCTTTTACTAATTCTTTTCCGGCAGTTGTATCAGGAAGTAAACATTCGAGGTAGGAATATATCTTTGATTTTTTGGCAGGTAAATTAAAGGATTTGTCTTCGCTATGTGGGTTTTCTTTACTTTTGAGACAATTTTCATATTCATTCCAACACTCAAATATTTCTTTATTTTTTGGGTTAATAATATTTTCTAAAATCGTCTCTAAATCGCCGTCATCCTTGTGATTAGGAAATAGAAAAAAGTCTATTGCTATATCATTTTTTTTGACCAAATTTTCAAGATATTTCAGACGTGCTTCAAAACCACCGTGGTCGTGTTTGTCCGGTAAATCTGCATCTAAGATAGCGATATTCCTGCCGCCTTTATCCGTGTTTTCCAATAATCGCGTCTTAAAGTTTACAAGTTTATCTTTGCCGACCAAATCAATAATATCCTCTTTTTTCTTTGCTTCAAACCCATAATGTTCGGCAAGAAAATCAACAATAAATTTTTGGTCTCCTCTGCCTTCTACCAAGATAATATTTTGTTTCATTATCCTCTTATTTCAGTTTCGGTTTCAATTAATGTTTCAAACTCGTGATATGGATAAGTATATGCTTTGATGTTTTCTTCTGTCTGTCCATTCATATCTACTAACTTGATACACCTTGATTCATCTTTATTTTTTTTCAATCCATTGGTATTGACGGCTTCAATATAGGCTTTTAGACATTCGAGACTATGAGTAGTTGCAAACAACTGAACGTTATTTCGGCGGCAAGATTTAATGATTGTTTTCCAAAATTCGACTAATCTTGAATGGTGTATGCCGTCAGAAATTTCATCAATCATCAACCGCTTATGTTTACTGTTAGTGATTTCTAATAGAATTCTTACCATTCTGATTGTACCGTCGCCATATCTCGTAATAGGAACATTTTTATCTTGATTTTTTAAGCTAACAGCAAGCATATCTCTACCGTTTATTTTGTGAGGTAGTACTTCTTCTATATTTGGAATAATAAGTTTGAGGTTGCTACTCAAATTCTTTCTCGACGCTTTGCTATTATGTACATTTGCATAGTAATATTCCATTAAATCTGAGCCATAACCTGTATGAGCCGGGATGAATGGAATATGTTTTTTATGAACGACAAAATCATCCCGATACACCCAATCTACTTCTTTCTTTTCATCATTAATGTAAAATCTTACCCAATGTTCCGGTGAGAAATTAGGAGGAATTTGGGTGGTCATTAGTTCGTCATCGGCAGTTGTTTTTTCATGAATTGATATAGGCTCAAGTTTAAGTTTTATATCTTCTCTTCCCTTGTCATTCTTATATCTTATCAAAAGAGGCTCATTCTCATCTTTTAATAAATAAGATAAGTAACTTTCATCGGGAAGTTCTATGGATAAAACTTGCCCATCTTCTGAACCCATAATGGGTTTAGGATGAATATGCAATTTCCTAAAGCATAGTGTCTTATGATAATTTTTAAGAAGTTCAGTCTTATCATTTGAAAATAATAATGCTTCCAAAATACTGGTTTTTCCTACATTATTATCCCCGACAATAAGGTTGAACTGCCCTAAATTATCAAGTGTTATATGATTAAATTTTTTAAAATTTTTAATTTCAAAAAATGTTATATGTTCGCTCGCCATAATTTAAATTTACTATGCAAATTTACTCTTTCTTACCTATATTTTCCAATAAGCTCTCATACATCTCATGTATTAATCACTTTAACTCATTAATCGAAATGTTCTTTTATCGTTTAATGTTGAGTCATTCGTCGAATTTTTATACAAATATGTTGTTATTTTTTTCGCAAGATAAATAAAGTCATTTGTTGTGCAAAGTGATAATCAATATTTTGTGGGTATGAATACGTTACAAATGAAAAAGCCAACCCGCATGGATTGGCTTTTTCATTAAAACGGCAAATCCAACTCATCCTCCTTCTTATGCTGCCCGATTTTCCCTTCGGTGTCCAATTCTTTGATCATTTCTGTGATAGTTTCTTCTCGTTTGTAATAGGATTTTTTGGCGAGTGTGTATAGGTCGGCGAGCATGGTGTGTGCGGCGGTGCCTTTGTAGAAATCTCTTTCGAGGAGAAGTTCGTAGCTGTTGTTGTAGATGCAAATGGTCATCACATCGCCGTCTTTGCCCTCCCAAATCGTTATTTTACCGACATTGAATTGGAGGGCAAATTCATTTTCCTGATAGGTACTTTTCCAATCAGCTTCCTTTTGTTGGGTCTTTTTGATGAGTTTGTGGATGATAGATTCTATGTTAAGGTCGTTCATACCGTTCTGCTTTTGTTTGAAGGAAATAATTATTTTGCACACGTTCCTTACTCCATTGTTTCATTCACAAGATAAATAAAAAAAGCTGACTTGTACAAGTCAGCTTTTTGGCTATCCGCCTAAGTAACGATAAAACAATAACTTCACGATTTGGACGGCTTCTTTTGCCCTTATTTTCCCTTTGAAATCAGTCATAGTATCAACAATACTCCTTCTTTAAAAGAAAAACTAAGAACAAAATAACCTCGTCGAAATCGTGAACTTATTATTTTATCGTTACTAAGTACATTGTCAAATAAGTTTCTTAGCGTTTTTGAGTATTTCTTTTAAAATGACTCTTCCCCAAAAATTCCTTATCCCGAAAGCATTCGGGACGCTCATTTTTGGGTTGATTCATTTCAAAATAAACGTCAAAAAACACAAAGAAACTTAATTGACAATGTACTTAATTTAATTTCAAAATTAAGTACATTTTCATTTGTCACAAAAAATCTTCCCACGATTGGCTACAAAAATCCAGTTCACATCACCGGATTCGCCTCATTCAAAGGGTCTTGATTCAACAATTTTTTCAAGGCATTAAAAGTATCGGGCAATTGCTGTTCAAATTCACGCGGCGCATGAAAAAAATGCTCTACACACAAGCCAAAATCTTCCGCTTCGGGTCGGTTGGCGTAGTCGCTGTCGTAGCGGTGTTCGCGTCCGCGTATGCGGCTCATTGTGTGTAGGAATTGTTCGCGTTCGTTATTTTTCAATAATAAAAAATCCTCGTGTTGTATCTTGTTTTCAAATTGCAAAGCGAGCGCAAGGTAATGTAAACCAATATCGTAACCCTTTTTCGGATTTTTCATGCCTGCGATGAATGGGTCGGCAGCGAGTAGGATAACGCCGTCTTCGTAATGCACTTCGCCCGTATGAAATTGCTGTAATTGTGGTGAATGAAACGCTTGCCGATACACCGCAAATACGCCCCAATGCGGCAACAAATATTCCTCCAAACCAAAGGTCACTTGTACCGCCGACGAGAGCATGAGGTGGCGCACATCATCGGGCATTTGCGGAAATTCTTGCGGAAGAAAATCCTTGTCAATTTTCATGACAGCGAGGCGTTGCTCAAAGCGTTGGCGTTCTGCCGTGTTCAATTTGCCGTAGTAAGGATAAAAATCCAATAGGACGCGCTTCATCATTTTGGGCAATGCCGGCGGGAAACGTTTGTACCACCAAAAATTAATCTGATGATTGAAGGTGTAAACCGCCGCCGCATACACGCCTACGGCTACAAGCGGCACAATATCCATCACGTCAGGGGAATCGGGCATAAACCACCACAGCAAAACGGCGGCTACAACAGCGGGGAATATTAAGAGAAATGTTGGCATAAATCAAATTCAAATTCAAACGCGATTCGTAGGGACAGGGCATGCCTTGTCACTACGAATCAAACGTTAGGCAAGGTAAGTGTATTGTTTGAAAAAATTCACACTGGTCAAAAATAATACGTCATTTTGAACATGTAGAAGAAAATTCATGAATTTTCTTCTACATATTCAGTATCGGAATGACGGTTGAGTTTTTATATTTTTTTATTTTGAATAGCTTCGCGAACGCTACCGTATTCAAGCAAAAGTTTTCTTGCGGAATCGTGGTCAATATTGAGTCGATTGGCTACGATGCGTGTGCCTCTTTCGATGAGTTTGTTATTCGTAAGTTGCATATCGACCATTTTATTATCCTCAATTCTTCCCAATCGAATCATAACTGTTGTGGAAATCATATTGAGTATGAGTTTTTGTGCTGTACCTGCTTTCATGCGCGAACTTCCTGTAACGAACTCCGGACCTACGACTGCGACTATGGGATAATCTGCTTCTGTAACGATTGGCGCACCCGGATTACAAGTGATACAGCCTGTGGTGATGTGGTGTTGGCGACATATTTTCAGACCATTTACCACGTAAGGCGTCGTGCCGGAAGCAGCGATACCTATGATGACATCTTGCTCGTCTGCGTTCCACGCTTGAATGTCTGCCCATGCTTGGGTAAGGCTGTCTTCGGCAAATTCTTGGGCTTGACGAATCGCTGCCTCGCCCCCTGCGATGATGCCCATGACCCAATCAGACGGCACACCAAATGTCGGCGGACACTCCGCCGCGTCCAATACGCCCAATCGCCCACTCGTCCCTGCACCCAAATACAACAAACGTCCGCCTACCTGCATTTTCTGTGCGATGACTGTCACCAAAGGTTCTATTTTCGGAATGACTGCCTGCACCGCCAAAGCTACTTTTTGGTCTTCCCGATTGATATTTTGTAGCAATTCTAATGTGGACATTTTTTCTAAATGTCGGTATGGAGAATCGCGTTCTGTGATATTTTTCATAAACTTTTTCTAACGATGAACGTACTCTACTAAACTTTGGACAAATTGGGAATTAGGGAATTGGAAAATTAGGTTTATATTCATAAACATTTGATAATCAATAGTTTGTTTTTTATTAAAAATAAAAAAATGTAATAATTTTATTTTCGTAAAACATTAATAAATAGAGGATTATATAATTTTCGAATACCTCCAATTTCCGAATGTCCAAAATCCAGTACTCTACACGAGAAAAATTTAAAATCATAATACGACCTTCAATTTTTGCCCGAAAACTCGCCTTGCATTTCCAAAAACTCGATATTCAAGTTTTTTGATTTTCTCTTTCAGCTTTTCTTTCTCATTATTTTGACTTAACCCAAGTTGGATATGTAGCCCCCAAAACTAAGAATAACAGACTGGATGCTCCATGTTTTGTTATTTTCAGTGCAGAAAACTCGTCAGACGAATCCCTTTACAAAGAGCGAATATTTTATACCATAAATCACCGCATTTTACAACAATATTCGTCAGACGAGTACACCTCATAAAAAATTTGGGGGCTACATATTCAACTTGGGTTAAGAGCGCACGGATGACTCCCTAAGTGAATCCTCTAACATATTAATAAAATCACGAATTAATGGTAATGTTTGTGCTTCTGACATGATGATATGACAAAATTGACCGATATTCGTTTAATTGCTTGTCAAAAACTTGAACGTTGAGTAAGGCAATTCCCATGAATAAATTGTACAATTTATTCATGCTGGACTTTGGACAAAATGGGAATTAGGAAATTGGGAAATTAGGTTTAAATTCTTAACCTATTGATTATCAGTTATTTGAATTTCATTAAAAATAAAAAAACATGTATTTTAATTTATTTTATAAAAATTTAAATAACAGGGTTTTACCTAATTCCGAATTTCCCAATTACCAAATGTCCAAAGTCCAGATTCATGGGAATTGCCTAATAGATATTTTTGCGGTAGTGTTCGGGTAAAATAGGGTATAGTCGTCAGCCGAATTTGGTTATAAATGAGGTAAATTTTGATGTTCAAACTACCAATTTTCAAAAAAAACTTCGTCTGCCGACTATACCCTATTTTACTCGAACACCTCCATTTTTACCAATTCATCCAAAATTAACCGTAAATTTGCATCTCCATTTAAATTTGAATTTAACTATGGCAAACGACCTTCAACATACTATAAATACCGCTAGATCATGGTTTTCCAAAAATGCCAATCCATTTAGCAAGCGACAACTCAAGAAATTTTACCACGAATTTGTCGGAGCAGGAGACCTCTGCTTTGATATTGGTGGCGGCATGGGGCAACGCACTGAAGCATGGCTCGCGCTCGGCGCACAGGTCGTGTGCATAGAGCCACAGTCTGACCGTATGGCGCGTATCGAAAAGCGATTTGTCGGCAATAATAACCTGCATACCATTCGCAAAGCTATTGGCAATGGCAAACGCATGGGCATTATGCACGTCAATGCTGCCTCGCCCGGTGCGGGCACACTCACCGAAGGAACGGTGCGTTTGGCAATTAGTAAGAATGATGCTTTGAGTCAAACTTGGGAAAAAGAAGAACCCGTAGAGGTTACGACTTTAAACGAAATTATTGACCGGCACGGTAAGCCTGATTTTTGCCAAATTAATGCGCGGGGCTACGAACCGGAAATCTTGGAAGGACTGACGTACAGCCTCAAAAGCCTTGCCTTTGGCTACCTTTCTCATGCGCCGCAATACGCCCTCCAATGTCTGACCAGATTGGAGCAATTCGGCGACTATGAATTTAAATGGACTTATGAAGATGAAACGGAATCTGCCGCACCAAGATGGGTCAATACCACCGCTATGCGAACCGTTTTGAGAGGTTTTCATGCCCACGAACGTTCGGGAGATATTTATGCGCGATTGAGAATGTATAATGAGTAGATGAATAGATGATGAAATGAGTAAATAATTCAAGTTGCGGACAACCAAAATAAAAAAGTCTTGCAAGTTAAAACCTGCAAGACTTTGTGTTACCCCACCTGGATTCGAACCAAGACTGACGGTACCAAAAACCGGAGTGCTACCATTACACCATGGGGCAATCATGGATTTGTAATTATTGGAACGCAAAGATACGTGAAAAAGTTCTTTCCGTAAAGCATTGACATGATTTTTTTGCAAAAAAGAACTCACTACTCGCTACTCGTCACTCGCTACTACCTATACTTCTGCTTATAAAACCAAGAATTATCATTCAAGGTAAACGATAAAGACGTTCCGAAATAAGTTTCTTGAATCAAATCAGGATGCCCGTGCTGTCCCACCTCAAAACCAATATTGACAAACGACGGTACGCCACGTGGCAATACAATCGGCAAACCAAAGCCTGCCGTCAAGCCGTAATTTTGCAACTGCATCCCATTTATCACGCGCGGATCAGAGCCGTAGTACGCGCCTACCCGATAGCGTACACGCTTGAGAAAATCTAAACTGCGATCGTTGGGAGTCAACTCCATACCCAAAGCTCCACGCCATGTATTTGCTAAGGTCTGCGACTCAATCGGATCTTCGTAATTAGACCACGCCGTAGTTTTGTACTCCGCACTCAATAAAAATCGACTATCTTTTTTGTAAGTAATCGCTGCTCCAAAACTACTTGGCAGTGTCATTCTCTCATCGACTTCATTACTAAAAATAGTATCGTAAGGAATGGAACTTTCTCTGGATGCCTCATAATTGGCATACGACGAACGGGTGCGACCAAAATTATCCTCGCCACGCAAACCGACTGTTGTACCGGGGGTAGCGGTCAATCCTATAATAATGTGTGATTTATTCCGGCGTTTGGCTTCCTCTTTTTCATCGCTCAGTTTGCCGAGCGTATATTGATACTGCAATCCGAAATCCCAAACCCAGCCACCGGCAGTAATACCTTTTGTAGATATATCATTTTGATAATCAAGTGTATTTCCAAAATCAACAAATAAATCACGGCTCACTTTACCAAACAAATAATTGGCATTAAACCCTGCCGAAAGCCCTTTATAGCGAAATCCCGTTCCAAAATATAATTTGTAACGCTCCCCATCACCCGAACTATAACGCACCAAGCTATCTTGTATCGCCTCACTATAAGCCGGACGCGCTACATTATATGCAACACGACTATGCGGCACCAAACCAAAACTTGCTCCCCAATCAAAGGGATAATCCCGCTTTTTGGTAACACGATTCAAAGGATTAAAAATTGGAAAACCGAGCGCGATATAAGACAAATTACCTGTACGGGCACGTGCCTGTTGGTCGCCAGAGGTATAGCTCGAAAAAGTAGCATCAATCCCTGTCTCAAATGCTGTATAGCTCAAGGCTGCATACGAAGCAGGATTCGATGGATTGAGGTGGTAAATACTATTATACCCCACCGTAATATTACCCATCGCACCCGTAGCCGCGATATTAGGTTCTACCAAATCTCCCAAGCCAAAACGCGAATAAGGCGAGTTATCTTGGATTTGGGCAGAGACTTGACAGCCAATGCTTAATATAATTAAGACCGAAAAAATATATCTCATGTAAGTTTATTGTGGAATTGTGTGATTGTGAAATTGTATGATTGTAAAACTCTTGCGAACGAAATAGCAAGCAATTTTATAACTACACAATTCTGCAATTTCGCAATCACACAATCATACAATTATATTTCAAAATTTCGTTTAATCCTGTCAGTACAAGATTTGGGCATGCAAATATCTCATTTTTAACTTCATTGACAAAATAATCTGCATCACCACCCGTAATTATAACGCGGATTTCGCCAAATTCTTCTGTATATCGCGAAATAAAGCCCTCCATTTCGAGCGCTGCGCCCATTTGCGCCCCTACGCTCATGCAAGTTTCCGTACTATAACCGATAAATCCATCCAAACGCTGCCTTTTGACTAAGGGCAATCTTGATGTAAAATGGTGCATCGCTTTATACCGCAACGAAATCCCCGGCGTAATCGTGCCACCCATAAACACGCCCGACTTGTGTACAAAATCAATCGTAATACAAGTCCCTGCATCTATCACGACCAGATTTTGATTTGGGAAAATTTGCCACGCACCTACGGCTGCCGCGATGCGGTCTTTGCCCAATGTTTCAGGCGTTTTATAATCATTTTTAATGGGTAATGGTGTGGTGGTTTCGAGTTGAATATAAAATAATTTTTCCCGCAAAAAATCACCCAATTCATGCGGACGTGCAGCTACCGTAGAAAGTATCACTTTGTCCACTCCGTGAATGTCAATAATCTGTTCAATCTCTTCAATTTTCGGCTTTTTCAATACCGGGCGGTCTATGAGATTTTCTCCATCAAATACCCCCAATTTGGTGCGTGAATTTCCTATATCTATGGTTAAATTCATTGATATAATTTTAGATTTTTGATTTAGTGATTTTTGATTGTATAAAAATATTTCGCATAGCGAAATTCAAATAATTTTACGCAGTAAAATCAATCAAAAATCAAAAATCCCCAATCAAAAACCCCTAAATTCCCTTAGCTCGTTCTACTATCGTTTGCAGCATCTCTGCCATACTTTCGCCTTCACCGTCGAGGGCTTCTTCTCGCATTTCGCGGCTTTCGGTCACTTCAAATTTACCGTCTTTATTTGCAATATCAAATTTAAATACAAATTCGAGCGGTTCATCCTCATCATCAACAGCAGCATTGGCAGAGCCATAGCGCAGGTCATTGAGTACAAGTTTGCCGTCCGTTTTTTCTTCTACATTAAAATAGCCGTTAGAAAACCAACGCAGCGTTTTTATCTCATAAGTATCTTCATAATCAGCCAATAATTCATGATTTTTGGGAATTTTTCGGAACTTGATATAAGGACGTTTATCATTAATCGAGTACATGCCCATATAAAAAGCGTCTTCCGTTTCGGCAGTACCATTCCACAAGACATTATTGAAAATCACAGGACCATCCGTATAGCGAATGTACGGAATTTCGGCGTGTTGTAGCGAAGATTCGAAGGCACGATTGACTTTGAATTTATTATTTACACACCACAACATATACAAACTACTCAGCACAATACCTGCCCAATTTGCAATCGCACGACGATTAGAACCACGCGTCATCATAGAAGCGATAATGAGGCAAATCAAAAACGGAAAAGTATAAAGCGGATCTGCCACCGAAATTACATTCAGTGCTACGCGATAATTGGTAAAAGGCAGAAAAAGCTGCGTCCCGAAAGCCGTCAGCGAATCCAACAAGGGATGTGTAAACACCGACCAAAAGAACAACCACGACCATTCGCGCCAAGTAATGCGCTGCCCGACGTCGCTCCATTCGGTATGAAAATATTTCCACAACCACCTCATAGTCAAGATACCCAATCCAATAACAACCAATCCCGTCACAGGCGTAAGCGACTCGCCGCGTATGAGAGGCGCGACAATCGCCGAACCAAAAATCGCCAAATAAAGCAAAGTGCCGAGCGACGCCATTCCACCTTTATAAATCTTCGAGCGGTCTATTTGTCGTTGGTAAAATTGATACACCAACCACCCGAAAAGCGGTGCAGTAATGACCGCAAAAGTAATCGAATGACTAAACCCGCGATGTATCGCCAATGCGTGAATATCACCTGTGAAAAAGTTGGCGATAATATCCAAATCAGGAATCGTACCTGCCACTGCTCCCCAAATCATGGCGCGGTTACCTGCTTTTTTGCCCAGTACAACTTCGCCCACCGCCGCACCAAGCGTAATCTGTGTTAATGAATCCATTTATTGTGATTCGTAATTTCTGTTGAAATAATTTCTTGTAAAAATACAAACACATCCTGAACGGGAAGGTTTTAGCCGTAGAAGTCTCCAACAAAACATAATAAAATTCCGTACCTTTGCAGTCATTTTTAATTTAAATGAAAAATCGGGCGATTGCACAACCCGCAACTCGTAACCCGCAACTCGAAACTCGCATGTCACAAGCAATATTCGATAAAGCAAACGAAATACTGGCGGAAGTCCAATCGGCTGCTCCTGCTACGAAAGAAGATTTAGAACAATATCGCATCAAATTCATCGGCACAAAAGGCTCTGTCAAGGGCTTGATGGGCGAAATTCGTAATGTCGATAATGACCGCAAACGCGAATATGGTCAGCTCGTGAACAGCATCAAAGAGACTGCCGAAACGAAACACGCCGAATTGCTCCAACAATTTGAAGCACAAGCAGATGCAGTCGTCGAACAAATTGATATGACCGCACCGGGAGAACCCTTAGAATTGGGCGCACGTCATCCCGTTTCGATAGTCATGAATCGTATTATTGAGATATTCCAACGCATCGGATTCGTGGTGGCAGAGGAGCGCGAGATAGAAGACGATTGGCACAACTTCACCGCCATGAACACCCCCGAAGACCACCCCGCACGCGACATGCAGGATACTTTTTATCTGATGAATGACCCATCGCATCTGCTACGTACACACACCTCATCCGTACAAGCCCGTGTGATGAAAAATCAGCAACCGCCCATCCGCATCATCGCGCCCGGACGTGTGTATCGCAACGAAACGATTTCCGCCCGTTCGCACTGCCAATTTCACCAAGTTGAGGGTTTG
>Ga0209093_1001408_pt1 | contig 13670 bp, 19 predicted proteins | sample SidtaG_4_FD_187450 | JGI IMG/M metagenome (GOLD analysis project Ga0209093, IMG submission 187450) | Marine algal microbial communities from Sidmouth, United Kingdom - Sidmouth_Male1 metaG (SPAdes) (version 2) | ecosystem: Host-associated > Algae > Red algae > Unclassified | place: Sidmouth...
GACATCCGCCGCCTCGAGGACGTCCCACCCAACCTCGTGCACGTTGGCGGCGAGCCGCGCCGCAGAGGCGGCGAGCTCCTGCGCCTCGCGCCACTCCTGCCAGCAAGCCGCGTGTTGCACCCGCACCTACTCAGCCACGTCGCTCTCCTGCAGCCAATTGCAGGCAAAATCGGACTTGGTCAGCGGCGGCGCACCGCGCCACCGCGTGATATTCCCCGTCCTGCCGTCCATCACACAACGCTCAGGAGACAGCGCCATCGTTCCGACGCGATGGCCCTCTCCACGGCACTTGGAGCACTTGTCGAGGCACGCGCAATCCTTAGAGTAGCACGTACCCGACTTGTGAAATGGGTGGGTGGGGGGCAGGCGGTGAAGGCACGGGTGGGACTTCAGGGCACACGTGCGCTGCGAGTGTGACCCCGTCCACTTGTTACCTTCGTCATCTGGCCCCAAGTCAAACCCGCCAAGAAGGCATTTGCCTGTCATCTCCGAGAGCCGCGCACACGCACACACAGGCACAGGGCGCCGTACGGCACTCCGCAGGGCCGTACTCGCGTCACACGTCAAGAGTCGTGGTCCACGGTACACACTCGCCCTCCAATCGAACTGGGTGAACGCGCTGGACGACGTCACGGTGATCGCCACAGACACATGTCCTCGTGGAAGAGATGCTGAGGGTCGTAAGAGGCGATGGTAGGCAACTGAGGGGGCTGCGCTCAGGGGGTGTGTCAGGGGGGCGCCCGCCGAGTGGGGTGGAGAGCGACATGCAAAAACGTCCGGCGCCGCGACTGAACAGCTGCCGTGGGGTCGAGAACTGCCGTCGCGTGACTCGCGGATTTGTGGCCAAGCTTTGCGCCCCCCTGATATCTGCAAGGTTCTGCACGAGCGAAGGACCAATCAGATAAAAGCGCTTCCAAGCACGAAGGATCACAAAGGAGTGCCGCGGCAGCTGCGACACTCGTGGCGGCCATGTAGCCCTCCTTTTCTAAGCTTTGCACACGTCGTTTACCTTTTGCACCCAACCAGCCGGAACACGAAGTGGAGCACGTTTCCCCTCAGAGGGCCAGCGGCGCGCCGCTTAGGAGCTTCGAATTCTCACGAAATCTGGCCACCTGCCAGGAAGGGGTCTCTGGGAGCCGCCTAATGAACGGGGTTAAGATGCAATCCGCACTGTGCTGGTCATTGCTGCACGAAGTGGCACACGTTTCCAATGGGATGAGTCCCACTAGGGCCTAAACCAGAATCGGTCCACCCACCTAACGCGCTGGGCCACCCGTCGGGACGCATTCCGAGGGTCGTCGCCACCCTCTCGCGAGCTGACCAGCATGTCCTGGCATTTTCTCGCGCGATTGCAAGATTCTGTAAGCAAACGCGCAAGCCCGACGAAACGTGCCGCCCCGGACGGGCCTCCAGGAAGGGATCAAACGAGCACCGCCGACGGAGAGGGTCCATTTTTTGCGGAAGTGCCATACCTGGCGCGCCGCGGGCCGAGTAACAGCGCACCGTGGCCGGAAAAAAGCGCATCACTGGGCACATCACAGGCGACAAACAGCGCAGAGCTGGGCGTCTGGCGGTTGCCAGGCCGCGAGCCCTGTGCAACAGTAGTCCACCTCACCTACAGATTGGAGATCGACGAACCAATCAGAACATGCGAAACAGCTGCTCTCGCTCAATATTTAGGTATTTTACAGGGCTACTTGTCCAGGAGCCTCAAGGTTAGGGTTGCCCAACTGGTTTATCGTAATTGGTTAAAACTGGTTTACACTGGGTAAAAATCGGACATCGCTTGCAAACTAGTTTCGGATGCAAACTATTGGTTAAACTGGTTGTTTTTTAAATACGGAACAGTTGCGGTCACGTGACCGGAATTGTCCCAGTTCTTTGGCGTTAAGTGCGTGACGAGTCCCAACTTGATGACGCGTGCACGACCAGATCCGACGACTCGTGTCTTCGTCTCTCACACCGGCCCCGTCGCCGACGCTTCCCCTGCTGCGAGCCCACCATGGCTCCACCAGTATCCCTGCCGCCCGCGGCTGCCTCAGAACCTGCTACTACACCGACCACAGCCACACCAACGCCGCCACCTGCGGCTCCAACCCGGCAGATGGCGACGACGGCTCGACCGGTGGCCTTCCCCTGGCACCCCGTGCATCCTGGCAGGTACCAGAGGGGTCTGTTTGGGGACCCGTGCCGCAAGGCAAGAAGAAGAGTCCTGTGTACGCCTACTTTGTCTGTGAGTTCAATAAGGACGGGAGCGGGGCCGTTGGCCCGACACGGAACATCTGCGTTCACAAGGTAGCGGCCTCGCGTAGATCTGGGAAAGAAAAGAAATAAGGAGGACCAATGCGCATGCCAAGAACACATCATGCACACAGAAGCAAAAGAGAAGGGAACGCCGCGCAGAGGAGACAGATGCTCGTGTCAGACGCGCTGCACACAGACAGCATCACATGTACTGGCAGCTCGAGCGACGTCCACATATCACCTACAAACGTATCACCCACATACACACACGAGCACAATTCCATGTATGATACCATGCGGCTGGACGTGATGATGCGGGATGATGCCACGACCCTATGCGGTGCAGTAGACGGATGCCTACAACAAGTCAAAGACCAGCGTGGGTACAGCACATGGCACCAATGAACAACCGACGACAGAGCGTTCGGCGGGGGCGCGAGGAGGGAGGTAGACTTGCAACGGGCTCGTTAGGCGTGGCACCGAGAGCAACAGAGACAACGGAACAGGATAGGGTGGGGGGGGGGACGAGTGTGGCGCTTGGGTCGGCGTGGCCTGGGAGAGTGGATTGCCCATGCCCGGGATGGGCCAACACGGCTGAGATTGCCGTGCGGGCTGTCCGTGCACCTGTCAGCTCTTGGGTGGCTGCGACCCACTCGCTGCGGAGCCACAGACACCCAGTCTCATTTGTGGCTGGCGCTCGCCCTTGCCCAACTAACTAGTTTAGAAACTGGTTATTGGCTACCAAACACATCGGATGAACTGGTTCGGCCGCGCGAACCAATTGGGCAACCCTACTCAAGGTGAGCTGCGCCGCAGACTGTGATGCAGCCTGCGGGAAGCTGACTTTACGATCCAAGAAGCTCCTTTGACGATGAGTACAGCGCCCGCGGCACCCGAGCTTATCGCAAAAAGGGCTGCGGATCATCCCATCTGGGAACCTAGGATGTTCTTCGACAGGCGGTCGGTCATCCCAGCTGGGAGCGTAGGATGTCCCACGTCAGGCTGCGGATCATCCCAGCTGGGAGCATCGCGGGCCCTAGATTATCATACGGCAGGCTGCGGACCATCCTGTGTTGGGCGCTGATGATCGTCTGATTGGGGCCTGCCGATCCTGAGGATGTGCTTGTCACATCCTGGTCAGGCGCCTGAGCTGCGCTGCGTCGCGCGCTGGGCCAGATGAGCGTACGACAACATACCGTGTTTTAGGCGTACGAATCACGGTTCCGGTTCCGGAAACGGCGCTTTCTCGGTATGGGTGTAGTCCTCACCATGTACCGAGTGAAGCGCAGTGGGTTTGCTCTGTGTCCACGAACCGCATGGCTACGAAAAACCAGAAAAAGTCAGAAAAAGGGCGATTTCTTCAGTGTAGACGGGGGTGCTTACAGCTCGCTAGGCGGAAATCCTAGGTTTTCTCGTGCACGGGTGTGCACGCACTGCGCCTCTGCGCGTCGCCGCCGGTCGTTTGGGATGCGCGGCCCGTGGGGGGGGGGGGCGACGGCCGCGGCAGCGGCGGCGGCCACGGAGTCTGCTGCCGCCCCCGCTGCGCCGCGGTCTGTGACCTTTTTTCTTCAACACGTTTGCTGCCGACGCACCTGTGGGGGAATCCCCCTGCTTCTGACAGCACGACCCCGGGCATGAGCCCGGGGCCGCCTCGAGCGCACACGTAACGCCCCCTCCTCAAGGGGCGTGGGAGGTGGCGCCCCGTGGAAGGGCGCCAGGGGTGGCTGACGGCCACCCAAGCAACCCGCCCCCACAGGGGGTGGCGGTTCATAACCCCTGATCGGGCCCCTATGGGGGGCCTGACCGGATTGAGTGGGGCACCCGCTCTGCCCTTTCGCGGGCCCCGAGCGGGGCCCGGAAGCTTCTAGAAGCTCCCCCAACCGCCCGGGGTCGAGATCGGATCTCGACCGCTGCGAGAATATCCCATAGGGAATTTCCAACACAGAGTTGGATTATGAGACGATTAAGTCTATGAGGACTTGACGGGTCTTCTAAGCCCGACTGACCCCCACCGGGGGACCAGATTTCCCTTCCAGTGGAGGGGTGTCCCTGATCCGGTGCAGGGGTCACCAGAGGTCCCCATGTAGGACCTTGGCCCGTTGGGCACCGGTCCCCCCACTGTCGTTTTTTGTGGGGTGGGTTTGTGCGCGTCTTGCTTCCCTTGCATGAGTATATGAGAGCGTGTCTGAGGGTCATCGTGCTTTCTTGAATAAATCATCGTTGCGTTTGCGTTAGTTCCGACGTTCTGGTGCGCTACGCGCCCTGTGATCCAGACGTTCGTGTTCTTTCTCCTTTGTCTCGGTCCGCACTCTGTGCTGGGTTTCCGACGGGGTAGCGCCTCGTCGGCTGGAGCAAGCAGAAACCACTACAGCACCGTCCCCGTCGCCGTCTGGCGGCGGCGGCGGCGGCGGCGGCGGCGTCGGCGGCGGCGGCGGCGGCGGAGCCGGTGACGGCGGCGGTGGCGGCGGCGGTGGCGGCAGCGCGGCCAGCGTCGGCCGGTGGCTACCGGGCGGGTGGCCGCCGTGCCGCGGTGGTGGCCGCCGCTCGCCACGGCGGCGGCGGCCCCTACCGACCCGCCGGCGGGCGCGGTAGGCGCCTCGCGCGACGGTCTTTGGGCGGCGGGCGCGCGGTCACACACTCCCCCTCGGACAATGTCACAGCACTGCTCGACAAGGAGCACGCGGGCGGCCGCTACCCACCAATGGGCGGGTATCCCTCCCGACCGCGGCGGCTGCCGCCCGTGCGGGCCGCGGCGGACGCAGACGCCGCGGCGGCGGTGGGCGGAGCGCCCCCTACGCCGGCAAGCGATGGTCACGTCGGCGACCGCCGCCACCGCCGACATGGCCGAATTCCTAGTCTCCTTCGTACGGCTCTCCCGCTCGTACGTGCGCACCTGTGCGGCGCCGGTCGTGCCGGTGACGCGCACCCTCAAAGCGGTGCTCGACGTGCCGCTATCTTTCGTCGCGTGAAAATAGTTTTATCGTTTCGCAAGTCCAGGGTGTTTTCGCAAACGTGCTTTCAGTGTACCTGTAGTATCTTTGCTGCTGGGAGAGGTGTGCGCAACGCCGTTCTGATGCTTCGTGTGACCCCCCGTTTGCGGCCGCCAGGGCATGTGCGCGATTGCCGTCCTCGCCGCGCTTCTGTGTTGCAGCGGATGTGGTTGCGTCCTCCTCGCCTGCCGTGGTGCTTCCCAAGCCCAGCTTGGCACGCAGAGCTGGTAAGGGACGGGGAGCTCCATGAGCACTCTTGAACTGTTTTTGTTTCTTGCCATCACATCCGAGTAACCCCCTCGGCAAGCAAATACTGCTTTCTTCTGTCGGCCACCTCTTCACTTCGGAGGGAGCCCCTTTGTTGAAACCCTTTGTATCTTGTTCTGGGTGTACCCCCGCAGGCCACCACCCGCACCACACGCTACCCCACCAGCCTCACCGTACCCCACGCCTCCCCGCCCCACCCCGCGCCACGTCAACCCCCGGCGGTCGGGGGGGAGGAGGCCCTCCCCCCCGCGCCCCCCCTCCCCGGCCCACCCACCGCGGATAGCCCTCGCCACACCGCTCCGCGCTACGTCATACCACCGCCCCCCACCCCTTCTTTATCCGGCGTCTAATAAAAGATGCATCCGGCCGATGAAGCTGATTGGGCGGTCATGCCTTGATCCCGGAGTCATATCCGGGTCGTACGAATAATTGCGGACGCACGTTGAACGCTCCGCTTCCGCCAAGTCCGCGACTTCTGTCGCATGAAGTTGTAGCCTAAAACGGGATATTCGCGGATTCACGGCGGCATCTGATTGGCGCGGCACGCAAACACAAGTGGCCTACCACGAGCTTCAATATAATGGACATCTGGGTTTTTCAAATGACTCCACGGTCCCATTGGTGTACCTCACTGACAGATAGGAGACCGAGTCACCGCATTGGTGGACGAGAATAGTGAGGTCCACTCTTGCAAAAGAGAGAAACAAGCTGCATTCGTGCTTCTCGTGGCACTGAGCACCCAATAAGGAGACGCCGTAGCTTCCCACTCTCGGAACAATCCCTCTGCATGAAATATTTTCGTGATCGCTTTTGCATGCACTTTTCCGATCTCTCTTCACGCACACGCATCCTCCTCCCGCCTGACCATGGCCCTTGTGACCGGCGTAGTGCTCGAATTGGCTTCAAATCTCATACACTGATCTCTTGTCCCCCCTGGGACCGTTCTCGTGCCCTCTGTGGCCGTTGGGGGCAAGCACTTGCCGGTGCAGAAGGCCCATGGAGACCACTTTAGGCGCATCAAACAGGCCGCCACAGCGGAAAAGCGAGCAGGGCTCCCAGGAGTCCGGTCGGGGTCCCAGCCATTGGCATGAGTTCTAGAATGACCTGCATTAAGCAAAGTCGAAAAGCATACATCAGGTAGGCAGAGATGTGGAGGTAGAGGACGTAGGCCCATGTCATCAGGACCATGCTATGGAGCAGGTCACGTCGTTCGAATGAGACGTGTCATGCAGCACTATTCCCGATTTGCTGTAATGAACGAATGCACCGTGTCCGCCCTTGACTAAAGGTCGATTCCATACATTAAGGCGGATGAAGATAGAGTTTTCCCGGCTGCTCCAGATGTCTCCTGAGCCTTAGAAGCTACAGACGTGATCTTTGCGGCGTAGGTACTCAAGAAAAAAAATGATGTGCTCAGCGGATCTTTCATAGCTGCGATACACCACTTCATTTATTTATCCTTCAAGGATCTCCCGTTGTCTCCATTCATGGCGATCGGGAACATGTCGTCAGTAATTTCCAAGCGCCCATCAGAAGCCCTCGCATCAGCTTTCTGATTCATGGGATCCAGCAATGCGTATAATCTCGATCGACTACGAGCATCACCTGCCCAACGCCACCACTCCCCATGTCCACCAAAGGCCTTCAGTGCTATCAATATCTCTCCACAGCAGCTGTGGTACGCATTATGTGGCGTGACTGCGTCGTGATCTGCCCGGTAGCGTCATCGGCGGGCACTTAAATCCGAGAAAGGCGCTTCGGGACAAGCGTGGGATGTCAGAAAAAAACGGTATCTCTTCAGCCGACTCTCATAGACACCTCAAAGTGTGTCAGAAAAGAGTTGATGACGTCTTCTCCAAGATGCGCCTATATCGAGCGCAAGCGTATCAGCTGTCGCTTAGCTCTTGAGGTGCCAACATGGGTCGCGGCCATCCGCCTTATTGCGCGGAATCGACCTTTAGAGCAAACCCTACAGCGTCGCCCTATCCTAGATATATGCAACGTGTCGCCACGTTGCGCACACGTGTCTCTTTATTATGGAAATGGGGCGGGATCGTCCCCGCATCAACGACTCCGACCCCTTTTGGCTTGTCTTCAACCGAATCAAATGACGTAAGTACAACACATATATCGGTTTCAGAAATGGGGTCTGAGCTGAACCGACCCCATTCTCGACCGGAAATGGGGTCGGTCGGAGGCCGACCCCATTCTGCTATGCTTTCTCATTGGTTGATCGATTCGACACAGTATACAAGATAGCATGTTTAAGCGAGCAACGTGTGGGCCCACGATCAACGTCAGTTTTTCGCAATCATTCAGAAACAGAGTGTGTTGATCTGGACAACTCCTCTCGAAAGAGGACCCACGGCTCTTGCGAGATATTTCGATTGAGTCGTCCTCAGAGGCAAAACCGTTGGATCTGGGCGAGCGCGCCAATGACTGGCATTGGCACAGCCATCGCGACCCCTCGAGGAGTCGTTTCCGTGCCTGTGCGTGGCGCCCACACCTCGCTCTCAGCGCAATCCGAGCGGGGGGGGGACCGCGCGCGCCTCTGGCCCTGGGGGGCCCCAACGTGTGATCAGGCCCTGGCGCGGGGCGGCACAGGCCGCCTACAGAGCGGTCAGGAGGGGTGGGATCGACCCGGTCGCTGCGCCGCGGCGACTGGGAGGCTGCGAGAGGGGCCCGCGTCGGCGCATTCTGGGGGGGGGGGGGGGGGGAGAAGGGGCCCCCCGACCGCGAACGCACGCCTGTGGCGATGTGGGCGGGGACGGCTCCGTCACCTCACGATCCCATCGTCGTCGTCACCCCCATCCTCTCGGTGCTTGTTCTGGCCACCCGCTGCATGCATGTTCACGGCCGACCGTAGCTCTTCTCAACCCTGTGCCCACGCGCACCCGTTGAACCTCTCGGAACTTTCCCTTCCCACGCACCACGATCGTCGACGCACGCCGTTCGCATCTCTCTCGGCCATCCCTCCCCCCTCACTCTCCACGCCGGCTGGACGCCTCTATTGTGTGCTCTCTGGCCGACGAGCTCGTATTCTTCATTTGCACCGGCTGTCCAGACGCGCTATCACCACCGGCGCCTCTACCCGTCGGTATGAGTGCAGAGCACGTTAAGCACGAGGAGGAGATTTCTACCACCGCCGCTCTGTTAGGCGAAGATGACGGGGCGGATGTGTGTGCTGTTGTGTATACGCATGTCAAGGTGCTGATGACGCTGCACCGACGCGCGAGCGCCAAGCGCACTGCTCGACGTCGGCGATACAGTGGCTCCTCTGTCGGGCGCCGCGCCAACAAACGGCGCGACTTTTCTGCCGGACTGCAGACCATCCTGCGGGACTACTTCGGTGTTGGAGGTGCGCTACCCATCTACGACGAGCGGGACTTTGAGACGAGATTTCGCGTCCCGCGCGCTGTTTTTCGCCGTACCTACCTGGCGGTCGAGGTGGTGCCTTTCTTCCAGCAACGTATCAACGCGACCGGAAAGCCACAAGCGCATCCCTTGCAGAAGGTGGTGGCCGCCTTTCGTGTCATTGCGTACGGCGAGGCAGCGGATCGAGGCGACGAGTACGTGCGTCTTTCCCGGACGGTCATCGCCAAGTCTACCAAGCTATTAATGGAGTTTATTGTTCAACGGTGGGCACCTACCTACCTTCGCCGACCCAATGACGACGAGCTCGACACCATCATGGAGCGAAACAAGGAGCGGGGGATGCCCGGCTGCATGGGCTCCCTCGACTGTTGCCACTGGGAGTGGCACCAATGCCCGACGGGGATGGCGGGGTCGTATCTGTCTCGTAAGGGCAAGCGGGGCATCGTTGTAGAAGCAGTTTGTGACGAGGACCTGTGGGTATGGCACTTATTTGTAGGGGCCCCGGCATTCTCAACGACATCAACGTCATGCACCAGTAGCCGCTGTACCTGGACGTCACTGGCGGTCGGTTGCCGCCGCGCAACAAGCCCTACACAATCAACGGATACACGCGTACCCTGCCCAACTATCTTGTGGACAGGATTTATCCGCGCTACGCTTTCCTGATCTCGCCACATCCGCAGCCGTCCACCGATGAGCAGACGACGTTCAATCGTCTCCAAGAGGCCATCCGCAAGGACGTCGAGCGACTCTTTGGCGTTTTGATGAAGCGCTTTCACGTCGTGTTGCATCCTGGGCGCTACCGCTCTGTGTTGCAGTTGGTAACGACGTACAAGGCTGTATGTATTTTGCACAACATGTGTGTCGAGAGTCGTCGCAGTAACTTTTTCAGCCGCCGCCGACATGTGGCGGGCGGTGATGGTGGGGCTAATTCTGGCGCAGACGGCGACGCCGGTGGCGTGTCGCGTGGTGAGGATGGACAGAGCGGACGGGCGCCTGTTGTCGGTGCTGCTGCCGCCGGGGGACCTGCGCCTGGTGGCGCCGCTGATGATGGGGCTGCCGGCATCGCAGGCGCAATGGGTAACATCGACGCCGCCGGGAACGCACCCCCTCCTCTGCATCCGGCCGCTCACCCGCCTGCTGCCGGCATGGCGGCCATTTTCTACGCGTGGGCTGAGCCGCAGAACCCTGCTGAGTGCGTTCGCCTGCGCATCGACTTGACTGCGGACTTTTTTCGCGACCGAGGCGAGCTGCTTGCCCCGTACCTTGGTTGATGTGACGTAGCACATGATAGAGTAGACGTACAAAGGATTTTTTTCCCGCTGGGCAGGGTTTGTTTTTTCTTACACACTCTCTTGTCGACCGAGTCCGCGGGGCCCGATGGGGAGCCCCGGCGGTGGCCTTGGCGGCGTCACAGCAGGCGCTGTGAGCGTCGCCGGCTCAGTCACGGAGCCGGAGGCAGCGGCCAGTGCAGTGCCAGCGGCCAGCCACGCGAGCAAAGAGTGTGCCGCCGCCGACTCGGGGGCCCCCTAGGGCGCGCGCCGCCGACTCAGCGGGGGACCGCGGCGACGGGCGTTGCGTCGCGCCGCCGTCACCACCAGCCCGCAGCGGCCTGTTGGCATTCCATGGGCAGTGGCAGCGGCGGGCGGCCGCAGCGTGGCCCTCAGCTGCGGCGGTGGCGGGGCGGCCGCCGTGCCGGCGGCGTGGCCGCCGACGGCGGCGCGACCGTCACCAACGTCGGCGGCGGCGGCTGCGGCAGCAGTGGTGGTGGCGGCTGGGCGGCCGCCGTGCCAGAGGCGTGGCCGCCGGCTGCGGCACGACCGTCGCCGATGGTGGGGGCCGTGGCGGCGGCGGCAGGACGGCCGCGGCGGGGGCGGCGGCGGCGGTGGTGGCGGCGGGGCGGCCGCGGCGTGGGCGGTTGCGGCGGCGGCAGCGACGGCGGCGGCGGCAGCAGCGGTGGTCGCTGCTGGGCGGCCGCCGTGCCGGCGGCGTGGCCGCCTACGGCGGCGCGACCGTCACTGACGCCGGCGGCGGCGGCTGCGGCAGCAGTGGTGGTGGCGGCTGGGCGGCCGCCGTGCCGGCGACGTGGCCGCCGGCGGAGGCGCGACTGTCGCCGATGGCGGCGGCGGCGGCCGGGCAGCAGTGGTGGTGGCGGCTGGGCGGCCGCCGTGCCGGCGACGAGGCCGCCAGCGGCGGCGCGACCGTCGCCGACGGCGGCGGCGGCGGCCGGGCAGCAGTGGTGGGGGCGCCTGGGCGGCCGCCGTGCCGGCGACCTGGCCGCCAGCGGCGGCGCGACCGTCGCCGATGGCGGCGGCGGCAGCCGCGCAGCATTGGTGGTGGCGGCTGGGCGGCCGCCGTGCCGGCGACGTGGCCACCGGCGGCGGCGCGACCGTCGCCGATGGCGGGGGCAGCGGCGGCGGCGGCAGGACGGCCGCGGCGGGGGCCACGGCGCCGCCGCCGCCGGCGGCGCGACCGTCGCTGACGGCGGCCGCGGCGGCGGCGGCAACACCGTTGGTGGCGGTGGGGCGGCCGCCGTGCCGGCGGCGTGGCCACTTGCGGTGGAGGTGATGGCGGCGCGTCGGCCGCGGCGGCTGCGGCGGCGGGGGCGGCGGCGGCGGCGGCGGCGGCGGCTGCGGCAGCAGCGGTGGTGGCGGCTAGGCGGCCGCCGTGCCGGCGGCGTGTCCGCCGGCGGCGGCGCGACTGTCGCCGACGGTGGCGGCGGCGGCTGCGGCAGCAGAGGTGGTGGCGGCTGGGCGGCCGCCTTGCCGGCGGCGTGGCCGCCGGCGGCGGCGCGACCGTCGCCGACGGCGGGGGCGGCGGCGGCGGCAGCAGGATGGTCGCGGCGGGGGCGACGGCGGCGGTGCCGGCGGCGGCGCGGCCTGTGCGCCGGCCTTATGGCCGTCGGCGGTGGCGGCGGCCGCGGCGGTGGCGGTAGGGCGGACGCGGCGGGGGTGACGGCGGTGGTGGCGGCAGCGAGCCGCCGCGTCGCGGCCTTGGCGGCGGTAGCCGCCCAGCGATGGCGGTGGCAGGCGGCGGCGCATGGGCCCTGCTACCAAGTTGGGCAAGTGCCAGCTCGTCAGTTCATTGGCCGGCGCACTTTAGCGCGGGGCAATGCGTTTCGACGGAAGTTTTGTGAATCAACATCGCTGCCTGAACACCTCATCAAAAAGCGTTTGGCCATCATGACAGGAAAGAAAGTGCTGTTGATAATCGAAGTATTCGTTATTCACTGTGTCTCGAGACGGAAATCGTCCAATCAAAAGGGTCTGGTTCTACACAGCCTCAAATATGTCGAGTGTAAAATACACTTCAGGTTTTTAATTTTCATCTCAAGAACCAATCAGAACAGATTGCTTCGTCATGCGAGGCAAGGCTCTGCTCATCGTTGATGTTGACTGACATCTCTATTTCATACCATTGGTTGGTGTCATACTGTTCTGTTGGCCGTCGTCCAATGGAGTGTCGCGCCTGAGAGCCGCTCCACAAACGCAGCGGGACGCGCACGGAAGACATGAGGTCACCACGAGATCGCTGGCTGCTCTGTGCCCAAAAGTTTAGGATGCGATGACCTTGCTTTGCGGCCACGTGCTGGAGATAACCAGGCGCCGTTGCAGGACGTGAAAAATGCCCTTCGAGCCCCATAGAGGGGGGCGTCAGCGTCTCTTGAAGGTGAGGGGCGCGGCCCATTGGATGCGCAAGTCTTCCTCTGGCGATCAAATCCGCACTTTGATGGGAAAGCAGCCCGGATGACGGTGTGAACTACGCATTTCCACACTGCAACGGGGTGATCGAAACGCCCAATTTGCATGACTCTGCGAGTTCAATACAATAGACGAACAAAGGCCCCTCTGCATGCATCCAGCTTGCGACGCGGAGGCTTTCGCGACCTGCCCACGAGAGCTGTTGAGGACGGTGGGCGCACATTGGATCTAAGGTAGGAACTGCACGCCCACCCCTGCTATAAGGAGGAGCCCATCCCAGTCGTTGTCGCGTCGCTTCGTCCCCTGGCTTCAGTCGTCAGCCCCCTCCTCCACCCCCCTCCCCTTCCCCTGCCCACCTTCGCACGCCACTGCCCGCCGCACCCCACATCCCACTCCACTCTTTGTGTGCCCCCCACTTCCCCCGTTCCTTTTATTGCCGCTACACCTCCCTCACGCAGCAATGGAGCGGACGAGCCAGACGGCACGTCGGTCTACTGGGGGGAAGGCCCCAGCTCGTGGTCTGTCGCGGGCTGCCGCGCGACGGGCGACCAAGGCCAAGGCTGGTAGCGCGACGGCAGTCAAGCGTCGCTACCGGCCTAGGACGGTCGCCCTGCTCGACATCCGCAAGTTTCAGCGCTCGGCGGAGCTGCTGCTTAGCAAGCTCCCCTTTCAGCGACGGGTCCGCGAAGTCGCGCAAGAGTACCCGAACGCACCACGCTTTCAGGCGTCCGCTGGGCTCGCGCTGCAGGAGGCGGCAGAGGCGTACCTCGTTGGGCTCTTTCAGGACGCGCAACTGTGTGCTATCCACGCCATGCGTGTCACAGTGATGTCCAAGGACATCCAGCTTGCTCAACGCATCCGCGGGGAGCGGGCGTAGATATCTCTGGTTGTGAAAGTGCCTGATTTTGTTTTTTAATACTTCTTGACTGCCGCCAGAGGCCTTGCTTGTGTTTGAGATCGTCGGGAAAGTGGGGCGCATGCTAGACGTGTACTAAGACGCGTACTTGACTAAATTTCATGTACTACAGGCCTGATTGCCTTACTGGCATCAATTCGGAGCGGCGGCCGTGGGGGGGGGGCCGAGCGCACGTCA
>Ga0209093_1001410_pt1 | contig 13657 bp, 21 predicted proteins | sample SidtaG_4_FD_187450 | JGI IMG/M metagenome (GOLD analysis project Ga0209093, IMG submission 187450) | Marine algal microbial communities from Sidmouth, United Kingdom - Sidmouth_Male1 metaG (SPAdes) (version 2) | ecosystem: Host-associated > Algae > Red algae > Unclassified | place: Sidmouth...
ACGCCTCACGCCCCTCTAGAGGGGTCGTTTCATGTGTGGCCCTGGGGCTCCCTGGACACCCCCCCAAGGGGGTTGTCCCACGCTACCCCCCTAGGGGGGTGTTGCGCGACTGTTCACGACCCGTCCCCGGCTCAGGCCGGGGGGTCGTGTCTCCCCTGTCAGGGGGTTTCCCCCACAACACCCACAAGGGGTACGTCTCCTTGCCGGCGCCGTTGTCGAAGTCGTTGTCGTGGTAGTCTTGGTCTTCGTCGTCGTCGTCAGAGTTGACGCCGTTCAAGTCCCGTGACGTCGCGGGCGCGGACTCGCCCCTCTCCCGCACAACCGGTGCTGCGACACGGACGTTTCCAAGCTGCATGGCACGACCGTTGAAGTCTGCTGGAGACGGCCCCAGGCACCGGAGCACCTGTCCAGTAGTGAGGAATACACAGTCCCAGCAGATGAAACGGATGACTCAATGGAAAGTTCAAGTGTGCCAGCAAATGTGTTCCTGGTAGACAGCGCTGATAAGAAATCGTTGCGGGACATCGCATTGGAAGCCTTTGCCGGTGTGAACTATCCAATCGCGACTGAACCCAGTCACGACCGCGACAACGGCTCTGGACCAAAAAAACGCGCATTTACAGCACTGCACAGCAACAATGGATTGCATGAATTCGCGTTCCCGCATTTGTTTTTCAAGGGCGTTGGTGGCCCGGACCAAAATCGACTGCGACCAGTCACAGAAGCAGAACTTGTCGGACATTTATTGAGGCTCCATCACCGGCGGTTCAGTCGAGATGCACAGTTCTTGTATTTTGCGCATTCAGTACTTCAGCAGAGGAGGACCGTCATGGGTGTCACGGCTGCTATGGACGAGTCAGATCGTCTCAAGGGTCTTAGAAAAGACCTGATTGAAACTTTAGAAGAACCAGAAGCGACACGGACCTCGAAAGAGAAATCCCTGGACCAGTGTCTTGACTCGATGACGCCTCAGATGTCCACTGTGAAAGGCTCTCGCGGCTTTTGACAATCCAGAAGTAAAGAACTCCAAGGCATGGTCGGGTCGCCTGTGATGCAACCGCCAACGCTCTTCATGACGCTTAGCGCAGCCGATTCGTTATGGCTCGACTTTTTACAACATGCACTGCCTGACATGGATCCACCGGACATCGCAGCAAAGAGCATAACCGAGCTCGCGGAGTTGCTCGCCACACATCCTGATCTTGCAGTTAAACAATTTCAGGCTCGTTGGGCCGCTTTCTGGGATCATATAGTAATGGGCGAGGGTCGACCCTCGGGGACAATAACTGACTATTTTTGGAGAATTGAATTTCAAGAGAGAGGATCACCGCACATTCACATGCTGCTTTGGGTAGAACTGTGACACAAATGGTGCGTAAAGTACTTCATTCTGTTCTGAATACGCGAGAAGTCAGTATTCAGGAATTCTTGTGGATACGGACAGGGAAGAAGTTGTGCGATTCGAGCCGTAGTTTTATCACTTTGCCGAGCTTGTATTTTTCTCTCGCAACCCGAGGAACGCCGGAAAGTGAGAGAGGTGTGTTTTTGCCTCCCGACGGGACCGTTGCACACTCGAATGCAAACTGGGACTTCTATTCTCAAAGACCGCGTGATCTGGAAGACCTTTCACTGTTCGAATTTATCTCTCACTTCCAGAGAACGAAGGTCGTCTCCCCGCTGCTTAAGCTTGTTGCCGAAAGCTCGCCTCGATATGCCGCCCGGAGAAGAGTCCCTGCCATTGTTCCGATCTGGGCTCGCATAGATCCGGCGGAGCCAGAGAATTTTTCTAAGGCAATGTTGTATCTCCACGTGCCGTGGCGGTCCGTCGAAGCCATTCTGCTTCCAGGAGTCACAGCGAAAGAGGTTCTAGCAGCCCGGATCACGTCGCCTGTTGCCGCACCTGAGAGTTCCCACCTGTCTAAAATGATCACGCATTACGAGGGCCTCATGGATCAGGAATCTCGAATACGGGGCCTGAGGGCTTCAGATGCGCTCAGAACAGAGCACGAACAGGGCACCTGGGATCTGGAATCCGACGACGACGGTTCTGCCGGAGCAGACAACGGAGCAGAAAACGAATGGGGCCCTCTGGAGAACCCTACTGACGCGATAGATATGGATTGTGGACAAGATACAGAGCTGTCCTCGCTGCCAGGTCTCGAGCGCTCTCTGATGCCTGGGACGTGGATCAGCAAAGCGCGACACAGCGGAACCGACCAGGCAGTGCGTGCTCTTCGTCTAACGAATAGAATTCTCGCCACGAAGGGCCATACTGACGAGGACGACCTGTGCCCGAGCGGAGATGGATTGGGTCCAGCGGAGGCGGATCCAACTGCTCGCCAGTGTCATCGGATAGCGTCTCTCAATTGTGAGCAACGCAAACTGTATGACTCAATTAAATCTGATCTGGAAGGCGGGACTCAATCTAAAGTGCTCGTCATTGTGGGACCCGGAGGCACAAGAAACTCTTATCTGATCGACACTGTGGCAATGTATCTCGAGATCTCCCGAGAGAGCGCCATCAAGGATGCCCCAGAAACGACCATAAATAGAAGACACAAGAACCTCGTCAAAATGTCCTTTACTGGGTTTGCAGCAGCTAACGTAGGCGGCCTGACGATACACAATGCTCTAGAAGTCAATAGCAAAGAAATTACTTCTGAGATTCCAGAAAAGACCCTCGCCCGTTTGCAAAAGGATTGGAATGACGTGACAGTGCTTGTGATCGACGAGGTCAGTTTTCTGTCACCTACTCAACTGTTTGCGATTAGCGCGCGCTTGGGCACAATTTTCCCGAGCAGGAGACATCTGCCTTTTGCTGGGCTGTGCGTCATCTTGGCCGGGGACCCATTCCAGCTGGGTCCTGTTGGAGGGAAAACGCTCTGGCCTCGAGATGGTGAGCGCCCATTTAGTGTTCAAGAGAAAATTGGGAGGGATTATTACCTGGACTGTGACAAGTTCTTCGAGCAAACGATTGGACAAAGAAAATTTGGCCCGTTCTATGATATTCTCTCGAGATTGCGGGTTGGTGCGACGACACAAGAAGATATTACTACCTTGAATACGCGAGTAGTTGATCCGCACGGTCCAGTCGCTGCGAAATCGTTTGAGGACGCGGTGATTGTCGTTGAAACGAACCGGGAGGCCACATCGTGCAACGAATAGAAACTCCAGTCTGCTTGTGCTGCTCCCTCTGTAGACGGACAGATGAAGCGAACAGTCCGGGTGTGGAGCCATGTGAGTCTCAGCAAGCCATCCCGCAACGGACGGTCGAAGCAAGAACAGGCGCAGATCATATCACGCTCTCTGACAAGGGAGAGAGGCGCGAATAATGGGGAGAAATTCGTGGCCAACGCCTTCTGCACCTTCAAAAGCGATCGCGTGCAGCTAACCGAGAACTTGTACGTGGAGCTCAATCTGTATGATGGCGCTAGTGGCACGGTGCTTGACATTTTCTGTGCGTCCCCCGTGGATCCGCGCGAGACACGCCAGGCTGCGGCAACTCGAATGTCGCACGAGCAATGTGAGGTGGATATGCCAATCGTAATTATGCAATTAGACGAGGGGTGCTATAGAGCAGGGGTCTTCAAGCGTACCCAATTTTGGTTAGCGTTCCCGTATTTGGGATTTTCTTAGACAAGCGTCTGCGTATTCCGTGAGAGAGACCCCCAAGCAAGCGTACTGTGTCATCCGATGACCAGCAAGCGTCTTTTTTCGGGTACTTTTTGACCGAAATATGTGCCGGGTACTTTTGTTCCCGGGAGTAGCACAGCGTACTGTGTGGGTATTTTTCACTGCCGGACCCTACCTCTGCCATCTGTCTGGCTTGCGAGCGATCCGACCCCATTCTGACGGGCACAGTACCTACTTTCGAGAGCAGCTCCGTACAAGGCCACGGCTAGGTGACGCGGATAACCCAATTGCGAAAGCTAATGACAGAATACCACTCACACGCCGCCACCGCCGCCGCCGCCGGCCGCCGAGCGTGGGCGCGCGGTGCGTGCGCAGCGGTCCATCCGCCGTGCCCTCTTGGGCAGTAGACGCGTCTAATGCGACGGTGGCGGCTGCGACAATCGCCTCCACGCTCCGTGGCTGGTGCTGCACGTGACATTGGAAGCGGGTCTAGGCGACACCGAAAAGTGGGAGTCACTGCAGTGACTACTCCAGCTGGCGGTCGACGACCGGCTGGGACACGCAAAACGGAGCAACTGTGCGCCCACCCCGCCCCTTCCCGCGCCGGCAGACTGGGCGGGCCTCCAACGACGCCGCTCGCTGCCCCCCTTCCACCTTTATTCGGGAAGGTGTGGAGCAAGCAGCCGCTTCAGGGGCCGCCGCTGCCACCCGCAACCCAACAAAGTAAGTTTCAAGTGTTTTTTAGACCCATGAACACAAGTTCAGGGACTGAGGTTGTAGTAGAATACTCTGAAAAAGATCTGACCAGCGTACTTTTTGGCATGGGTCACTGGGTATGGGTATGTCCAAATAATACCCGGTTGGGGCGAGTTCAAGCGTTCTTCGGTCAATGGGATTATTCGGGTAGCGTACAATTTCAGGAAAGCAAAACTTCAAGCGTTAGGGTATATACCCGAATCAAATACGCGCGGATACGCTTGGGGAAATCTACGCTTGAGGACCCCTGCTATAGAGGGCCCTCGATATCAACATCTGCGCCACGGGTCATCGCAGTTGAAGCAAGAAAGTTATACATCATGGCGCCCGTGTCTGCAACGATCTGGCAACTTCCTCCTGCCCCAGCGCACGCTTCTACAGTGAATATGGCGCAGTCGCTGACAATTCCACAAATAGTAGTTGACGGTGCCCGATTTCGAGCAGCACCGTCATGGTATGTGTCCTTGTTCCGAGTTAAGGAACTATCGCACCTGGCTCTTGCTCACCCTCTGACATGGCGAGATATTGAAAGGCACCGAGAAGAAATACGTATGATTTCCAGACATGTGAAAATATTCCGGGAGAAATCCGCGCGCTAGGAGACAACGCATGTGTTATGCCGCTTTTAGAACTGGTTCAGCATGTGCTCCCATTTTGTTGTGGATCAAGCCGTTGCACTTCATGTCGGATCGGGATCGACCACAAACGGGCAGGCCCACTAGAGCGGCTCGCCCGATATATTACAATTGCCAGGTAGCATCTGCTCCTTACCCATGCAGGCGCCAGATTCCACCAGGTGTTCTATCTCGCTCGAAGATCTCAAAATCTGAGCGGGGGCTGACCACACCGCGAGTTCCATGGACCGCTGGTCGATCCTCATAGAGGGAGCATTGCAGGGCTCACTGAGATCCTGCACGCGTGGGCTACACGGCGTGCTGGGGCACTGCGTGTGGACTTGCTGTGAGCCAGCAAGCGCAGCAATTCAGAAGCGCACGGAGTACAAAATCGCGACAAAAGAGCTTTTTGCTTCCGACAGAAATGCACATCAGCACCTGCTCGCGTTGTTACGGCCACCGTCCTCACGCTTTCCCATCACCGCACGCCAAGGCCATCTGCTCTACCCCAGTACCCGTTCCCAGCACCATGCCTGCGACTCCTATCAACAAGTTCCTTGCCCGAGGTGCACGGCACCCACGTGTCCACGGCAGCCCGGCTGCTGTGGCTGCTGTCTCGAAGCTGTCGGACGTTTCTTCCTCCCTCGTCGGGAACCTTACTTTTGTCGCATGCCTTTCTGGGGCGGTTGTCCGCGCCGGGCAGAACCAGAGCACGACTGATGACTACAAGAAGGGCGGCGCACTGGTGTTTTATGACGCTTCCTCACCTCTTAAGCTGCTCCTCACCCAGGAGCAGAACCGCAAGTTTCTCACTTCCCTCATGAGTGGGGCGTTCAAGATTAGCGATGTACGTTGAGTTTCTTTCCCCGTTTAACTGTGGGTACTCCGCCATGTGCGCAGTTTGTGTGTTTCCGCGTTGATTGGTCGCGTGTTCCGCGAAATCAAGTTCTTCGACTGACAACACGTTGCTAACATTTTCGTCGAAATTATTGCTCTTTGGAGCTTTCGAAGGTTGTCACTTTCAAAGTACACACGTCTGCCCTGTCTCGACGAGAGGCATGCACGCTCCGTGCTACAAGAAACCTCGTGATTTTCCGGGCGCCTGCGCACCAGCCGTTCACGTTTAAGTGCCGCATGTCCGTCCCCCTTGCTTGGGGCAAGTGCCTCCCACCGAGGTGTGTTTTTGCATCTGTCCTGACGATTAATGTCAACACCGTGGTGGAAATGGGGTCGAAGACGACGGTGCGGGTCGTCGACGCCGTGGGCGAGCATGCGCTCGTCCAGCTGCCGTCATCCACGCTCTCCAATATCCTCGGCGAGCTCAACCGCATCAATGGCAAAGATGTGCCCCTCCACTCCCTGTGCACAACGTCGACTCGCAGCCGCGCTTTCGAATTTTTGGACGGCTCCGAAATCGAAGGTGTTTTCAAGGAGGTTACTTTTTGTACCGCCATGGCGTTCAACCAGGCGTACTGTTGGACTGGCGATATCTCCACTCCTATCGACGGCCCTCACGCCGAGCGTATTGGCCGCCATTGGATGGCGCTGGCCGACCCCGGCACGAACAACTTTTTTTACGACCTCGTTCCTGCGTCGGTAGGCGACGCGGCGGACGCGGTGGTCAACCTCGTGCAGTCGGACGGCTCCGCGAACGCGGCGGTCTACGACACCGCCGAAAAGATCCGGTCGCAGAGAGTGGGGTGAGCAAGGGGGTTGGCGGCACTAGGACGGGCGCCGCGGGGGGGGTAGATCAAGGGGGGGAGGGCGAGACGGCCGTTGGGGGCCGGCGCACAGACGGCAACGACGTCCTCGAGGAGGCCGGCCTGACCGACGAGGAGATGGCGACGGAGGCGCTGATTGATGACCTCATCGGGCCGGTGGGCGCGTCGTCGACCGACACCCGCTAGGTCTTTCCGTTATGAGCACTGTCACAGGTGGTAGTTTAGCGTATTGCATGCCTATATGTCTGTACCGCTGCTGCGCAGGAGCACTCTCCTCCTCCAGACGATGCGTCATACCGATTGTATCGCAACAAAGAACCCACGCGGTTGTGTCTCCCACCCCCCCGCACCCCGGTCGTCACTAGCAACCCTCCCCCGCACGGACAATGGACAGAAGGGAGCGATTTGCGTCGGCAGCGGTCGACGACGCCGCCGTAAGCACCTGCAACGTGCAGCTGGAGACAGCAGTGGGCACTTTATCGGCCTCACGGACGACGCCCAGCACCCTCGCGCACACGCAAACACGGGCAAGACCCTTGGCCGACCGCCCCCGCACCCGCCCCCGCCAGTGCGAGCGAAAACAAAGTCACCGTTGATGGCGGCGGCGGTGGGCAACGCCGCCGTCGGCGCTACCGAATCGGCGTCCGACACAATGATGGGCGCCGAGGACGACGACCGACTCCCAGCGCGCGGGGACCCCTACCACAGCCCTGTCCGACAATGTCCCCGCCCCCCGCGCTCGCAAAATGACCAGAATGAGTCGATACCTGCTGCGGCGGTTGATGACGCCGCCGTCAGCATCACCAACGCGCCGCCCACAAAGGCAGATGGGCGCTGCCGGGTTCGCACAGACAGCGACGAGCACTCCGCGGCACACGAGGATGCCGGGCACTCTGGTGCCCGACAGCACCCGCCTGCCGTCCCGCCCGGGGCGCCCCGACAACGCCCCACTAGCCTCTCTCGCACTGGTCTGGACAGCACCTGGAGCAGCCCCCCCCTGCCCGCGTATGAGAGAGACGAGCCAGAATGCGAGGTACTGGTAGGCAGCGTGGCCGTGTAGGGGCCCATGTGGGCCCCGTGGCGTCATTGGCGAGGACGTACTCGCCCTGCAGTCCTTGATGAGAAATGCAAAACAAGGAATTGCGGCGAATACACGTAATTGTTAAATGCGTCCGTAGTTCCTATGGTAGTATGATTCCGACGGCAATTTGGTTGGGTCCCATCGTCGTAGCGACCACCCGCGTTCCGTTGTCCTTCTCCGTGCTGTCCCGATCGGGCCTGAGAATGTCCCTCCCGAACGGGAACCGAGGCGCATGGGCCGCAACAAAGGAGGCAATCGGGGCAGCGAATGCTTACACTCAAAATTCTGGATGAGGATCAATCAGAATCTACCGATTCATCTGATCTGAGTCGGGCAAGAGTCTCTCTCGCACGGTGGGCTCTTTCTGCAGGGAGAAGCAGGGCACGGCGTGGAACTGGGGGGAGTGGGACTGAGGGAGTGCCGAGGGTGTACGCGGGGGCAGCTGCTGGGGGCGGGGGGAAGGGCGGTTGTCTCTTCCATTTCTTCCGTGATGTGGCAGAAGCGGTCGTTCGGCGTGTGGTTGGTGGGAGGGGACGCTCGGGCGCTGCTGGCGGCGGCGAGAGGTAAAGGGGTACATTATCTTAGCGGAAAGGAGTGCAGGACGAAAGCGGTTTCTCAACCGGAAGGCATGAAGGAAAGGGGCAGTGGGCGCAGGGGGACTGTCGAGGAAGACAGGGAAAGGCTGGCCGTGGGTGGCGCTGTTCGTCATCGTGCAAGAGGCCAGCTTGGGTGCCTTTGAATACTTTCGTTTCACATTTGGGCGCAAGGCATGCGAAGTGCATTTGCAGGAGCATCGCTAATAGCCGCCCCTGCCCCTGGGGGGGGGCTTCTATTGATAAAAACGCTGATGAAGTCGGCTCCAGGATCCATCCATGACGAGCGAAAACGCTTGAGCCATTGCTGAGTTCTAGGCGCCGCAATTTGGGTTGCGCCCATGCGCCTTAATGCGTGGAACTGACCATTAGTCAGCGTAAGGTGGGATGCACCCGGGAAAGGGGGACACGTCAACAGCTCTTGGGCCACCCATCCGCGCAAATCGGCAGACCAACATGGCTGCAGGTGACCGTTCGACCGGCATGACTCAGCATCCAAGGCCTTGCGCAACCTGAGGGGGTGCGATGGCGACACACGTCACGCACTCGAGCGGACTCGATCCAAATTGATACCGAAAGGCCTGCACGTGTCCTGCTCGACTGCCTTGATTTGGGCGCTTTGGGCTCCGTTCACGGGCTTTCCGTGACATGTTTGGCACGCATTCGACAGACGCCTCTTCATTTCGATACTTGCGACGACTCGGATACGTGTCCTTCGTTGGCAAACAGCAAGGGCGGCCAACAACGCCAGAGCCAACGGCGCTCAGATCTTCTAAAGGTAGCCCACTCTATTTCACCCATTACATTGCCCGTTGGCAACGCGTTGGCCCGTTGGCAACTGACCACTTGCAGGGCCACACGTAGCGGTTTCATTTCACCGTATCAGACCATTGGCCCGACATTGGTGGGAATGCTCTTAGTAGGGGGGCTGCCCGGAGTGCGGGGTTGTTGTGAGGGGGTTAGTAGGGGGCTCCCCCCCACCCACCCTGTACTAGGGGCTCGTTGCTTGACGCTCTTCGCCGTACCGTGAGTTGGTGACGCTTTCAATGCTTACGGACCTTCTCGGTCAGAAGGTCCTCTACGTAGTGCTAGGTTTCCTCGCGGGGTCCACACCCGAACCATCGCACTTTGAGCATGAGTCGCTCGTGCTCATCGTACCCATTTCAGACAAAGTGGTCGGAGACAGACTCGATCGGTTTACTATCCGAAGAGGGGATGGAAGGGACCCGCCATGCGGTCAGCGCCCTGGCCCAATCCGGGTCGCCCTCTGGCTGGGTTAGGGTTATGGTCAGTGTTAGGGTTAGGGTTAGGGTTAGGGTCCCGGTGCGGGCGCGGCTGTCGTGCCTCCTTTAGGGTAAGATGTCGCTCGCAACCTTACGCGATGCGGCCGTGGTCTTCCTATGCCGACCCGACACTGCTGCAAGGGCTTTGGTCCTCGCCGAGTTGGCAAGCTTTGAAGACACGGAGCAAGGCCCTGCTGCTTTAGAGCAATCCCGTGATTTACACCCTGTGATGTGGTGGCGCCTTTGGGGATGGCTCTTCCCCACTTTGCAGCCGCTGGCTGTGCGCCTACTTGACATCCCCACTTCTGCGGCGGAGGGCGAGCGCATTTTCAAGGCGTTAAAGACTGCGCTCTCCTCGCGCCGTAGCCGCCTTGCCCCGGAGCGCGTCGACAACAAAACACCATTACGGTTCAACACGCGGCAGCTGGAACGCGCAGACGTGGTGGCGGCGTTTCGCTGCTCCACGGTTGAGCTTGAGTTGCGGGCGCTGCTCGCCGGGGAGACGGGGGCGGGCGCGCCGGCGGCCGCTCCCCCCGCCGCGGCGGAGCCGTATTCGGAAGGCGATGGGGGAGGGTCGTCTGGCGACGACGGATCACATGACGAGGGCGGTGAAGCTGGTGGCGGTCATCCGTCAGATGACGCCACTGCTGACCATTTGTTGGGAACGGCGGGCGTAGACGCTGCGGTAGAGGTCTTGTTGAGCTAGACGAGTAAAATATGAATGGCTTGGTCGTATCACAACGAAGTGGAATGAGTTTTTTATCCGATGCTACTGGGCGCTGCCCAACAAGCGGATGGATACCGCCTCTGTCGCCGCCACCACCACTGCCGCACGTATTGACCACCGTCCCGCGCAGACAGTGGACACAACCACGCCCACCACACCTCCGCACGCCGTGACCATTGCCCAACGCAGAGAGTGGACATAACCACGCCCACCACCACCGCTTCACGGCGTGACTATCGTCCCGCGCAGAGAGTGGGAAGAATGGAGCCTCGCACTCCCCATCTTTGCCTTGTGCGAGGCGCCGCATGTAGGTGTTGTCGTTGCCGTCGGCCCAACGTGGTCCGCACAGCCGCTGCCGCTCAGTCACCTCCCCAACATGCCGCCCCCCCCCCCCCCCCCCCCCCCCCCCCCCCCCCCCCCCCCCCCCCCCCCCCCCCCCCCCCCCTATCCCCACGAACCAGGCCGCCGCCACCTCGATTGCCTGCGTTGCTCCGCGTCTCCTCTTGTGGCTGCCCTTTGCAACTCGGCAGGGTCAAAATATAGGCCTTTACTCCACGCAAGTCCTGCTTGTCCCTCCACTCACGCCCCTCAAGCTCCAGCTCCCCTCAAGTATGCGGCAGTGTGGTAAGGCGTCCCGTGGAGGTGGTTGATGCGCCGATGCGGGTGTCGTGATCTGCACAAGAAACGAAAGAGAGGGGGACAAACAGGGTGCGTAGCACAAAACAGCAACGTCAACAAATGAAGCACCAACAGCAATGCGGGTGGGATACGGTAGCCCCAGAATACGCACAAGACTTGCGTTGTTGCGGACACAACGATGCTGCAGAGAGGTGGACAGGTGGGGTCGGGGGAGCCATACCACTGGACGACAGCCGTGCCAATGCAGTCGAAAGGAACCACCACCAAGGTCCAAATTGCGCGGGCAAATGTTCGGGGGGGGGGACGGGGGGGGAGGGTTAAAGCACGGCGTCACACGGGGATGCGGACGAAAGCAGCCATCCTCAGGAGGGTGGTCGGCGGTGGGCGTGATGAGTTGCCCGAAAGCACCTCCTCGGTGCGCGGGTGAGTGGTGTCGTGAGTGGTGGCGTGTGCCTCAGCCTCGGCTGGCCGAGGGGCCGAGAAAACGCCGAAACGCAATTGCGGGATGGCAAGCGGAATTGAAATTTCTGCAATCTTTCCTCGGCCACTGCGCCACCTCTATGTCGCGGGCGCTGCAGCGCGCGGGCGGCGGCGCCACGAGGCGCGGCGGCGCGCGCCGCGGCGGGCCAAAACGCGGCGGCCGCGCAGCGGGGGGCGACAGATGGGCACACGCGTGGGCGTGGGCGCTTGCGGCGCAGCCCGACGGGCAGACCATCCTATGCATAAACCGATGGCGCTACCTTTCTTCCTGCCGTGCCCGCCGGTCTTCAATGTGTGCGCCAAGTCCGCAGAGCGGACACTTCAACTCCCGATGGCGGCGGCGTCCGCAGCATCGTTGGGACATCGAGTGTCCGCAAACGAACGTCCCTTTTCGTCCGTTACTTCTTCGGATTGCATCCGCCGGACGAATCGAAATTCGTCAGTCGCAGCGATCGGCAGGCGTCCGTCGAGATGAGCAGCCGAACGATCGGCCTGTCGTCAGGACAAACGTTGCGGCCAAAACTTCTGTACAGCTCAGCAACCTGCCTGACAGTACTTCTTCATCGGCGGTACCTAATAACCAAAAATACACCAATGCCAAAGACACAGATCCTCTTTTCTCGCCCGCCTTTCCCCTCCCCACCTTCGCCCTCCCCACGTTCCCCGTCCCCACTTTCCCCGTCCCCACCTTCTCCCTCCCAACCCCCCCCTCCTTCACCAAAACCCAACTCCCCACACTCTCTCTCCACCGGCCGTTTCTCGCTCACGTCCCGACATGGTCTGTCCTAACACCCGCCCCGGATCCCCCCTCTGCATTCGCAGCTTTACCGCGTTCTTGAACACCGCGCCTGGCCTGTCTACTGCCACAGGTGTCCCCCCCCAAAACCGCTGCTTCTCCCCCTCTAAACAATCGCTCTCGTCCCGCCATCACCGCTGCACCCGCCCCTGCCCCACCGCCGCCCCCCCCCACTGGCGCCGCTGTCCTCCTCTACGCCCACCGCTGTCGACACTCGAAGCAGTAGCCGCTCCCCCCCATTGTAACACTCGTGCCTCCGTATCCGTGCGAAAGTGCTCAGCGAAAATGAGTGTTTCTGCCATTGATTGCAGGCAAGGACGCACCAGGAGCTCTTGCTCAATCGTAGTTGGTGTTCCACAAGCACTCGAGGCCTGACTTGTCTGATGGACTTTGTGACGTTACCACCAGAGGGATTCTTATTGGCCATGTGTGTGGCTGTCAAGATGTGGGACCGTCTGTGAAACCAGGTTTGAGCCCGGCCTGCTGTGTTCAAGGCATGGTTGGCATCGACTAAAATGATACATTATATTAAATCGATTCAATCTATGAATAATCTATGATTAATGCATCGACGGCTGTGGGAAAAATCATGCATTTTTTTATTTTTCCGTCGTGGCGCAGGAGCGGCCGTGGCTTCGTCGGCAGACGTCGAGCGTGCTGGCCTCTTCCCCATCGTCGCCGTTGGAGGCGCCTCCGGCTGTGCCCACGATGGCGCGGCGCCGTCGTCTGGACGAGCACGTGACAGTGCAAGCACGTGCCGCCAGCATCAGGAACCGCGGTAAACTCGGTCTTGACGCTGCTGGCCTTGCGTCCGCCGTTGTGCCCTCAGGTTGGAGGCGCGATCGGGCCTTCGCCTTTCTCTATGCCACCGGCGGCTCGATGGGGGCTTTCTTCCGTGGAAGGCATGGCTCCGAGGCCGACTTGGAGGTGGCAGGGTGGGATTAGGAGGGGGAGCCGCAGCGAGAAGGAGCTCTGCTGCTGCTTCGGGGATGGTGGGGGTGGAACAACCGCAGCGTCATGAACGCCGCAGCATGGACGGGGGGTTGCGTGCTGTGGATGCGAAGCTGGCAGGCGTGATGGCAACAGCCGAGACGTCAAGGGCAACAGTCGCCGTTCGACAGTTGAATCATTCCAGGCACGTGCGTGCAATACCCTGGCCTTCCGGGCGGTGGCGCGCGCGGCGAAGCATCGACACAGGGCGCGCCGGCCGGCTCCATGGCCGCGGGCGCGCACGGGGGCACGCGCAGCCACGCTGCTGTGGCGGGGGGGGCGTGGGGCGGGGAAAGGGGTGCCGCCGCCGCCACCGCAGCGGCGGCCGCCCGCCGGCGTGGCGC
>Ga0209093_1001411_pt1 | contig 13650 bp, 11 predicted proteins | sample SidtaG_4_FD_187450 | JGI IMG/M metagenome (GOLD analysis project Ga0209093, IMG submission 187450) | Marine algal microbial communities from Sidmouth, United Kingdom - Sidmouth_Male1 metaG (SPAdes) (version 2) | ecosystem: Host-associated > Algae > Red algae > Unclassified | place: Sidmouth...
TGGAAAAACGCCTTGAAGTGAATGTCACCAACATCATTCGTCAAAATCGTATTCAATACAAGCGTGTGCGTGTGCAATGTTTTGATGTTGAGTTTAGTACGAATATGTTTTTACCGCAGTATTTGGGTGTTGGGAAAGGTGGAGGTAAGGGATTTGGTGTGGTGCGGACTTCACAAAGAAACACCAACCACGGGCACACCACTAACTTAGTTTAAAATAATTGACGTACACAAAAGAATTGAATTATAATGACCAATAATCATTCAAGAATTGCAAAAATCATTCTGTTGAGTGAAATATATCGCTCTACCAATTTGGATGAAGCCAAGCGACAATTGGGCGAATTAGTACCAATGGCAGAAGAATCAGAAGCCATAAATATGGCGCGAGATTATAGCGTTGGTAAACCCCAATATGATTTTAAGTCTAATCCGCAAAACAGGGTTGAGTCTATTTTTTTTAATTTAAAAAATACCGGATTACATGATGATAGTACAACATCTATTTTGCCTATCAGAAAATTATCTTTAGACAAAGAAAACTTTCCTTTTCCGAGTTTTGATGATAATGGGGATGTGAATAAATTAATCAATGAATTGCTTACAGAATTAGGCAAATCCGAAAATAAAGAATTATCAGGCGAGTCTTTATTACATCTGGCTGAAAAATATTTGACAACTATACCCGTCAATACTGTCAGTTCATCGGGGCAATACATCCAAAAAGACATTACGCTATTTGACCATATTTCTATCGTCTTGGGTTTGACTTTGTGTATAGAAAAGTCTACAACTGAAACCGAAATATTCCCTTTTTTAATGGTTGGTGGCGATATTTCGGGTATTCAAAAATTCATTTATAATGTCGTCAGTAAAAATGCTTCCAAAAATCTCAAAGGGCGTTCTTTTTATTTGCAATTATTGATAGACAGTATATTACAAAGACTAATTGGTGAGTTAGATTTACTTTCTGCCAATATTATTTACGCATCGGGTGGCGGATTTTATTTGCTTGCTCCAAATACCGATAAGACTAAAGAGATTATTGGGAAGTTAGAAGAAGAATTGTCTAAAAAATTATGGGAAACACATCAAACGGAATTGTATCTCGCACTTGGATATATAGAACTATCAGAACATAATTTTTTTGATAGTGAAAACGGTATTAGTGAAGCATGGAAGACACTTTCTGAACAATTAAGCGCAAAAAAACGACAGCGATACGCAGGTAGAATGTTGGAAGGTGATGAGTATTTTGGGGAATTTTTCAAGCCAAAAGAAGTTGGTGGTTTGCACCAACGAGATGTGATAACAGGTAATGAATTTAGTAAAAAAGAAGAAAAAGAGCGATTAGAAGAACGGCAATATAAATACGAAAAAATATTTTATTTAGGTGACAACGGCGACTTTACGCAGCCCGTCAAAAGGCTCACATATCAGCAAATAGAACTCGGAAAAGTTTTGCCAAAATCCAAATATTGGGTCAGTTCTCGTACAAAAATTTCGGGTGATACAGTCAAAAAAACCGAAATATTTAACCCTTGTAAAATGGGCGTATTCCACTATTTTGTAGATGAAAATAATCTCACAAAAGTCTTAGCACAAAATCCTAATTTAGACTTTAGAGTTCTACAATTTAATGATACTAATTTTCAATTATCTGATAATAAAAAACATACTCGCGGATTTATATTTTATGGCGGAAATCAGTTACCAAAGCATGATGAAAGCGGAACTAGAAAAGATGGAACAACATACGAAATTGGTGAAACCAAAAACTTTAGCGACTTAGCCGGAAAAGAAAATGCCAATTTTAGACGACTTGGTTTTCTGAGAATGGACATAGATAATCTTGGTCAAATCTTTATCAATGGACTACAGGGACAAAAGACTTTTGCGCGGTACAAAGCTTTGAGTCGTAGCTTGGATTACTTCTTCAAAGGTTATCTCAATACAATTTGGGCGCAAGATAAATACCGAAACGACACTTATATTCTCTATTCAGGTGGTGATGATTTATTCATCTTGGGGCGTTGGGATTTGGTGGTCGATATGGCACAGGATATTCGTGATAATTTTAAGCGTTGGATGTGTGAAAATCCTGAAATTACGCTTTCCGGTGGCGTGGCTGTCGTGACACCAAAATTCCCGGCTGTAAAAGCTGCACACCTCGCAGAAAGTGCAGAAAAGCTGGCAAAGTCACATGAATATCTTATTGATAATCAACAAAAAACAGAAAAAAATGCCTTTGCGCTTTTCGATACGCCCTTGGATTGGGATACAGAGTTTAGCATGGTCAAAACATTAAAAACCAAACTACAAAGACACCTTGAAGCTAAAGAATTTAATGAAAGCATTATTGGTAAAATCAGATACTATCGCACATTGCAAATTGAGCAAAAAGAGAAAGGGCTTAATCCAAGTTGGTATTGGTTAGTACCTTATGATTTTTCGCAATATGCGCGACACATTAAAAAAGTCAATACAGACGCAATTGCCTTTGTGCATGAAATGAAAAAGGATGCTGTTCAAAATAAATTTGGCAACGGCAATCAGGAACTTTTTAATAAAGAAGACAGACCCTACTTGCACCTACTCAACCTCGCTGCAAGATGGGCAAATTTTGAAATGCGAACTAAACATGAAAATAAAACAGATTAATTATGGCAAATTTTAAAAACACATTCAATGGCGAATGGATTACAAAAGAAATCGACAGAGACTGTATTGACTATACAGAAAAATTGGGCAAATACCTCTGTGATATTGATGAGGGAAAACGTACTGGTAGAAATGCTTTGACGACTTCTCAAATTCGCAACTTTTTCGGAGAAATTAAGCGCATACAAAATGCCAAAATTGAGAAAGAAAAATCCGCTTTTCTACTCATACGCCCAAAACTCGCTTATGCGACTGCACGTGTAACACAACGCAACTCTCGCTCGCGTATTACAACATTCAGAGAAGTAGTAGAAAAAGCGTACAGCTACGTCGATACACAAAGCGAAGAACTCCCCAAACACTTTCAGAACTTCGTTGATTTTCTCGAATCTACATTAGCTTTTCATAAAGTGCATGGAGGTAGAGATTAAACAAGCACAAATATCAAGTGCAAGTTCAAAAAAAACATTTTTAATTTTTTATATAAAAAAAATAAGATGAGTAAAATAAAATTGGATAAAAAATATATCATTAAAGGGTATATCACAGCCGAATCAGGTTTGCATATAGGCGGTACAGATGCCGGACTTTCAATCGGTAGTGCAGATTCTACGGTTATCAAACATCCGATAAGCGGGAAGCCTTATATCCCGGGTTCTACGCTCAAAGGTAAAATGCGAAGCCTTACGGAATTGGCTCGCGGAGAAATCAGCGAAGTCAGAATGGGTGCTGTACAAAATGGTGCTTGTCAAGACCCCAACAGCCTTTCTGCCAAACTCTTCGGAACGGCAAATACAAAGGACAAAGAAGCACAACGTCCGTCAAGGGTCATTGTGCGCGATGCTTATCTTTCCGATGAAGGCAACGACCAATTCAAAGACAATCCTTATACCGAAATCAAGACCGAAGTGGTCATAGACCGCATCACCTCCAAAGCGATGCCGCGACAGTTGGAACGTGTACCCGCCGGAGCGCGATTTGATATGAATATTGTTTTGAATGTATTTACTGAAAACGGTGCATCTAATGATATGATTAAGGACGTATTTGGTGCATTGGAACTCGTACAAGATGACTACATCGGTGGAAGCGGTACACGCGGAAGCGGAGAAGTCAAGTTTACCATAACATCCGTCACAGAGCGTCTTGCTACCTATTATTCAGACAATAATAAAGATAGTGAGCGTGAAGCAATCGAAGATTTTGAAACCAACTTTCCAAACTTATTTTAAGTAATAACATGGCTACACTGACCATAGCAAAATTGAATTTCAATAGTCCGCTTCACCTCTCCAAAGGCAAGCCTGATTCATTGGATGTCAGCGAGGAAATCATCCATTCGGATACCATAAAATCCGCTATGTACGCCGTTGGTTTGCAGTTGTATGAGATGGATAAATCTTTCTTAAAACATTTTCAAGTCAGCTCGGCATTTCCGTATTACGAGAATGAATTATTCTTTCCAAAACCTATGGCACAACTGCCCTTTGGAATGGAAAAATACAGCGATGAGGAAGAATCCAAAACCAACAAATCTCTCAAAAAAATTCAATACATCGGCAAGTATTTTTTTGAATTGGCATTGAAAAATGGCAGTCAAAAAACGCAGATAAAAGACAGCGATTTTTTGGATAAGAAAAAGCAATTTATTTCCCGAAATATTGAAGGGAAAGATATTGTTGTTTTCAAAAAAAGCACCTCGCAACGTGTGCGTGTACCCAAAATGGGCGAAGCCGGAGATGCCGAACCTTTCCGTGTAGAGAAAATATTTTTTGCCGGAAAAGCGGGCTTGCATTTCATCATTCACATCAATGAAGACGCGCCGCAAGGCTTCAAATCAAAGCTCGAAAACATCATTAGATTGCTTGGTGAAAATGGTATCGGAACAAATAAAAATCTCGGTTGCGGATGCTTTGATTTTGATGAGTTTGAGACGACCACACTACAATTACCCGATGTCACAGAGAATACTAAATGGACGGCAATGTCGCTTTATTTGCCCAGTGACAAAAGCGAATTGGCGGAAGCATTTACAGATGAAAAAATGTCGTATAGCCTCGTCAAGCGTGGTGGATGGGTCGCTTCGCCACAGCAAGAACAGCACCTTTCTAACCGAAAACGCTCGGTATATATGTTCGCGGAAGGTTCGGTTTTTAATTTTAATCACTCGACTAATTCCATATTGATAAAGGGAAATATTGTGGATTTGATGCCCGAAAGTTGGAAGGGATTTGAAGATAAGCATCCGGTGTATCGGGATGGGTCTTGTATTTTTTTACCGATTAACCACTAATCAAAATGAATAGCTCAACTGAAGGAATATGGTTAGGATGTATAGGCATTTGTGAAGAAGAAACTTTTCATAAAGTAATACACCAGTGTCACCGTGAATGGAGAAAGCGTAAGTCTAAAATAATAACCGATACAAAAATAGAAGACGGGGAACTTGAGCACTACGAAGGAGATAGTGAGGCTGAAGATTCTATAATTCAAAATTCTCAACAAGTATTGGATAATTATAAAACTCAATATGATGTAATATACACCAAAACTTCTCAAATAATTCAATGCGAAAAATGTCAGTATTTTTCATATCGTGAATTTGAAATTAATGAGGAAAAAGATAAGAAATATAATGAAGAAATATTCCCCAATAGATATTTAAAAGAGTGGAAATCTGTAATATACCCGAATGTCCCCTCAAATATTCTTGATGTTTATAATGATGCCTTGAAATCATTTAATAAAAATTTGAAAATATTTTGTGCAATTGGATTACGTATGACAGTAGAAGTAGTATGCAAACATTTAAATATTCTTGAAGGAAAAGCTTATAAGTCGGGTAGGTACGTGCAAGCAAATTCGCTTGAAGGAAAAATAAATGGGTTATATGAAAATAATATTATTGGGAAAGATTTAGCGGACACATTGCATGCAAATAGAATAATAGGAAATGATGCCGCACATGAAATGATTATCCCTGAAGATAAGCATCTTAGTTCTGCCAGAAAGATTGTAGATTATACTCTACGTGTAATATTTGAACCCAAAGAAATTGATGATGTAAAGAAGGAATTTGACGAACTGATTAATGATATTGAACGAACTCAGCAAAGACAAAGATTTTACAGACCACCGCCTTAACGCTCATAGTCAGCTACTTTTGCATTTTAAATTTTACATTTATCATTTTACATTTTAATAATCCATGTCAAACTACACCATACGCACCCTCACACCCACGCACATAGGCAGCGGCGAGACTTTACTCAGTAACTACGAATATTTGAGTTTTCCCGACTACGGGGAAATCGGCATTATAGACGATAAAAAAGTATTACAGTTGATTGGCAAAGAAAACCTATCGGCATGGGTGAGTACACTTGACGATAAAGGTAATCTTTTGGACTACCTCCATACTCGCACAGGCGGCAACCTAGAGCCGGAACGTGTCTCGCAACGCACTCTTATGGCGGCGGGTACGATGCCCAACCTAAGTACGGGCAAAGCCACCGAATTGCGCGAGCAAATCCATACGGCAGGCAAGCCATATATTCCCGGTTCGTCGCTCAAAGGTTCATTGAGGACTGCCGTGTTAAGACTCTATATTGAGGAAGACGGTAATAATGATTTTTACGACAATAAATACAACACACGCGACCGCAGAGGGCGTTTCAATGATACCGAAATCCTCAAACGGCATTTTGGAAATGACCCCAACCATGACATTTTTCGCTTGATACGCACGGGCGATTCGCTGTTTGAAAAAACAAATTGTCTCTTATCTCGCAGTATCAATCTGATGGGTCGAGGATGGAAGTTTGATGATGGAATACAACAATATATTGAGTGCATTCCGGCGCACGAAGAAACGACATTACGTATTTCATTCAACGAGCTACTGGAGAAAACCGCCGCTACCAAACGCCTCAAACGTCGCCCCAAACACAGAGGCGGTCATTGGGAACCTTACCACCTGTTTCCCAAGAAAAAAGTCGCTGATTTGCACCCCGAAAAGCTATTTTATTTTGTCAATCAACACACGTCTATATTGATTGAAGATGAACTCAAATTTTGGGAAAATGAGAAAAGTTATCCCGATGAAATCGCTGAATATATTGGTATTTTGGAAGACCTTAAAAGCGACATCGCCCAACTCAATCAAGGCAAAACCGCCGACACTTGCATCCTACGACTCGGCTGGGGCAGCGGCTTCAAAAGCATGACGGGCGATTGGCAAGTCGATAAGTTTTTGGATAGAGATTTTGACCAACTCATCAAAGAACTCAGACCCAAACATAACATCAATCTGCCCTATCCCAAAACGCGGCGTATGGCAGAGAATGGTATGCCATTGGGTTTTGTTCGCATTTCAAAATAAACACTGATAATCAGAGAATTATGTCTAAAACAGTACTTATTGCTTTACTTGGAAATCAGGACTTACAGTTGCGTAAATCAGCTAAAACCAATTTGGAATCTGCCAACTGGTTTAGACCAAATAATGACGGAATCCATTGGATTATTGACAAAAAACTAAAACCAAATACTTCCTTTTTATCCATCAGTGAACGTATAAAAGAGGAGTATGAGGATTACCAAGAATATATTTATTTTGCATTGATACAACCTATTCTTGATGCTGATTTAAAAGGAGTTGATGAAATTATTTTTTGCACTTCTGCACAGTCTCCATTGCACAATCAAGACTGTCTTCATATAGCTGATATTGCGGTTAGATATTATCAAGAGAAAGGCTATACTTGCCAGCACCAACTCTTTGATTGTGCGCCCGTTGATTTTAGTGCATTGGTCGATTTTTTTACCACTGTTTTTAACAAGATTGAAGGAGACAAAGTCTGTATTGCCGCATCAGGTGGTACGCCGGATATGCGTAGTGCCATTCATTTTGCAGGGCTGTTCAGAAAATATACATATTTTTCGATACACCCATACGCTGCCCCGTCCGAACGCATATCGAAGAAGACATTTGAGCGTCAAGAAGCACTCGTTTTACGTTCTATTGTTCTGAAAATGTTGGATGTTTACGATTATGAGGGCATCAGTAAATTACCTGTTTCTCAACAAATTAAGGAACTTTGTAAAGAAGGAATTAACCGCTATAATTTTACAAACCTGTTTGGTTTCTCATCTTCCACTTATGATGTACAAGCCAAAATCGGCTTAGCTGCACTTTATGAAAACCTCAAACTATGCTACACACAAGGCAGATACGCCGATGTGGTCGGGCGCATTTTCAGGATTGAAGAAGCGATAGGACATTTGCTCTATTATCAAATACTTCAGGAAAAAAGTATGCTAATCAATGAGTGTGTCCATCTTCAACGCTTGAATAAAGACACAAATACAGTCGAAAATTACAGTATCAACTATCGTGAAATATTGAATGATAAAAAGTCCAACTCAAAACTACTGCGGAAAGGTTTTTCGGATTTATTCAATCAAAAGGGATTTGACAACGACAAGGTAAAAGATGTACCCATGTTTCCCGGCAAAAGCTTTTGGTACTACTTCTGCAAAAGTCTGGATAAATATCCCAAAGTCAGAAGTTTTTTTGAGCCGATGAATAAAAACTATCTTGACAAAGACGATAACCCACTCGTCCGGCTTCGCAATAAGAGCATCCTTGGGCATGGTTATGAAGGTGTCAGCAAGCAAGAAGTCGATAATCTCGTTGGGAATTTCGAGAAATTTATCAAAGAATTAAAACAATTATTTATCAACGAACTCCATATACCAATAAGCGAAGAATTTGAACAAATCAACGAAAAAATCTTGGCGATTATTGACCGATAATAGAAATTAATATCTAAGCTCCAAAGCCCAAACGCCTCACTGTCATCTTCAAAATCCGCAAAGGAGAAGGCTACCGCGAGGTCATGCGTTGCGAGCACGCCTACCTTGCAGGTACAGGCGACATCCGCAACTGGGGGCAACAAATCGGCGGACAAATGGCTGGCAATCGAAGCCTACAATTCGAACCCTACATCGAAGAACTCGAAGGCGAAGAAATACCCGATGCACAGGGCAATTTCTTCAAACCCTACACCGTCACCTTCTACCTCATCGAGCTGCCCGAAGCCCAACAAAGATTTATGAAAGACGACCAACAACGCCAACGCATCAACCAAAAAATAAAAGACCATACCATCGTCTGGACACCCGACCCCACAAACCCACGCAAACACATCGAATCATTTGAAGGCAGTAATCTTGCGTGATTCAATATCAACCCGAACCAAAGTTCTTTGACATCCCGGACCAATCGGGTTACGAGTTGCGAGTTACGGGTTGCGGGTTAACGAGTTATCGCACAACCCACAACCCGAAAACTCGCAACTCGAAAACCCGAAACCCGCAACCCGAAACCCGCAACTCGCAACCCACAACTCGCAACTCGTAACCCGCAACTCGCAACTCGTTATGACATTCACAAAACTAAACACCATCCGCAACCGCCTACGCCGCGCCAAGACGCTCAAACGCATGGCGGTATTGCTCAAGACCGAAGCCTATCGGCTGCGTCTCATCGCGAGCAGCCCTTCGTACAACATCTTTTGGGTACGCAAACGCAACGGTAAAAAACGTTGGATTGAAGACCCCGACGAACCGCTCAAAACCGTACAGCGCAGCCTCAATGATTACCTTCAGGCGGCTTACTTTTTGAGGCGTACCGATGCCGCTTTCGGCTTTGTACAGGGCATACGCCGCGACCCCGACCCACGCAACATCCGCACCAATGCCGAACGACACCTACACACGACGCATCTGCTCAATGCCGATATGCAAAATTTCTTCCACACCGTTAGTGCCGAAGCCGTTTATCGTATTTTTACGCATCCGTACTTTGGCTTTGACGAAGATTTGGCGGAAGTACTCACGGGCTTGTGTACCCACAAAGGCAGACTGCCGATGGGTGCGCCCACTTCGCCCGTGCTGTCCAACTTTGCCGCTATCGGACTGGACGAAAAACTACTCGACCTCGCCCAATGGGGCGGCTGGACTTACACGCGATTTGCCGACGATATGAGCTTTTCTTCGCCCGGCGAAATCCCCAACCAAGACATTCACAAAATACGCGACATCATTGAGTCTTTCAACTTTCAGATGAATGAGGAAAAACTCAAACGATTCGGACCCGACGATACCAAGACCGTCACAGGACTGGTACTCGCCGACCGCGTAAGATTACCCGACGATTATCTGCCATTACTTTATCAGGAAATCGACAAACTCGACAAACTACTTTCAGTACATTACCAACTCGGAAAGCAAGAAGCCTCCTGGGTCAAAAAGTACCGACAGCAGGTAACCGGCAGAGCCAACTTCGCCACCTACATCCTCGGCGACCAAGACCCCGAAACCAAAAAAATATTCCAAAAACTCAACGATGCCGAACAACCGCCCGACGATTTTCTCCCGGCAAGTTGGTTGGAATTTCCGTACTAACGGGTTACGGGTTACGAGTTGCGGGTTGACGAGTTGGACGCTCGCACAACCCGCAACCCGAAAACCCGCAACCCGCAACTCGTCAAACCATGCAACTCGTACTCGACACACAAGGATTGACCCTTCAAAAACACAGCCGTTCATTTATGGTCGGCAACAAACACACCTCGCGGCGCATCAGCCCCTTGCGAATTACGAGCATTGCTATTATGCAGCAATGTATCATACATTCGTCGGCAGTGCTGCTGGCTGCCGAGCATGGGATTCCTGTGCTCTTTTTTAGCCGTACCGGAAGGGCAAAGGCGCGGCTATGGTCGCCCTACTTTGGCAATATCGCTACGGTACGCCGCCGACAGGCGATGTATGCCCTCACGCCCGAAGCCACGGAGTGGGTCATCTCGCTTTTCGCGCTCAAGCTCGAAGGGCAGTGCGCCAATCTGCGCCTGCTTGCCGACCAAGTACCCCAACAGGCACAAGGACTCCACCAAACCATAGATGCCATGAATACCGACGCCCGGGCATTAGAGCAGTATCGGCTCGAATTGCTGCCCGACTGTGGCAATAATATCATAGGCACCGAAGGCACGATGGCACGACGCTACTGGCAAGCCCTTTCTGCTGCATTGCCGGAGCAGTACCGCTTTGAGAAGCGCAGCCGACAGCCCGCACAAGACCGATTCAATGCCACTATCAACTACCTCTATGGTATGCTGTACGGCACTATCGAAGGCGCGTGCCTCGCTACCGGGCTTGACCCCTATCTCGGATTTTTGCATACTGATAGGCACCGCAAACCGACCTTTACTTTCGACCTTATCGAACCCTTTAGACCTTGGGTCGATGAGTTGGTGATTAAATGGTGCTTAAACAATCAACTCAAAGCTGAGTATTTCAGAACATTGAAAGGCGAAGGAGTAGTACTCGAAAAGCCCGGCAAACAATTCGTTATTCCCGCTTTTTTGGAAATGATGCAATCAAAAAGAAATTTTGAAGGAACTACTACTACTGCAAAACATCATATTCATCATTTTGCAGGACAATTTGCCCAATCTTTACTCAAACAAGACCTGTGATTGGTCAATAAAAAACCAATCGCAGGTCACCAATCATCAAATCATGCATTATTTAGTTTGTTACGATATTACGGATAATAAACTGCGTAAAAAAATTGCAGACAGGTTGTTTTACTACGGGCTTGCCCGTGCACAATTTTCCGTATTTATAGGCTTTGTCAATGACCGATATTATAAGCAAATGAAACAAGAAATGGAAGAAAAAATAGATAATAGCTCCAACGATACAGATAGTATTATTTTTTTGAGAATTAATAAAACCAATTTAGGTAAAATGATTATTTTCGGACAGCTTAAAAGCGAAACCAATTACATTATGGCAGATGGTTACATGATTTATTTTTAATTTTATTTAAAAAATATTTTTATTCGTTAAAATATTTTTTATCTTTACAATACGTCAAAATTCTTTGAAAATGCAATTCATTTTTATATTGCAAAAAAATAATTGCATCATGCAGATTTACGAATTATGACAAAACTACCCCCAATTTCTAATATATCACTCCCTCAAAAACAAAGCATTATATATTAATGCGCTTTAGACCCACATCCATTTTAGGTAGGATTGAAACCTATAGCATCCCACTCCAAGAGGGTACCTTGTTCCACTTTAGACCCACATCCATTTTAGGTAGGATTGAAACTCTTTAATTTTGATGTCATTGTAGGCTATATAACTTTAGACCCACATCCATTTTAGGTAGGATTGAAACATTTTCACTAAACATATCTTCAGTGACTTCAAAGACTTTAGACCCACATCCATTTTAGGTAGGATTGAAACATTTAAAACTTTCTTGTAACAATAAGTTTATTTGCTTTAGACCCACATCCATTTTAGGTAGGATTGAAACAATAGTATCTGCTTCAATCTTGAAATCTTCATGAACTTTAGACCCACATCCATTTTAGGTAGGATTGAAACAATAGTTACAATAATGAGGCAAAGAATTACAGGATCTTTAGACCCACATCCATTTTAGGTAGGATTGAAACTTTTTTACTATTTCCTAATGCGGACACGGGCTGGCTTTAGACCCACATCCATTTTAGGTAGGATTGAAACAGATTTATCTTGGTCTATCTTTTGGGTAGTTTCTCTTTAGACCCACATCCATTTTAGGTAGGATTGAAACTGTTCCTTAACTGCTGGAACAAAAGACTTACCCTCTTTAGACCCACATCCATTTTAGGTAGGATTGAAACAAGTAACAAAACGGTACTCCCATAAACTCTTGGCTTTCTTTAGACCCACATCCATTTTAGGTAGGATTGAAACTCTGAGATAACCAAGGGTATTTGCATATCTAAAATCTTTAGACCCTCATCCATTTTAGGTAGGATTGAAACAAATTCCTGTGCAAATCGCACTAGAAACCATAAGTCTTTAGACCCTCATCCATTTTAGGTAGGATTGAAACTCATCGATGCGAACTCTGTCTTGTGGGCACCACACTTTAGACCCTCATCCATTTTAGGTAGGATTGAAACCTTCAACCTTATGAAGCAACTGCATAAAGATTGCACTTTAGACCCTCATCCATTTTAGGTAGGATTGAAACTTTGCCATACCTTTTTGAAAGAGCTTTTGCATAGGCTTTAGACCATCATCCATTTTAGGTAGGATTGAAACTTTCTTTCCTCCATTAGGATCTTGGAGGTAAATTCCTTTAGACCCACATCCATTTTAGGTAGGATTGAAACATTTTAGAGATATTTCTACCTCCTTTTTTAAATTCCTTTAGACCCACATCCATTTTAGGTAGGATTGAAACTTATCGGAACTTTCAAATACATCCCAATCGAATCGCTTTAGACCCACATCCATTTTAGGTAGGATTGAAACACAAAAAGTCAATCTCCAGATTGAGTTCTTGACTGCTTTAGACCCACATCCATTTTAGGTAGGATTGAAACTCAAACCATCATTATAATGGCTTGGAATTATATGACCTTTAGACCCACATCCATTTTAGGTAGGATTGAAACAAGAGCAAAATGGTCTTTAATCAAAAATTCTTCAACTTTAGACCCACATCCATTTTAGGTAGGATTGAAACTCTTTCTGGCACCCGAAAGTGACAAAAAGGAACATCTTTAGACCCACATCCATTTTAGGTAGGAAATAATGGTTAATGATTAATGAATGAAATAATGAGTTAATGCGTTTTTTATATTAATCATTAATCGTTATACATTAATCATTAAAAAGACCCTCATTCATTTTATGTAGGATTGAAACTGAAACAAATTTGACATGATGAATGAATTCGTCTGTACTTTTACTGCTCATCACACGACTCACCACAATCTCCTTATAATTGTTTATATCAATGTGTTCGTCAAATAGAAACTTCAACATTAAATCAAGCCAATTTCAATAAAAATTATTTTGTAAATAATTGAAATTTATTTAATTATAAATTACGTTTGTAAATTAATTA
>Ga0209093_1001412_pt1 | contig 13645 bp, 16 predicted proteins | sample SidtaG_4_FD_187450 | JGI IMG/M metagenome (GOLD analysis project Ga0209093, IMG submission 187450) | Marine algal microbial communities from Sidmouth, United Kingdom - Sidmouth_Male1 metaG (SPAdes) (version 2) | ecosystem: Host-associated > Algae > Red algae > Unclassified | place: Sidmouth...
ATTTAGTGGCCATCTGCATCCACTCCATGTCCGCCGAGCCACCACGCGCACCCACCTGCTTGATGTCACCGACCACCGCATCGTCCATCGGCCGTGTCCCTCCCCGCTTCACTCCCCTGCCCCTTGGCAGCCCTCTCTCATTCTACGACGCCGCCACCCGACGTCGCTATGGGTCGCACAAAGACCCCCGCCACACGCACGCCCTCTCCGGAGCCCGTGCGGGCCCATGCTGGTAAGAGCTTCGCGGGACTCAAGGGCATGGGGGGCCTGACGCGGGACGGCCCCCGCATGAACGGGTTGGCTCCGGGCACACGGGCCTCACTGGCTCTCGCGGGAGCCCGGACTGCCGTCCGACTTGGCACCGCAGCGGCGCGAGCCAAGACCGCCGCGGCAGCTCCTGGTGCGTCGGGTGCTGGCGGCGCCGACGCGGCGGCGCGCGAGGTGGCTGAGCGAGGGGAGGTGCGCTGCTCGCACGCCGCCGCGCAGGCGCCGCCCAGCTACCCGGGCGGTGTGAAGCGCGCCCACCGCTACCGCCCCGGCACGGTGGCACTGCCGGAGATCCGGAAATTCCAGAGGTCGACGGAAACGCTCATTCCCAAGCTGCCCTTCCAGCGTCTGGTGAAGGACGTAGCGCAGAACTACCGGACGGACCTCCGTTTCCAGTCTACGGCGATTGCGGCGCTGCAGGAGGCCTCAGAGGACTACCTCGTTGGCATCAAGGCCGACAGCGTGATGTGCATGCTGCATGGCGGCCGCGAGACGATGATGATGAAGGATCTGCAGCTTGCGCGCCGAATCCGCGGCCCGGACCGCGTGTGACGGGAGCGCACTGTCATGTTGTTTGGCCCTTGGTCCTCGGAGTGCTTGTAACATGCTTTCACGACGCGCACTTCATTTTTTTCATAGATTTCTTCTTAACATGACACGTCGTTTTCTTGCGGACCCTCACCATCAACCCCGCTGACGCTCCTCGCTCTTGTGGATAGCGCAAAGGACGGCTCTGCGCACCACAAGCGACGCCGCCGCCACTAACCTTTCGTCGATGCCTCGCCGCCCCCAGTAGGGGTCCGCTGTTGACTTGGCAGCGGCGGCGACGCGCAACAACAGCGCCGCCGCAGCCGCGTGCAGCAGGTCTTCAAGTCCGATGCGGCACGGTGAGTGACGCCCGCCACTAGTTCGAAGCACGCCGCCCGTTTTCGACGTCCCAAGCGGCGGCGGCAGCGGCAGCGGCGACGCCAACCACCAGTGTGGCCGCTGCCACTGCGGTAGAAAGAACAGGGACAAACGTATGCGAAGAAAAAGTACCAAAAAGCACGAAACGAACAACAGGTAACAGCCAAGAAACAGAGAAAGCGGCACGCAGGCATCCGAAACCAACGGTCTGGACAAACGAGCTACTTAATCTCGTACACCGGCGTCGCCTTCCGCATGCGGAACATGTGCGTCGACGCCATGAGCCTCCCCATTGCGTGGCATGTGAGGAAGAGCTCCTGCTCCAACGTAAGGATAGTGGCCCAGTCGCCGTAGCGCTGCCGCACGTCCGTGCACATCTTCATGGACGACACAACGGGGAGCAAAAGGTCGAGGCCGTCGTGGCGACTCAAAACCTGCTCCGGCACCGCATCGGAGTGGGCGGCAAGCAGCGCCGCCCGCAGGTCCACGACTGTCACGCTTGGTGGTGCGTCCTGACCCAGGCGAGCAAACAGCTCCGACGCTCGCACGCCAACCGGCTGCACTGCGCTCTCCTCCAGCGCCTGCAAAAGGCAAAAGAGCAGCTTGCCTTCCCACCGGCGCCGCTCCACGAAAATGCTCTTGACGTAGGTCGAGAAGATACTGACCTGCAGAGGCGCCCCCAGCAATGTGTCGGTGGCATGGTCGACCATCCACAGGCCGTGGACTGCCACGACCATCTTCCGCTGCACAGCCTCGGACAGAAGCCGCTGCGCGGCGCGCCGCAGCCGGAACAAGTGCGACAGGCTGTCGCGGCCCGCCGTCACAATCTTCGTGTGCGCAGGGAGCATCGTCGACTAAGACGAGAAGGGCCGCCGCGGGTGCACAAGCACCAGAGGGCTCACGGATCGGGCCGCACAAGGCAGGGACCCGTCAGACGCCAACAAAGCACGGAAGCGGCCAGAACACGCGACAACAGCAGAGCTGTAAATGCAGCACCTCTTCCCCATCGTGGCGCCAGGGGAGGTCACGTAGATTTCGCGGCCAGAAACGACCCAAAGAAGGAGCGCACGTACGGTACGTCAGATGGAGCCGCACGCGCGAGCGACAGGCGACGTGCGTGCAATCGACCGAGGTGGATCCACTGCCCATTGCCATCGCAGGTCACGGCATCCTTGCACAGCGCGCCAGCTCATTTCTCACCGGACACCCCCGTGCGGCCACCCAGTGACCTGCCGGGCCACTTACGTCCGACAGTGGGTCCGTCTGCAGACATGCTGTGCTCGGCACAAAAAAGATAGCGCTTGGGTGCCCCCCTTTGGCTGCTCCGCCCTTCCGCCGTCTTAGAGGTGCCTCTTGGCCAGGGGCAACTGAATCTGCCGATTCTCGGTCCACTCCGATGTAGTCAACATTGGCATTTTTTGAATCAGATAAGAGTTTTGACGTATTTTCTTGAGTACGGATAGGATGTACTTCCGAAACCAGAAAAAGTAGAATATGAATAAGAAGAGGGAATCTATTCCGAATATATCAGATTCTGCAACAACTGCGTCAAATAGGATGTACTTGCGATGCTGATTGCGAATAACCAACGACAAGCGGGTTGTGGTGGAACATGTGAGCGCGACCTATGCGAGACCATGACCAGCTCGCGACTGCAATTGCCAGGCAAGATGCGCAAGCATCGTTGCCCCTTTGGCTACCTTGCTTCGCCTTCATGGCTGAGAAGTGTTCTGAGTCGTACCGGCCGCCCGTGAGCGGCCGCGCGCGACAAGAGACGGGAAATCTCCCAGTTTTCCAATCACCTTCGTTGTCGACGATGTGCCCTGCTTTGGCACACTGCTATCCAGTATGTGTCTAACATATTTCTGCGTGTCTTGTGCCGGCTTCGTGCGTTCGGAGCCGCCTGGCATGTCAATTTACCTGAAGTATTGGGATGCATTCGTTTGACGACTGGTAAGTCGTTGTACTTTCGTTTATCCGCGTCAGTGCCATTAAAGTGGCGGTGCCATTCAGATAGGAGTACGCATGATCTGGCTTGTTTTTCCGGAGTCTGAGTATATCCGAGTATATACATCCATTATATCCGAGTGCCATTTATTCCCGTAAGCTTCTGCTCTTGGCTGCCCCTGTGCCCCATTGGCCCCTGAGCAACTCACCAGGACCTCGATGCTGTCAGGCAGCAGCCCACCAAGGGACGCTCGACCGCGGTGCTTTCAGGACGACGCCCGCTGCGTTCCGTTGCTGCCGTGCAGCGACACGACAATCCGAGCCAGGGATCACTGCCACATCGTCACAGGGTGACGAAGAACGGCGTCGCAGCTGCCTCCTTTTTGCAACCCTTTCATGGCGGCTGCTGGCGGCGAGCTGCCTTCCGGCTCCCTCCTCCAGTCCCTTCTGCACCCGCCACGATGGGCCGCCACCTCAGGTGCCCCTATCGCACATGCAACAGGACGTTTAAGCAACCCGGCCACCTCAACCGCCATCTACAAGTTCAACATCGAGATCTTGTCGACGTCGCCCAAACTGTGCTCGCCGGGGCGGCGCACCCGCCGCCGCCTATCGGCAGCTCGTCGGGCCACGCCGGTCGCTATGCCGGGGGTCGCGGGGGCACGCGAGGTGCCGGCGGCAGCATCGCACCGACCGCGGACGGCACCGGCGGGGACGCGGACGACGACGGCGGGCACTCGAGCGGCAGCGGCTCAGATACGTGCGACCACGACAACTCGGACAAGGCCACCGATTCTGACTGGACGGGCTCTGAAGGACCGGCGCCGAGTGACTCGGAAGACTCGGCGTCCACGCAGCCGCTCAGCCCCTGGGACGAAGACGATTACTCGTCCGGTGAGATGCCACCCATGGACGACCACGACGAACACGAGCCGCCGGACGTCAGCACCCTCTTTGTCGAAGTGCTGCGACATCAGACGCCGGTCGTCATGCATGGTGACATGGACTACGGCGCGACACTGAGCGGTCGGGTCTTGCAATGCTTTCATGACCTGCGAGATGCAGACGAGTCGCAGCCGGTGTTCGCCGGCCAAGGACACATTGCCGACCTCCCGCGCTTTGACACCCCCTCCGAGCGGCGCGACTTCTCTTACGTGTGTACGGCGAATGGAGGCGGAATGGGGCGCAAGCAGGCCAGCGATTTCTGCGCGACTCTGCAAGCTGTGGAGTCGGCCACTGCCGGAGAGGTCCTCTTTGGGCACCGGTTCCCGAACAAGACCATGTTTTGAAAGGCCATCAGGAATGAGAAGCGGAGGACGCTGAGTGCCCTCGGCTGGCGGACCGCGCCTATTGACATAGCGGGCAGGACGTACCACCTGCTCTATCTTGACGCCCTCAACGCCGCGCAGGAGCTGGTGCGCCAGGAGCGTGTGGACCAGCTACAGTGGGACGCAACGGGTCCCGACGACGCCGACACAAACGATGCACATGTGCGGTCGGGCTCTTTTGACAGTGCGGCGTATTTTGAGAACGAGAAGGACGTGCAGGATACGCTGCCGGCTGGCACCAAGGTCTTGGGCTTGCACGCTTACTCTGACAGCACGATTTTGACAGGGACCGGCGGTACGTCGCTTGCTTCTTATCTGTGGGTAGTCTTTGCGGGGTTTCTTGGGCTTGTGTTCGCGCCGGCCTCTTGGACCGCTGCCACGGCACGTCCCTCACGCACCGCTCTGACAACTGTCCCATTGCGCTGCTGTTCTGGCTCCCTGCTGCTCCCCTCTGTTACGGTCGTTGCACAGCCGTCTCCGCATACCCCGTGCGACTGTGTGTGATGAACATCCGTACCAAGCGCGTCCACTGGGTGACGGTCGGATACATCCCAATGGTTCTGCACAAGTACGAGCCACGCGCCAAGGACAGGACGTCCGCGACAAAAGCCGAACGGCTCCAGCGCTCCTTGTTCCTCATCTTCCGCCGCTGCATGGAGGCGTCCCACGTCGGATGCTCGATGCTCTTGGCGGACGGGACGACGATGAACGTGTCGCCGCGCCTGCTGCTGTATTCATGTGACTACATGGAGGAGCGTAGTTTGCTCTCCCTCAAGCACCACGGCAGCAAGTACGACTGCACGCTGTGCATGGCCGCCTCGGAGACGTTTGCGGGCCGCCGAGGCCTGAACCAGCGGAAGCGAGACGTGACGGAGACCGTCACAGCTCAACTGGACGGCGCGCAGATGCGGTTCGAGTCGGGCAACTCCGCGGCCGTCAAGAAGATCGAAGACACGATGGGCATACAGTGCAGGGTACCCGCTTTGGCAGGGTGGGCGGGACAGGGGTCAGGGTGCAAGCACCTGTACCAGGTGACCGGCTTTGACCGACTCCACGTGCTTTTCCTACTTTCTCTCTCGGCTTTCAGGCCCACTGGACACCAGTGACAACGGTACCCCCCGTTCTCATCTTGCACGGTGGCGCCGTCGTATTATACCTGTGACCACTGCGCATGGCGTTCTCCACCAACGACTCTGACGTGCAGCTAACCTGCTCTAATCTGAGAGGCCACTCGCTTACTGTTCTCTGTCTTTGCTCTGTGCGACAGGTTATCGACGTTGGCCTGTCCAGGAGGCTTTCAAACGAGGTTCACATGTACACGGAGTTGGTGGAGGCGGAGAGCGGGCTGGTCGAGGGGCCCTCAGCCGCGTCGTTGCGGACCTCCAACAAGCGATTCATGCACGCATGCCGCACAGATGTCGTGCCGCACATAACTCCAGGGTACCTCTGGGTGAGGACTTTTTTAAAGGGGAGAACAGAGAGGAGAGGCGAGACATCTGGGACACGGCGACATGAGACGACGCGTCGTCGGACGGCGCATCGGCAAGCGCTCACGCAGGCGGTCCTTACATTCGGGAGAACGTATGCTTACCACATTTTATCCACGTGCGCATGCTTGCCTGCCGTCGCTCTGCTGTCCTTGTGCTTCCCACTGTGCAACTACTTTGTTGCCCCTGGAAATCTACAGGCAGCGTTACTAGGCGCAGAGCATCGCCGCGCAATGCACCTTCTTCCTTTTGCAGTTGCGGGTATCCTCGGGGCTTCCTCCGGTCTGTGGAACCACTCCGTCCTCACTTGGGCGCTGTGTGAGCTGGCGGCGTTGCTCAGGGACATGTTTGGGCCTGACTGCGACGGTGGCGGAGTCAAGGTCGAGCGCGCGCGGGCGCTCACGGGGCGGCTAACCACATGGATGCATCGCGACTTTCGGGGCCTTTTCGGCCCGCTGCACACGCCAAAGCTCCACCGCCTCCTCGCGCACGTCTTCGATGAGCTGCGCTTGCGCGGCTCCCTCCTCGCCGGCGACACTGGTATCAATGAGAGCAAACACAAGAATGTGAAGCTCGCCTATACACGTACAAACCGAGGGCGAGCGGACCACGCATTGCAGCTGCTGATGGCGGAGCAAGTAGCGGACGTATTGAGATGGACGGCGGGTGATGAGGACGCCCACGGTGACGATGACATTGCCGGCAACGATGAGTCAGCCGCCGGAGACGGCGCGGCAGATGATGCGCCTGTCCTCCCAGCGCCGTATGGAGGTGCGGCAACTGGCGCAGCCGTTGCCACTGAAAGGGACTCGCGGAGACTGCGTCGTCATGGTCGGTCGGTTCGTGTCGGCGTCCTTGCTGCAGAGCGGTCTGTTCAGGGCCTCGCCGCCTGCCTCGAACTGAGCAACGACGACATCTTGACTGTGCCAGTGGGCACGTTCCTGGCCCGCGGGGCGGCTTTGCGACGCGGCGGCGTGCGAAGACAGAGTGTGCGAGCGTCAGCAGACTATTGCGGCGCTCCGTGGCTGGACTGGGTTGAGTACATTGCGCTGGACGGCGTCCGCCGTGTCGGGCGCGCGCGTGTTGTTATCATGGGCGTCGGGAGGCGGGCCACGCGTCTGCTGGTTGTCGAGCGCGCGCGTCAAGCGGCACCGGTCGCCGGGTGCCCTTTCACAGCGTACCGGTGCACGCGCCTACGGTTTGAGATGCGCGACACCGGCGTGACGCCGATGCTCGAGTGTGTGCCCGTAAGCTGTGTGCGCCGTGTGCTGTGCGTCGAGTATGACTGGGTGGACTGGGTTGCGCGCCACGGATTGGAGGAGATGCCAACGGCAGTGCCTACGACCAGAGAGGAGGTGAAGGAGGCGCGCTTTTTCATCAATGCATTTGTGGACTTCTGCGGTTCCGCGTCCGTCATGTGTTCATGGGAAACAGCTCGGATGGAGAGGCTCCCGTCTCCACACCCAGTGTGACTCACTGATGACCCACAGTCACGCACTGTGAAGACAGCAAAGCATCCTCGCATGCCCTGTGGCACTCTGCCACCATCAATGATGAAAAACAGGCGGCTTCTCTCTCTGCAGCACGCACGACGGCTGCTCCCGGACCGGCTCCGTCGTACCCCCCCAATTCTCGCCCACCACCCGCCACCAGCACCACTCCCCGCCGTGTCCGCCTTTGCGGCGACCGCTGAGGCCAGAAAGACCGGCCGCGAGTCCTTGGTGCGCGTTCTTTGGGGGTCCGAGCGGCACATCGTGTACCGCGTGCTTCTGTTCCAAGCTGAGCCTAAACGCCGTCCGCACCAACGCGGTGTCTGGCACACATAGCTGCCACCGTCTCATCAGGACCTCCACGCTCCGAGGCCAGTGGGGCAAGTAGAGGCGTACCGAGACGGGCGCAATACGATTAAAGGGCGTAATCTCGTTAACCCAAGAATTTCTGGCGCCTCGGAGTTATCGACGGTGTCGTGAGAGTATTGATGATGCATGACTCCGGCTTGGACAAAGTCCCTGCAGCAGGGAGCTCCCAAGGACAAAAGTTGATGAAATCTCTTCTCAGCAGTGTGTGCTCTGGCACCCCGAGAAATGCATGAACGCATTCAGCGTCGCTGTGCGGCCATTAGCTCTCAGGATGAGGTCGTCTTTGCGCATGTTGAACCGTCCGTCACAGATGGAGAGTATAGTCCGGAAGGTGCTGTGACGGCGAATACGGATGGCGCGTCGCCAAAGAATGATCGGATCTGAGAAACGCTCACAGCAAGTCACAGCAGTTCACAGCAGCTCACAGCACAGAATTAAAATTGCTGTGATCTCCCTTGCCTCTCACAGAGCCATCCAGGAGCCCTCAGCATGCATTTCATTTTAAAGAACGGTCACAGCGCGGTCACAGCATGCTGTAACTTGCTGTGGAACTCTCTCGGATCCGATCATTTTTCTGGGACGCGCCGTAGATAGGCTCCAGTGCGGGCCTCGCGGGGCAATACCGCTGCCAGACTGTGAAAATGAGCTGGATACCGGAAGTGAGCCATTTTCTATATTTTGCGTTTGCGGCCGACGGACGGGATGAGCCGCGGCGTGGCGCTGTGTTGGCCAGTTGGCACGTTTGGCGCCCCTACTGTTCGGAACCTGGGGTACTTCCCACGAGCCTGTCATCTCTACCCTTAAGAAAGAGAGACGACCGTCGGGATACAGGAATCGCAAACTAGAACCTACCATGTCTCCATCGTCGTCCAAGAGTGCGTGTTCAAGCAATTACCTGAGCCGTGCAGGCTACAGAGGAATGGCTGTGCGTATGACCGCAATTACCTGAGGTTTGCTCGCAGGCCGTTGCCTCACACAGCTGTTCAAACTTCAGCGTCGCTTACCTGGCCCGATTTGGTGGGACTCGTCGATGTAAGCACCTTTGTGCGACTTCGACATCAGGTGTTGCGGCCGGGGAGAGTGATGGGCCATCACCCGGGTGGATTGCAGTTGGGCCAGTCTTGGTGGGTGGTGGGTCGGGTGCGCGCAGTCGTGGGTTGATTCCGATGGACAGATGCTGCCCAGGCTTGCGCGGCACGATTAAATAGGATATCAGTTCCAGGCTGATCTGGCAGCGGACCGCGCAGCCATGACTGCCTTCGGAGCCCACGGCGCGACGGCCACACACGCCACCGGCGGCAGCAGCGCGCTGCTCCGCCCTGGGCGCCTGCGGTCGAAACTCATCAGCCAGTACCGCAGACGCCCTGGGGCAGCGGTGAGCCGCTGCAAACCGTCCCCCGGAGCTGGCGATCTCTGCCGCATCCGTGCCCCCCTCGTTTAGCGCCGCATGGCCTCACGGACCGCGCAGCCATGAGTATCTTCGGAGCCCACCGCGCCACGGCCACACAAGCCACTGGCAGCAGCGGCGCGCTGCTCCGCCCTGGGCGCCTGCGGTCCAATCTCATCCGCCTGTACCGCAGACGCCCTACGGCCGGCGGCGCACGACTGCCTGGCGGGGGGCAGTATTGCGGCCGTGTCGACCACATGATTGAACAGCAGCTACTGCGCCTGCTGTGGCGCTACAATTCTGTGGGTCTCCGCTTTGCATTCAGGCTGTGGCTCCCGTGCGTTGCTTTGCGCCGCCCCTCCCCAAGAGCTCTGTATGACCCCCCCAGCCACCTTGCATCGCTGCTCGGAAGGCGCCGACGTCGCGCCGCCCCACGTTGGACTGCCTGGGCAGGCCCCCACACGCTTTCCCCCGCTGCGGTCGCAGCGTTATCGAGGGGGAGGTCTTGGGGAATAAAGCCCTTCACTTGTTTTCCTTTGTTTTTGATACACCGACACCGCCTACCACCCACCCCCTCAAAGCACTGCCTGCAGTCCTACCCCATCTCTCTGTGCACACCCCCTCACAGTGTCGGCCCGCTGCCTCACCCCTCCTTCAACCACCGTCGTCGCATCACTCCCTCTTGACGACAATGGGCTCTTCGTTCTTCGATTCGACGCCGTCGGCGTCTACAATGTCGACGGCCACGGCGTCAGCTTGGGCGAGATCTGCGTGCCGACGCGCTCCCTCGCCCCCTCGACAAGATTCTTCGAAGCACGTCTCTCCACCGACGTCTCCTGACGGGGCGGCTGCGCGGTCCTCACCACATGCGGGCGGCTCAAGCACAACGCCGTCGCCGCCGCCGCCGCCGCCGCTGCCGCCGCGCCGCTCGCTCCTTCTGCCTCCGCAGCCCCGCCGGCGGCGCCACGGCGCGTCGCACAGACGCGCGGTGCTTTCGGCTCCCCTCTCCGGGCAACAGCTCCCTTTCTCTGGTCACCCGCATCCGCCTCGCCCCTCTTCACCCCCGTCCCTGCCCCTGCCACCGCCGCCCCCGCCCCCGCCGCCGCCGCCGCCGCCCCCGCCCCCGCCAACGGTTCTTCCGCCCTCGCCGCGCCCTCAGGTCGAGGCGTCTGCAGGGCCCGCATCGGCAGCGTCGACCGCCGCCACTGCTTCCGCCGCAGCCACCTCCGCTGCCGCCGCCAATGAGATGCCGGGGGTGTTGGAGGTGGCGCCGGTGACGCCGCTCGCATCGCGAAAGCGGACGACCGGTGAGGAACAGTGGTTCCTCGCAACGGAGACGCGGAAGGCGGCAAGGCGGCGGCTCGACGAGACGGCGTCGGTTCTGCACAAGCTGGCGGTCGAGCGCGACGCCGTCATGAATCGCCTCGACCGCCAGCACTCAGCCGCCGAAGCCGCGCACAAGGACGCAAAGCGACGCCTACTCCGCGCCGTGGCGGCGATGCGGTCGCTGTCCGAGGTTATCTTTGATGTCGAGGACTGAATGTATTCATGACTTCATGTTGACGTGCTGATGAGATAGGATGAGCTTTAGTATAGACTCACCCTCGACGGGGACTAGCCCCGCCATGGGCAGAAGCCAGAACGACAAAGTAAATCAATGAGCGGACGTTCCTCGCGCTCTTCCCCCCACACCGCCAGACTCACGAAAGCTGGCGGTCCCGGCCTTTGTCGCCGCTGTTCCCGCCGTGCACTCCGCCTGCCACGATCGGCAGCGCCAGACACAGCCCCACCACCCTCCTGCCCATGTCATTCACCCGGGACCGCCGCGGGGCTGCGGCGCGTCCTCGCCATCTCCCGCCGCCGCTACAGCGTCGTCCGCGGCGGGCGCGCTGACGGCGCCGCTGGGGGTCGTGCGCGCGGCCGTGCTGCCGGGGGCGGCCACGCCGGAGCACGCCGTCGTCCGAGCCGCTGCCGCCGCCGCGCACAGCACCACCATGGCCGTTGCCGCCGCCGCCGTCTCCATCGTCGTCACCGTCGGTGACGACCCGGCGCCCGCCTCCGCCCCGCCCCCGTCGCCGCCCCCCCGCGCCGCCACGTCGGGCGCTCCGAGCGGCAGCGGCGACGCCGCCGACGCCTCGTCTACGCCAGACATGGGTTTTCGGAGGCGGGGGGTACGAGTAGTCGCCCCCGCGGGGGGTGTACAGGTCCCACTCGGTCGCCTCGGCGGCGGCGGCGGCGCGCGCCGTGCCGTTGCCGCCGCCCGCGGCGCGCCGCCGCCGCCCGCCCGCACAGGTGGCCGTGCCGCGCCCGCCACCGCCGCCGCCGCCGCCGCCCATCGTCGCCGCGCGCTGCCCGCGGCGCGTCGCCGTTCGGGGTGCAGCGTCTTGGCTCCCAACTGCCGCCGCCACAGACGCCACCGCCGCCGCGTCGGCGACCTCCTCCTCCCCCCCGTCCGACGACGAGGAGAACGCGTCGGGCACGTCCTGGTACGCGCCCCGCTCGTCCCGCGCCTGCTGCCGCGCGACTACGTTGAGCGCCGCCGCGTCGGCGGCGCTGCGGGCCGGGTCGACCAGCGCCGCCGCAATCTGCTCCACCGTTATCGCGTAGGCCCCGTGCGGCGACGGCGGCGACGACGCGTCCGTGTCGCTGCCAGGGGCGGCAGCGGCGGCCGCCGCCGCGGCCGCCACCGACTCACTGCCCGCCGTCACCCGACCGCCTCCACGCGCACGACGGCCGCGGGCTACGGACCCCGTCCCGGTGGCACCCCTTGCCGCCGCCGCCCGCCGCCGCCGTGGCGGCGACGCCCGCACCGCCGGGGTTCCGCCACCCCCCGGCGACGGCGGCAGCGTCTCGGCATCGCTGTGCATGGTCGAGGGGCCGCCGCCGCTACCGCCGCCGCCGTGGCCGCCCGGCGGCGTCGGCGGCAGGGTCTCAACATCGCTGACCGCCCCCCCCCCGAAGCTGTCGCCACTGCCGCCGGCGCCGACGCCGGCGCCGCCCAACGGCGTCGGCGGCACCGTGTCCACGTCGCTGTCGGCGGGGAGGGGCGGGCCGCGCGCGCGCGCCGTCCGCCGCCAGGCGCGGGGGGGGGGCCGCGCCGGCGACACGGTGCTTGCGTCGCTGCTACCCGAGGCGCCCCCCGCGGCGGCGGCAGTCGTCGACGCTCCGGCGGTGGCGTGGCACGCGAGCGCGGCGGCTGTGAGGGGGGGCGGCCCGCCGCCAGCGGCGGCCATGGGGGCGCGACCGCGCCGCCCCCAGCGGCTCGGGCGTAGCGCGCGTACGCAGACCGTTCAGTGGAGCCGACGAGGCCCTCATCAACGGCCATGAGCGCGCCGTCGGCGGTCGCCGCGGCGCCGTCGGACGCGGGCGCCTCACCGTCGGCGGCGGCGGCGGCCGCGTCGGCGGTGACCGGCGAGGCGCTGCCGGCCGCGGCGTCGGCAGCAGCTGGCGGCGGGGGGGCTCCCCCCGCCCCCCCCGGCGATCCGCCCGGCGGCAAAGGGCGGGGGGCGGGCGCCCCCCCTCCCCTTCCCCGCCCCGCGTCCGCGTGGGCGGCGCCCACCCCCCACCGCTCGACGGCATCGGCGCGGAGGACTGGGGTGACGCCGACGGCGGCGGTGACCCGCCCCCCCCCTCAACGCGACGAGGCGGTCCGCCGCGCGCAGCGCCCCCGCGTCGGCGCTGACGAGAACGACGGTGCGGCCGCGGAAGGCGCCGCTCGCCCCAAAGCACCGGCGCACGACAGCAACGCCGACCGCCGCATCCAGCGCAGAGAGCGGATCTTCGAGGAGCACCACCTCCGCGTTGGCAGAGATGGCACGCGCGAGCGCCACGCGCTGCACCTGTCGGTGGTTCAAGCGGCAGGGGGGCCGCACGGGTGCGCCACACCAGCGCACCACAACAACACAAGGATGCGCGAGCAGGGGCAAAGCAGGTGAGTCACTGACCGCGCGGCCGCCACGTCACCAAGGAGCAAGCGCACCCAGGGCGGGAAACCACCAGACCAAACAAAACACGGCCGTGTCCCACGTCCAACCCCGCCTTCCGTTCAACGCACCTGCCCGCCCAAGAGGTTCATGCCCTTTTCCTTCAGGACCGTCGCGTCGCCCGCCGGCAGCGCCGCCACGTCGTCTAAGAGCACTGCGCCGGCGAGAGCGGACGCGTAGCGGGCGCCCTCGTGCGGCCGCCTAAACAGCACATTGGCCTGCAACTTCTCGGACGCCACCCACGGGTCTTGGCCGACGTACGCGGCGCACCCGCCGACGGTGACGGCGCCGGCGGCGGGGGGGAGCTCCCCGAGGAGAGCAGCGAGTAGGGTGCACTTGCCGCTGCCCACGGGGCGGACAATGGCGGTGAGCGTGCTGGCCTCAAAGCGAAGGGACAGCTGGTCGAGGACGGCGGGGGGGGGGGGCGAGGCGGCGTTGGCGAAGGAGCCTGCCGCCGTCTGTGGCGGGGGGGGGCCGGCCC
>Ga0209093_1001413_pt1 | contig 13633 bp, 9 predicted proteins | sample SidtaG_4_FD_187450 | JGI IMG/M metagenome (GOLD analysis project Ga0209093, IMG submission 187450) | Marine algal microbial communities from Sidmouth, United Kingdom - Sidmouth_Male1 metaG (SPAdes) (version 2) | ecosystem: Host-associated > Algae > Red algae > Unclassified | place: Sidmouth...
GGCCGCCGCACCCACGCGCGCTCCGCCCGACACCCCACCGCCCCCCGCCAGCACCCCCCCAACATTTGGCGTCGTGGCGGGCGGCACCACGGCCGGCGCCGACAAGGAAGAGTTGGCACCCCCCCCCCCATCGGCGACGCCGCCGCCGCGCGCGTCGTCACGCATGGCGACGCGCGGCGGCAACGTCCGATCCCCTTCGCGCCGCAGGGCGCGCAGGCGTGGTTGGAGACGGCGGCGGCGCCGCCGGCGTGGCGGCGGCGGCGGGGACGACGGCAGGGGCGCCCGTCGGCGGGTGCACGGCGGCGACCGCATGCGACGGCCACGCCGTCGTGGCCACCGCGCGGGACGCAGCGGCCAGCCCCCCGTCGCGCGCGTCATCGTCGCCCGCGTCCGCACCGGCAGGGACGGGCGCAGCCGCAGGCAGAGGCGACGGCGCGGCCGGGCGAGAAAACGGCAGCTTCGGCGCGGCGACGCCGCCAGGCGTTGGCGCTGCCGCCGCCGACACACCACCACCAGGAAACAGCCCCACCCCCGCCGCCAGAAACGCACGCGCGCGGGCCGCCGGCGACGTCTAGGAGCGCTTCGCCACCCCCGGCACGGTGGCCTTGGCGGCGACGCGACGGGGAACGGGCCCCGTGGCCGCCCCGCGGCGCGTAGTGCCGCCGACGCAGTCGCCGGCGGAAGCGCCACCTTGGCCGCCGATGACGTGGCCGCAGCGATGGCCGCCGAAACCCTTGGCGCGGCCAAAGGGGCGGGGGCGGCCGCCAACGTGGCGCCCAGGGCCGCCACGACCGGCGTCGGGCGGCTGGAAGGGATGGGGACCGACGAGGAGGCAGCCGCCACAGCAGCGGCTAGCTCCTCATTGATCTCCATCCCCACCGCCGCCGTGGCGGCCGCGGCGTCCGCCGACCGAGGTGCGGGGAGGGGCCGCACGGTGCGGGACCGCCGCCGCTTCTTGGCGGCGGGCGGGGCCGCAGACGGCGAGCCGGGCGAGCGCTCCCCCACCGACACCGCGGTAGTGGCGGCAGGCGTGCCCGAGCCGGCGTCGGCCGCGGCGGTGGCCGCCGAGGTTGTGGCCGAGGTCGAGGGTGCGGCGGTGGCCCCGGCCGCGGGGGCCACGGCCGTCGCCGACACCCCGCGTGACCCGCGGGGTGCCGGCCGGGGGGCACCCGAGGTCGCCCCGGTGCGAGGATGACCCGGGTGGGTCGGGGGGGTGGCGTGCGAGGACGCCTCACCCCCCCCCGCCGACGAATTCGCGGTCGCCGCCAGCCGCGACGCGCAGGAAGCGGCGGTAGCGGCCGCCGCCCCGCCTGCACACGCAGCGGCGCCTGCCCCCCCAGTCGTCGGCGGTGCGGCGGCGAGGCCCGCCACCCCCCCCCCATTGGCCGCCGACGCCGCGCGCGCGGCGACAGATCCCCGTTTCAGGGCCCCCGCGGTCGCCACGGGGCGAGGGTGGCGCGGGGTGGACGCGGGGAGAGCGGCAGTTCGCGCCCCCACGTCCCCGCCAGACGACTGTGGCGGCCCGGACGGGCCCCCAACGCCGGGCGCGGCGACGGCGGTTGCCGTCGTCAACGCGGCGGCGGGCGCCGCGTCGGGGGTGCAGTCCATCGCGGCTCCCGCCGCCGGTGCGACAGACACCGACGCGGGGCCCGCGGTTGACGGGGCATGGCCGCGGGAGCGCCGCGAGAGACCGGTGGGTGCGGCGGTTGGGGGGGCATCCCGCCCAGGGGCCGAAACCGCGGCGGGAGCACCAGAGGAGCGACCCCCGCCCGCCAGAGCCAAAGAATTTGGCGGCTCGGCGGCCGAGAGCGGCGCAGCGGGCGCGGTCGACGCGTTTGGGGCGGCCGTGACCGTGCCCGTGGGAGGGGTGGGTCGCGCGGGTGGAGAAAAGTCGGTGGGAGGGGCGGTCGGGGTCGACCCGTCCTCTTCCTCGGCCGAATTTGCGGCGAAAGGGACGGCGGCGTCCGCCCCGCCCCCGAAAACCCCGGAATTTGCCGGCCGGTTGGCCGGTCGCGACACGTCGACGACCCCCCCCGCACCAGCGTGCGCCGCCAATTCGCCCGAATAATGGGCTTGGAGCGACGCACGCAAGTGCGGGGGCATCGCTGTCCGCGTCGCGACGTCGGAGACCTGCGCGGTCAGGCGGCGGCGGCAGAGCCTGGCCGCCTCGGCTGCGGCGGCGTCCGCCGACAGCTGCGCCCGCCGGCGAGAGGGCAGAGACGACGCCGACCACGGGTCGACCCCCGTCAGCACCGTCACTTCCCGCGCCGCCGCGCCGCGTCCCGCCGCTGCCATAAACGCGGCCACCCCAGTGGCCATCAGGGTCACCGCGGTGGTGCCCCCGAACTGGCGCACGTCCACAATCGAGTGGACGTGGACGCCAGTCAGGTCCGCCAGCAGCCCGCGCATGCGCTGCGCGGGGCCACTGCGGGGCACACCGGCGAGAAAAATGGTGCCGAGGGGCACCAGTCCGTCCCCCCGCGCGCGAGCACGCGAGAAAACAGCAGCCGCCCGCTCCGCCCGCTCGGCCGGCGAGAGGGAGGCACGCGGCGGTGCCGCAGCGCCGGCGGGAGGGCGAGGAGCGAGAGCCCCCGCAGGTGGGACGGGCGGCGGTGCACCGGCAGCACCTCCTGCCCCACCAGCGGGTGGGGCGGGCGGCGGTGCACCAGCAGCGCCTCCTGTCCCACCAGCAGTAACCCCGTCCGCACCCCCCCGACCAGGACCCCGCCGACGCCCACGGCGGACGACCTCAGTCAATCCCCCTCCTCCAGGAGTGGGCGCGGAGGCACCAGGGTCACCCCGAGGCGGCGCAGCACCAGCCCCAGCAGAGGGCCCAACACCAGCAGCGACGCCACCCCCGGCCGCACCGACACCCCCACCATGCCGAGCACCGGCGGCAACAGCGCCGCCAGCAGCGGGAACGCCCCCCGCAGCACGCCCCCCAGCACCAGCGCCACCAACACCAGCAGCCCCACCAGCCGGCCGACGGCCAGTGGCGCCGCCAACCCCCGCCACACCAACACGCCCAGCAGCACCGACCACAGCACCCCCCAAAGAGGCCCCGAAAACAGCTCCCACACCCCCACGTTCTTGACCTTGGCCATCACCAGCACATTGTCCGCCGTCGTCGCCAGCACCGCAAGGAAGCCCGGGGGCGCCGCCACGTCCGCCAGAAAGAGGGTGAGCACAGGTAGAGTCTCGGCCGCCGGCGGGCGCACCCGCCGACGACCGCCCCGTTGGGGGCATAGCTCCCCTTCCCCGCCCTGCAGGTCCGATGGACGGGGGAGAGGGTGCTTCACGTCGCCCCGGTTCAAAAACCGCGGGGGAGGGAGAGGCAGGGACAACAGGGGCCGAAAGGCCCGACGCAACGCCGCCGGAAACAGGCAAAAAGCTGGCAGAAACGGCCACAGAAGCGCCGCGAGGCGCGTCCTGGAAAACGGGGGCCGGGGCAGGAAGCCCAGAGACCCCCCTCGCAATATGTGGGGGGCCCCGCCCGCCAGCGGGGCCGGGAACCCCAAAGGGAAAGAGGGACGACGGAGCACCCGCCCCACCGGGTGGTGCAGGGCGAAGTGGCAGGGCGAAGACGGTAGTCGAACCGCCTAAAGCACCAGCTAATTCGCCTAAATCTAATCCCGGCCTCTGATTGGTCGAGATTAGGTTCAAAACCTCCAATAGGAGGGCGTTGCAAGCACCAGCCTCTCTATTACTGGCGGCGGCGTCGACCACCGCAACAACCGCGCGCGCCACCCCCGCAACGTCCACTCCCGCCGCCCGATCCCCCGCAAAACCTCCCCCCCCCGCCATACAAAAGCGGTAGGGGGGTGCACCAACACCCCCCGCACCACGCTACCGCCTCAGAAAGTCCAAAAAACACGCCTCCTCGCGCCCCCGCCCCGCGACAACCTAAAAAAGCGACCCCGCAGGGACTCGGACCCTGAATCTTTCGCCTTTATGTCATGAAAGTTCAACTTCCCTGACCGAAATCTAGGGAGGTAGCCCCCCCTAGTCACCCAATCTCACCGAATTCCGAGCAGGACCCAAAGGCCCCTCCGTCCCCTCCCCGGACGGGTCACCCATCACATAATTCTGACTGATCCCGTCGGCAGCGGCCCGAGCGATTGATCGCCAGACCGCCTTCGACACAGCCGTTAGAAACGACTGCCGGGCGGTGGATCCGCCCGGGGAACCCAAAGCATCCTTCAAGAATCCCTCAGTCTGGGGCCCCACCCGCCCACATACCTCCCACACCAGTGGGGTGAACGCGTGCGGTGGGGTGGAGACCGGGAGAGAAGGCGCATACTTGCGAACCTTCAGCCTCTCCCGGTCTTACGCCACCACCGCCCGCAGGGGCTCGATGGACGCCCGCGCGGGGATGTCGTCCGCGAAGGGGGACGCGAAAGATACGTCCCCCCACGTACGCACCCCTGTCGACGTGCAGGTGGCCACGAGGTCGGGTCGCAGGTGGTCCCGCACGCCGTCCAGCCCCACTTCCACCGCAATGTCCGTCCACCCCCCCGCCCGCCGCAGCGCGGCCGCCAGCAGGCGCACCACGTGGTTGTGCAGCCGCTGGTGGCGGCCGCGCTGCACCACACAGGTTCCCAGAAAGTGGGCCCCGGACGCCCCCACCGCGGCGCCGCACGCGCACACTCGCCCACGCAGGCCCGCATGGGCGGGCGCCCCCAGCCAGACGCGGGCCGCCGCGCGCATCGCCACCCCGTGGATGCCTGTGCCATTCAGGCCCGGGGTGGGGAGCGCGGCCAACCACGCGGACGCGCCGTGCCCGTGGCACGCCGCGACCGCGGCGCGCTGCTGCAGATTCAGCTCTGCGAACAAGCACGCCCGCGCCGCAGCGTGGGCAGGCAGCGACAGGTCCTGATGCGTCCGCAGTACCCCCTCCCCATTCCCCAACAAGTCGCCCCACGATGGGGCGACCACCGGCGCCGGGCAGTGTTGGCCACTAGGCGCGCGAGCAGGGGTCGCCGCGGCGCCGTGGGTCAAAGGAGGGAGGGGGCGGGCAGCCCGCCCGCGGACAGGTCCACAAAAGGATCCAGAGGCCCCGCGGGGCGCTGGGCGGCGCGGCCAGGGCGGCGCGGGGGCACCCATAGCACCCCCGAGGCGGGGGCGACAAAGGACGACGCGACGGCGTCGCACAAAGTGAGGAGGTCGCCGCGCAGGGCGACCTCCTCAGGCGTGAGCGCCCGCGCGGGCTGGGGTGGGGGGGGGGGCGGGGGAAGAGGGGTGATGGGCGCGGGCGGGGGGAGGTTGTGGGAGGGCCGGGCGAGCACAAAACGCACACCGTCGGGGCCCTGCCAGACCACCGGGGATAGCCAGGTCGATCCCGGCGCCCCGCTCGCCGAGGGCGGCGGCACGGGAAGGGCGGCAGGCCGGCGCGGTACGCGGGCCACAGCCGCTGGTGTGGCGGCGCCCGGCGGAGTAACATCCGTCGGGGGGCGGGGGGCGTCAAGAATATGACGCCCCGCCGCAAACGAAAAGCCCGCGGCGGCCAACCCAGCACACCCCGTCGTGGGGCCATGGGCGGTGACGCGCGGCCGGCGGCGACCACGGGGGTTCGGCGACACCCCCAGCGGCGGGTGGGCGGTCCGCGACCCCACCCCGCTGACTCCCCGCCGAGCAGCCGGCGCCGGCCCAGAAGCCACCGACAGACGCGTCGACGTCCCGGCGCGGGGCGCGACAGGCGCCCCCCCCCCCACCGGTGTCGGTCCTTCCGGCGGAAGCGCCGAAGTGGGGTCGGCGCCAACCGCGGTGCTCGCCGCCACATCCGCAACCGCAGCACCCGCCGCCTCCCCGCGTGCGCGCAGCCATGCCCCGAGCGCGCGCAGAGCGGGGGAGTGTTTCGCCCTCGCTCGCAGCGCGTCGGTCCACGACGCCAGCACGGCCGCCATCACCACACGCGCTCGCCCCCCGATGCCCATCCCCCCCATCGCCGGCGGCAGCGCCGCCCGCTCCAGCAGCGCCGCAACGACGGCGGGGTCGTCGCTCGCGTCCGTCAAAAGGCCCTTCAGGACCGCCGACGCGTCGCCGTCCACCGCTGCCGCCAGCTGCGCCGCCGCCTCCAGCGGCAGCGCGCGCAGCAAGTAGTTGTCGCGCGGCCCGGCGCACAGGCGCAGCAGCGACAGCTGCATCTGCAGCGCCGCGGGGGGGAGGGCGGCGATGGCGTCCGTGAGGCGGCGCTGCTCCACCACCAGCCCCTCCACCCCCGCGCGGACGAAAGAGTGTGAGCCGAGGAGGACGCTGAACTGCGTCACCCCCTCGGTCACCCACGGTGCAGTCCACCCCGGCGGCGGCGGCGCGCCAGACGGACACCAACCGACGCACTTCACGGGCGCCAGCTCAGCGTCCACCGCCCGCCCGAGTCGCGCCGCGTCCAGCAACAGCGACCGCATGTCGGCGGGTGCCCCCACGACGACAACGTCGTCGTGGAAGGCGAGCACCAACAGCCGCGGGTTCTCCACCGCCAGGCGGCGGAGCGCGGGCCAAAGCGCGGCCGCGTGTAGGAGGGAGCCGAGCGGGCCGCCTTGATGGTCGCCCCGCTCGGCTCGGAGGAACAGGCGGGGCGGCGGGGGCTCCGGGAGCCCGCCGTCACCACCAACCCGTTCACCCCCCCCCCGAAGACGAGCGCTCCCGCTCGCGGCGGGACCTCCCGCCTCGACACCCCCCTCTTCGCGGCCCAGCGGCCCGGCTGCGGCCGCATCCGCCGCGGATCCGCTGCCCGCCGCGCCGTCCGAGCCGTCTCCCGCCGTTGCCGCCGCCGCGTCTTCATCGTCCCGCCACCCACCAGGGCTGTTGTCGGCCCAGCCGTAAACACAGGGCGCCGCCCGCCCCTCCGCTCCCCCGTACATAGATTGCATGTACGGGGATGTGATGGGGAGGGCGGCGCCGAGCACCGCGGCCGCCGCCGACAGGGAAACCAGGTTAAAGGCGTTCCGGAAGTCCAGCTCGACGACGGCGTGGTCGGGGTGTGAGGCCATGTGAGCGCATACTTCCTTTAGTATGCGCTCACATGGGCTCGACACCCCCACCCCCAGCTGGACGGGCGCGAAAAACTCCGCCGCCGCCGCCCGCACCGCCGCCGACAGCGCCGACCCCTCCAGCTTGCGCAGGATCTCGGGCATACCGATTGGCCGTAGCCCCGGCAGCCCGTCCGCTCCGACCCCGCCCGGCCTCCTTAGAAGCATCATGTCCGTCCCCGCGTGGGCAGCCGCCGCGCACGCGGGGAGGCGCGCCGACCCCGGTCCCGCCAACAGAACCACCACCCCCACTAGCGCGCCCCGCCCTCCCGCGTCGAGTGCCCACAGGTGCTCGACGCGGAGGCCCGACGGCCCCGGCGCCTTCCCGCGCGGGGCCGACCGGATGGCCGCAGCGACGCCCTCCCGCGTGACGCTCTTCGGCGTCGACGCCTTAGCACCGAACGCCTCCGCCTCCTTGAGCTCCGCCTCAAACTCCTCCTCGACCGACGCGGTCGTCGCCAGGTCGGGGGAGGAGCACGGGAAGAGCGCCAGCGCCTTCAGCCACATGGCCCAGGTCTGTGGCGCAAGTGGCTCGGCCAAAAGAGAGAGGGCCGCCGCACTCAGGCGCCCCGCCGCCGCTTGGCGCAGCGCGCGCCGCTGCGCCGGCGTCAGACGCGCCGTCGCCGTCCGCCGCTGCGACACGCGCACGTCCGGCGCGCGGCGGTCTCCGGCCCGCCGCGCCGCGTGCACCCCCGGCCGCCAAACCCCCGCGTTGCAGTCCCCCAGCGCCGCGAGGAAATCTCCGTCCAGCAGCGCCGCCGCCCGCGCAGTTAGGGACAGCGGCGCCGGTGCCCCGTCTACCGTTGGCCGGGACGGCACGTGCAGCACGAAAGAAGGGAGCAACAGCAGCCACAGAGTGGCGAGCCGCTGCCCGGGCTCGCGCCCCTCCCACTGAAAGGCGTTCCCCATCAGCGCCTGCCACGCGGCCTCCAGAGGCGACGCGACGTGCGCCGCCGTCCGAGCCCCCGACGCCACCAGCGGACGCCAACTTGCCTCCGTGGGCGCCACGCGGCGGATAAAGGCCTCCCTCAGCCGCATCCACTCCAACGAGTTGGAGTGAAAGAGGCGGTTGGCCTCCCCCCCCCCCGCAGCACCCCCCACCCCAGCCACCGACGCCGCTCCTCCCGGCCGCCGACGTCCCGCCGACACCGCGCCTCCCGTCCGAGCCGCCGTCGCCGCCGTCCCGCCGTGCGCCGCCTCCGCCGCCGCCTCCCGGGCGAACCGCTTCCGCGGGTTGCCCGCGCACATCATCTCGTGCGCGGCGAGGGACGACCTCCTGGCCCCCCCTCGCACCGACCGAAACGGTCGGTGGGACCAGCGACAGCCCTCCAGCTGCAGCGCGGCCGCCGTCGCCGCGGGCACGTCCGCCCGCAGGTGGTGCCTGGCGAGGTGGGTAAGGCCCGCCTTGGACCCTACCCCCCCCGCCAAGCCGACGTGGCACTCCGCGCACGGGCACTCCTCGAACACCTCGTCAAAGGTGTGGGGAGTGCCCGCGCATAGCCCCCCCCCACCGCCAGCCGCGCCAGCCCGCGCGCCGCGCGCAGCCCCGCGTCCCCCCCCCAGCACGCTCCCGACACCGAGTGCCGTGCCGCGCGGGCCGACGACCGCCATCGACAAACCGGGCCCAGTCCCCCCCGCGTTGTCGGTCGCGCCGCTGCCGCGCGCGCCGTCAATCATGGCGGCGCGCGGCGGCAACATCCGCCGCCACGGCCGGCGGCGGGCGACGCGGAGTGGAGGGCGAGGGTGGTGGTGCCGGCGGCGAGGCGGCAGTGGCAGCCGTGGAGGTTGCGCTGGGCGCTGCCGAAGGCGCGCCACCCAGCGCGATGCACGGCCAAGCCGTCGTCGCCACCGCCGCAGCCCGCGCCTCGGCGGCGGGCCCACCGTCCCGGGCGTCGGCGGCCGGGCCAGCTACGGCAGGGGGAGTGGCCGGCAGGGGGGCCGGCGGAGAAGGGCGAGGGGTTGGCAACGTTGGTGCCGCCACCCCGCGACCCGTCGCTGTCGACGCCGCGGTGGCCGCCGTGCGGCCGCCACCCGGCAGCAGACCAACCCCCACCGCCAGCAACGCGCGCGCGCGCCCCGCTGGCGTGAGACGCGCGGCGCGCTTGGCCACCCCCGGCCCGTCATTGGCGGTGGCGACACGACGGGTCACGGGTCCCGTGGGCGTCCCCCGCTACGCGCCGCGACGAGGGGTGGCCGGCGCCACCTTCTTTGACGCCGGCGGAAGCGCCACCTGCGCGGCCGCGATGGTAACGGCGGCGACGGCCGCCGACACCCTCGGAGCTGCCGGGGGAGCGGGGGCGGCCGACAGCGTCGAGCGCAGGGCGGCAACCACCGGCGACGGGCGGCTGGCAGGGGTGGAGATCGACGAGGAGGCGGCCGCGACGGCGTTAGCCAGCCCCTCGTCAATCTCCATCCCCACCGCCACCGTCGCGGCGGCGGCGTCCACCAATCGCGCCGGAAGGGGCCGCACCGTGCGGTGCCGCCGCCGCTTCTTTGGCGGCTGGCGGTCGCCCCGACGGCGCCCCAGGCGAGGGCGCCCCCCGCAACGGCGTCTTGGCGGCCGCTGGGGTGGCCACGGCCGCCGCCGCAGTGGCACCCGACGCCGACTTGGCGGGCGGCAGCACGGTGGCGGCCACCACTGAGCCGGTGCCGGCCGTCCCGGGGGCCGTGGACGGCGACCCGGCGGTCGTCGGCGCGGCAGTAGCCGGCGCCGCGGGCGCCACAACCGTCGGCGGTCCCTTCTTGGCAGCGCGCGGAAGCCGCTAGGGGGCTCCCGAGGTCTCCCCGGGGCGAGGGCCGTGCCTTTCGGTCGCGGGGGAAGCGGTGGGTGGCGCCACGCCCGCCCCCCGTGCCACGTCGGCGGTCGGTGGTGGGGTGCCGGCACCCGCACTGAGCTCCCCCCCCACCGCCAACACCACCCGAGCACCGGTGGGCACCCGGTCGGTGGCCGCCGAGGCCGCCTCGGGGCCGCGGCAGTGTCGGTCGGCCCCGGGGGTGGCGGCCGCAGACGCCGAACCCCCCCCACCCGACGAATTCCGGGACGTTGAGGTGGCGCCGGAGCCCAAGTCCCCGGTGGGAGGAGCCGCGCGGGCGGCCGCGGAAGCCACCGGTGCGGCATCGGTGGGTGAGCCATCGGGTGTTATATCCATGGCGTCACCCGCCGATGCCGCAGCGGTGACCACGACGGGTGCCGCAGAGGGCGGAGCTGGTTGGCCACCCAAGCCCCGGGTGGCGGCCGACGCGGTGTTGGGGTGGGCACCCCCCGCACCCACCGAATTGGCCGCCACAGCGGCGGGAGACGCAGCCTCATCTGCGGGGGGGCCGGTTGTTGGCGGCCGCACGGCCGACGAGGGCGCAACGGACGCCAGCGGCGCGGCAGGCGCAGCTGCGGTTGCCCCCGAGGACGGGACGTGCCGAGGGGGGTCCGAATTTTGGGTTGGGGGGGTGGGCGGGGTCAGCCCGTCCCCTTCCCCACTGAGAATTGCGGCCGGCGTGGCGGTGAGTTCCGCTCCACGGCCGAAAACACCCGAATTTGCCGGCCGATTGGCCGGCGGCGTCGGGTCGGGCATCCCCTCTTCACCCGCATGCGTCAGTAGATCGGCGCGATAAAACGCCTCTAGCGACGCACGCAGGTGGGGTGGCATGCCGGTCCGCGCCGGCACCGCCGCCAGTTGGGCAGTCAGCCCACGGCGGCACAGGGCGGCCGCTTCCGCAGTGGTAGCCGTAGCCGACAACTGAGAGCGCCGACGGGGGCCCAACAGGGCGGGTGACCATGCGTCGACACCGTCGAGCACGGTCAGTACGCGCGCGGACACCCCGCGCGCCGCCGCGGCCGAAAACGCAGGCGCACCAGCAGCGGTCAGCACCACCGCGGTGGTGGCCCCAAACTGCCGCACGTCCACGATGGGGTGGACGTGCACGCCGGTGAGATCCGCAAGGACCCCACGCAGGCGCTGGGCGAAGCCGCGTCGGGGCACCCCCGACACCAAAACAGTCGCCAGGGGTGTCAGCTGCCCCGTCCGGGAGCGGGAGCCGGAGAAAATGGCCAGCGCCCGCTCTGCCCGCTCCGCCGTCGACAGCACCGCACGCGGTGCCCCAGACGGACCAGCTAGAGGGCGTGGAGCAGAAACCCCCGCAGGTGGGGCGGGCGGCGGTGCACCAGCAGCGCCTCCTGTCCCACCTGCAGCACCACCAGCCGCGCCCCCCCCGCCGACACCCTGACGACGCCCACGCCGGACCACCTCGAACCACCCTCCTCCTGCAGGAGGAGGGGTGGAGGCACCAGGGTCACCGCGAGGTGGCGCAGCACCAGCCCCAACAGAGGTCCAAACACCAGCAGCGACACCACCCCCAGCCGCACCCACTTCACCAGCAGGCCGAGCACCGGCGGCATCAGCGCCGCCGGCAGCACCAACGTCCACGGCAGCGCCCCCCCGAGCACCAGCGCCAGCAGCTCCGGGAGCCCCACCACCCAGGCGAGGGCCAGCGGCACCGCCAACCCCAGCCACAGCAACACCCCCCACAGCGTCAACCACAGCACCCCCCCCAGCACCCCCAGAAACAGCACCCACACCCCCGCCATCTTGGCCTTGTCCATCAGCTGCACCTTGTCCGCCGTCCCCGCAAGTACCGCCAGGTTGCCCGCCGACACCGCCAGGTCCGCGACGTCGAGGTAGAGCACACGTAGAATCTCGACCGCCGGCGGGCGCACCCGCCGACGGCCGCCCCGTTAGGGGCATAACTGCTTCCCCTCAACCTGCAGGTCCAAAAGGCGGGGGGGAGGGTGCGTAACAACCCCCGGGTCCGAAAACCGCGGGAGAGCCAGAGGCAGGGACAACCGAGGTAAAAAACCTCCGGGCGGGAGGGCCAGAAACGGACACAGAGCCCACAGAACCGGCCAGTCCGCCGGCAGGGGCCGCCAGGCCACCGGCACCAAGGACAGGGAGCCGAGACACCCCCCCCGCAATATGCGGGGGCTCCCCCACCGCGGCGGGGCCGGGAAGCCCGCGGGGAAGGGGGGACGACGAAAAAACAGCCGCCCCACCGCCAAGTGGCGGGGCGAAGACGGTAACTGGACCGCCTAAAGCACCAGCTAAATCGGTTAACCCTAATTCCGGCCCCTGATTGGCCGAGATTAGGGAAAGAACCTCCAATAGGAGGGCGTTGCAAGCACCCACCCCCCTATTACCGGCGGCGGCGTCAACGACGGCGACAACCGCGCGCGCCACCCCCGCAACGTCCACTCCTCCCCCCCGATCCATAGGCAAACCCCCCCCCCCCGCCATGCAAAAGCGGTAGGGGGGTGCACCAACACCCCCCGCACCACCCTACCGCCTCAGACAGTCCAAAAAACACGCCTCCTCGCGCCCCCGCCCCGCGACAACCCAAAAAAGCGACCCCGCAGGGACTCAAACCCTGAATCTTTCGCCTTTATCTCATGAAAGTTCGACTTCCCTGACCGAAGACCAACAGGGGAGTAGCCCTCCCTAGGCACCCACTTTCACCGAATTTCCACCAGGACCCGAAGGCCCCTCCGTCCACACCCCGGACGGGTCACCGATCACATAATTCTGAATGATCCCGTCGGCGGCGGCCCGAGCGATCGATCGCCAGACTGCCACCGACACAGCCGTCAAGAACGACTGCCGGGCAGTGGATCCGCCCGAAGAACCCAAAGCCTCCTTCAAAAACCTTCAGTCTGGGGCCCCACCTGCCCACACACCTCCCACACCAGTGGGGTGAATGCGTGCGGTGGGGTGGAGACCGGGAGGGAAGGCGCATACTTGCGGACCTTCAGCCTCTCCCGGTCCTCCGCCGCCACCGCGGGCAGGGGCTCGATGGCCACCAGCGCGGGGATTTCGTCCGCGAAGGGGGACGCAAAAGAAACGTCCCCCCACGTACGCACCCCCGTTGACGCGCGGGTGGCCGCCAGGTCCGGGCGCAGGTGGTCCCGCGCACCGTCCATCCCCACCTCCACCTCCACGTCCGTCCACCCCCCCGCCCGCCGCAGCGCGGCCGCCAGCAGGTGCACCACGTGGTTGTGTAGCCGCTGGTGGCGGCCGCGCTGCACCACGCAAGTCCCCGAAAAATGCGCCCCCGACGCCCCCACCGCGGCGCCGCAGGCGCACACCCGCCCACGCAGTCCCGCATGGGCGGGCGCCCCCAGCCAGACGCGGGCCGCCGCGCGCATCGCCACCCCGTGGATGGCTGTGCCATTCAGGCCCGGGGTGCGGAGCGCGGCCAGCCACGCAGACGCGCCGTGCCCGTGGCACGCCGCGAACGCGGCGCGCTGCTGCAGAGTCAGCTCTGAACACAGACGCGCTCGCGCCGCGGCGTGCGCGGGCAGGGACAGGTCCCGCTGCGTTCGCAGTACCCCCTCCCCGTTCCCTAACAGGTCGCCCCAGGATGGGGCGACAACCGGCGCCGGGCAGTGTTGGCCGTTGGCCGCGCGAGCAGGGGTCGCCGCGGCTCCGGAGGTCGGGGGGGGGAGGGGGGCGGGCGGCACACCGGCGAGGAGGTCCACAGCAGGACCGTCAGGACCGGCAGCGCGCTTGGCGTCGCGGCCCGGGCGCCGGGGGGGCACCCATCGTACCCCTGAGGCGGGA
>Ga0209093_1001415_pt1 | contig 13628 bp, 11 predicted proteins | sample SidtaG_4_FD_187450 | JGI IMG/M metagenome (GOLD analysis project Ga0209093, IMG submission 187450) | Marine algal microbial communities from Sidmouth, United Kingdom - Sidmouth_Male1 metaG (SPAdes) (version 2) | ecosystem: Host-associated > Algae > Red algae > Unclassified | place: Sidmouth...
AAGCCTTTGCTTTTGTGCGCGACATTTGCCGACCTGCGCCGTGCGAAGCCGAATTGAGCGACATTGCATTGCCTTTACCGCGTACAATGAATCCCGGAGCGGTCATCGAACCCGGAATCACGCCGAGTTCGCCCTTGCTTGCGGGGGTTGCGCCTTTGCGATGTACGATGACCTCTTTGCCGTTGGCTAAGGTTTCTTTCCATGCAAAATTATGGTGATTTTCGACCCGCGCAATCGGTTCATCGCCCAATGCCAATGACAATTTTCGATGTATTTCATGGTGACACGCCGACGCATAATCTCCCGCCAGATTCATCGCCAGCCAATACTCCATTCCCGCTTCCGTATCCAGACTTAGCCACGCCAAGTGTTGCGCCTCACGCGGCAATCGGCACTGCTCTTTTGCAATGCGCGTGTAAGTCTGCGCGATAGTCGCTCCGAAACCCCGCGACCCGGAGTGAGATAGCAATGCCAAGTATGATTTCGGTTCCAAGCCCAGATCATTGTTCGGCTCAGTAATTTCCACTACACCAAACTCTACAAAGTGATTGCCCGACCCCGAACTGCCAAATTGACGATAGGCTTTATCCTTCAATTTTTTGACTGTTTGAATTTCTCTAAACTCCTGTCGGTCAAGTATTTCAGGTGGATTTGTTTTGTCAAAATCTCGCTGACCAAATCGCGTATTCTCCTTCAAATTCAATGTTAATTGATGTCGATTATGCCGAATATAATCTGTCGGAATATCATAAATACTCAAGCACATCCTACAACCAATATCCATTCCTACACCGTAGGGAATCACGGCATTTTCCACCGCGACTACGCCACCAATCGGCAAACCATAACCCGCGTGTGCATCCGCCATGAGCGCACCTGCTTGCACGATAGGCAAGCGCATGGCTACGTTCATTTGTTGCTTGGCATTTTGGGCGATGTGTTTGCTGCCGTAGGTTTTGTAATCTGCGATTTGTGTGGGATGTTTTAGGGGAATTTCTGCACCTTCATTGAGCATTTCTATCTCAATTTCCTGCGGTGCCATAAATTCCCGTGCGATTTGTGCCAGAATGACATCGCTTTCGTAATCTTCGGGTGTTTTTGCAATGTTTTCGAGGAGACTGAGGACGAAACCTTTGTTGTTTTTCTTGTAGTGTTTCATCATCACATTGATAGCCAAACTCGCTACCTTGCTACCGCGCGGATAGCCTAACTTTTGGAGGTCTTTGCCTCGTATTTTTAATTTTGCCATGCTCTTTTTAATTGAAAATGGAGAATTGAGAATGAATAATTACAAATAATTCACTCACAATTAATTGGAAATAAAAAAGGTATAAATCGTCTACACCTACAGAATTGTAGCGGCGAAAACTAAAGGTGGTATGTGATGAAGACACGCATAAAAAAAGGTTTTTGGTTAGTAATGGTAGAAATACGTTTTGAGGTGTAGAAAAGTTCTTGTGTGGGAAAATATTTTGAAAACGTTCTAAAAATCCGTTATTTCGGGTTGTGAATTTGAAACAGATATACAAGATTTTCAAGTCGTGCAACGGAATGAGTACCGATAGCCGCAAATTGCCCGAAGGTTGCCTCTTTGTCGCGCTCAAAGGCGAGCGTTTTGATGGGAATAAATACGCACTTGCGGCGCTCGAAAAAGGCGCGGCATATGCCATCGTAAGTGACGCTGATCTGCCGGAAAATGACCGCCTCATTCATGTGAAAGATACGCTCAAAACTTTGCAGGATTTAGGCAGACACCATCGTCGGCAATTTGATATTCCATTTATCGCGATTACGGGGTCGAATGGAAAAACGACGACTAAAGAACTCGTCAGTGGCGTTCTTTCTGCTAAGTATAAAACGCATTTTACGCAAGGCAATTTTAATAACCACATTGGTGTGCCGCTTACCCTTTTGGCGATACCTGACGATACAGAAATTGCGGTGATTGAGATGGGCGCAAACCACATTGGCGAGATAGATTTCCTATGCCGAATCGCCGAACCTAACTACGGGTTGATCACGAATGTAGGCAAAGCACACTTGGAAGGTTTTGGGGGAGTTGAAGGTGTAAAACAAGGTAAATCAGAGCTTTATCGTTTTTTGAATGAAACAAAAGGAACGGTTTTCGTGAACCAAGATGAAGCGCATTTGTGGGATTTATTACCGCGTAAAACGGAATTTATCGGCTATGCTGCCGGAGATAATCGCGACTTCAAATTAGAGTCTGAATCTACCAATCCATTTATAAATGTTACATTGGAAAGCGGACTTGAAAAATACGATATTAAAACGAAACTGATAGGCGCGTACAATTTTAACAATATCCTGACCGCAGTGACTATTGGTAATTATTTTAATGTCGCAAATGGCTTGATAAAAGATGCCCTCGAAGCCTATACGCCCACGAATAACCGTTCGCAATTTCTCGAAAAGAATAAAAACCAATACATCCTTGATGCCTATAATGCCAACCCGACGAGTATGTGTATTGCCCTCGAAAATTTTGATGAAATAGATACGCTTTTGCCCAAAATTGCCATTCTCGGTGATATGCTCGAATTGGGAGAAGAAAGCACTGCCGAACATCAAAAAATAGTGGATTTGGCTGCCGAATTTACGTTTACCAAGACGCTTTTGGTGGGTAGTGAATTTTTCAAAACCAAATTATCTGTAAATATGCTGCATTTTGAAGATGTGCAGGCATTGAAAACGTGGTTTGACGCACAGCATTTTTCGGGGTTTTATTTTTTGGTGAAAGGCTCGCGGGGGATTCGATTGGAGCAAGTATTGACGTAAAACGATTTTGCAAATCGTCTGCGTAAGTATGCACATTGTATAGCGTGACGATTTGCAAAATCGTTTTACGTTTACAATGTTTTTAAATACTCAATCAAAGCCGTGCGTTCGTCTCCTGTTAATTTATCTCCAAACGTATGCCCTTGATTACCATAGCCTTGCAGCGTCGTATCATACACTCGTTTCCCTTTTGGTTTATCAAGACTTTCGTATTGCCAGCCCATTTTTTCATAATCATAAGCACGACTATCCCAGACTCTTTTCCAGTATTTCGGACGTAGTTTGCTATTTAATAAATCTTCCAAAGTCGGCACAGAAGCATTGTGCAAATAGGGCGCAGTTGCCCAAATTCCGTCCAAAGGCGGCGCAACATAACCTGCCTTTGGTTCATGCTTGGAGTAAGGCACGGAATTGGCATACCAACTCGAATTATACCAACTTGAAATTCCTTTATTTCGCATAAAATATTGCGCGTAATAAGGGTCAGTACCCACTTTTTCGAGTGAAATCAATTTATTCGGATAGCGTTCATTTTCTCCATAATATCCGTGACATCGACTGCAATTTTCTTCAAAAACAGCCTGTCCACGCTCTGCCAAATCTGTATCAATCGACTTAGGAAATTTGGGTGCTTCGAGGCTGTGCATCCATGTGAGTACATCTTTAAAACTATTGAGAATCTGACGCGCCTGTACCGTATCGCGCACCCCTGCGAGCGAGGCTTGCATAAACTGTTTGCGAAAATCGCCGCGCCCCATGCCGTTATAATACAAAGCATTTTTTTTCTTGACCGTCCAAAGCGGCGGCACGTCGGAAGCAAGTACATATCCGGGCATATCGTACTGCTTTTTGCCTACATATTCAAGGTTGTTAGGGTCGCGGAAACAGGCGTAGCCTTCCTCCAATCGAAAAGCAGGATTGACACCCGGATTTGGGGTTTTGATATAGCGCATTCCTTTGGGCAGCAATTGCCCGTAAGGCTGAAAAACCTGTCGCTCCTCACTGCGTTTTCGATACTTCAATTTTGTCATTGCATTGATGCCGAAAGCAAGTACACTCATGCTTTTTGTAAAATCACTTTTGCTATTGCCCAAGCCCGGAATCAAATCGCCGTTGAGCCGCCCCGCATGACAGGCAAAGCAGGTCCCGGTGATTACTTTTACGCCATTTTCCATCTCAAAAACGGTTTGGCTGTATGGCGTGCGGGCATTATCGCCTGTGCGGTGCAGGAGCGTATCGCGGTAATTGGCAAATCGCTTTTCTACTATACCATAAGGCGCACCTGTTCCGACATAATTGCCCGATGAAATGTATTCAAAGCCGCGTTGTACATCGCCATTTGAGGCTTGTGGTGTAGCGGGAATTTTCTCGTAAATCCAGTCTGTGTCGGTACTGGCAGTCGGAATATTTTGATAGGTATTGCAAGCAAAAATGAGTAGTAAAGCGAGTAGAACAAACGTTTTATTTTTCATCGTTAAATGGTAAAATTCGTTGGTTATTTCTATCAATTTAGTCCACAAAAGTACACAAAAATGATGCGAAAATTGTGATTTGGTATAACGAAAACTCCCCTTGCATTTTCAAAATGCAAGGGGAGTTAACATTAATATTATTTCATATTTTGATTAATTTCTATTCAAACTACCTGCATTACTCGTATTCGTACTCGTCACTGTGAATGTACATATAAATGAAAGAGGTGGACAGTTCCCCACCGTCAACGTGTAAGTCAAAGTTAGCGGCACACCCGTAGGTGCGGTAGCAAGATTGAGCGTAGCATTGCCGCCCGGACTAATATCACCAATCACATAAGGCGCAGCCGGTTGATTTGGCAGGATACTATATTTCTGATGATCCAAACTTGCCTACAAATTGGCAAATACCTGCGACCAATTCTTCATTGACGACTGTACCCGCAGGAGATTTCCTTTTATTGTGGGCAGATAATGAGCCAATGCAAGGCGAATGGGTGATGTTCGCAGGAGATGCCGACCAATCCGATTTTCCAAGTTTTGATATTAAAGGAACGGATAAGACCATTTGGTTCGATAATAACGGTATCTTTGATTATTACTTTTCGCCTGATTTCAATTTAGATGGCGACATCAACGGGCAGGATAAGTCTTTGTGGTTTGAAAATAACGGTATTTCATCGCGAGTACCAAAATAATTTCTCTTATGTCAGTTAACTATAAATCATTATTTAGTACAATCTTATTTTTCCACTTACTAAATATAACTTATGGGCAATTAGACACCTTAATAGCATTCCCCGAAAATCTACAACTTTACGCCAGAGATATACAGACGAATAAAGCAGTTATACCTATCGTCGGACAAGTCAATTCGATAGGCGATAGCGTGAGTGTAGTCATATTGCGGGAAGGACAGCCTTATAGTCAGCAAGGTATCAAAACAAGCAGTCTGAATTTTGAATTGAACCCACAAATTGACGCCGAATTAGCCCAATATACGGTGCGGTTATATGTGACCACTTCGGGAGTAACGACGCTCCAACAGACGGCGGAAAATGTAGTCGCAGGCGATGTGTATATCATCTCCGGTCAGTCCAATGCCCAAGCCATTAGGCGAAATGGCAGTGCCGCAGAAAATAACAGTGAATTTATAAGAGTATTTGGGTTGGGTATTGATGATAGCTTGGCACTATTGAACCAATCAGAATGGTTTTACGGAGAAGGAGATGGCTACATCAATACGCCGGGAAATACCGGACAATGGGGTTTGCATTTAGCAAAGCAAATCATTGATAATCAGCAAATTCCTGTATGTATTTTCAATGGAGCAAGAGGGGCAAAGCAGTTAAGTTATTTTCTTAAAGATGACGCCGAACCCGAAAATCTCAATACCAATTATGGGCGATTACTCTACCGTTTGAATCGTACAAAATTAGCCGATAAAGCTCGCGCAATATTTTGGTATCAAGGTGAAAGCGATGTGCATGTCAATACATCATTAGCCACCTACAAAACACGATTTACCAATTTATATGAAGATTGGCTGGCGGATTATCCTTCCGTAGAAAAAATATACATCACGCAGATAAGAAACGGCTGTTACAGTACGCCGCAACAAAGTGTACGCATACAAGAAGCACTACGCCAATTGGCAGAAGAAATACCTAATGCCGCCATTGTATCCACCAAGGGATTGGTACAACATTGGGATGCTTGTCATTTCCCTTATGTGGGAGGATATAAAGAATTGGGACGACGGTATTACCAGTTGATAAACAGGGATTTGTATGGTGAAAGTGTACCTTATGCCACTTCGCCGGATATTAGAAAAGCAGCATTTTTATCCAATACAGAAATCATCATTGAGACAAAAGAAAATGATAATTTAATATGGGAAAACGGCGCGGAAGATTATTTCGTACTCGAAGGAAGTAACGCGCTTATAACAGGAGGCTACACCGACGGAAACACGATAAGCCTTCAACTCGACTCAAGCGGAATCGGCGCGACAGGAATTACCTATTTAGATGAAGAACTAATCACAAGCCCCTATGTCATCAATGAAGACGGGCAAGGTTTGGTGAGTTTTTATAATTTCCCGATGGAGACTTGTATAGACATACAACTACACGCTTGGCTCGAAGGTCCTTACGACCCCACGCTTGGCGAAATGTCCACTACACTTTCGGGATTCAGAAAACTCCTGCCCGGACAAACACCCACCAACGCCCTCGCAACACCCACACCCGCAGGACAGCCTTATCACACCTCCCCGTGGAACTACACAGGCACAGAAGGTGCAAACTGGACAGATGCCAACTACATGGGAGATGAAACCGATTGGGTATTGATATCATTCCGAAGCGGAATAGAAAAAAATACGGAAGTCGCCATGACCGCCGCTTTGCTCAAAAATGATGGTCGCGTCGAGTTCGTTGACCGTTGTGCATTGACGGCTGATATGGGCAATGCTTTGTATGCTGTCATCGAACACCGCAACCATATCGGCGTGATGACACCACAACCTATTAATGTAATAAATAACACGCTGACTCATGATTTTCGCTTAACAGACAGTTATCGTGATGCGACGAGTTTTGGACAAAAGCAAACCCCGACAGGTGAGTGGCTAATGTTCACAGGAGATAGCAATCAAAACGACTTTCCAAGTTATGATATTACCGGACAAGATAAGTCGGTTTGGGGGGATAAAAACGGTGTTTTCGACGCCTACCTTGTACCGGATTTCAATTTAGATGGCGATGTCAATGGACAGGATAAGATACTTTGGTCTGGAAATAATGGAATTTCTTCGCGAGTGCCAAAATAATTTAACTTGTTGACAATAAATTAATTACAAAGCTGCTTCTACATTTGGAAGTGGCTTTTTTTATGAGAAAATTTGACTTTATGAAAAGTTTGACGTAATTTTACGTCATAAAACTTAAAGTTACGTCAATTGGCGAATGAATACGTCATTGTTCACATCATACAGACAGGAATGTCTGTCTTACGCATCTCATTGAATATGAAACAACTGACAAAAGTAGAAGAACAAATCATGCAAATTATCTGGCAATTAGAACGCTGTCTGATGCGTGATATTATTGAACAAATTGGTAATCCGGACACAAAACGTACCACCATTACGTCGGTAGTTCGCATCTTAGAAAAGAAAGGCTTTGTAGCTCATAAAGCCTACGGGCGTACCTACGAATATTTCCCGCTGATTACGAAAGAAGACTATTCGCGACAAACTCTGCAAGGCTTGGTCGGCGATTATTTTGGCGGTTCGGTCAATCGCTTGGTTTCTTTTTTAATCAAAGAAAATGATGTCGATTTGAAAGACCTCAACGACATTATTCAAAAATTGGATGAAGAATAAGTCCGCAGCTATCAGTCCGCAGTCCGCCGCTTTAACGTGAAGCTACTCGCGTAATAGCGGCGGACAAAAACATCAATCATGACACTTAATTATATACTCGAAACCACCGTTTGTTGGCTGTTCTTCTACTTGCTATATGCGCTCTGGTTGAGTCGGGAAACCTTCTTTACTACCAATCGTGCTTACCTTATTGGTACGCTCTTGCTGGGTTTACTGATACCCGCGATAGATTTTATGCCAACCTCACAACCTGTTATTGTACAGGATGTTACGATATATTTGAATGAAATTACCATTACAACAGAAACTAAGCCCAAACCCGATGCAACATTCCAAATCAGCGAAATCCCAAGGCTGATATATTGGACAGGGCTAGTAGTATGTTTGCTTCGTTTTCTCATTGGAATGGGCGGTATATTGCGCCTTTTTATCGGTAGCGAAATTATCCAAAAAGAAAATCATACGCTCGTCCGCACTGCGCGTGAACATGCGCCGTTTTCCTTCCTGCATTTCTTTTTTGTCACTAAAAAAATGAATTTCAGCGAAGCGGAATGGCAACAGATCACGCGCCACGAAGAGGCACACATACGTGGTGTACACACGTTGGATGTACTACTCGTGGAGGTCTTGGCGATAGTATTTTGGTTCAATCCCCTGATTTACCTATACAAACACGCTGTACGAAACGTACATGAATATTTGGCAGATGCAGCCGTCATCAAAACTGTCCCTATGGCGCACTACGGACGATTTTTGGTGCGCCTCGCCCTGCCCGGTTTTCGTATGGCTAATAATTTCAATCATTCACAATTAAAAAAACGTATTATTATGATGACAAAATCGCAATCACCCAAATTCGCATTGGCGAAATATATATTGTTTATTCCACTTGCAGTGTTGATGTTAGTTGTTTTTTCTTGTAAAGATGACGTACAAAACCTAATTACAGAAGACGTACAAAACAAAGAGAAAAGAAGCATTTTATATGATGAAAATGATGATGTGTTAGGAGAGTACACGCTACGAAAAAGTACGGAAGAAGGAGAGGAAACGCGAATACTTTTTGATAAAGCCGAAAAAATAACTCTCGCATGTCTCAAAGAATTTACACGTAAAATGGAAACCGAATATGAGCCGGAAACTGACCCCGTGAAAAAAGCAGCATTGAAGGAGAAATTTCGGAATGAATTACTGAAACAAGCGAGAGATGCAGGAGTCACATTTTATAGAGTTGGGCAGGGAGAGAATGGAGCAAATACAATTTGTAGTGAGACTGAAAAGAAGGGAAATTGGCGAGAAGTAGCAGACCATATGAAAGAAAGAAATGATGTAGAAAAACAAGTTTCCCAAGTCAAGAAAACAACGATTAACTCCATAGTAGATCCCGATGTTTACACCATAGTAGATGAAATGCCCCGCTTCCCCGACTGCGAAAACATTGACGGTACTATCGAAGAAAAGAAAAAATGTGCCGAACAAAAGATGCTGCAATACATCTACACCAACATCACTTACCCTGCCGCAGCCAGAGATGCAGGAGTTCAAGGCATGGTGGTCGTATCTTTTATAGTGGAAACAGACGGACGAATCACAAATGCAAAGATACTCCGTAGCTTAGGCTATGAAACAGATGAAGAAGTCATTCGCTTAGTCGAAAATATGCCGAATTGGACACCCGGCATACACGAAGGCGAGGCGGTCAGAGTAAAATTTAACCTGCCTGTACGCTTCAAATTAGAAGGATAATTATGATACACATTCGTAGGGACAGGGCATGCCCTGCCCCTACAAATAACGGTATTATTTTTTTTGACAAAAATCAATCGCTTGCATCATCATTTCCTGCACCTTCTCCCGCATATCAGGCATCACCATTAAATTATAATAAACCCCATCGGTGATTTTTTCTGCCTTCCCATTTTCATAGCGCATTGCCTCAATATATTCCGCATTATCCTCCTTCGGATAGAGGGCAATGCTGTTAGAAAAACGCTCTTCCACCTTCACCGTCTCCATATTTGCGAGGTCGATTTTTACGATTAATGTCAATTCATCATCGAAAAAATATTGGTCGGTCACTTTGCAGCCTTCGTAGCTGACTTCCCACGTTTGTCGCGTATTCAGTACGCCCGAATAGTCATTGGATATTTGGATGATTTCGTCCATTAATCGCTCGTATTCAGCATTTTGTGCAAATGTGAATTGAGCCGTTATCATTGAACAGAAAAATAAAAACAAGATTTTAGTATTGAAATTCATGTGAATGGAAAAGCAAATGAAATGCCGAAATTGTACCGACGACTTTAGCCGTCGCGGGATACTTGACGGCTAAAGTCGTCAGTACAGTACCATTTTAACTTCTTTAAACCCAAAATACTCCTCCACACCGCCTTCATTACGCACACACAAACGACCTTCGGGCGAAATACCCGTGATTACACCCACAAATTGCTCCCCGTTCGCCCGTTCATACTTAGCCGGAATTTGAAAATTATACAATGTCTGATAATAGTCATTTTTTAGGTCTTGTATTTTCCCTGCTTTCAATTGCAGATAACGTGTTTCGAGACTCGTACAAAGGTCTTGGATGAGCGTATCACGGTCATGTTCGCGTCCGGTGGAGAGTAGGAATGAAGTGGGATTGGGTAATTTAGGTGAAAACTGTATTTGATTGATATTCAAACCAATACCAACGACAGACGAAGCGATTTTTTTATTGGAAATAGCATTTTGAATCAAGATACCACCTAATTTTTTGTTGCCAATATAAATGTCGTTGGGCCACTTTATATGTAGGTCAACATCAGGCGCATTTTTACGTATAATATCATGCACAGCAAGTGCGACGGCGATATTCAAGTCAAATTGCTGTGAAATATTCAGGAAAATAGGGCGAAAAATTACGCTCAAAGTGATAGCTTTGCCCCCCTCACTATCCCAACTACTGCCATATTGTCCCCTGCCGGCGGTTTGGTGGAGTGCCGATATGACAGTTCCCTCGCTTGGTTTGTTTTTTGCTAACAAATCAAGTGCATATTCGTTGGTTGAGGGCAAAGTATCAAAGTTTAGAAAAACTTTTCCCACAAAAAGAGTGTTGTTTACAGACAAAGACAATTTTATTTCTTAATTTTATAGTTTGCGTAAGACATTCCTGTCTGTACTATTTTACTTGGCAGACAAAAAATATATGTGATACGAGTCGTGCAACGTTCCTAAGAAAAAATACAACAACAAAAGTACAACAACACGACGATACCACAACACAATAACACAGTTTCATAAATAAAAATTAAAATTTGAATTACGTCAAAGACACCATTACACAATTGGTTGGTACAAAAGAATTACTTGAAAACATCATTGATTGTATTCAGGAGAAGAAAGGGGAAGATTTAGTAAAACTTGACCTGACCAAACTCGTCGAAGCTCCTACTGACACATTTATTATTTGTCATGGAGAATCTACAACACAAGTCAAAGCCATCGCTGACAATATTCTCACAGAGGTCAAAAAACGTACGGGGGTATTGCCCAATCATGTTGAAGGACAACAAAATGCTACTTGGATTTTGATTGATTATTTCGATGTAGTGGTACACATTTTCAATTCTGAAGCTCGCGAATTTTATCAACTCGAAGCATTGTGGAGCGATGCAGAAGTGAGCAGATATGAGGAGGAAATGTAAAATTTAAAATGTAAAATAACAAATCCCGATATTCATTGGGACAAGTTGTAAAAGTGCCAATAGTACGCGAATAATACATTTTTACTTTTTTATTTTTAATACTTTTAAAATTAATTGTTTTAGGAAAATGTAGCCTTATTTCACGTTCTACAACTTTTACATTTTACATTTATTATTTTACATTTTACATTCAAAAAAAATATCAAGTGAATAAGTCGGTGTGAAATTCAACCCGAATTTAAACTTAAACTTATTCTTGAACTTAAACTTATAATGAGTAACGATTTAAATAATCTGGATAATAATAATAACGATAATGTACCCAAAGGTCCGAAGATAAATTACTATTGGATTTATGGGGCAATTATCATTTTTATCTTGGTATCGAGCCTGATGACGGGTATCAATCGAACGGAAACACTTGACGGCGGGCAAGACGAGTTTGAGAAAATAGCACTCGAAGGAAAGGTAGAAAAAGTCATCGTGCAAAATGAGAAACTTGTCTTAGTCTATCTCGACAGTGTCTCAATAGCCGATAATGAAGAAAGCGCAATAAAGAAAGCGCTTGTGCGTCCGGCAGATTACAGCTTTGAACTGGGCTATATCGGGCAGTTTGTGGAAGACATGAACGTCCTCAAAGACAGCCTCGCCAAAATGGATGCTGCTAACCCGATAGCCAATAATCCGCGTGTATTTTCCGGTCCCAATTTCGAGACGAAAGTCAACTGGTACGGGCAGATATTCAGTTGGGTATTGCCCTTGCTGTTTATCATTTTGATTTGGATATTTATCATGCGTCGTGTAGGCGGTGGTGCAGGTGGTCCGGGCGGGCAGATATTCAATATCGGCAAATCCAAAGCCACACTATTCGATAATAATACAAAGGTCAATGTCACATTCAAAGACGTAGCCGGACTCGACGAAGCGAAAGAGGAAGTCATGGAAGTCGTTGATTTTCTTCAAAATCCGAAGAAATACACCGCGCTCGGTGGTAAGATTCCGAAAGGTGTTCTACTCGTAGGTCCTCCGGGTACAGGTAAGACGCTCTTAGCGAAAGCTGTTGCTGGCGAAGCAGGTGTACCATTTTTTAGTATTTCGGGTTCTGATTTTGTGGAAATGTTTGTAGGTGTAGGCGCGTCGCGTGTACGTGATTTGTTCAAGCAAGCACGAGAAAAAGCACCTTGTATCGTATTCATTGATGAGATAGATGCTATCGGGCGTGCGCGTGGTCGCAACTCGATGCAAGGCAACGACGAGCGTGAAAACACACTGAATCAGTTGTTGGTAGAAATGGACGGATTCAGTACGGATAAAGGTGTCATTCTCATGGCAGCCACCAACCGTCCCGATGTATTGGATACCGCCTTATTGCGTCCCGGACGTTTTGACCGCCAAATTGGTATCGACAGACCCGACCTCAAAGGTCGTACAGAAATATTCAGAGTTCACCTCAAACCTATCAAAGCAGGACCGGACATTATTCCCGAAGTCCTCGCTGAACAAACGCCCGGATTTGCAGGAGCAGACATCGCCAATGTCTGTAATGAATCGGCATTGGTAGCGGCACGTCGCGGTAAGAAAGAGGTCGAAATGGAAGATTTCCAATACGCGCTCGACCGTGTGATTGGCGGTTTGGAAAAGAAAAATAAACTCATTTCGCCGGAAGAAAAAGAAATTATCGCCTATCACGAAGCGGGTCACGCTATCGCGGGTTGGTATCTCGAACACGCACACCCACTCGTAAAAGTGACGATAGTACCGCGTGGTTTGGCGGCATTGGGTTATGCTCAATATTTGCCAAAAGAGCAGTACCTCTACCGCACCGAACAACTGCTCGACCAAATGTGCATGACACTCGGCGGACGTGCAGCCGAAGAGATTATTTTTGGAAAAATCACGACCGGTGCACAAAATGATTTACAAAAAGTCACGCAGACGGCTTACTCTATGGTGTCCGTTTATGGTATGAATGATAAGGTCGGTCAACTCTCTTTCTACGACCCACAGGGTGGCAATCAATTCGTGAAACCCTACTCGGATGAGACAGCGACTTTGATTGATACCGAAGTACGTACACTCGTAGAAAAAGCCTACATACGCACCGTCGAACTGCTCAAAGATAAACGCGACCAACTCGAAGTTATCGCCAAGCAACTCCTTGAAAAAGAGGTGCTTCTGAAATCGGATGTAGAGCGACTTATCGGTGCGCGTCCTTATTCGGAACTGCCGGAGCCTTCGGCGAATGGGCTGTAATAATGCTTAAATGATGAAATGCTTAAATGAATG
>Ga0209093_1001416_pt1 | contig 13622 bp, 6 predicted proteins | sample SidtaG_4_FD_187450 | JGI IMG/M metagenome (GOLD analysis project Ga0209093, IMG submission 187450) | Marine algal microbial communities from Sidmouth, United Kingdom - Sidmouth_Male1 metaG (SPAdes) (version 2) | ecosystem: Host-associated > Algae > Red algae > Unclassified | place: Sidmouth...
GGGGGGGGGGGGGGGGGGGGGGGGGGGGGGGGGGGGGGGGGGGACTGCCGGTGCGTGCGGTGGCCACGACAACACCGATCAACGGCAGCCGGCACGTTTTTTGCAGTGACGCCTCTCCAGCGGGACTCATCTTTTCCGCCCCCTCCCCACCTCCCCACGTTCTCTGTATTTTCTCCGTCCCTGCCATGCACCCCGATTTGGGCTCCCTGCTGTATTGCTGTTGTGTCGACCCTGCCCCGCCCCGCATCCCGATACCTGTGGTGCCAGAGAGGTCCCCTGTGGACCCTGCAGCGAGCGGCCCTCGTGCTGTCGGCGGCCGGGGTGACGTCGGTCTCACCGTGTGTGAGACATGGCGAGGGGGGTGTGCCCTTGCGGCGGCTGTCGAACAGCGCGCGGGTGGATCCGTTTGTGGCTTGGCGTGGGAGAGAAGGTGGGGGGTGCGGCACGCCTGCGAGAAGAGATCGTCGGGGGGGGTTACGGCTCCAGCCCCGGCAGTGAGTGCCCGGCGGTGGCGAGGGGGGTGGCAGGGAGGAGGGGGTGGGAGGGTATACAGCCTTGTCGTGGCGGGCCGGGGGCTCGCGACGCCGCGTGGACGAAGGCGTGAAGACCCTGCTGTGCAGCCATATTTCAAAGCTTTCATAGCTGTTTTAGCCCCCCTTTTGAGATAGAGGACTGAGATGGCCGGGGAAAAAATGAGGTGTGAACAGGTACAGTCATTGCGCACTTATATACGTCCCGCTTATATAATACCCATTATATAACTGAGCGCAACTCGATCGCCCTCGCGTGGGACTCACCGCACTTGCAGCGCAGTTGGCGCGATCATCCGGAGATGATCCGCGATCCAGTAATCTCTGGTGTCAAGTAGAAATTGTATTGGCGATGTACCCCTACACACCGTGACGGAGCTGCTTCCTTAAATAATTCTGACTCCGAAATCGAATTTTCTGAAGGACCGTTCGCCAGATTGTCTTACATCGGTTCCAGGATTGTCGACAGCAGATGATTGAACAGACACGCAGACTGTCCCCGGTTGCGTATGGGACCATCAACACGATGGTCATCGGGAATTAACAGGATGGATCGACTCTTGCTGATCCTCAGACACTTATGACATGGCCCAGCGGATAGTTCTTTGAGACGGTCCTCAGAACTAACCGCAACCAGTCGGCAAACGGTCCGTCGGACCGTTTGACGGACAGCCCCTGGGACGGTCCGTTCAACTTGTCTGCTGGACATGCAGGGCATGACTTTTGGGAGTGCGGTCTTGAACCCATTCAGGTGGGCTCCTCGGAAGACGATCCGCTCGACAGCTCAGGCGCACGTCCTGCGGATAGGTGTACCAAACGTGCCTGGCATCAGACGGGTCCGAGAGGTCCCTCACTTCAGCTGTAAGCAACATCTTGGAGTGCTCAGGCCGTTGGCTGCTCCCTGTTCCCCCTTCCGCCGCATGAGTCGAGCCCGTCCGCCGTCCAGTTACTGGCACTGTCAAAGAGAGCAAGTCTGTTGATCGGAGCTATGGGCATGAATGGGTCAAAGAGACGGAAGCGTGGACCTCGTGCGTCCGCTTACTTTTCTTTTGAGAGTGATGAGCCTGTGCCTGTGCCTCGTCACTCTGTGGGACAAGCGTCTGCTCATGTGAGCGCCCCTGGAGCCTCATGCGCTTCGTTGCCTAACGCTCGTGGCGGCGCTGAGATGAATGGTTCTAGATCTGGGAGTGACGGTGAGGCGGAACATAGTGCCCCTCACGTGCTTCCTGTTATGGTTCCTCCCGTGCCTTCTCTTGGCGGTGGCGACGTGGACGTGGACGAAGGCGAAAGTAGTCCATCCGCGTCAACGACCGACACTGAGTTCTCCAGTCTTTCAGAGGAGGACAGTGCCAACTTTTCCTCTCGTCGGGAGCTGCTCTGTTACGGTCATTTGTATGGGCGTGCACGGTTGTCAACAAGACAGTACGACATCATGCGCAGCGTAGAGAACTCTTTCTCGTCAACAGAGAAGTGGACATCCCGGTGGCGTCTGCAGCAAGTGAGAGCAAAGCTCCTGCTCGCAGCTGCACCTGTGAAAAAGCAGGTTGCATCCAGGCAGTTCCCGTCGGGAAAAGGAAAGTCACCAAGGACGCTTCCTGACGTTGTCGTGCCGTACACGACCTTCTCAGAACATGTGAGGCGAGACTTTGCCGACTCATTGACAGCCGCCATATTTCATGATGAGGGTGACGCATTGCTTGGGACAGTGGAAAGCCCAACAGAGTTCTTCCAGACAGTGGCGGCGACCGATCCTGGGCGCTATAACTTTCGGCGTCAGATTAGACTCGACGGCAGGCTCTGCGCGCTCGGAGACATTGTCTCCATGGCCATATCGGCGTCTGTGAGGCTCAAGGCCGAGCTACAGAGTACGGGGATGGCCACAGACGGCGAAGTGTCTTTGTCGCCATCAGAATATGCCTCCGGTCATGCTCTGCGTGTCGGAGACTTGACTGCCACGTTTATGCTGACCGAAGATTCTGCTCGACCGGCGCTACTATCCTTATGCTTGACGGGAAACGGGACTTTCACTGCGCGATTCACAAGGTGCGGGAGTATACATGCGATGCGCGTTCTGGGTGTCCAGGAGGGAGCTCCAATTGCATGGAACGCTGTATCCACCGTGTCCAGCATGAAAGTGGACGTAGCTGTCGTCAGGGAAGACACCCAGCTCGTGTCGAAGGATCCGTACAAGATATTTGTCTCGTGGTATGGCGACCAGTACGGCACCATGAAGCGTCGGCGTGGTGATGTTGAGGGACACTATGGCGCCTACACATCTGTCTCACTTGACTTTCGGAGTTCAACTGTGCGTCCGTTGTTTTATCTTCCGCCGGGTGCTGCTAGCGCGCCATTGATAGCCGCCGTTGTCAAGGACCTATGCCACGCCTCCAAAACGGGGATTACAGTGTATGACGCTTTTACAGGGAGAAATGCACTGGTGCACATCTATCCTGCCGCCGGCATCTTTGACTCTCCAATGGCAGCTAAGCTATCCAATACAATTGGCGCTACCGGCGTGGAGCACTGTACTAGCTGCGATATTGTCGGTCTAAAAACGTCTTCTGAAAGAAAGGAACGCGCGATGAGCAGCACGACGGTTTTTGACGTCAGAGACACTCGATATGCCCGCGTTCAAGAACGTACTGCTGCTGTGCAGCGCGCTGTCATTGGTGCTGGCCTGAGCTCTGAGGCAACCATAAAAGCAGCGCTTTTGCTGAACGGGATGCAGAAAGGTCCTGGCGACCAGTTCATGGGTTTGTCCGAGGCACGTGGGGCTGGATCCTTCGACGTCCACGAGCACGTCATAGTGGCGCCATCTCATCTGCTATTCTTCAATCTAGCCGGCCCGCTACTTCAACAGGTTTACAATGCGCTTTCAGTCCTTCAAAGGGATGAGTTTGTGAATGACATGCGTGCGTGTTCCCGGTATGTACCCCGACATACCGTTCTCAAGGCCTTTGAGCCAGAGAAGATGGGTGGCACAACCTTGTCCATGTCCGACTACGCTGTTCTTCTCACTATTGCTCCGACAGTGCTGGATGACATGCACTCAGAAACCGTTCTACCGGCGTTGGCTGTGTCGGTTCTTGCGGCGCTTAAAGCTCTACGTGCGTTTGCAAACGCGTTGTTCTTCCGCCCAACAATTCGGAACGACGGGGAACATGCCGTCTGCTGCAAGCCAACCGTTCAGACGCTACAGCTGTTGGGATGTTCTCTGCTCAACGAGCTCGCCTCCCTCACAAGTAAAGGGATCAACTGGGAAAAGCCAAGCGTGCACAGAGTCCTCGAGCTTCTCTATCGGACCCTGCCACTTGTTCAAATTGGGCCGGCCATATGCGAGCTGCTGTTCGAAAAGTTCCATCAAGTTTCCAAGAGAGAAATTGAGCGGAGCAACAGCCATGATCCTGCTGGCTTCTCGATGCAGAGATGGAGGGATGTTGAGATGCTTTCCAGGGTTGTTGCCGCTCCAGAAAAGTACGGCATTCCACAGGAGTGGCTGACAGACCCTAATGGACAGGAAACGGAAGCTGTGCTTCAGCATAAGCTCGGATTTGGCTCTTGGTTTCCTGAAAGGCGTACCGAGGCGTGGTCGACACGAGGAATGCAGCAATGCTCGCACGTCAGCACTTTGTGGACCCAATACGCTGCTGGTAGGGTTTTGAGATTCTGGAAGAGCGCAAAGAGCAACCGCCATCTCTTCAAAGTGCATGCAGGCGCCCCTATCGCCGTGCTGCAAACCCCTCCGACGCAGACGGATGCGAACGCGGCACAAGTTGTGCCCGAAGCTGTGCCTGAGTTGCATTTCTACCGCGTGCTTGACGTCGCTACAATTGAGCAACAGGTTTTCTTTTCATGCCGACGATGGTTGCCTCGGGTATGTCACTTGGTCTTCAATGGGGGCTCTCTCCAGACTGCATCGGCAGCCGCCGACGGCGGACCAGCAATGATAGAATTAGAAGACCCTTCGAGACGGTGCATCGTGGCCTGCGAGAGCGTAAAGGAGCTGGCGCTCGCCCTACCATCTGGGTCGGCTTTTCGATTGTTCTCCAAGCGGTCCGGTTTTCCATTCAAATGTGGTTGATTTTGTGTACTGACCTGATGAGTGCGAACTGCTTCATTCATTTTGTGCCTAAATTATGAACATATCCACAATATTTTCACGAGTGGAGAAAATGCATTTTCCTGCAGAACAACGCGACGCGAACAGGTCAGTACAGCTTGTCAGGAACCCTTCTGTATAGGCAGCTGTCTGATTTATCGATGTTTGATCGTGGGCCTCGGAGCATCGCACACATTGGGAAGTGGGGCTTTCGCGAAAAACGAAGAAAACTTTCGCTTTACAGAAAGATCCATGCACGGGAGCGACATAAAAAAACGAGAGAATCACGATCATGAGCGAAAGAAATTCATGCCACCCGCTGAAGCAGTCTCCTCAATCCGCGAACAAGCTGCTTCCCAGCCTCCCCACATAGACGGGAAACCACCAAAGGCTCGTGGGAGCCTTTCACGACAGCCAAGGTGTTGTTCCCCACTTCCTCTCTGTGCCATTCGTCATAGGTGCTTGACACACAGCGCCAGCACGACAGAGGAGCCTCCTCCTGCGCTCTTTTCCCAAAGTACTCAAGGCACGTCGGGCACACTACGGCAGCGGCCCAACAGAGAGCATTGCAGTCTTTGCACAGGGCACCGTCTCTGGAGTGGTCGACGCGCATGTCGTTTGACTCTGTGGACGGAGGAGTGCGGGCCATCCAGAGGAACTTGCGGACGGCTTCCGATACGTCAGAGAAAGGCACCACCGACACTTTGCCGTCTCGAGAGTTGACAAAGGCTGTCATGCGATCGACGCACTCCGAGACGAACTTCTCGGCCACCTTGACGTCCATGAAAAAGTTCTCGGGATCGCACGCTTTCAGGATGTTCGCGTCTCCCCACCACCACTTCCCCGCCACCAATTGTTGAGATGACTGTATTATCATCTTCTCCAGAGGATATGGCACGTGGCGGCCCAAATCTCGCGCGCAAGCGCCATGCTCAATTCCCAGGCGCCACCACCTGGGGGTTGGGAAATTGGTAGCCGACGTGAGGTTGACACCCAGGTTCATGCCACTGTGGAGGGCCCCAGAGGCCGTCACAATGAAGTCGCCTGCATGCTGCTCGGCTCGTGTGACCTGAACTCCGTGCTCTAGGAAAAATGTCGGTGGAAAGAAGAGACGCTTGCTGGCCAGTACGTCCCAGATGTTTCCGTCTGCCGCGGTCAGCACAAATGGATCAACGTACTTCAGTAACAGATCTCTGACAAGTGTTCTCTGATGAGCCGGCACGACCCACCATACCTTGGGCTTTCCCGACTGGCAATATGATACCGAGGGAAGCATGCTGTCTTCGACATGCCAAGGGAACATCGTCCCAAGTGACCCGCGATAGAGCATGTTCGTTGTAATGCCCTCGTACGTCGTGCAGGCCTGCGCCATACCAAAGTGGTTCAGGATTCTTGGACTTGCCAGTCGACTGGATGGGACAGGGCGCGGTGCCTGCCAGGCAAACATCGGATCGCCAGGGCTGCGGCTCAGGCCGTCGGAAGGACTCGGGAGAACGTCGCTGGGGTAGAACAGGTCAATCGCATCGACAGCTGGCTTTCGAGTGTACTGCAAACAGGGCTCCCGTCCTGTCACAGAACCGTCTGCGCTGTGCTTTCCGGAAACGGCGACCTTTTCCCAAAAGAGACCGGCCTCGTTAATGTTGGCCACAAAGAGCTGCTCGTTGAACCCGGGAAAGGAAGCCTGCAGTGCTCTCGAGCTCAGCCGAGTCGCAACTGCTGCCTCCTTCAGAGTCATCTGCTTCACCGTCGAGCTGGGCAAAAGATGTCCCAATTTTGCCGTCTCCCGACCCGAAATGTCCGGGTCACTCATGTCTGTGCTGACAATGGCGGGATAGGATGGAAACTTTTGGCGCCACACTGAAACTTTTCCTTCCGCAGGCAGAGCACATGACGACGGCCGCAAGTCACGACTGACGCGGAGAATAACCACTCCATCCGTCTCAGGTGTGCGTGTTTGTTGGCGAATCAAGTACGGCACACCGTGCAGTGGAAGACCATTCACTGGCACGACCCGAGCTGCCACAATGGATGTGGAATTCTTAGGCGGTCGTGCTTCTTTCGCATCCATCTCGTTGCCGACCACTTTTCTGGCGTCTGGGTGTCTCCCCGCGGAGACCGCCGTGTTGTCCTGACGTTTTGACAACAGAACAGACTCCGTCTCGCTGCGTGATGAGCTCGATGAGGACGGTGACGCGTCTTTGGAGGAATTACTGGCCACACGGGACTCCCTCCCGTCGGATGAGTGCGTCAAACCATAGGGCTCACTCGGAAGCATGCTCTCAGAGCCGGAGCGGCTCGCTGCAGACGAAGAGGCCGAAAAGGCGCCACTAGCTGGCGAAGAGCTTGGGGTCGCACTCGAACCGCTACTTCCCGATGACGGGCATGCGCTCGATTTGGATGTCGCCGAGCCCGAAGTGCCACTCGAGAGCGACTTGCGGCTGTTGGTGGATCCAGTGTGTCTTGCAGGCGACTCATTTACCGCCGCAACGCGCTGCTTCTTGGCCTGTCGGCGCGCGTTCATTTCCGTAACAGCGCAGTCAACAACCACCTCTATGCCCGAGCCCAGTGGTGCGGGGAAGCTGACGGTAGGTGTTGAGCCTTTGTTCCTCCTTGACGTCGAAGCCAACAGCACTGGCTGCGGAACGGGGTAGCGGTTGCCCGCTCACGCCGACTCCCGCGCAGAGGCAGCCGCCTCACCACGGGTGTCTTGGTCATGTGGCGACCGACGTGGATCCCTTCCTGACGCAGGCCCATCGTCTTCATCGTCGTCATGCCAGCGACCCGAAAGGACGCCGGCTTGTTCTTGGCAGCTCATACCGCGTCCTGAACGGCCGTCACGGCGGGGTTCAGCGGGACCAGGGCTGGGGCGACGACGCGTAACGTCGCCACTCTCTCTGACGGCAGCCGCCGCAGCAGAAGCGCTGGCACCACGACTTGTTCCACGTTCTCGCCTCTCGTCACTATTGACGAGTGACGCTTTGCCAGTGTCTCTCTGGCGCGCCTCCAACGCAGGTTGCAATCGCTTCAGACGTGCACCAAGACGAACCAGCGCATCGCCTTCAGAAGAGTCCCGTGCCGCTGCCGGTCGGCTTGATAGCGACGCGGTGGAACCACGGCGGCTCTTCAACGCGTCGTCGCCGCCGCGGGAGTTGACCGATGCGGGATCGACCGCGAGATTAGGAGACACAGAGCCACGAACAGGCGGGTTGTCTCTTGGAAGGGATGCGGACGGACTCCGAGCCTCCCCAGCTTGCCACGGACCCCCCACGAGTAGGAAGCGACGTGCGTCCGCACCGTGACGTCGCTCGTCGATGGATGAATTTGGCCGCGCAGCTTGCACCAGGTCCAGGAAGCAGCTCGCGACTGAGCTTGTGTTCACTGCGCCTCTCCAGTCGGTGTCGATGGCGCTGTGCAGCAGCTTGCTCGCGTGTGGCGGTGTAGAGCACAATAAGAAACATAAACGAGAAAGCAAAAGACACCCCCCGTCCTCCGCTGGTCCGTCCGGCTGTCGCATGCGCGAAACAGTCAAGTAGCGCCGAAGCGACCGCTCGATGACACGGGCGCCATCACTAGCATCGCTGCGTTCAACAAAGCAGCGGCTCATTGCCGCGCTTAGCACTCGGAAAAGGAACGAGACGCATGCATTCACAGCTCTGTCGCTCGACCGTCCAGTCGGGTCCATCACTCGCACAGAAGAGGACCACGAGTACTTGTCGCGTTGCTCGTCGGCATCGTTCTCTCGGCACAGCATCGGCATGTCCTGCGCCAACCCCACGAAGATGATAGCAAACCATCGCCCGCCATGGTACACAGGGGCAACTAACAAGCTCGCAGAGAACCAGCGTGGCACCCGCGAGTCCCTCCGCGACCGCACGGAGCTACACAAGAACTCAACGGCTCGACCTTCTTTGCGATCGGTCCCAATCCAGGACGGTAGATGCAACGTCGTGCGCTGACGCCGGTCTGCCGTCTCACGGCTCAGCCACGCCGTGAACGTGTCCATCAGCCTGAAAGAGAACACGGCCTGGCGTCGAAGACCAGAAGATGTCACGGGTGTCGTCTCGTAGTCGCTCAACCTCTGCAACGACAGCTCGTGGAGGCGCGGGCGAGGGGGGGCAACGACCCCAGCACGGGCTTGATCGCCAAGACGCGGAGGAGAAGCCCTGCGGCCAGGTCGCTGAGAGCCAAATCCGAGAGAAGGGGAAACGTCGGCGGTGGGGAGTGAGCTCTCATGGGGGGGTGACCGGGGCGTTGACGCCACCACTTTTGCACCAGGTGCGGGAGTACGACCACGGCGGCGTTGGTCAGGGGCTCCAGCTGCGAATTCTGCGATTGGCGAAACGCGAGACGATCCCGGAGGAACTTTGTGAGGAAGAGATGGCCGCTGCGAGAGTGTCGCATCGGACGCCTCACCTCCATTGAGGGGCACAGCACGGCAATGCCCTTGGCAGCAGTTGGTCGCTACCATGGATGCAGCGTATCGCATAACCGCATCTAGTGGTGAGCCGCCCTTCAACATGCGAGATGCGGCGCACAGCCCCTTGCCCAATCGTACAGCATTCCCACACCCACTGGAACAGTTGTCCACTGCCTTGGAAGTGACATCCATGTCCACAGCTGGCCCAGCGCAGCGCAGAGCGCTGATTAAGCTGCCCACTTCGAGCGAACACGGACCGCCTTTGCGATCTTGTTGCCCCATACCAACGTCTTCCAGCACAGTTGTCAAGAAGTCAAAGGGTGGGCTTGAGGAGCGGTCCGAACGTCCCGACTCACGGAAGTTGACCCTCGTCTTCTTGCGCGGAGGTCACGCACCGTCCGAATGGGGGTGCACCGGTGCCGGGTACGCATCAAGAAGGGTCTGCGGCTTTTAGGGTAAAACGGGAACAGTAGGAGTGGCCTGGCAGTAGGCAGCTGTGGGGGGGTAACATGGTGGTGCAAGCGGGGCATACCCCAGCGGTGAAGGTGCAACCGCTGGAAAAGCGCCATACCGAGCATGATATGCGTCGTATGGATGACCATGTGGCGGAGCAGACGGCGGAAAGAACGGATGGTACGTGTACGACGGGGGCTGGCGCATCCCACCAGTCCCAAATTCCGCACACCCGGGCCACGGCACAGCGCCCGCCGCAGGTGCCCGCGAGATCCATGCCGGCCCGCCCCCCGAAGTGACGCCACGTTCCCGTTCTAGCCGCTCTTGTGCCGTCCCGCCTGCGCGGCGCAAGCCACGCCGCACACGTGATCGCCTGGGTGCGAGCGAGCCCGCCGCATGGTCACGTGGAGCACGACCGGCCGAAGCCACATCCTCATCGGCTGCACTGCTGTCCCCGTCTGCATTGGCTCGAGCCGCCTGCGTCGGCTGCTTGCGCTTGCGACTCGCACCATCTTGCGGTAGACGCTGGCCGCCATCCATCTTGGCTCCTGGAAGCTGATAAACACTGGCGAGCACTCTTCGACGGAGCACAACTTCAGGAGGGTGCGTGCACAGCGTGGCACGTGAGTGCTGACGGTGACGGGCGTAAAACACGGGCGGGGAGACTCTCGAGCCCAGGAAACACGGCCGGCGGACGCGGATGACCTCAAGGGTGCGCCAGAAAGCATGCACGTGCACGCGTTCGCGAAGAACGGAAAGCCGCACAACCCAAAGGGTGAGACACTACACGCGCCACCCGGAGGTCAGCTTGCGCCAGGGAAGTCCTCACAACCCGAGGGGTGCGACCCAGAACGCCGCACAACCCGAAGGGTGCGTCTCTTAGGCGACAAGAAACCGCACAACCCGAAGGGTGCGACAAAAAAGATTGTGCAACAGGAAGGGGAAAACCACCACCCGCCGCTCCGCACCGCACAGCCGCAGGCGCGAGCCGCACAACCCAAAGGGTGCGTCGCTCTCAGCGCCACTTGGATCGGGGCGAGCACGAGGAAGAGCCGCACGACCCGGAGGGTGCGTCACTCCACCCTCCCGGCAATGCGATCCTTGCGTCAGACGGAGCCGCACAACCCGAAGGGTGCGTCGCTCACGCGGCGCTCGGCGCGTCGCTCGCGCCGGAAAAACCCCGCGCAGTCCGAAGGGTGCGACAAATTATACCGCGCATGAACAAGAGTGCAAACCACCACACGCCGCTCCGCACCGCACAGCCACAAGCGCGAGCCGCACAACCCGCAGGGTGCGTCGCTCCGTGTGCCTCTCTGTGCTGGGGAGCCCCACGACCCGGAGGGTGCGTCGCTCGAGCGATAATTGGCGGGACACGCCCGAAGGGATGCCGCACAACCCGGAGGGTGCGTCGCTCCACCCAATTGAATGTTGCGCGTGCGCCGCCGCGAGACCCACAACCCGGACGGTGGGTCACTCCGGATGCCTCTTGGCGTGGCGCTCGTGCGAAGGGGAGCCGCAACACCCTGAGAGTGCCCCACTCGACCCCAACAACCTGAGGACTACGCCACACCCAGGCGCTTGGCGCGGCGAGCGCGCGCCAGTGCGAGCAGACAAAGGGATCGCACAACCCGACGGGTGCGTCAACCTCAGAAAACCAGGCGGCGCGCACAACCAAAGGCGTGCGCTCGACAGGGGAGCACGACCCAGAAGGGTGCTTCACCCAGAAACCCGCCGCGCCGCACGGGATCAAGTGGGCGCAAAAAAGAAAGGGGCGCACAACCCGAAGGGTGCGTTAACCCCAGAAAACCGGGCGGCGCGCACAACCAAAGGCGTGCGCACGACAGGGGAGCACGACCCAGAAGGGTGCTTCACCCAGCAACCCGACACGCCGCACCAGAGAATGTGCGCGCTAAAAAGAAAGGGGCGCACAACCCAAAGGGTGCGTCAACCCCAGAAACCCGGGCGGCGCGCACAACCAAAGATGTGCGCTCGACAGGGGAGCACGACCCAGAAGGGTGCTTCACCCAGAAACCCACCGCGCCGCACGGGATCACGTGGGCGCAAAAAAGAAAGGGGCGCACAACCCGAAGGGTGCGTTAACCCCAGAAAACCGGGCGGCGCGCACAACCAAAGGCGTGCGCACGACCGGGGAGCACGACCCAGAAGGGTGCTTCACCCAGCAACCCGACACGCCGCACAAGAGAATGTGCGCGCTAAAAAGAAAGGGGCGCACAACCCGAAGGGTGCGTCAATCCCAGAAAACCGGGCGGCGCGCACAACCAAAGGCGTGCGCTCGACAGGGGAGCACGACCCAGAAGGGTGCTTCACCCAGAAACCCGCCGCGCCGCACGGGATCAAGTGGGCGCAAAAACAAACGGGGCGCACAACCCGCTGGGTGCGTCAAAACCGAAACACGGGGTGGCGCGCACAACTAAAGGCGTGCGCTCAACAGGGGAGCACGACCCAGAAGGGTGCTTCACCCAGAAACCGCCGCGCCGCACAGGAACAAGTGGGCGCAAAAACAAACGGGGCGTACAAACCGAAGGGTGCGTCAACCCCAGAAAAACAGGCGGCGCGCACAACCAAACACGTGCGCTCGACAGGGGAGCACAGCCCAAAAGGGTGCTTCACCCAGCAACCCGACACGCCGCACAAGAGAATGTGCGCGCTAAAAAGAAAGGGGCGCACAACCCGAAGGGTCCGTCAACCCCAGACAACCGGGCGGCGCGCACAACCAAAGGCGTGCGCTCGACAGGGGAGCACGACCCAGAAGGGTGCTTCACCCAGAAACCCGCCGCGCCGCACGGGATAAAGTGGGCGCAAAAAAGAAAGGGGCGCACAACCCGAAGGGTGCGTTAACCCCAGAAAACCGGGCGGCACGCACAACCAAAAGCGGGCGCCCGACAGGGGAGCACGACCCAAAGGGTGCTTCACCCAGAGACCCGACGCACGGGAGCTCTAAGGGAGCACAGCCCGGGGGCGTGCGTCACCTCCGGTACGGGTCGCAGTGCGTGGCGCACGGCAGTTGCGGTGTGCCGACGGCCCCGCGAAGGAGACGCGTTCGAGCAAGACGGGCCTTCGACGTGCGCACAGACTGGAATGAGTGGTGTTCGCGCACGGCTCGGCCGCAGCGGGTCGCTCGTTCGATCTTAACCCCAATCGGGTACCCAGTCGGGTAGCCTGCCCAGCAATCTGAAATGTCCAATTTGCGGCGGCGGCGCTTCCATGATCCGTGATCGCAGGTTCGGACGATCGCACAGATCGAGCTGCTCCCCTCCGGACAGCTGTCGGAATCAACTACCATTGGCAAATGATCCGGTAAAATTGTGTCCCACAGATATACAATAATGACTTTCAACTGCGCCCATTCGAGACGTGACACCCCTGGAAGCCTGACATTGCCGTGTTCAGGCATGCTGCACCTATCAGTGATGGATGTAGCCCCCGAAGAAAATCGCTCCAAAGCTCTTCACAAGTTCATTTGTGCGAGCATGCGGCGAAGTCCTGCGCCCGCGCTGCGCGCCTCGACGATCTTTGGATTCAACGGAGCGCTCGATCACCGTGGCCGCACGTCTCCGTGAGGGCACATTACAACCGTGCGACAACCGTGCGACAATCACTGTCTGGACGAGGGCCACGTTCGCAAAGGTCGTCCATGTAGATCTCGCTTCGCCCCTGGGATGAGGTACCGACGAGACCGTTGGTTACTACTGCTTGCCGCACGCCACATGCTCGGACCCGTGTGGGCGTCCTCTGACGACGACGTGGAGTTGACGGTCTGTGTTGCCCGCTTGAGTCGACGTGAACGAGCCTGGATCTGTGTTACCTGTGTGAACGTTCGAGTATCCATGTGACGCTACTCTGGTTTCCTGTGCTCCACCGACAACCACAAGACGGCCTGGGATCTCCGCTGCCGACCTCGGAGGACCGTGAAGACGTTGAAGGTCTGCGTCGCGATTGGCTTCCTGTGTCACGGTTGCTGCCTGTTCTGCTCATTCATGCTCGTGAGAACGAGCCTGGACGTCTGTTACGCGACCACGGTCTGTTGAGAGCGACCCCGCGCCTGTGATACTCGACGACGGCCTGCTTAGCACTTGGTGGAGACCGACTGTGACACTTCTGG
>Ga0209093_1001417_pt1 | contig 13618 bp, 11 predicted proteins | sample SidtaG_4_FD_187450 | JGI IMG/M metagenome (GOLD analysis project Ga0209093, IMG submission 187450) | Marine algal microbial communities from Sidmouth, United Kingdom - Sidmouth_Male1 metaG (SPAdes) (version 2) | ecosystem: Host-associated > Algae > Red algae > Unclassified | place: Sidmouth...
CATGAAAGTATGAAACCCCTTCTGATTTATTTGGCCGGAGAATGGTGCACAACTCTTCAATTCAATGCTTTCCGCTTCGCGGAAATCAAGAAACCGAATCATGTGTGTGCATGGTACCCGGGCCTTCCCAGACCCCAAGTTAGACTCGTAGATATGAAGTAGCCGTGATTGCCACGCGGCGCTCTCATTGGTTGACACGCGTGTGTGCACGGTGAGAGCCGGTCGTCAAGACTGCGCCTCAATGGGCGGAGCAACAGGCGATCACAAAATTATCTGGTGAAAAGTGGGGCTCAATGCCTCTTCAGAGGGTGTTCACCCAGCAAATGCTCCAACAATCTCTCAAACTCATTATTGTTCGAACGCTGGTTCAGGATCTCAGCGCTTGGACGTGCTCACGAACCCAACCAAGCCTGTGTTGCCGCGGAGGCCTGTCGACCGCTGTCGTTCGCGCTGTGTGCCTCGAGACGAGTCGGCGGCTCCCGCCGTTCGTTTCCCCTTTCTTTCCCGCGTTCCCCCTAGTTTCCGCTTCACGGTGCTACATTTGCGGGTGCCCCCCGGCGCCCGCCATGGCCGCAGTCACGCGTGGCGGCGGCGGTGGCGGGGTGCCGTCCTCCGCCCCCGCGCCGTCCGCGGTCGTTTCCTCCTCACCGGCGGCCGTGATCACCCCCGCGGTTGGAGCCGAGGTCGGCATGATGTCTACTGCTGTCCGTGCTGTAGTGGCACCACCGGCGGCACCCTTGGCGTCGAACACTGCGGTCACGCCCGCGTCGGTCACCGCGGTGGGGACGACGGCAGCAGCAGCGGCGACGGCGACACCGGCCGCGGCCGCGTCCGCCGCGGCCATATCGATGATGGCACCGTTAGAGGCGCCTTTGGCCGCTCATCTTACGGTGTCTGCTCCGGCAGCCCCCATGCCACCGCGGACCGGTGCTACACTCGGCGTGCCGTCGGCTTCGCCGAGAGGCGTGGTGGCCTTTCCGTCGACAAGGGCGACAGCGACGCCTGTGCCTGTGGTGGCGGCGGCGACACCTGGGACAGCAGCAGCGCGCGTGGGCGCTGCCGTCTTACCTTGTGTCGGCGCTGAGGGGTGCGCCAGCATGTTGCCGCCTGTTACTGCCGCTTTTGACGAAGCGGGTGGCAGCGCCGCACCAGTGGCACCACCCTCGGCGCCTGTCGCGGCTGGTGAGGCACTGACGCGGTCGGCGCCAGTGTCGACCCTCACCATGCCTTCGGCGGTTAGTCGGCAGCCGCCGCCGCCGTTGGTCTCATGCGCCCACCCGTTGCTCCCCGGCGGGCCGTCTCTGGTGGACTCGGCCGGCTTGGCTCAGTCGCCGGTGGTTGTGGCCGGCCCGCCGGCGCTGCCCGCAGTCGTGACCGGCACGGTGCCGCTGAGTGCGCCAACGGCGCCACCGATGCGCTTGCCGGGCGCACCCCCCGCCGGCGGGAGGATGGCCCTTGCATCGACTGCCGCGACCGTCGCGCCAGCCACCTCGTCCCCCCGGGCCGTAGTGTCGTTGTCGCCATCGGGCAACCACTCCTCCCCCGCCTCTGGCGTCGGCGTGCGCGGCGGCGGTGGCGGGCAGACCGACCCCGCCGTCATGGCGGCCGTGACAGCGGCGCCTGTCGGCCCTTCCCCCCTGTCTCACCAGGCCACCGCCGCCGCCGCCTCGGCCGCCACCGCTGCTGCTGCGGCTGGTGCCGAATCTTTCCAGCGGCATGACCCCAACGTCATCGCAGCCGCCGCTGACCTCCGGAAAGGTGGGCCTGACCTTGTCGTTGTCGCCGCCGTTGCTGCCGCGGTCGATGCGCTCAAGGGCTCGACGTCCCCGTCCCCGTCCCCACGCCCAGTGGCTGTGCTGCTGCCGGCGTCGTCGGCGGACCGGGCGCAGGCGGCCGCGTACGCACGGAACGCTGCGGCCGTGCGGGCGTCAAGTGGGTGCGTATCCCCTCATGTCGCAGGCGCCTCGACGTCGATCAAGGAGAGTGGGGGGGTGCCTCTGGCGGCGCCGGCGCTGGCGCCCGCCATCCCCCACGCACCCGTCGTTGTCGACGCGGCGACGGCCATGGCGGCGGCCAAGAAGGTGTTTTTATCGAACGCCGCCACGATTGCGGTTGAGATGGGGGTGGCCGTCCGGTCGCCCCCCTCCATCAAGGGAATGTGTATGGGGGGCGAGTTGGCCCCAGAGGATGTGGCCGATTCGATGGTGGTCGTGCCCCGCGGCGGGGGGGCGATGACCGAGGTGGCACCGTTGGCAGCGGGAAATGCCGTGGACGCCACCACCGCCGGCGTTTTCAGCGCCAGCGCGGCGCGGGGAGCGGCACCGCTCGCCGGGGATGACAGCCGCAGCAATGCGCGAGCGTCGGTGGTGGTTGCCCAGCTTCAGGGGGAGACGCCGCGGCCAACGGTGACGGTCGGTGCAGCGGGCGATGCTGGTGACGTTCCCGCCATGGGGCCCGTGGCTGCATCGCCGGTTGTTGCGACTCGCCGTGGCGACGTCCCGGCCTTTTCGGCGGTGGGCGATCCCGCCACCGCGGTGGCGGCAACGTCTGTGCTGGTGGCGGGTCGATCTACGGCGCCAAGTGCGGCATCGGCCGCGTCTGGCATCTCTGACGAGATGCCAGAGCGGCAACATGGACGTCCGCCCGTTGTGCCCTCGACACGGTCAAGGACGGGCGAGGCCCAACATCTCAGCGTGGCACCGGCAATCAGCCCGCTCGCCTCAAGGACCCCTCCCGCCCCCGCCCCCCTCCTGCCAATCTGCCCGCCTGCCCGCCGGTCAAGGCGTCTACGCGAGACCCCTGCACGGTTGGTGGGTTCGTCGGCAGCCGCTTCTGGCCGGCCGGCGTCCCCTCGTAGTCCCGAGCACGGCGAGGCAGGAGCGTCGGTTTCCCCCTCGTGCGCCACCGCCGCAAGCGGGGTGTCTCCTTCGGCTAGGGGGGCGGTACGCGGGGGCAAACCGGGGCGGCGTTGGACGCACGCGCCGTTGCCATTGTCAGCGGGTGCGCCGCTGTTGCCAAGTGGGCAACTCCCACCGCCCGTGGCGGCGGCCACAGACTCGGGGGTGGGGGCAGGCGGCACTGCGTCCAAGCGCCGGCGGTCGGGGTGTGCGCCACAGGGGTCATCCAGAATCCCTATCGGTGGTGGGGGCGCAGTCCCTGGCGGCGACTGCCGTGATGACGGTGTCGGGGGCATGCGCGACGGCCGCACCGGCGGCCGCCTGCGGTCGGTGCGAATGATGCCCGACGCGGAAGTCATGACCTTTACCGATTCGACGTCTTCGTCTCCCGAGGCATCGTCGTCAACGCCCTCATCAGTGTCGTTGGACGATGACGGCAGCGGCAATTCTGGGAAGCGGTTGAGGCCTTCTCGGCAGGAGGCGGCGCTTGCGGCCGCCCCCGTCGCGACTCTGTCATCCGACGACTGGGACGCCGGGCTGTTGCCGGCGGCGGGGCGGGCGCCCTCCGAGTCAGCGTCGGCGTCTGTGGCGGCGGTGGTGGCGGCGTCAGCGGCGGCGGCGGGCCCTCACGCGTTGGTCGCCCCGCGGCGGGCGTCTGCCTGGCAGGCAGCTGATTGCGCGGACTGCCTGTCGAGCGCTGTCACGACCCCGGCGGCGGTGGCGGCCAAGGCGGCGGCCGCGACCCGCGCTGCTGCGGCGACCGCCGAGGCGTCCTCTGCGTCTGTTGTCGACTCGGCCATTGCCGCCGCTGTTGCAGCGGCCGCGTCCCCACGACCGCCGCAATCGTCGCCGTCTATGCCACCGCCCGCGACGACGGGCATGCTCAAGGACGGGATTGTCGTGGCGGGGCCGCCAGTAGCTTTAGATCCAGCGGTGCTGGCGGTCGCGTCAAGGGCGTCAGCGTGTCCCGCGGCGGCCCCTATCCCCCCGCTGGCGGGTGTGAAGCGTGGCAGCGGCAGCGGCGTTGTGGATTTGTCACCGGTGGCCGCCGGTGCGGCCGCACGGGGCGCCTCGTCATGGGCCCATGGTGGCCCCCGGCATCCGCTGTCCAAGCCGAAGCCCTCCCCCGCCCCCCACCCTGCTGCGTCTGGCGAAGAGATATTGGCGTCGGGCTCTTCGCGTACGGAGGCAACCGCCTCAATGCGGGCGCTACGCAAGCGTCGGCAGTCGCTTGCTCCACCGTCTGCGGACGCCCTCTCGGTTCCTGACGGCGTCGGTCGTGCCGGTACGGCGGCGGCCCCAAAGGAGCTTGCCAGGCAGCCGCCAAAGCGGGCTCGACGGCGGTCAGCGGGGGCGGCTCACGCGCCCCCCTCGATGACGGTGGCGTCCGCGGCGGATGCGGTACAGTCTTTGTCACCTATGGCCCCAGCCGTCGACCATGTGGGCGGCCGGTGGCCGCGCCTTGGCCCGCTTCTTGTGAGGCGGTATGGCGGTAAGATCGCCACGCGGTCGGCGTCAGCTATGCGGGGAGACCTCCTTGCGCTTGTCTCCATCCGCGAGGAGCTGCGGCAGTGTGCGCGGCACGTCGACCCCACGGTGACGCGGGCGGGAGCAGCTGATGCGGCCGAGAAGCAAAGCGGGGGAAAGGACGGTGGATGGCAAGAGGGAGTGCACAGGGAAGAGGGGGGCGACCAAGCGATGGAGGTCGTTCCGCCGCCGCGGGTGGCGGTGCCGCCAGCCACGGACGGGCCTCTCTGCTCGTCCCGCGTCAACGCGTCGACAGCCATGTTGCCTGATGCGTCCGCCGAGCCGGCGGCCACGCCATCGGCCGCGCCGTCGGCCGCACGGTTGGCCGCTCCGACGGCACCGGCTGGCGCTGTCTTGCCGACCTGGTCGCCCTTGTCGACACCCTCGGTGGCGCCGCGGATTGCAGCTGCCGTAGCCGTGAAGGGCCCACACCCATCCCCCCATCTGCTCTCCATGACGGGGGCAGCGGCTGCCGCCGACTGGATTGCCATCGCTCCCCCGGCTGCGTCATCTGGTTCCATGCGCCCCCGCCCCACACTACGAGCGACTCCCCCCGCCGACGCCCCCCCCTCAGCGGCTTCTGCGGCGTTGGTCGCCGCTTTCCGCGCCGTGCGGGCGGCGACCGGCCGCGTCGCTAGTCCGGCGGCCGAATCGAGCGGCGACGCGGCTGCGGCGGTGGTGAAGGCGGCCGCCGCGCGTGGAAGGGACGAGATCGACGCGGTGGCGTCGGTGTTGCGCTCCGCGCTGGCTGCGGTCGAGCAGCTGACGGCGGTAGCGGGGGTGGTCGATTGTGACACGAAGCGTGTAAGACCGGTGGGACTGACGCCATCAACCGGCCCCCCTCTCGACCGCGTCGCGGCGGCAATGGACCTGCCGGCGGAGACATCGGTCGGCCATACTGCCAGTCTCCCACCGCCACCGCCCGCGTCGGGTAGTGGAGCACCGAGTGCTTGCTACACTTTAGGCGTCCCCCGTGAGCGGTCGTCTGGCCGGCCTGCCGCTCCGCCGCCGCCGCCGCGGGCCGTCGGCACCAGCTCCTCTGACGTGGTGGCGGCCCATGTGCTCGTGCAATTGTCGCGGCCCTTCAATGGTGCCGGCGCCGGCCCCGCGCGGCAGGGTGGTGTGGGTGCACATGCGGACGTGGCTTGGCGAGGTGGAGAAGGCACCTCCCCCCTCGGCGGGAAGGCACCCCCTGTCACCGCTGCGCTACCTGTCGCCGCCGCCGCTGCACATGTTGACACCGTCTGTCCGCCTCGTGTACGAGCCACCTCTGTCGACCAACAGTTCGATGAAGACCTTGTTGGCATCTCCAAGGCGCCCTCCGTGGTCGTAGACTGTGGGCACCCCGCTCCACCTGGCGCAACGACAGAGCCCCTACCCGCCCCTGGTCCGCCTGCCTCAGTGGGCACCGCGGCGGACACGTTCCCCACGTCCTCCGCTTCCCCCCCCGCATCTGGCAAGCGCAGGCGGTTGACGGCAGGACCCCTTTCGGTGCCCAGCGTCATCACAAGCGCGTCGGCTCCACCAGCGGCCGGCCCAGCCACCGCCACGAGCGCCGTCGTGAGCGCCGGACGGACGTTGTCACCGGAGCTCGCACCCCTCCGCTCGATGCGTGCGCGGGCGCTTGCTGCCAATATAGCGGCGGCCAGCGACGGGGACCCCCCCCAGCCGCCCCGGCCTGCCGCCGCTGTGGTGACAGCACTGGGGGCGGCACAGGCGGCGGGCGTCACCTCCGCCAAGCGGAGGCGGCGCTCGAACGCCCTTACGGTCGACGGGGCCGCGGAGGCGGTAGTGTTGCAGACTTCTGAAGAGAAATGCTGGCCGGTGCGGGCGCGTCGTGGGTCTGTGACGTCGGCTGAGGCTCCACCGTCGCATGTCGTGCTTGCCAAGTCAGGCATAGAGGCCCACGACAACCGCGGCGGCCTGCCGTCGCCACCGCAGTTAGTGCCGAAGCCCTCTTCTTCGTTGGTGGCGAGCGTGGCGACGACGGCCGCCTCGGTATGTGGAGGGGCAGCCGCACCCAGCTGCCGGCAGCAGCCCGAAGTGGCGGCGGCGCTGATTTCTTCACCCGTCACCCCGCACGCGTCGCAGACAGCGCTACCCAAGACGACGACCGTCAAGATGTTATCCGCCGACGTAGCGCCGTCAAGGGTGACACCCGTTGACGTGGAGCCTGCTGCAAGGGCCCTAACGCAACCGGTGGAGGCGGCACCCGTCGCGGGTCTGGCCGCGGCCGTGGCGGCGGGGGCTGTGGCCACCAAGTCATCGTCTGGTGCCGAACCGTCCTGCGTCACAGCATTGGCGCCCATTCCCCCCTTTCCTCCTGCTTTTCCGCCCATGGCCACCGCCGTGTGGGCGTCGCGCCTGACCACCGTCGCCAACATCCCCGGTTTCATCACCGCCCCCGGCTTCGTCACCACCCTCGTCGACGACGACAGGCGACCGTGGTCGGCCGCCCCCGCGGACGAGCCGGGAGTAGTTGCCGCCGCGCTATCCGACGCGGTCTTGCATGCGCACCTACCACGGGGGGGGCATCCTCGGGCGCAGCTGTTGGCATGGGAGGCCGCGGCCGCTGCGACAGCGGCCATTACGGTGAGGGCCGCTGGGAAGCAGACGCGTGGTCGAGGGGGCAAGCGTCGACCGCGACAGGCGCCATCGGAGACGCTCGCCAAGCCGCCGCTACCACATCTGCCGCTGGTTCATCTGGCGGCGACGACCGAGAAAGTTGGCGTTGCGCACCTGAAGACCACGGATGTGGACGTAGCGGACGGCAGCGTGAGCGGCAGAGTCGTTGCGGTCAACACGACGCCACCACCGTCCGTGCTGTCGGCAGAAGCCGCGGGGCCGCTGTCAGCGGTGTCAGACGGCGGCGCCTCGGCGTTTGTGCTCGACGCGGCGGCGCCTCCTCTGTCCACCGGCGCTGCAGCTTCCGCTGCCGCCAAGGAAGCGCTGGTAGCGCCCAAGGTGGCGCCGATGGCACCTGGTGATGGTTCGCCTGTCAATTTGGTGGGGGACGAGGCGCGCATGGCGCCTCTGCCTGAGGCCGACGTGGTACAGCACCATGCTGTGGCCACCCCGCACTTGGCAGCAGACACGACAGCTAAGACGGTTGTGAAGCCTGTTCGGGCTACCTCGCTACGCGCGTCGGAGGTGGTCGAGCCTGGTTCAGCGGAGAAGATTGTGATGGCGGGCACGCATGGCGACGACAAGACCGATGGCCTTATCAACCCGCCCGCTGAGGTTCGCGGGAGCACACAAGTGCTGTCGCCTTGCATGAACTCATTCAGCCCGCCGTCGTCGACGGCAGGGGCGCCCGACCCCCTCCCCTCCCCTGCCGACGCTAGGGTTGATGCGGGCATTGGTGAGGCCGCCCATGTGCTTCTAACCGACGCCCCGCTCGTGGCTGACGGCGCCAGTGGCGACGTCGGTGAGACACTGGCGGGGCTACAGGCGTCGCTGACGGCGCCGCGGTCACCGTTGCCGCTGCTGCCACCGCCGCAACCGCGTAGTGACGCCGCCGCCGCTGTTGGTGGCAACGCCATGTTGACCGTCTGCCACGCCGGCGACAGCGGCGGGGTCGGTGATATGGACGCGGTGATGGCAGCGGTCTACGGCGACGACAATGCGGTCGTCGGTGGGGACGCGGGGCGCAAAGCGGCGGCACAGATCTCTGACGGTGGCCTAGCCGATTTCGCTGGGGGTGAGCGATTGAGTCCGGCTGGAAAGCCGTCGGACAACACGGATGGCGGCGCCGGTTACAGCTCCAAAGATGTGGATGACTCGGCTGGGCATATTAACGGCGATGACGTTGATGATATGAGCTTCTTTTCTGTGCTTGCTACCGCCACCGCCGCCACCGACGATTGTGGCGACCATCTGCGCCGGCAGTCGCGGCCGGCGTCCCTGTGGCGCCGCGCCCCATTTGCCTGCGACGCCCGTCGGCGGCATCTGGCGCGGAGCCGGGATGTGGCGGGCCCCGCTGTCCCCGCCGACTGCCTGGCGCTAACCTCTGATGACCGGGACGAAGCGACTGCGGCCGCCGATAGGCTTGCGGCGGCGCTTCTGGGCTGGCGCATTGTCGAATGCACCGCTGTGGCAATGCCAGTGGCGGCGTTGGCTGAAGGCGCGCATGTCGCAGCCGCGCGACTGTCGTCGGTGCCTCTTCCGGCAGGGCGCTCGCAGCGCCCAGCACCATTGTCTGTCGGTCGCCAGCGCTTCGTCTTGCGTGGGGCGGGTGGCCGACGCCCCTGTCACGTCACGTACCGTGCTGTTCCTCCCTCCGCCAGCGGCGCTGTCGCTAGGGGCCTCGGCAGGGAGGCGTTGGCGGCCGCGCGACTCCAGCGACGGACGCTATTGACCGAGGCCAGCGACGTCGACAGCAGCCCTGGCTTCGAGTCATCGACGCAAGAGGAGACGGCACAGGGACTCGCGCGCTTGCCGGCTCCGCCGCGGCGGGCGGCCGCCCGCTCTACTCTTGGGTCTGGTAGTGCGGCGGTGGCGACGACGGCGGCAGCGCCGGTGTCCTCAAGGCGGCACAGCGGGGCCGGGCAGCGGTCTGGCCACGACATTCTGCCTCCGTTTGAGGTTGTTGGCGATACACCGGAGCACGACGCTCCCCTGCCGCTGCGTCGGCGGCCGAGCGCATTGCTGCCGGCAGCGGGCACGTCACCACCGCTTCCCCCCCCAGTCGCCCGCCCAGTCACCCTCGCGTACGAGTCCGAGGTGTACGAGAGCGCCTGCCGCCTGGACGTCAATGGGGCGGGCGGGGAGACGGTGGAAACGCGCTTGTGGCAGCCGGCAGTCCAAATCACTTCTTCTGCTCCACACTGGTCGCAGGCGGTGCACTACGAGTCCCAGCCGACGCCGGCGGCACCGGCCGCGCTGTCTCAGCCTTGTGAAGGGGGCAGGCGTAAGCAGCAGACCTCGGCGGCTGGGCCGGGGAATGGGCGGGCGACGTCGGGCGCTTTGTCTGGGCTGCCAGCTTCAGGCGGGATGTCGCGCGTCGGCAGTTTTGGCCGGGATCAGTTCGCCCAGTCGCCCACAGGGGCCTCGGTGCCGACATATGAGGCGCGCCGTACCCCAGTCGACGGACGCGAGCCGTACCTGCCGGCTGCCGCCGCTCAGCGATCGCGGTTCACGGACGCGTACGCCACCAAGGGCGGCGCGGCCGCGGCCGGCCACGACCGTGTCACGGGGTTGGAGGGTAGCCATGCCTCTCTCCGGCATGCGTATGACCGTCACCAGTACGGCCGCGACCGGTCGGCGGCGGGCGGCACGCCCCGGTCTAACTCCCACCACGAAGTTGCGCGTGCTGACAACGAGTGCACCGGTGATGGTGCTGCCAGCGGCGCCTATGACAACCGCGACCGCCACCACGAACTGCCTTATGAGCGGGATGCCTGGCTGGCTGCCGTCACGGCCACCGGCACTGCCGGCCAGCGGCCCTACCACGCCCCAGACCCGCGCTCGCAGCCACTCATCGCCATGACTGCCTCTGGGCGGCAGTCCACCTTCCCTCCCCTTCCCTCGTCGGCGGGGGGGCACCACCTCGCGAGCCCTAGCTCTATCGGCGCGTCGCGCGGGCGCTGGCCGCGGACCCGCGACGTTTGGGACGGCAGCGGCGGCAACAGGGACTTGGCTGACGGGGGAGCGCTGGCGCACGGGTGCGACCGCGGGCGCGGGCGGAGACAGGGCCCCGGCGGCAGCGTCTACACGGGCGGCCGCGGGGGCTCTTCCAGCACTTGGGGCGTCAGAGGCCACTCTTTTGGTGACGGGTACAGGAGCGGCGACGTCGCTCGCAGTCGGGACAACGTCGGCGCTCGTGGCGGGAACACCGTCGGCCGGCACCTGGGCCGCGGCGGTTACTCCTCGGATGCCGCTGCCGCGGCCGCCACCGCTCATAGCCGCGCGCGGAGGCTGCAGCGCGGCGGTGGCACCCGCGGCGGCGTCCGCTCCGGCGGTCCCGGTGTCAGCCGCGGCTACCACAGCGGCCGCGGTGGGGACAGGTCATTTGGTGGGGACGGTGGCCGCAGCGCAGCCACCATCCGCGGCGACTGGCTCGGTGGTCGCGGCGGCCGCGGCGGCGCCGATGGTTCTGTGGCGGCCGCTGATGTGGTCGCCGCGGCAGCAGTCGCGCCCACCACATGGGCCGTCTCTGCCGCTGCCGCTGGATGGGCGCCGTCGCCGGGCGCGGGCGGCGGCGTCGGCGGGGCTAGGGCTGACGCCCACGCGCCTCAAGGGTCATCGTCGGGCGGCGGCTGGGCAGCCGCAACCCGCGTAAGGTGGGCAGGGGCGCGCGCCTGGGAGCCGCCACTCGTGTCGTACGACGAGGGGGAGGTGTCAAGGGGTGGCGGCGAAGGCGGCAGTGGCGGCGACGGCGGCGGAAAGGCAGGTTGAGCGATGATGCACTTCGGCTTTCTTGTGGAGAAGGAGTCGGCCATTCTTGTTCGTCTCTTCCTCCCTCATGTCTTGTGCGTCTGAGTATCTACGCACTAACTTTTACACGAGTTGAGGCACTTCCTGGTTACGCTTGGGAACCCCCGGTGGCGACTCTTCGGAGGGGTGGTGCGACACCCTTGTCCAGCTACTTGCGACTCTCGTGCTTCCATGCACTTTCTTCGGCCTGCAATACTGGTGGTTGTGTGAGTGCGATTGGCGCGTTACACGACTGCCCACCTTTGCGGCGGCCGCTGCCGTGGGTAGCTGCTCCGCAGACGGCGGTGCGGCAAGATCGTGGTGGTCGCAATTCGAGCAGGTGAGGCGCACGCCGCTCGCCCCGCCGGAGAGAAAAGCGGCTCACTTGCTACCTACAGTATCCCCCGGGTCTATCTGCATCTTCCCTTCCATGATTTCTCGGTCTTCCCGTTCTACCCCCGTCCAAAAGCACATCTGTCCACCCCCCATTGCACGCGCACCCGCGCGGCAATATCGTCTCGCACCATGCCTGTCTGCGCAGCCGTACAGCCTGCCCCCGCCCGCCGCATCCTTGCACTCACCGCGGAACGGCCGCAGCGACTTGGACGCGTCACCTCGCGCTGCCATGTCCACTAGCCGAGCAGGAGTCTCCCTCCCGACCGCCCCCATAGCCCCCGCCGCCCCCATCGCCCGCCGCGACACTGGCGTTTGCCTCAGCAGGTCTTGAGCAAGCCGCTCACAGAGGACTGGGACACCTTCCCCTAACCGCTCGTCAAGCCGGCGGCAGCAGTCGCATCACCAGTGGATGCCCATCGCTGAACTTCCCCACCACGACGGGCGCAACGGACGAGACGGGGTGGCGTCGACTCCGAGGCACGTGCATGGTGCGGTGGAGCACAACGCAATGAAACTACACGCGGACGCTGCACGGCAGGGGCGGCACCCCGTCCCCGCCGTGCCGGTCCCCGACTGGCCCCGTACCCCCATGCACGACGGGCCGCGGTCAAAGAATGGAGCATGACGCCGCCGCCGACGTCATCATTGCGGCCGCATCCCGCTTGCCGGCGCACACCACGCCAGCCAACGTGCACAACCTCGCGGTCGTTGACGTTTGCCTAAAAGGCTCGCGAAGCAGGTGGCCCTTGAACTCGGCATCCACAAGTGCCGGAGCGTCGGGGAGGGACGGGCTGCCGCCTTCGGCCGACGGCGTTTGGGCGCCACCACAGAGGTCACGCGCGCGTACGACCGACGCCCATGGGGTGGGGAGCGGCCGCTGCGCCCCCGGCGAGAGCGTCGTCACGGTCGTGGACGAGACGCGTGCGCGGTACGAACTCGGGTCCTGCGCAACGGCGAACCACCGGTAACACCACGCGACTCCACCCCCCCACCGCCGCACCGTGCGCGTCCGTACCCCCCGCGGCCGCAAAACGTATTTCCGCCCCAACCGCAGCCGTCTCTCCCCAGGCCGCTCCGTGGCACTCGTCCGCCGTCAGCAAGTCCCACTCTTCAAAGAGGCAGGCGCGTCGGCAGAGCGCGGGACGCACCGCGGTCGGCGAGTGGGGGAAGGGGCGGCAGCAGAAGCAGCGGCAGATGAGCACAGCCGCGGCGGGCAGCGGCATGTCACAGCCGCGGCGACAGAAACGGAGCGCGGTAGTCGCGCCGTCGCCGCACCGCAATCCAACTCAGCAAACGACGGGGAGGGGACAGGACACGAGGCGAAGAACAGGGTGAGCTGAATGACCGACCAGAACAGGAGGAAGAAAGGTTGCGCTCGCCCGCACCACCGCCTCAGCCTGCGTCTGCCGCCGTGCCCGCACCACAGGGGCCACCAAGGCAAACGCGGGGTGACGCGGACGCCAACTGCCCCCGCCAGCCTCTGCGCTGCAAGCGACTAAGACGGGCGCCGCCGTCACTACACACACCACACACCATACACCACGATGAGGCGGAGGTTGTCCCTGAGGGTGCTCCGCTGACAATCCCACCCACGTTGACCTTGACGAAGGGTCGGGCGGACCGCCGCCGCCCGGTGGACGATAGTCGTACAAGCACATCAGCAAGACGGGACGCGGCAACGCAACGGCACCGCGAGGTGGCAACGGAGAGGGACCAGACACGGGAAGTTGGGATCGGCACGTCACCCCCCCCTCCACCCCCCGCCGCCGGCACCGCGGTCCGCCATGACGGCCTTGATAAGGTTGCACGCATCCAATGACAAGGGCCTTGGGGACACAGTGGCACTGCCCATGACCCGGGAGGGCTCGACGTGTGTCAGGGGAAGGTGGGTCGAGGGCGGGGTGGAGAGCGAGACACAACAACAGTGAGGGAAAATGATTGGAGAAACGGGACCACGCCACGCAACGGTGCAGCACGGCACAAGTAGCACATACGGCACCGAAGGGAGGAGGCAGAGTGGGAGAGGACGGGGGAACAGGCACTGGCACATCAACTGCTCCTCCACCCCTCACCGCCGCCGCCGATACCGCCCGAAGCAGGCGGGCGGGTGCGCACCCGCGCCGCAGTGGTGGCCGGCGCTCGCGGCGCGGCGGCGCCACGGAGACGAGTGGGCAGGCTTCCGTTTGTTTTGGACGCGGGGAGCGAAATCGGCAACGCGCTGCAAAAAAATGAGTGGTCCACCCCTGCACCAACGTCGCCATGGATGGCAACGATTAAATCGGTATATTTTATCCAATGAATTAATCTGCGATTAATCGACGATTAATACGGAGCCGATCCCATGCATTTATTGCATTTTTTAATTTTATCGCGGTGCCAGCGAG
>Ga0209093_1001419_pt1 | contig 13587 bp, 19 predicted proteins | sample SidtaG_4_FD_187450 | JGI IMG/M metagenome (GOLD analysis project Ga0209093, IMG submission 187450) | Marine algal microbial communities from Sidmouth, United Kingdom - Sidmouth_Male1 metaG (SPAdes) (version 2) | ecosystem: Host-associated > Algae > Red algae > Unclassified | place: Sidmouth...
CGGCCTACGATTGATGTGCAGCCCAATTGCGAAAACTACACGACAAACAGGAATCCCTGGACAACGGTGGAAATCCCACACTCCTCCGCTACACGCACCTCCGCTCAGGCCAGACTCACTCCTCGTCTTCCTCCTCATCTTTTTTGAAACCATTAACACCCTCCCCCCCAGCAATCTCTACCACCTTAACCGGAATGCGGCGCATCGCGCGCACGACTGTACGGGGCGATTGCGCGACCGTAGATGTCAAAGACATTGCGACCCGCCGTGCGCGCCGATGAATACAGGGGAGTGTCGCAGTGTCACCTACACGCTGCCCCACGACGGCGACCGCGGGGAGTGGGTGGGAGGCACGACGGGGGGGGGGTGGGGGGACGGCGCTTGAGCGACGCAGGGCGGCTTTTGAGGACAGTCATGGACTTAATTTGGAATTTCCGTGCACGGGCGCTCATTGGCTGCTGACGAAGCGCGCTGGCGCGCAAGCCGATTGGCTGCCGGGTCTCGTGGGATCAGATCACAAGAGGCGCGCACGAGATTGAGAGTTTGGATCAGCGAATTTCGAAGTAGCCTCTGCCTGTCACGGGACCGCTGCAAGAAACTGTTACGCTTCTTCTCGTTATACTCTTTACGGTCGTCTACCGTCGGCCAGTGGCATTGGAGCGCTGCGCAGAATAGTGCAATCGAATGCACGAGGTATGTGAACATGGGAAAAATGCGAGAAACGGTGCTGTGACCTCGTGCGGCTCGCCCAGTGTGCCGGAAAGCCTGAAAACGAAGCGTCTGAGCCGAATCTTTCCGATATAGGTGCGTCGTTGAAGGGCTTCCTACTGAAGAATGCGTACCATTTCTTGCAGTAAAAAGGTATAGGGGGTCTCTATCCTTCGTGAGAAGACCGCTTGTCATTTGCGGTCGTAGCGGCGGAGTTGTGCCCTCTCCAAAAAAAGTGCGGTTCTCAGAGGACTAATAGAGTGAGACAGACTTTAGGACGCCCAGACCGGTTGGCGAGGGGCGGCGGGCACCCGCCGTCCCCTCGGCTGGCGCAGCGTCAGGCGGTGGCGGCGTGGGGAACCGCATGGCCACGAATGATCCAGCTGCCGCGCCAATGGGCGACAGGCAGCTCGTCGCTGTGGTCAGCGGCGGCAGCGACGGCAACGGCGGCAGCAACGGCAGTGGAGGTGGCCGCGGCGGCGGCGGCGGCAGCGGCGGCCGCCCGTCCACCTGTGACTGGCTGCTGACGGGGGCGGCGAGTGCGGCCGCGGCGGCCGCTGCTGCTGCCGCCGTGGCAGCCGCAGGAGTGGCTGCGATAGCGCCGCCGCCGCCGCCACGCCACGGTCATCGCGCCGCGGCTGCCGCGGTTGCCGCAGCGCCGGCGGAGAGGCACCGGATCATCTCTGCAGGCGGCTGCCCCAACAGAACGCCATTCTGTTCGGGCGTCTGTTGCCGAACAGACGCCCAACAGCACAGTGGGCCTTCAGAGCACTCCCTGCAACGTCGGCCCCAAGTCATATTTTCGGAACGTGGCGCAGCGTGGCGTAAACGTGTCTCACTATTAAGGAAATGGGGCCAGAACGCCCCCGCATCGGCTTCTATTGAACCATATCAAGTTACGTAAGTATAACACATATGTTGCTTTCAGAAATGAGCCCGGAGCCGGACGGACCCCATTCCCGACCGGAAATGGGGTCGGTCCAGAGCCGACCCCACTCTGCTGAGCTCTCTCATTGGTCGAACGCATCGAAACAGTATCGAAGATAGACGCTGAAGCGAGCAACTTGTGGCCCTACAATCAGCCTCGGTTTTCACAATCATTCAGAAACGAGAAATCGCCGATGTGGACCACTTATCTTGAAAGCGGACGCACGGCGCTTGCAAGATATTATGGCTGAGGCGGGCACAGAGGGAAACGCTTTGGATACTTTATGCGTCTGCATGGCTCCCACGCATCGCTCACACGGCATTCTGAGAGGGGGGGGGCTGTCGAGTGATGTCTGCCGCGCGTGTGGTGGGCCACCCGAGGCCCACGTGGAGGCAGGTCGTGGCTCGTGGGGCGGCACGGGCGCTTGACAGCGTTGCTTGGAGGGGCGAGATCGGGCCGGTCGCTGTGCCACAGCGATTGGGGCTCCCTCACAGCTGCCTGAGGGGGTGTGGGAGCCTGGACGGTCGCGCCTGGATGGCGGGGCCTGTGATCGGTGCCGATTGGCGGGGGGTGGCCGCCGAGCCACCGTGCGTTCGTGGCAGAGGCCCGCTCGAGCACTGCCTGGGGGGGGTGGTGGGGGGGCATTCTGGAGCGTATCAGTGGTGGGGGGGTGTGTTTGAGTGGCTGTCGGCAGTGGTCGGCCGGACACGCCATTTAGAGGACCGCACTGGCCGCCCACTATTCCCCACCGCCGTCGTCACGCCCATCCCGCCGCCGCCGACGTTTTTCCACCCGCCACACCCGTGAGCACGACCGACGCGATCCCTCATCCATCTCGCTGACCACGCGGGCCGCGCTCCGCTCGCATCCTGCCTGCCCGCCCCTTCCCCGTCCCCAGACCGACGCCGTCAGCACGCACCTGTCTTTCTGTCCCCATCTCCACCTCGTGCCCCACGAAGCACGGTTCGCCGTCCCCTCCTCCTACACGGGATCGCTGAGCACGCGCGCCGCTCGTCCCCCTCCCCACTCCCGCCCCCTCCCCGCAAGACGCGGACTACGCGCCCCTGCTGGTCTCATCAATAGTTGCTCCCCGCCTCACGGCACTCGACTGGTCCCCTGAGGATTCCAGAGGGAAGAGAACCAAAAGAGACGAAAGAAAAGAGGGGCTCGGCCCAAGAAAGAGGAGGGGCGTCCCGACACGGGAGAAAAGTATGTCCCTCCCCTGCTGCTCGACCATTAATGTAGCGGTTTTCTCTCTTCTGTCCGAAAAGGAAATCAACAACCCCTGGGGCCCAATGGAGGGAGGCCGAGAAGGAACCGGTAAGGGAAAAGTGAAAGCCACGCCCGTCCCAAAGAGGGGGACAAAGGTATTACGGCAGGGACCCGAGGGAGCAAGAGACCGAAGGCAAGGTTGGTTTTTCTTCTGGACACGAGGGGGAGGCCGAGACCTTCCCTTAAGAGCCCCCTCGGCGGCCCCCTAGCGGGGCCATAGCGGGCCAACACACGCCAGCACCCCGGCCCCTAGTGGGCAAACGAGGCGCCTTCGCTGGGTGGCCAGTTGTCGGTTCCAACCCACGGAAATATGTGGAAGCAAGCGAGCCTCGGGAGCCCGTGGCTCGGCCTCCAATCGGAGCCAGCCAATGCAGGCCACCCTTATTGAGAAAATCAGTCCCTCCAAACAATGCAAAATACAATAAAAGAAAAATCAAGTCCGACAACCGCCACCAGCAGCGGCGAAGATATCCAAGCGCACGTGGGCCAATTAGGCGGCGACATCACAGCCACGATCCGTCCGCTGTGGGCGAGGCCAACGTAGGGCCCACGAAAGCCGTACAGCCACCATCACGGCCGATCCGCCGGCCACGTACACCACCGCCCGGGCCGGCCCGCCACCGGAGGGTCCCAACCGCCACAGGTGGGGGTGACAGCGGAGCAAGGGGGGGGGGAAGAATACAGGCGCGGAGAAGAAACAAACGGAAACACCGCAGCGGTCCCTTGTAGCCAGTGCAAAAAGCAACGCACCGATCCCATGTGACGTGTGGGACTCCATTGCCTCGAGAGGTTTCGAGTTGCACCTGTCTTATAGCCTGTACCCTTTGTCCTCACACGAAACAAGCCAGCGATTACGGTACCACTGTCATCCCGTCACAAGCCGAAGACCTTCCTTGGTCTCTCGCTAAGCATACAGACCTGCCGCACTGCGTCCGTGCTTTCCGCAAGTTATATTGAAAGACTTTCCAAGCTGAAGAACCGGCGTTCGTGCCATATCAGTAATCAGAAAGGCAACTCCAGCCCACGCCGAGCGTCAAGGCCGTTTTTAAGACGTCTCACATCAAGTATGCATATCTACCATTCCGAACGCAAACCAAATCGGCGTTTCCAGGCCGTCTGAAGCGCACAGATCGAATTACAACAACCGTACCGAGATACGTCCCTACAAAACACGTTCTGCAAAGCTGCGAACGTCGCACGTATACTAGTAGCTGTAAAACTCTGTAGTCCGAGACTCAATTTTCCTGCATACGTGCGTGGTAAGAGATTTGCTCGCGGTGGTCTGCGCGTCCCCGCCGATGCATTGTTGTTAGGCAAGGAAGTTACTCCCGTAACGTGCACTAGATCCCAAAGAAGTTACCGGCTTCTTCTAAGATTTCTTGCTTTTCTCTGGAGTTTCCGAAACCTCTTCGTGTGTAGCACCCTGAGCTGAAGTCTGGGGAATTGAGTGAGCAGATGGTATCATTCAATGAACAAGCCTATATGGTGCCCATGAGATCAACCATAGCTATCCAATTTGAGAAAAGTGGCTGCCTCAGCGTTCAGAAAGCTATTGGTTTACCACTAGTGTCAGTTATACCACGAAAGAGGATGATATGATGCTCTCGTGCCAGAGATGCCGCCTTAGGTTTATTTCTTCTCCTTTTATGGTGCACTCAGGTTCTCTCGGGGTAGAGGCCGCGCTGAGGTGGTTGTTGGCCTCAGAAAGGATCCCAGATGCTGTGAAGCACTCGACAACGAGCACCGAAAGAGGTGATCAAGCGATGCCAACAGGTTCAAAAGATTATTGCGACAATGTACCACTCTACTGGGGGTGCGCAAGAGGCTGCTGCGCGTGCTTCGGAGTACGCTGCGGCCCGAAATTCGTACTCCCGATCTAAATGTATTGCTGGCCCAGAGAGCCTTGTGCTGAATACGAAAGGACGTGGCCTACAAGTGGAGCCCGCATCAATCCAGAACGCCGGAGATGAAACTGGATGATATAGCCACTCAGAAAGCAGGCTCAAAGTCGATCGGCTTGCTGGAGAATTGCAGCTCCTGGAAAGAGTCAATGCCTGAAAGGGCGCACTGGTCACTCATCAACTGTGGGCGCTGATCGCTGGATTCCAGGGGGCTGGACTGTCTAGTGCGTATGTGGCCCTTATTGATCCTCTATAGAGTGACCAACAGGTCACGTCTCGCAACGCGAAACACATCTCGCGACGAGGAACCCAACCCAATGTGGCCCGCAAAAGCTATACCGCACTCATGTCACGCACCGCCAAACACTGAAACGTAGCAGGACCTACGCAGGCACCGTGATTCTCGCTTTTGGTCACTGTGAGGCCCGATACGGGTAAGGAGTCACATGAGTACAGCTCATCTTGGTGAGCCCGTGTCATGCCGAGATCTACTGGCGCGCGCTGATTGTCGCAGCGAGGGCGCCCTGTCGCGGGAGAGGAAGGCCTCTCAGGCATCATCCAGAGTTTGTGGCGCAGCTGGAAGCCACCGTCTCACCTCCTGCTGCGGCCTTTCTCTGGATCGTTTCATGGGCGGTCGAAAGACGTCTGTCAAAGGACTACGTGGCTGCGCACTCCGCAAGATAGCGGCTGGCAGCATGCCTATAAGGGACATCTTGACGAGACACATCGTAGAAGAGGGCCGTCCTTGGACGGGGCCCTCCCTCAGGGCATAGATTCGTCTATCGTCCGTTTATGTGGCGCAAGTGGTCATCTTGTCACCAGTACCATCTTTCACGATCGCGAGCCCCTCGGGGATCTCGAGCCCCCCTCCTCCCCCCACCAACTCCCACAGCCTGCCCCTTGCCCATCCGCTGCGTTGTCCAGACCCCTCCCACTCGATCTGATACAACACAGAGTCGATTCCCGGAGGCCGTGCAGCCTCTAGGAAGAGAAAACCATCAAAAAATGATTCGGATCGTCCCGCCCCGCTTCAACAGAGGTCGGATCAGCCCGCCGATACACTACCTCCAGCACATGGACCATTCCGCTCGATATTGCTGACGCCTATGTTTTGTTGGTGTGTAAGCCGTAGCTCCTGTATCATCTCTTGTAGTGGGTATGGTGATGACCTGGAGCACTGCGTGCCTTTTTTCACACGTAGGATGCCGGTCTTCGTGAACGTCTGAATAAAAGTGCCCGCTATTTCTCTTTGGAGGTGCCCTGTAATGCGCCCATCTCCACCGTACTGCCCCGTACTGCCCCGTACTGTCCCATGTCCCTATGTGCTCGCCGATACAGCCCCATACTACCCAATGATCCCCTGTAATACCCCGTGCCGTGGCCATCAATGCAGGCGAAGAGAAGGGCGGCAAAGGCGTGGTGGGGGGACTCACGGGCGGAGTTGGGCGAATAGTGAGAGCTGTGTGGGCGACGCTGGTGCGGAGAATGGAGAAGGGATTGACGGGTACGAGGGTTTCTTTGGCTGGTGTCCGTCGGAAGCGCGCGATACATCATTGGCGCCAACTTGCTACCACTACCGCAGCGCCACATTTGTGTCAACACGCCCAGCCAGCCCCACCCAGTTGGGGGGAGGTTGAGCCAGACCGTGTCGCCGGGTAGTCCTGTCAGGGAATACCGGCCCCGGAAGGAAATCCCGAAGAGCACACACGCACGGCGTCGACCGAGGGAAGACCTCCCGAGCGGCAAACACGAGTTGTGTGACCGGAAGTTTACTTGCCCGCGTCGAAGGCCTTGAGGCAACACTCACGCCTCGCCCTCTTATCCCCTCCACACCCCGTCCGTCCCCCTCCAACCCTCAAAAAACACCCCCTCAGACACCCTCAGAGGACCCTCAGGAACCCTCCTCTCAGGGTCCATGGGGCCAGTCTCAGCGGAGGACGGTCGAAGCTTCGGAGACCTCCTTGAGTCTAGGCGGGGGAAGGGTGCTACGTGACACGCTCGCGGCGCCCCGGTGTCGGGCGCGTGGTGTAATGCTGGTCATTCGTCCATGTTGGGTTTACACAAAATTAGGCCCTTAACTGGGGGCCTGTCCTGGGATTTACTAGTCCCAGAGAAGTCTCGCGATCGTGGTCGTGGTTGGTGAGCCACAGGGTGATCACAAGTGGATCGCCTCCGGAACGATTTGAAATACGCTTTAGTAGGACATGTTACCCTCGTGAGAGCCCGGGGTCGTTTCGGCCTGACCGGATCCGACCGCCCAGGTCGCGAATCCACGTGCTCCCTCTTGATTCGGAGGGATCTGGTTCCCCGAGTGTGGGGGCCAGGTGTCCGGACATCACAATGTTGGTCGGACGCTCGCGTTGGAATGCGTGCATACCTGGACCTTTGCGACGCGGGGGTAGAGACTAAGCTTATGTGGTGTGTCTCGTGCGTACTTAGGCTTGTCCTGTTTTCTGTCTGGTGGTTACCTTTCTTTCTCTTCGCTCGTTTACTGTCGCCATCTTGTATGTGCCTTTACGTGTACAAGTTGGGCGTGAGGGGCGCGACGGTGTAGTCAACGCGGGCGAGGCAGGGTCATGTTGGCGAGCGGTCAGAAAAGAGCATCAGATCCATAGGGCCGCCGCTCCGCCCCACCCGGTCCCTCTCCCCTAGGAGGCGTGATAACGCATGTAAGACGTACTCTTCTACAACGTTCTCTATGAATAAGGGACGAAGCGGCGCACTCTGGAGGCACCCGAAGGCACTCTAGAGGAACCAGGAGGCACCCGGTGGCACCCTGCAGGGCGTCCTCAGGGAGATATCCCGGAGTTACGTGACGTCCTCGTGCGGCGATTCGTGGCCGCGCGGCCACTCCGTACGCATCGCGCGCGGGAGAGCTGTCATACGGGGCAGCGATCGCCCCCAGAGTGCCTACTGCGTGCGCGCAAGGTGCGCGAATGGCTCCCATCAGGTCTCCGATCAGTGTCAGATCGTACTGGGGATCGAAAATGCGAATCTGAGACCTTTCCCGTTTGGATCAACACTGTAGAAAAGAGCGGTCCAACCCACGAGAAAGCACATGCGAATATCGTACAGTACTCGCAAAGGAGGACCCTCGATCTTGCGGCGAGATGTGACCATATGGCTCTATGGGCTACATTCGACGCGTTTCCAGCCCGGATTCGACTCTCGGCACGGCATGATTCGACCATCCCTTGTGTGCCGATGGGGCCACCAATCAGATGCCGAGAAGTACCCCGCCGCAGGGCCTTGAAAGCGGCATTAAAATTTGGTACCGCTCCGGTTTTACGGGCTCGACCCTACATTTCATCGGGCTAGGGCTCAATTCTGCGGGCCCGGTAGCGGCCCTCTGGGAGGGGTGCCCGCATGTTTGATATCGATCATTCATTGCCTCAATGTTGCTGTCAGCCGGGCCGATGGAGGACCGGCAAAATAGCTGGCCAAATCACGCTCAGTCGAGATCAGGCCGTGGACCTCTGGTGAGGGCCTGGTGGTCCGGAAGATCTATCGAGGTTGCTCTCGGGAATGGGGACACTGAGAACCGTCTCTGGGCGCGCTGCGAGGCAGCCGACACGCGCCCCTGTCACGCGACCCCTCCCCGTCGAGCGTGGTAGCGGGGTCGTCGCTTCCAGCGGGCCGGCACCCGCCGTCGCGTGCGCCGCCCCGCCGCGCCCCTGTGCGCCGCCCTGCCACGCCCGCGTGCGCCGCCCCGCCGGCGCCCGCGTCCGCCGCCCCGCCGGCGCCCGCGCGCGCCGTTCCGCCACGCCCGCGTGCGCCGCCCCGCCGGCGCCCGCGCCCGCGCCCGCTGGCCCGCCGGCGCCCGCGCCCGCTGGCCCGCGGGTGCCCGCGCCCGCTGGCCCGCGGGCGCCCGCGCCCGCTGTCCCGCGGGCGCCCGCGCCCGCCGCGGGCGCCACGATCGCCTCCGCGGTCGCCTGTTGTACGGCCGCCCTTTGCTTTTCCTTCCTCCGCCGGCTGCTTGGCCGTGCGTGCTGGCGGGTGCAGGTGCGGTTGTGCTCGTTGCGGCCGTCGTCGCACCCTCGCCGGCTGATCTCCCGCCGTCATAGCCGCGGCAGACCACTTCAGGGGCGGCCTTTGCGTCCCACGGCTGCATTGTGTGCCACCCCGGAGGTTCCTTCATGCCGTCCGAGTTTCTACGATATGCGGCGGTCGCATCTTCGCCTCGGCTTCGTGGCTATCCCACACGTCTTTGTCGATGGGCCCGAATATACCATCATCCTGATCGGCTCCTCACTGTACCCGACCGCCGTTACGCCCGGGGACGTGCAAGCTGTGGATGGAAAGGATGGAGACGATGGAGATGTTGGGGGAGGAGTAGGGGTGGATGTCGGGCGGACAATCAACCTTGGGGGTGGCACCGACGGGGAGGGCGCTGCCGACGGGGGGGGGGGAACTAACGGGGGGGGAGGGACAGAGGGGGACGTGGTCACCAGTGGGGTAGCGGCGACCGACGATGGGGGCGGCATTGAGAACGCCGAGGGCCTCGACGGGGGCGGCGGGAGGGACTCTCATTCCGCTGCATCTCCGACGGCGGCACCTGTCGCGGTGGTCGCGGCACCTTCCAACGCAGCTGCCGCCGACATGGCCCTAGATGCATCCCCTGCATTAGTGGCCGACGCCGACGATGCCATTGACGGCGACACGGCTGCTTTCGCTCTCGCGGCGACTGCCCCGAACGTGGCTTCCGGAGCTCGTACTTAAACCCGCGTTCCGCACCCTGCTCTCGATCCTGGTGTGCCTTTGTCGGTGCATCGTCGTCCACCGGCTGCCCCAACCGCCGACCGCTTTCCCACCGGGAAAGATGTCTTCATGGAGTTTTACAAGACGGAAATTCTCTTGGCCGTCGGTATGACGGCGCGGATGGGCACGACGTGGTCTTCTTTCTCCAACTCCTGCATGCTAGCGTTTTGCAGTTGCTCAGGCGTGCTTGGTAACGGCCGCTCGGCGTTTACGGGGGTTTTGATGGAGTACCCCCAGATGCAGGCGGCGCTCGGACGCAGCAGCACGTGTCGGCACGCATTGGCGCTCTTGCGGGCCTATGACTCCATCTCCATCGCCCTTGGCGCCACTACCTACTTCGACTCTTGTACGATGCTCCCTTGGACGATCGGGCCACACCGCTCCGATGAGAGTGACGAGAAGCTGGCGCCGACGATCACCGACCACGTGTCGATGGCCGGAAGGCGCAGGAACGTGCCCATCCACGCCGTGCGCTATGACAACATGTGGACGTCGGTCTTCATCCGGCCAACCAGCAACAAGTTCAAGCTCGCCACCTGCTGCAAGCTGTCGTGCAAGTCGCGGCCGTGGGGCTGCATCCATGCCAAGGCGGTGAACAAGATCACGCGCGTCGACGCCGAGTCCATGGCTGTAAGGGCAGAGATGGACCGCGAGGACGGGCTCCCACTCGGCCCAGACGCGGTGCTGGACGAGGAGGAGCCCCGTATTGCTGCTCCTGGCGCTGCGCGCCGGGCTGCCGCTGCTGCGCCCGTCCCCAAGCCCGACAAGACCCCCCAACAGCGGCGCGCGAGGAATATGTTTCCGAGCGCGGCCGAGGTGGCGCTGTGCGACGCGTACAGCGCCGCCGTGGATAGCTTTAGGGTCGGCGGCGAGTTCCGGCGGCTGGAGCGCGTGCATGTGGAGCCTGAGTGCCCCGTGCGCGGGCTACCTAGTCGTGGACGCGACGTCCAGACTTGAAAGTCGGACCTGTACACCATGCGCGGCCGTCTGGATGTCGTCGTCCGCACGTGGACGTGCAGCAGCGGTCACCTGGTGGAGTATGACGGCGCCGAAAACGGTCTGTTTGCGGCCGGCCCTGAGACGGTCTACGTGCGCGTGCTTCTCGACGCCGTGCTGGGAGTGTGCGTCATTGCATGCTCGACGATGGCGGCGGCATCGGAGTACTTGACAAGTTTTCTCCGCAACACGGGCGCGTACGCCGTCGGGGAGGACGGTCAGGCGCGGCAGCAAGTGTCCAAAGCCGTCGGCGAGTTCACCGAGACCCTGGTCGTCCCCGACGTGGCCTTCCAATGCGATGACTGTGGCGAAGATCAGGCGGAGGGTGGGTGTTGCAGTTGGCAGGGGCTATGTCCCGTACTTATGCCCCTGACGGGACTTGCACCCGCCTCTCCGTACTTCGGATTGCGGGCTATGGGACGGCTGTCCTTCCCTACGTAGCCCCCCCTATTCGGGCCTGGGGTTACTATTTCGTCTCTCTTTTTCGTCTGTTTCCGTCTTGATTCTTTGGCGCCGGCCACGGCCCGCGCCGCCCCGTCTTGTTCGCCATCTAACTCTTGGCGTCTCTCTCGAGTCCTAGCCCTTGCGCGCCTTTGCGCCGTCTAGGTCCTCTCGGGAGGTTGACCCTTTGGGTCCTTCTCTTCTGTATTGTCAGTGTTGCCACGGGGTATTTGCTCGCGCCTTCTTTGTTGCCACAGTGGGCGCTTCAACTGCATTTTCGGCGATGGGCAGATCCTCGCAGTCTTGCAGGACTACATAAAGCCCATGCTGCGGCCGGGCATGGACGCCCTAAGGGCCAACATGGCCATTACCTGCGCCTGTGGCGTCCGCAATGCCACTGTGCGGGCGGTGATCAGGCACCGCGTTTGCTCCAGCGCGACTGACACGGTCGCGGTGACCACGGTTGAGGTTCTCAAGTTCCAACCTTTCCCTGAGGTCCTGGGCGAGACCCCACCTGCCCCCCCACCTGCACCGACGGAGGACAGCCGGGGATTGCGCACGCGGGAGCAACAAGAGAAGGCCCTTCAGTGGGCGTCGACGACACTCTTCCACGAGTTCTTAGTCGTCCGCAACCTGCACTCTCCTACCGCGGTCTCCGCCACTGCTGCCGCCGCAAGCGCCACCGACGTGGGGCAGGAGTCGACCGGAAGGGAGGACGGGAGCTTTGTGGACTTGGTCAGTGATGGCGATGGCGGCGTCCATCAAGAATCGGCCAACTGCTCCTCGGAGTACTCTAGCGGTGTCTTGGAGCACTCTGCGGGCGAGAGCAGCAGCACCGACACGAAGGAGGACGCACCATCTACTGAGGGCGGCCGAAATACCGAGGGGGGCACCTCTGAGGCGGGCGGTCTGCCACCGGACTCTGCAGCTGGTGGTGCAGTTCAAGAGAACTTGGAGCTGGACTTGGGCGTTCACACGATGGCGCTAGAGGCCTTCGCTCAATCGTGAACCGTGACACCGCCCTCGCACGGCGACGGCTTAGAGTTTTTGCTTTCGGAGACGGGCGGCACGGACTGAGCGGTCGATGAGTTTTGTGTCACGGAGTCCGTCAAGGATGAGGGGCCCACGACCAAGGACTGCTGGCGGGTGCCTCTTTCGTCAGTCGAGGAGCCGGTGGGCACGGCGGACGCGAACAGCGACAGCCCGGCGGCAATCTACGAGGCGGACCCGGCGTCTCCGCGGACGCAGCGCGCCGTCTCCGCCACGCTGGCGGCAAGCAAACGGCCGCGCACGCGCGGCCTCTTCACCATCGTGCAGGTCGGAAAGATCCCCATTGCATTCACGGAGATTGAGCGGCTCATGCCGTACAACTGGCTCAACGACGAGTGCATCAACGGCATGGTCACGCTGATGCAGTGGCGGAATGACCGCACGGTGGCGGACGACCCGACGGCGCCCACCCGCTACTTTTTTAACACGTTCTTTTACGCCAAGTTGTGGCACCAGCACAAGTACAGTCTTTCTCCAGTGCTGTCCACCCTTTGTGTCGCCTGACAGACTCCCAAGTAGCCCTCTTCTTTCGTGCAGAAGACTGAAGAATCGCCCTTCCTGGCAGTGCAAAGCTGTCTCGTTCGTATCCAGGGGTGGATAGTAAAGGAACCTACAGGAATGGAGAAAGACAGTACTCCTACCACGCTGTGCAGCGGTGGACGAAGAACTTTGACTCGTTAGCGACGGACAAGCTCTTCATCCCCGTCAACGAGTGCAACACACATTGGATCCTGGTCTTTCTTGCCAAGCGCGCGGGAACCATCACGTTGTACGACTCCCTGGGCGCGAGGAACCAACGCGTCGCAGAGAGCGTGCGGCTCTGGCTGGTCGACGAGGCCGAGCACTACAAGACGCCACCAGGGGCTTTCATGAATAAATGGCACTCTGATATAATGGATAGATATACTCGGATTTGCTCAGATTCAAAAAGAACGAGGCCGATTTTACATACTCTTATCTGAGCGGTACAGCCCATTTAATGGCTTCAAAGTGCATAAACGCAAGTCCTGTGACTATGCACTGGTGGGATGCAGGCATACAACTACCTCAGAAAACTTCACTTGAGAGGCGCTTCAGAACGCTCGAAGTCGTGACAAAGAACACATAAATGCGCTCAAAAAGTGCTGAACAGCAGTGAGCCAACTCAGGGCCGATCATCGCCAGTAAAGGCGTGGGTCGAACGCGGAAAGGCCCCGTCTCGCGTCGCGCGCGGCTGCTCATGCGATGCCCACAAATATCAGAAGCTGTCTCAAGACTTGGGGCTAACCGACATACCAAGTTGGACACCAAAGTCCATGCCCCTGGCCTCTCATGTGACAACACGCCCAGCCTACCCCGCCCAGTCGGGGGGAAGGCGAGCCAGGCCGTGTCGCCGGGTAGTCCTGTCGGGGAATACCCGCCCCGGAAGGAAACCCCGAAGAGCACACACGCACGGCGTCGACCGGGGGAAGACGCCCCGAGCGGCAAACACGAGTTGTGTGACCGGAAGTTTACTTGCCCGCGTCGAGGGCCTCGAGGCAACACTCACGCCTC
>Ga0209093_1001422_pt1 | contig 13566 bp, 17 predicted proteins | sample SidtaG_4_FD_187450 | JGI IMG/M metagenome (GOLD analysis project Ga0209093, IMG submission 187450) | Marine algal microbial communities from Sidmouth, United Kingdom - Sidmouth_Male1 metaG (SPAdes) (version 2) | ecosystem: Host-associated > Algae > Red algae > Unclassified | place: Sidmouth...
CCCCGCCCCGCCCCGCCCCGCCCAGCTGAGCCCCGCCCCGACCCGCCACGCCACGCCAAATCCCATGCCGCCGGGCAGCGCCCCGCCCCGCTCAGCTCCTCGCCGCAATACCCCGCCGAACCCCGCCCCAACCTGGCATGCTACGCCCAACCCTACCCGGCAGCTCCCGGCTCTGCCCCACACTACTCCGTCCTTCTCTGCCTCCCCCATCCAGCCCCACTCCATTCCGCTGCGCCTCGCCCGGCTCCTGCAGCTGCAGAAGAGACAGGAAACTTTCTACAGGTGCTTGTGGGCTGCGTTCTGGTAGTTTCGCGGACCACGGCCTGCGGGGCGGGAAGGAAGCCATCGGCGGCGGAATCCGTCAGGCTTAAGAACAATCCCCCTTGAAGATTCTGGTTGGTTGAGTCCGCCAGGTTTTCGCCTGCGGGACACCTGTCTGGCGCAGTCGGCCGGCGACGACGGTGGAGCCAGCAGAGGCAACAAGTTCATGTAGGAATGGAACAGTTCTCTGCCGAGATCTGTCGCGTAGGCCACTTACGTTGCTATGAACATCAACCCGGGTTACTTGAGTGGGCAGCGTGCGGCTCATTGTCTGCGAAGTGGGCCGCGAACTAGATGCGTACTAAGAGACTTACTAGAGAATTTATCATGTACGACAGGCCCAATTTACTTACTGGCATAAACTCGGATGTGCACTGTATCTGAGGTCGAGCGGGGGGGGCTGAGCGCACGTCATCTGGGGGGGGGGGGGGTCCAGAACGTGGACTACGAGTCCCCCGTGCTGTGCCCGGAGGGGTTTACCCGGCCAAAAGGCCCATTTTTGTGTGCTTGTAGCCCCTGCTGAAGTAGGCTACAAGTGACGCGGACACAAGATATTCGGATGTGTCGTCGTCGCTTCGAAGCGCGCCAGGGCAGGTCAGAACGGGTTGTCACACATTAATACGTGTCGCGCGTCCCTGCCTCGCCCAAAGCCAGAAGCGTCCAGCACGTAGCACTCTCCAGATTTTCTGTCGCACATCAGTCTAGGACGGGCGTCCCTAGACTGCCAGAACCCACCAACGTCCAGCACGTAGAAGCAGCATCTCAGAGGGTCACTCGTCAACTCTTGTGCCGCGGTCTGGCGGCTGAAGGTGCTCTAAGACTGCGCACCGGGCTGACTTCTGCCCAGGCTCAGTGCTGTCAAGCACACCGGGGGAGCATTCAGCTTTTGACTCCGTCAGGCGTGTCCACCGACAGTCACGGCCGCCCCTTCCGCCGACACACCCGTTCGAACGCGATCTGAAGACAAAGGCGCGAAGAAGGGCGAGAGTCGCCCGCCGGGGCGTGCGCCCCGCGATGTGGGTCGGCAAGACGCAACGTCCAGCCCCTCCTCTCCTCTCGGACGGCTTCATCGCCAACATGGGCTCTGCCTCTGGTTCTGGGGTCACCAATACGCGCACGGCTGCCAACCTGGTGGCCGCCGTCAGCATGACGGGCGCGGGCGCCAGCGCGGGCATCGTCGCCGTGAGTGTCCCTGGCCCGGACCGGTATCATCATGGGTGCGATACCGAACCCAACGCGAACGCCTCTCACCGACTGTACAGTTGTGCTGTTTGTACGTCTCATTTTTGTATCATCATTCTTTCATGCGTTCGTCTTATTACTGGTGCGTCCCTGGACGAAGTGGTTGTCTGCATACAATGAGCAGATATTGACTGGTTGCATCTTGTACGTCTGTGCTTCCCTCCCTCTTCTGATTGTTCTACGCTGATCTCACTGCGATTCTGCGCTTTTCTTCTCTTGAGCTCTCCTTGGTCTTTGTACAGTGTTTATTCGATACTAGGGCGCTCGTTTATACAGCTGGGTCGTATAAACGAGCCGGTCCTTACTGCAATTAAATACACTGCAGCGACGTCATTCCATGGGACTGCTGACCCATACACAAAGCATTTGCCCCCGTTGTCATGCAGTGAGACAGCCTCCGTCGCCACCGCACCGCACACCATCCCCCCACCATCAAACTACCTCCTGCTTTCCCGCGGCCCTTTCCCCTCCACCGATCATCATCTTCTCCAGTCTTGTTGGCGGGGTCTATCAGCCGCGACTAACAAGATCGCCGCTGTGGTGCACACAGAGCTGCATGGGGTTCTACCTGTAGCTGACAGCGTCCTTACGGACGTGTCAGAGGTGGTCTTTCTGTTTAAAAGCACTGGCTAGGTTGCACACGTTCTGTGGGTGTCGGAGAAAGAGAGAGGCCGTGCGGAGGAGATGTGGTTTGTCGTCGAGGATGACGTGAGCATCATCGTTCAGCAGATTGATATTGATCTCGCAGGAGAGGACGCAAACTAGCGTGGCTGAAGAGCTATTTTTGTTTCTGACGTTTGCTTGATGGCGCTGTTGGAAAGCACCGTCTCTGTAGGCCTTGGCATCCCAGAGAGCCGGTAGGGAGGGGGGTAAGAACGCCCCCAGTAAGCACGATGGAGAACATTATAAAGAACCATTTGCCGTGCAACGCACTCGATTAGGGCAGCGCGACGTGGACGGCATGTTTGCGGCCGGGAGATTGCTTCTCCGTGCACTACGTGATGATCATTGGCCAGGGATGTCTGCGCTTCATATCTATGACGCCGTTTTTGTCTATACTGCGAGAGTGCAGAGGTGCGCCGAGCTCAAAAGTGCGAATGTCGTTTCTTTACTATATTGGCAGTTTTTGCAACGTGACGGGGGGCCAAATATGGTCTTGTACATGCCATTTCACCCTGTTCTGGAGGCGTTCTCAGGAAATTGGAAAATTATGCGTCACGGCACCAGTACAGCAAATCAGCATGTGCACCAGTTTCCCGACGCATGCAGCCTACGTTTTTTTGAGTCGGCAGCGACTGCTGTTCATCTTCAAGTCAGATCGAACCAGAGACTTCGCCTGGTGAGCTGGACTGTCGAAGCCACTTTAGCTACCTGGTCAACAGACCTGTTTCTGATTGGCCAGCGCTTGGGCCATCGCGCTTTTTTTGGTCAGCATTTCCCGTAGGGCTGTGAGCTGGCAACGAAAAGTTTCCGCTTTTTACTGTTAGGTTTCTGCATTGCAGACTGCCCAACTTTGGCCGTTCCGAGCAGGAACATGAGTGCTTGTGACCAGTATACAATTCAAAGTTTCTTGAATATTTGCCTCCCATGCTCATTAAAGAGATTCCAAGAGGGCATCGAAGTGTGCCATCAATGGCTTGAGATTTATCCATTTTCACTCGGCTCACAGTTTTATCGAGTATCTCTGGGTGGTTACATCTCATTCCAACAGCTGTCCTACATCTTGCCTCGAGCATCTGAATGCAGCACCCTATCCCAGTGCGTCGGGATCTCAGCTGAGAGCTCCGCAACTCGAATGCATCGATCGATGGGAGAAACGGCCATGATAGATGCTGTGCAAGGGGTGCCAGGACATTGGTCAGACCTCGGTGGGATCTCTAAAAAATACCGGTAGTTGTGAATTCAATAGGTACTTTATGTCGTACTGATTGACCACGTGGCACGTTGTCCACGGTCAATCGGTTTGCCTCACGAGAGGACATGTTCTTCTCCTAGTCGGTCGTACGTACCACTCAGCCGGGTTTGAACGGCCGTCTGGAGAGATGTGGGAGCCTTTTTAGTCTGCACTGTGGTATGAATGACGTTGGCTAACTAACCAGTAAGTAGCGACCGGCCGTAGACGCACGCTAAAGCGAGCACTATCACCTGAGAGGCGAGGAAGAAGAACCTTTGTTCGTGCAACATCCGATGGGGAGCCGGGGATGCCGACGACGGCGAACCCCGGTCCCATGGTGTTTTCATTATCAGACGGTAAAGGGGCGAGGTCGATCGACCGAGCGATCATAAAGATCGAATAACCACCAAAAAAGATACGATAAAAGAAGGGACAGAAATACAGGACGGAAGTAACCTCCCAAAGGGCGAGCCACGAGTCAGTGCAATCCTCCACGTGAATACTGACCAGTCAGGGGGGCTACCGGGCCCAATATCCCAAAATTGAGGAGAAGTGCTACGTGCCCATCGTTGTCAGCTTCCACTGCGCAGCCGATTCCCGCCGACGACGGCGAACCCTGGTCCCATGGTGCATTTTTTATCGGACGATAAGGGGGCGGGGTTGATCGACCGAGCGATCATAAAGATCGAATGAACTCAAAGATAGAGACGATAAAAGAAAGGAGAGGTATAAAAGACGGAAGTAAGCTCCCAAAGGGCGAGCCACAAGTCAGTGCAATCCTCCACGTGAATAATGACCAGTCAGGGGGGCTACCCGGCCCGATACCCAAGTATTAAGTAGAAGTGCTACGTGCTCGACGTTCTCAGCTTGCACTGCGCAGCCGCTTCCCCCGCAGCTGACGACGTGTGCTGAGCTCCACCACTACGTCCTCCTTTCCTCCTTCCCGCCTCCCCGCCCCCAGTATGGCGCCTTCACCTACATCTCCTCCCACTGAGTCGGCGTCGCAGGAGGTTTGCAGTTTTCCATCGGCCGACCATACCGCTGCCGTTTGGGCGTCCTGCAGGAAATGACACTTGTCGCGGCCTCGTCACGCGAACCATCAGCGTCGCACGTGGCCTTCAAGGGCACAATCTCGAGCTCGTACATGCGATTTTTCAGCTCGATGACGTTCTTCCTCTTCTTGTCCAGCCCGAGGAATAGAAGGATGGCCTCGCGGCCGACGGCTAGCGGCTTCTCGTACGGCTTGGGGCATTGGAAGACATCGAGGCGCATGGTCCGACGCAGCCGGCAGCCGGGCCTAAGGGCGTCAGCAACCGTCAAACTGGTTCTCTGCATCGCCACACTGGCCTCGAACGCGGGCTGCAGCACTCCAATCAGGTGGCGAACGGCCTCCCAATCGCAGCTCTACAACTGACGCTCCCGCTGCGCCGCCGTTAGGTCATCCAGCTTCCAAGACTCAACCAGCTTTTGCATGAGTGTGAAAAGACGAACAGGAGCAAAATATGTGGATCCCCACCGAGTTGGAGACTCGGTCAGCAACTTGCGCGGTGTTCAGAGGTGAAAAACCCGCTACGCCACATGACCGGTGTGACTGGCCTGGGGAGCTGAACATCACCAGTTCAACACGCGGCGCATTTTCCCCATTGAAAGGTCCAGAGTTCAGCTTCTAGACGCTAATCGTTGACTTGTGGAACAGGTTTCCAATCTTGCGAGCAAGGCTGAGCAAGTCAGCAGCGCCCGGATTTGCTCCACCCGTCCTTGACGTCGACGAAGACGATGCCGTGCCCGCCCGTGCCGCCCTTGCCGCCGCCGTCTTGCCCGTTCCGCCAAGGGAGACCTTGACCGCTAAGTGGAAGGGGTGACAGTATTCGTACTGTCACGTATGGCATACCCGGGGTACGATTTTCTAATAATCTAGACATGAAAAGTGCAGATTTGGCTCAGTTGGCAGGCCGATTGGGCCCGTGGCTTGGTGCTCAAGGTACCAGACTACTATTCCGAAAGTTGCGGGCTCCAGACGCTACCCTCCGATACGTACCTTTTCAAGAACTTCCTGGCGGCTGACAGTAGCGGACGCTTAATCTGTCACAGAGGGTGTGGGCAGCGCATGTCATCCAGCTTGGGCACAGCTGTGTCCACGCCTTCTTGACGTTTGATCCAGAGTCGGAGGTCGACGAGCTCACATCCACGTTGCGCACACCATATCTGCGAAGGAGCCGCTCCGTCCATAACCTCATGTTGCCATGGTCGTGCCGCCTAGTGAAGGCAGCCAAACCAAGGTGAAGCTCCACAATGAAGAAGGTGCCAGGATCGACGCAGCGCAACAAGAGGGAGCCGTAAGAGCTGCAGCCGTGCCTCTCCGTCCACAGGTCCGTCATCAAAAGGAATAGCAGCACATCTCGGTACAGCCCTTGCAAGCGCTGCACTTGAGCCCTGAGTTGATCCGTCACAAAGGAAAAGAGATCAAGAAGGATGTTGCGAACGCCGGCTGGGGCTGGGGGATTGTACGAGACGCCGAGGCCCCGCACAAATTCCAGCAAGTACTTGTTCTTCGTCAAAGCAAGCGGTAACAGAGTCATCACCAGCATCAGGACGAGGCGGACGTGGTGGGGCCGCCCCTGGGCAGGCGTCATTACTTGGTTCCTTGACGCCGTGAGGAAGGCATCCAGTGGGCCGCCATGTACGCCACCACCACCGTTCTCTGTAACCAACTTCTTTGTCCGCCATGCGAGCACAGCGGCGTGTCCGCGACGCTGCACGTCATCGACCACGCTTCAAGCTATGATGTTTCCGTAGTGGCGCCAAGCGTTGCTCGACTCCCCGTGCCTGAGGTAGCAGGTGGCGGTGACACCGAAACGAGCGCAAACGCGACAACGAACCACAAAGTGACGCCTCTCGCCATCTTCGGCCCCCGTGAACGTATCCCACAAATCGTTGGCGTTCAGTCGCGTCGTCCAGCACTTCTCCCCGCTCTTGTAGGGGTACCACGTTGTACCCGCGTGGAAGATTCTTTTTGGGCACAGCGATAAGGACAAAGCCGTGTACGGCCTGATGATAGTGGCTGAAATATTTTGGCTGCCCGCTGAGGAGGTTGGCACGTTCGCGTTCTCATCTGGGCTGCCCTGGGACTAGAAAGGCGTCTGCACCGTCGCTACACCTCGACGGGCAGGTGCGACCTCGTCCTCGAGTCCCTCGCTACCGCTGTCGGAGCCTTCACCGATGGAGGCCATGGTGCAGATGGCGTAACGAGCTCTCAACAGGGGATGCGGGGAGATGTCTGCCAGAGATACGCGCTTCGGCCACCCCTTCGTGGCTTGACGCGTTGACGGAGCTTCACATTGGCGGCTGGAATCAGCAACAGCCTGTCTTCCTGTACTCGCTGATGTCAATTCGCCGATAGGGGCCTACTTCGCTGGGATGAGAAAAGTGCCTTATTGGCAGGTTCGATTGCATCCCAGCATATGGAGTCCCAGGAACGATCGCCGCCGTCGTCTTGACCATTCTTCTTTCCGGATAAAGCGGAGCGTCTTCAGTGCGATCTGAGTACAGTCCGTTCGGGGACCAGAGCTCCGATGAGTACTGCTCTGCTATTCCCCGTCGAACCTGAGTACATTACAAGCTTTGCGCCTCACCCGATATCCCGGTTGGATACGAGTACCTGGCGCGGATACATCCTTCAAGGATTGATTCTCACCAACCCCTGATAGATACGCATAAGGAGAAAGGTGGCCAGCACTCGTACCGGAATAAAATGATACTGATATACTGTACCCGAAGCGGAAAGCGCTAACTATGACAGGGACTGACCTGGGCGGTACTGACGCGGCCATGAGCTGCAAGTTGTGGTCCGAATGTGACCTGGACCCCACCGCACAGGGCAGGCGGCCGCATGCACCGGCGAGCGCTTGAATGACAGCAGTAGGCTGTCGGGTTCGTTTATGCAGTGTGTGCGGCAACCCCCCCATCATTGTGGATCTGGGCGGTACTGACGCGGGCATGAGCGGTCTGGTGGGGTCCACACATGCCCTGGATCCAAACGCACATCGCAGGCGGCCGTATGCATCGGCGTGCGCTTTAATGACGGCAGTAGGCGGTCGGGTACGTTTGAGCTGCGCGTAAAAGACTCCTCCGTCATTCAAGTTCTGGGCGGTATTGACAGGGCCATAGGCGGTCTGGTGGGGTTCGCACGTGCCGTGGACCCTAACGCACATGGCAGGTGGCCGCATGCACCAGCCTGCGCTGTAAGGACGGCAGTAGGCGATCGGTTTTTTTTTGACATACAAGTACATGACGCCGCCGTTATTCAGGATCTGGGTGGTTAGGTGCGGTCCATACATGACCTGGACCTTGACGCCCCCAGCAGGCGACCGCTTGCTCCGGCGTCCGCTTGAAAGACGGCAGTAGGCGGTTGGGGAGATTTGAGCTGCGTGTGCGGCACTTCGCCGCCATTCAGTATGTTAGCAGTCCTGACGCGGCCATCAGGGGTTTGGTGAGGACGACACATGCCCTTGACCCTAACGCACACGGCACGCGGCCGATGCACCGGCGTACGCTTGAATGATGGCAGTAGGCTGCCGGGTACGATTGAGCTGCGCGTACGTAACTCCTTCGTTATTCAGGTTCTTGGCGGTACTGAAGTTGCACTGAGTGGTGAGCAGGGGCTCATGAATGAGCCAAATTTGTGACCACTGAGATATACTCAACACCAGCATTTTTTGAATCCGATAAGACTTTTGCCGCAACTTTTTGAATACGGATACGATACAAATTCGCAGCCAATACGAAAAGGATATGAACAAGAATACGAATTTTATCCAGAATCTCTCAGATTATTGAACAAGTATGTCCGACAGGACGCACTTTCAAGGCGTATTGCCAAGAAAAATCAAAGAGCGGGTTGTGGTGCAAGTTGTCAACGCGGCCCACGCCAGACCATGACCAGCAGTGAGCTCGCGAAAGTCAGTGTGCGGCAGGGGGCTTCGGCTTTGGTGTCCATCTTGATATCTCCGTTAGCCTTTTGTCTTTGTACTCGTTCTGATGTTTGTGGGCCTTCCATAAGCGGCCGCGCGCTCCGCTTGTGACATCTATTTACCGTCGCAGATCGGCCCTGAGATTGCTCACTACTGTTGAGCACTTTTCGAACATGTACTTGCGTCTTTTGTCCCGACTTTGAGCATTAAGAGGCGCCTGGCAAGTGAAGTTTCCTGAGGTAGTTGGATGCCTGCATCTCACGCATGCCAAGTCCCTGGACTTGTGTGTATCTACTGTAGTGCCATTAAATGGCGGTACCATTCAGACAAGAATATGTAGAATCGAGCTTGTCCTTTTTGAATCTGAGTATACCCGAGTTTGTCTATCCATTACGTCAGAGTCTCCTTCATTCATGAAAGCCCCTGGTGGTGAGGAGTGGTGTTCACGTGACCTGGACCCGGACGCACACGGAAGGCGGCCGCATGCACCGGCGTGCGCTAGACGGACGGCAGTAGGCGGTCGGGTTCGTTGAAGCTGCGTGTGCGGCACCCCCCCGCCATTCAGGATGTCAGCAGTACTGACGCGGCGATGAGCGGCTTGGTTGGGTCCACAGATGCCCTGGACCCCTACGCCCCCGGCAGGCGGCCGCATGCACCGGCGTGCGCTTATTGGCGGCAGAAAGCGGTGAGGGGCGTTTGAGCAGCGTGAGGGGCACCCTCCATTCATTCAGGATCTGGGCGGTAGTGACGTGGCAATGACCAATCTGGTCGGGCCCCCACATGCCCTGGACCCCAACGCACATGGCAGGCGGCCGCATGCGCCGGCGAGCGCTTGAATTACTGCAGGAGACGGTCCTGGTTGTTTTGAGCTGCGTGTGCGGGATCGCCCCGCCATTCATGATCCGTGCGGGACTGAAGCGGATACGAGCGGTCTGCTAGGGTCCAAACATGCACTGGAATGCGATGCACATGGCAGGCCGCCGCATGCACCGGCGTGCCCTTGAATGACGACAGAAGGCGAAGGGGGCCGCTTGCGCAGCGTGTGCGGCAACCTCCCTCCATTCTGGATCTGGGCGGTACTGAAGTCGCAATGACCTGTCTGGTAGGGCCCAGCCATACCCGGGACCCAAAGGCACAGGGTAGGCGGCCGCGTGCACCGGCGTGCGCTAGACTGACGGCAGTAGGCGGTCGGGTTCGTTGAAGCTGCGTGTGCGGCACCCCCCCGCCATTCAGGATGTCAGCAGTACTGACGCGGCGATGAGTGGTTTGGTTGGGTCCACAGATGCCCTGGACCCCTACGCCTCCGGCAGGGGGCCGCATGCACCGGCGTGCGCTTTAATGACGGCAGAAAGCGGTGGGGTGAGATTGAGCAGCGTGCGCGGCCACCTCCAGTCATTCAGGATCTGGGGGATACGGACGAGCCAATGACCAATCTGGTCGGGCCCCCACATGCCCTGGACCCCAACGCACATGGCAGGCGGCCGCATGCACGGGCGTGCGCTTGAAGGACGGCAGGAGGCGGTCGGGTTCGTTTGAGCTGCGTGTGCGGCTCCGCCAGGCCCTTAATGATCCGTGCGGGACGGACGCGGCCACGAGCGGTCTGCTAGGGTCCAAACATGTACTGGACTGCGACGGACACGGCAGGCGGCCGCTTGCACCGGCGTGCCCTTGAATGACGACAGAAGGCGAAGGAGGCCGCTTGCGCAGCGTGTGCGGCAACCTCCCGCCATTCTGGATCTGGGAGGTACTGAAGTGGAAATGACCTGTCTGGTAGGGCCCACACATACCCTGGACCCAAAGGCACAGGGCAGGCGGCCGCATGCACCGGCGTGCGCTAGACGGACGGCAGTAGGCGGTCGGGTTCGTTGAAGCTGCGTGTGCGGCACCCACCCGCCATTCAGGATGTCAGCAGTACTGACGCGGCGATGAGTGGCTTGGTTGGGTCCACAGATGCCCTGGACCCCTACGCCTCCGTCAGGGGGCCGCATGCACCGGCGTGCGCTTTAATGACGGCAGAAAGCGGTGGGGTGAGTTTGAGCAGCGTGCGCGGCCTCCTCCAGTCATTCAGGATCTGGGGGATACGGACGAGCCAATGACCAATCTGGTAGGGCCCCCACATGCCCTGGACCCCAACGCACATGGCAGGCGGCTGCATACACGGGCGTGCGCTTGAAGGACGGCAGGAGGCGGTCGGGTTCGTTTGAGCTGCGTGTGCGGCTCCGCCAGGCCCTTAATGATCTGGGCGGGACTGACGGGGCCACGAGCGGTCTGCTAGGGTCCACACATGCCCTGGAATTTGACGCACTTTGCAGGCGGCCGCATGCACCGGCGAGCGCTTGAAGGACGGGAGTAGGCGGTTGCGTGTGTTTGAACTGCGTGTGCGGCACGCCCATGCCAGTCAGGATCTTGGCGGTACTCACGCGGCCGAGGAGCTGGGCAACCCGCGGCGGGGATAGGCCGCAACGTTGCTCCTCCGTGGTCTCGCAGTGGCTGATGTCTTCCTAGGGAGCATCCGCCACCATGGGCACCTCTGGCGTTTGCCAATGGGTTTTAGGTCGGCTTGTGCCGACCTGACGCCCGAGCGCTTGTGCTCGGCCGACCCGTCGGCCCGAAGTCTTCTTGAGGCCGGCCTGAGGCTCCTTCCACTTATCGAGGAGCGGGCGCCGCCGGATTGGCTGTCGTGGCTAGGGGGACCCCGAGGGGTCTCTCGTTGTGCCACGGCACTGGATGACGAGGGGACCTTGGTTTTTCATGAAGATCTGGGGGACGCCCGCCTCCCGTATGGGAGGGACATCCGCGCGGATACCCGCATCCGGGCCTTGGACCGGGACCTGGCGGAAGCTGCGTCGGCTCGTTCAGGCCTTGCGGTGGCTCCAGAGCCCCCTTCGGCCCCTGCCGCTTCGGCCTCCGCCCCTCTCGCCCTGCTCCCTCCCTCTTGTGGGAGGGTGTCACGTCCGGCATTCGTGTCGCGCATGGCCAGTCGACCCGCGAGACCTCGTAGGGCCTACCCCCTTGGGGGTAGCGGTGGGACGACTGCTACTCTGGGGGGACCACCGGGCCCCCCTCTGGAGCCCCTTCCTCTCTTTACTTGGGATGGGTCGGCCCAGTTTGGCACCCCTTCCCCCTTCAACCCAGCCATATGGTCGAGTTTGGGGCGTTCCCTTGGGGAACTCCCGTCCATCCTCAATAATGGAGTGGACCTTACGCTCATCATGGCGTTGAGCCGCACCTTGGTGCGGCTGCGCAACGAGGTTGCTGCCATTGTGTCCCGCCCCCTTGGGGAACGGGACGTTGTGCCTCTGTACCAAGTGGATACGGTCGAGACGCTCCGCCGTTATCTAACGGAGGAGTATGGCACCGCCGTGGTGGATACCAACACGGTAGTGGCCGGATGGTCACTCCGCAACTTGTCCGCCTCGTCGGCTCCGCCCCGAGGGGTGGCTTTGCCGGCGGCGCCTCGGCGTCCGCCGTCTCCCCCCCGCCCCATTATGGGGCGGGCGCTGGTTCTTCTCACGCCCACTATGGGGCAAGCGCCGGTTCTTCTTCCCACGCCCCTTATGGGGCGGGCGCCGGTTCTTCTCCCCGAGCCCCCTATGGGGCGGGCGCCGGTTCTTCCTCTCAAGCCCTATATGGGGCTGAGACGGGTCCCTCGGCGAACCCGCCGACGTACTCGGGGGCGCATTACTATGCGCCCGAGCCCGAAGAGAATCGTAGCCAGGACTATGATCCTGGCTATGGGGCCCGTCCTGGGTGTTGGTGACTTGGTCACCCTAGGGTGACGAAGGGTTCCTTGTGTTCTCCCTTTGCTTTGTGTGTCGCCCGTTGTCGCCCCCCCTAAGGGGGTGGGCGCCATCTATCTTACGATGGACTGGTCTCGGGCCCCGTACGGAATAAAAGGCTTAGCCTTTCTTCTTGTGTCCTTCTCTTTCCCAGTGACTTGAAGTCACAGGGGCCTCTAAGGGCCGTCTTCCGACTTGGTCAGAAAAGAAAACACCTTCCCGCGTCAAGGCGGGGAGCTTGACACTTTTTCGCAAGCAGTATTTGCGAATTGCCTCCCTAGGGAGGGAAGAAGCCAATTGCCACGTGGCTTCCTGTTCAGGAAACCCGAACCATTTGACCAAGACCTTCATTTGCCATCATCATCCCAACCATGGTTGAGGAATTGTTCGAAAACGAATTCAGGGCCCTCCTTAATTTGGTCGCCCACCTTAAAGAGGGCTTGGGCCCTAAGGGCCCTGGTCCACTTGCCATCCCGCGCCGGTGGTGCGGGGGCACCAGTGACATGGTCACTGCTCACCGTACCGAGACCCTTAGGGCTCTCCACCAGAAACCGATGTCCATCGGTTTGAAGCACCATGTACGGTCCTTGGGTCCTAAACCCAAGCTTCTTCGGAGAGCGGGAGTGGGCATCTAGATAGACCCAGTCCCTGGCCTTGACCGAGTTGTTCTTTTCCTTGGTGCGGGCGTCAAACGCCCGCCTTTACGTGGCCTGGGCTATGCCCAGCTGCCGGCGAACCGCCGGGATGAGGGCCCTAATGTCCTCAACATACTATTCCGCCGCCGTGGAGGCGTCCTCAGTTCTCTCCTCGGCTTGTCTAAGCCGAGGCATGCGCTCCATGCCAATAAGCTGGAGCCGTCCAGGGCTCACGAAGGCAAAGGGGATCTCCCCAGTGCTCGCGTGCACCTGCGTATTACACGCAGTCGTAAGAAGGGACAGATGAATGTACCATTCCTTCTGTTGCTCAGCAATATAGCATCGGAGTTGCCGCACCAACGTGCGGTTGTATCGCTTCACGTGCCCATTGGTCTGGGGGTGTTAGGGAGAGGTATAGTTCGAGGATATACCCAACAACCCGAGGATGCCCTGGTAATATACCGAGGCAAACTGAGGTCCGTTGTCCGTAAGGACAGAGTCGGGGATGCCGTAGGCAGCCACCCAAGTGTCAATGAACGCTGACGATACCGTCAGCGCCGTCGCATCCCTTAAAGGGATGGCCCGCGTCAACTTGGTAAACCGGTCACATATGACCAGTACATGCTTATGACCACCCCTAGAGGTGGTCAATGGGCCTAGAAGGTCCATTGCGAGCCCCGAGAAGGGCTCGAGAGCTGGAAACAGCTTCATAGTGGAAGTATGCC
>Ga0209093_1001424_pt1 | contig 13562 bp, 8 predicted proteins | sample SidtaG_4_FD_187450 | JGI IMG/M metagenome (GOLD analysis project Ga0209093, IMG submission 187450) | Marine algal microbial communities from Sidmouth, United Kingdom - Sidmouth_Male1 metaG (SPAdes) (version 2) | ecosystem: Host-associated > Algae > Red algae > Unclassified | place: Sidmouth...
CCCTCCCCCCGCCCCCCCCCCCTCACATGCGGTTCTTCCACGAGCGGAGCTTGCCCATCACCTCTGCCTCGGTCCCCCCCCCCACGGTGACGGCTACTTCGAGGACGGCCGTTCGACAAAACACATTCCACGTGGCCTCGGCGGCGACGCACGACGGGACGCACAGCTCCCCGCGCGCGCGCTTGAGTCGCACCGCCCGCTCGAGTCGCTCCAAGTCGGGGTTGGCTGGCTCGACCGCCCGCCCAAACGCCACGTTCGCGGCCGTATACTCGTGGCCCCCGTACACCCGTGTCGATGCGGGGAGGGTGCGGAGGAGGGCGGTGGCGGCGAGCATCGCCTCGGGGGTGCCTTCAAAAAACCGCCCGCAGCCGGCGGTGAAGAGTGTGTCGCCAGTGAAGAGGACGCCCGCGGGGTCAGCCGCGGACGTGACGTGGTACATGAGTGACCCGACCGTGTGGGCGCCCGCTCGGTAGGGGGTGACCGTGAGGCCCGCAAAGGGGAAGGGCGTGGGGGGGGTGAGCGCGTGCGTGATGGCGGGGGGGGGGTCGAGCTTGGAGCCGTAGATGGGGACGCCGGGCAGGTTGGCCGCCATCTCGGCATTGCCACTCGCATGGCTGCGCGGGGGATAGGGGCGCGGGGGGAGTGAACGCATCACGTGGCACATGGGGAAGCAACGTCCAACGACGCACCGACGTCGGCAAGGCGAGAGGCCACGGCGGATCAAGAGAAGAGCAAAACAAGCGTGTTAGCGTCACTACCACCGAACAAGACGTACTCCCTTCGAAGCGGGGTCCACAGCGCAGCGCCATCACTTCTCTGGAAAGCCCCCAGGCAGCCTCCTCGCATCAGCAGCAAGAGCGAGCCACGATTCACCTCCCCTGTTATCCACCCCCATCACCTACTCCCAGTGTTTGTGGGTTGTTAGAACGGCGGTGATGTCAACTTGACGCTGAATCGCAGCGCGCACCAACTCGGCCGGCGTCGCCGCGTCCACCGCCGCCGCCGCGGCACCGTCAACGAGCAGGTACGCAATGTTGTCAGCTAGGATGGGCACGGGAACGACCTCGATGAGGCCCGTGCCGCCACCCCCGTTTGTAGCGGCGCCCGCGGGGATGTCGGAGGGGAAAGGCAGGGGGAGCGGCTCGGCCGGGGGGGCGGGTGGGGCCGGGGGGGCAGCAGCCATGACGCTCTCGACAAGACGGCGCTGGAGCACGGCGCCTGGAGAAGGGCGGTTGCACCGTCGCAGTTGGGGATCAGCAGCAAGCAGGGGGAGGAAACGGAGCAGAGGACGCGCCGTCAGTGGCAGCCGGTGGATGGAGGATGGCGGTCGGCGAGTAGCGAAAGTGGGCGGCGCCAGGGCAAGTGTATGGCGGATGGAGATCGGGCACGTGGCCGCCGCCTTCTTGGTGGCGCGGTGCCGTGCCTCTCGCAAGCACTGACACCTCACCAGCAAACTGCACTCCGTCAAGTTCATTGCTTATCAATTTCTACAATAATTTCTATCTAATGGCTTTGCATACAAGTGAGATCGCGCTCGTGTGTGCAATCCTAGAATCTCATGGCGATTCGATCTTGGTGGATCGATCTCAAGACGCATGCAGATCCGAACCGGCGCACTCTTGGATCTCCCGATCCAAGGGGTCTCAGAGCCAGCTGTCTCGGCCTTGCGGGCCATTGGCGGGCCCTGGCCCGCCGCCATTCTCCACCAGCAGTGCCGTTCTGACCACAATTCGGGTGATTTCCGCCTCGACCGCCGCAGATACAGCTGGCAACCGCACGTCGCGCCCCTCGTGCGGGCGAGATGAGCCGAGACGCTTGCAGCGGCCGCGGGGTGATCGAGCGGCGGATAGCCATCCATTCGGGGGCCGCGCCGGCCAAAGCAGCTCGCAGTGCGCCGAGGTGCTCCTCACTGGGTCAGACGGCGGGCACAAGCCCCGCAGACTCCCGAGTCCCGCGAGGCCCGCGCCGAGTCTTTTTGTTCTACGAAATGTGTGGCTCGCTGCCGCCCGCGACGCTTGGGAGAGGCGCCCGCCCGGTGGTGGCTAGGACGAGCTCGTGACCGGCGCCGCCGCCGCCTTTCCCCCCCCTCACTGCAGCCCTTTCGTGGCCCGCTGTCCGGCTCGGAGCAGACCGGCGCGCACTTGTGGTGGTTTCTTGCACACGGGGCCCGCGGCGCTCCTCTGCTCGTGGCCGTCCGTGCCGGTTCAGTGCCCGGCCGGTGCCGGCGGCGGGCCCAAGCGGCGCGGGGGGGGGGCCTTGGGCGGGCCCGCGAGGCGGGGCATTGGCCACGCATCGTCGTCTCGCCCCCCACGCACCCCATCCCCGGTGCTGGCGTGCGTCTGGGCAGCCGCCGGCCGCGCGTTGGCGGCGGGCGGGCGCGCCCACGCCGCCGGCCGGGTGTGGTGCCCGCGCGGCCCGCGGGGCCACACCCCGCCGTGTGCGGCTGAGACTCGGTCGCCGGGGCCACCCCCATTCGGCCGCGGCGGCGCTTTGGGCACATGGGGGCCGCCGTGCCGCCGCCCCCTCCGTCAGGGTGCCTCGATGGCGTCTTGCGGGGGGGGGTCGAACGAGACTCGCCCTTTGGGCGGTGCGCGCGCGAGCTCGGGCGTTTCTTTTTGGTCCTGTCGGTGCCCATTCGCAACGCCCCTTGTTCTCTGCCACGTCCGTACAGGGCGCGTCGGCGGTGGTGGCGTTGCGAGTACCGCCGCCCATACCTTGGCCGCCGCCGACACTTGGACGGCCGCTGGCCCGCTGCCATCTCACCGCCGCCGCCATCTCCACAGCGCCCCTAAAACATCAACGCTCCGCTCCTCTGCCACGACGATCCCTCGTGTTTGGAGCGACTCCGTGACTCCCGTCCTACCTCCCCGCCGACACCGACGGCCCATGCTCGGTGCGGTTGTCGACTCGCGCGTGACGTCAACATGCCGTACGGTTCCACCAGCGGGGCTGCTCCCCCCCCCCCCACGGGCAAGATGATGGCAATGGTGCAGCTGTTCCACGAGAACGATTCGATGACGGCGGGCAACGCGCTCATGCTCCAACAGCAGTACCAAGCGTGGGAGTCGGACGACGAGCGCCGCGCTACCGCCTCTGCCGCCGCCGCGGGTGGCGATGACGAGTGCCACGCCATGTCCCTTGACGCGGTGCTCCTCGACGATGGGGACGATGCCGGTAGCGATGTGGCGCTGCTCAACATTGATGATTGCAACTTTGACGACGGCCCCGACGGGGAGGACGGGATGGACACCTTCCTGCCCCTGTGCTTTGACCCGCCGCCGCCGCCCCCGCCCCCGCCCCCGCCGCCGCTGGCGGTCGAGACGGCACAGACGCGGGCGGCGGCGATTGCGGCAGTCAAGTTGGAGCAGGACAAGCTCTTTGCGTCGGGCCAGCTGTCCATGACGACCGTCGAGGGGGCCGTCACGCTGCCGCCCCCCGCGCCGGCACTGCTACTGACTGCCGGCCAGCCGCTGTCGCTCGCCGGCGCCACCGTCGGTCTCCCGTCGGTGACCGCTGTACCCATGACACCCGTCTCCACGTCGCCGTGCTCGAGTGACTTTGGCGGCGAGCCGCCGTCACCCGTCGACGAGGACACGGCGTCGGGCGCAACGGTGAGCAGCGCGGGCACGCCCGGCAGCAGCGTCAGCGACGGGCTCTGCGCCTCCACCGTCAGTGGGGCCACGGGCGGGAGCACGACCACCGTTGCTGCTGCCGCCGCCGCCGCCGCCTCTGCGTCGAGCGGCGGGTCTGTGATCCCGCCGCCGACGAGTGCCGAGGCGGCGCGCGCGACGCGCGCGGCGGCCATGAGCCGCTTCCGCGCCAAGCGCGCGCGCCGCTCCTTTGCCAAGAAGGTCATGTATACGGTGCGCAAGGATTTGGCCGACGTGCGGCCGCGCGTCAAGGGCCGCTTCGTCTCCCGCACGCACATGGCGCTGTACAAGCGGTATGGGGATGCCTATCGGGAGCACCTCGACGAGGTTGGCTCGGTCGGCGTGGACGACACGGCGGTGACCGCGTCGGTCGCGCGGCAGGTCATTGCGGGCACCGCCGCGGGGGGGCGGCCGGCGGCGGTGGCGGCCGCCACTGCTGCGGCGGCCGCAGCGTCGGCGGCGGCGGCGGCGACGGCGGCGGCTGCGGCCGCCGCTGCGACGGCATCGTCGTGCAAGGCGGCGGCAACGACCAAGGCAGCGATCAGGTCACTCTCGGTGCCGGCCGTGGGGGCGCCGGCGTGAGGTGGGATGGTGGTGCGGCCGACGTTCCCCACCCCTCCCCTCCCCTTCCATTGACCGTGCGCCTGCCTTTGACCGTGCGCCTCTGGCTCGTACTGCTCGTGCTGGTGGCTGCGCACCCCCCCTCCCCCCCTCTGCTCCATCCAGCGGCAGCCGTGGCCCGGTGGCCAACCGGCCACGCACGCGCAACCAACAATTTTTTCTTCCATGGGATGCTTGCGGCTCCCGCACGTGTACCTTCTTCATTTTATGGGCGCTTGCAGCTGCGGCGGCGAGCGACGCGGGCGGGCATCCCTGCCGTCCTTGGCGCACTCGTGCGACGGCGGCGGCGACGGCGGCACGACGGGGGCGGCGTGGCGATCCGCGCGCGGCGCCCCGGCTGGGGTTGGCCGCGCGTGCACAAAGGCCCGCCGCCGTCGGCCAGTCGACGCCGACGTTCGTGCGGTCGCAACGGGCGGCCGCGTCGGTGGCGCGCCGCTGCGGGCCGCCTGCGCGCCCCTGGCGCAGTGCCACCGCGGCCTGACCATTTGGTCGTGCCGTGTCGCCCGCCCCACCACATTGCCGCGTCGGCCTGCAACAATTTTTCCTTCCATCACTGTTTACTTCCTGTGCGCCTTATTTATGCGCGAACATGTTGCTACGGGGGGCGCTGCTACTCGTGTGTGGCCTGACCAAACAAAACTGATCACTTGGGTGCGCTTGTACTAGACTCTATCGTCACGTGGCGCCCACGGGGGGGCGCCACCGCTGGATCGGCCAGCGAGTCGACAGGGCCAACACACTCGCGCTAGGTGCACGACGCAAACGGTGCGGTTGTGTTTTCAAGCCGCGGGGCTCCCTCGCACTCGTTTTTCTGCCGTCGATGCTACGTATGGGTTTGTCTGTCTGGCGGCAACGCACCCGATGGCAACCTGGATGGCACCACAAGCAACAGAAACGAGAGGTGTAGACAATGAGTACGTGTAAGAAACCCTCTTGATTTGGACGCCCCTGGCCGGGAGATCGCGTCTGTTGGGCGTGCGAGTTTTGTAGGGCCCGCTGCGCGCCACTCCCACTCCCAAGCCCCGCTATGCCGAGCGCCGATTCGAGGCAACACCAATGGGCACACATGGTGCCATCCATGCGCCAGGGAGGGGCGAGGTGTGAGAGGCAACAGACACATCCGCGGCTGCCAGAGGGGTGGAAGGCAACAGTCGCAGCTGCATGAGGCCACGAATGAAAATGAATGAACGGTGCGTCGTGTCCTGGTGGGGGAAACCTGACTGCACATGGTTGCACCCACATATGTGGTCGCTGCGTGGTTTGGCGGAAAGAGGCGGGGCGGTCACACCTGGCGCGGATCGGGGAGGTAAACCGCCAGCGGCGGAGCCAATCCTGTTGACGCTGGCGAGGGGGGCGTGAATCACCTCTGAGCTCGTGCGGCAGGGGCGTGTCCCGAGCAAAGACGAGAGCGGCGTCTGAGAGTGAACAAAGGGGTGCTGCTCCACGTGTGCCGCGGGGGTACGAGAGCCACAGGCGACAGCCGCTGTTCCTTTGAAGGCACCTCTCCGGAAGGCCCAGCGGCACTGATTGGACTGCTGCTGCAGCCCATGACTTAGCTACGGGAATCTGTTGCTGAATACGGGCAGTAGACCGGCGTGCGTTTGCTATGCCATCCACATGAGAGGCTTTCCTTGGAATGGGTTTGACGAAAGGGACCCTGCTCCGTGTGGAGAGGTCAAGGACGCTCCCTGTAACTAAACTTGAGCCTTCTTCTCCCTCCGTTGGGGGCAGATCACACAGAGGTGAATCACCAACAAGGGACATGGGGCTGGCGTTGGAAGCATCCATCGTGGTGACGATGGCTCGCCGTAAAAACAGCCGAGTGTCTCGTACGAGCGCGAGTGTGGCGCAGTGGCCGTCTTCATCTCCATTCTCTGCCGTGCTGGCAGCTCCGTCTCCGTTCTTCATTGACCAGCCAACAAGAGGAACGCAATGCTTTGGGACCACGGCCATGGACCGCGTGTTGCCGTGCGTCCATTGGTGCCGGCCCGCCAGCGCCTGCCCAGTCGCCCACGCATCATGCACCGATGATTGGTACTGTCCAGGTGGCGTGACCGCGCGAATCTCGACGTGTCGTGGCGTCCCCTGTGGAAGTCCTGCGATCGCAGACACGCGAGTGGCTGGGTCGCCCGTGCCTCTGGCTGGACCCAGTTGAGCGGGACGGCTGGCACACGGCTGCCACGTCGATTGGGCCCCGTGGGATGGAGTCGTTTCAATTGACTGGTACGGATGGAGGGGGGCCGAGCGAGACGTCTGCGATTTTCGACGCTGCGTGCGTACAATGGAAGACGTGCTTGTGTTCGTCCGGCGACAATCGCCCCCTCAGCGTGGATCGCATCCTTCCACAGCACGGCTTCACCACTGGCGGCCCCGCGTTGCGACCGGGGTGGAGGCTGGCGGGCCCGTCAACAATCCCCGACACGCTGGTGTGTGGCCACAGATGGCGCGCGGGCCGACGAGCCCGCTTCCGAGCCGCGGCGGGAGCGTGTCAGGACACGCGTAGGGCGCCGTAGGCCGCGCGCCCTACGGCGTCCGACGCGCGTGCCGACTTTGGCCGGTGCGCCCGCCGCCGACGCGTTTGCCAGCGTCGGCGGCCGGTGGCGAGCGCCGCATCATCCTGTCGGGCGCTCTGGTACTGGTTCACGTCAACCCGCGCCGACCGTGACACGACTTGAGGTGGGGAGCAGCTGCCGAGCCCTCTCCTGACCCAGGAGGGTCGACGACTCCCACGCCGTATCTGTATCGCCTTATCAGAGCTAACCGTGTCCACCCCATCGGTGGGACTTGTACCTTCCCGCCGTCAAGCGTCCTCCCTTTCCGTGAGACTACTCCCCTCCGCCTCCCTCTGGCTGCTCGTATCATCGCTGCCTTGGTCGGTACTCCCCACCCTCACTACCTGGTGTTCCCAGTCTTCCCACTTGGTGCGACCGCAGCCGCCATGGCGTCGCTCGTCGCCCCTGGCACCCCTCCTCACGCGGCGGTCCCCGTCGATGACACCCTCGATGGGCAGGATGGCATCCGCTTTGCCAGTTTGACCTATGACGTGCCGGTCAGCGCCACCAATGCGCTTGGCCGTGTCGCCCGCCTGCGCTCGTGGGCGCACGCCAAGCTCGGGCGGGACGGTTGTGGTGTTGGCGGCGCCGTCTCCGCCCCGCGCAGCGGCCCACTGCTGCCGACACACGACGGGGCGGGGGCGGCGACCGCCGACACGACGACCGCCGACAGCGCCCGGTCGTCATCGTCGTCGGCGTCCAACTCTTCCTCTTCCAACCTCTCCCCTGGGCCCACCAAGAAGCCCCGGGCAGCTGTCCCGGCGACTGTCCCCTCCCCCCCTGAGGCACCTGCCCCCGAGCCTAACACGACCCGCATCCTCCACGGGGTGTCTGGCGTCGCGCCCGCCGGCCAGCTGACGGTGCTCCTCGGCCCGTCGGGCGCCGGCAAGACGTCGCTCCTCAACCTCCTCGCCGGGCGCTCCCAGTACGGCCCGTCTGGGGGCACCATGACCTTTGACGGGGCGCCGCGCAGCCGGCGCCTGCGCCGGCAGCTGGCCTACTGCATGCAGGAAGACATCTTTTCGCCGCGCCTGACCGTGTCCGAGACGCTGCAGTTTACGGCGCGTTTGCGGATACGCGGGCTGAGCCGCACGGAGCGCGACGCGCGCGTCACGTCGGTCATCAAGCAGCTGCGGCTGGAGGCGTGCGTCGACACGCTGATGGGGGATGGGGTCGTCCTCAAGGGCGTGTCGGGTGGGGAACGCAAGCGGGTGAACATTGCGAATGAGCTGCTGACGGACCCGTCCACAATGTTGCTAGACGGTACGTTTGGGAGGTGAGATGCATATACGGGGGCGTGGCAAGGAGTGTATTGGACGACATGTGGGCTTGCTCGGGGGAGAAGAGGAGCTCTGGGCGCCGTGCTGACCTTCTTTGTGCTTCCTTTTTTTGATGGCTGCTTGCGATGCGGTTGCTCGTGGTCTTCTGGCATCCCACCCTACTGATTCTCTCTACATAGAGCCTACAAGTGGCCTTGACTCGGCCACGGCTCTAACTGTCGTAAAGCTGCTGCGGTCGCTTGCTGACGAAGGCCGCACCATCATAACTACTCTGCACCAGCCGTCGTCCCAGATGCTTGAGCTCTTTGACAACATCATGTTGTTGTCGTCGGGGCGGGTGGTGTACAGCGGTGCTGCCGCCGACGCGCTGTCCTACTTTAACAACATTGGCCTGCCGTGCCCCGTGAACTACAACCCATGTGACTTTTTTCTGCAACTGCTCACGGACACGGCGGCGGACGGATCTCAGCCAGTGACGTGGCGACTGGAGGCCGCGTGGGCAGAGCGGGAGGCGACGAGCGCCCCTGTGGGTGTCGTGCCAGCGGCCGGTGGCGACGGCGATGGGGACATTCTGGGCGGCGATGTCAGCGGCGGCCGCCTGACCGCCACCTCTGCCGGCGCGGTGCGGGCGGTGCGCAAGCGCCTGCACTCGTCGAGTGTGCGTGCGGAGCAGCGTAAGTACCCCGCCAACTGGTGGACGCAAGTGATGACCATTGGCAAGCGCTCCTTTATCCAACGCCGCGGAGAGTTGCTCGAGTGGGTGCAGCTGTCGCAGATTGTTGCCATCTCCTTCCTGGTCGGCATCATGTGGTTCCAGCTGGAGCAGACGGAGCGGACTCTGGATGAGCGAGTCTCCATACTATTTTTTAGTGTCGTTGCGTTTTCCTTCATTCCGTTGTTCAGCGCGATTTTCTCTTTCATGCCCGCCGAAGGCCCCGTGCTCCACAAGGAGCGCTCGTCCGGGGCCTACCGGTTGTCGGCGTTTTACGTGGCCAAGACGACCGTTGAGACGCCCATCGAGCTGCTCTACCCGACGATCTATACAATCGTGGCCTACTGGATGGCGGGCCTCCGCGCGAGCGTCGGCGCGTTTGTGCTCCACCTGTTTGTACTATCCATGATCGTCCTGACGGCGCTGTCCATCGGCCTGTTTGTTTCGGCGACGGTACGCAACCTCAAGCTGGCGCAGGTGCTCGGCAATTTGACAGTCCTCCTCGCGCTGCTCGCTGGCGGGTTTTACGTGAATAACAAGACCTTGCCGTCGTGGGTTGCGTGGGTCAACTCGCTCTCCTTCATCAAGTATGGGTTTGAGGCGCTGCTGATCATTGAGGTGCAGGGCCGCACCTTCCCCTGCTCGACCGTGCCGACCATCTACTCGGGGGGGCTCGCAGGCACGTCAACTGTTCGCCAGTGCCCTGTGACGGACGAGGCCATCTACCGCGCGCGGGAGGTGGCGGACGAGCTCGGCGTGTGGGGCAACGTGGGGGTCCTGCTGCTGTGGATCGTCGTCTTCCGCGTCGGCGCCTACTTCAGCCTGAAGTGGCTCCACGTGTCGCACAAGCCGAGCCGGCGGGCGGCGGCCGCCTAATGTGTCGGCGGGCACGGCGTGACAGCTCCCTGCGGTGCCTTGGATGGCTGCCGCCGCGGGGATGTCGTGGCGGTGCCCTTGTGCACTGCTCTGGTTTTGGTGTTCTTGGCAGCGCTGCTTCTGCAGATGCACCTGTACAGCTGAGTCTGTTGGGGGTGGTCGACGACGGCCATAAGACAGGCCGCCCCCTCTCCTTCGGCAGAGCGGACGCAGCGCTGTGCCCTTTTGTTTTGTTCTCTCACTCCTTCACTTTTACTCGTAATAATTTTGGTTGAGCGCGATCGTTGACCACCGGGTTTCTTTGCAGAGGGCTGTACAGTGTGTTCCCGTGAAAAGAGACAGCTGAATCACCTCGAATGGGAAACAAGTGGCCACAGCTGGCTGGAAACGATGACTGGCCAATGAGATTCTCTTGTAAGCGATTCTCGTATGACGGGAACGCACTGAAATATTGGAACCAACACCTCTCTGCTTCGCTGCATAAAAAAAGAGGGACGTCTTAAAGGGTCAGGGACGAAACGCCACCCCTCATATCGATAAGGCGGACCCCACCGAAGAGCGACTCACACAAGTGAATGCTTTCCCACGGCCTGTCTGGGACGCACCCACCGCGCCCGCAAAACGACACCGTCTTGGTGCATGCAATCAACTATCGGCCGTCGCCCAAGCACACGCAGCTGTCAGCGCTGCACCACCCGGCAGCTTCACCCGCGAGCTGCCCTCCCGCTGTCAGTCAGGGTCGTGTGCCCGCGCAGGTCCCTAGCTCACCGCCGGCCGCCCCCTGCGGCAGTCCGACTGCCCCCCCTCCGGCCCGGGCGCCGCTCAAACCACTGGCAGGTAGGCGCACACAAAGCCGTCCTCCCCGCCGGCGCCAATAGACGGCGAGTGGACGAGTGGCCCGCCCGAGTCGGCCTCCTCCGTGCCTGCCTTCATTTGGGCGTCAATGCTCTTGCTGCGCCGGAGGGAGTACATTGGGTCGGCCGACGGGCCGCGGCCCCACGGGGCCTTGCGGAAGTGCGACGTGCACAAGTTGATGTCGTCCTCGGAGCCCATGTACACCTCGACTCGGTGGTGGAGGCTCTCCGGCTGGATGTCGAGGATGGCCCGCGTGCCCGTGCTGGCCTGCCCGCCAGCCTTTTCGACGACGAACGCCAACGGGCCAGCCTCGTAGAGGAGCTTGAGGCGGCCCTGTGGCCGCGCCTCGTGGGCGGGGTAGATGTACACGCCGCCCCGGATGATCGTGCGGTGGAGCTCGGGCACCATGGAGCCAATGTACCGGCAAGTGCGAGTGGACCCGTCCAGCGCCGGCTCGTCCTTGAGCGCCTTGAGCATCTGCTGCGTCTTGGGGCTGAGCTTTGACGAGAAGCCCTCGTTGATGGCGTAGACGCGGCCCGAGTAGGGCACTTGCATGTTCTCGTGCGTGAGGATAAACTCAGAGAGCGTCGGATCGAGCGTGAAGCCGTGCACACCCGAGCCGTAAGAGAGGACGACCATCGTCGCCGCGCCGTAGACAGCGTAGCCAGCGGCAATCAGGTTGCGTGCCGGCTGCAGCACGTCCTCCACCCCCGGCTCCGTCTCTTGGGTCAACTGCCGGAAGACACCAAAGATAGCGCCCATATCTTGCGCGGGTGGGTCAGCCAACCCCGTCAGCGGGTCAAACACCACCGCATAGTTGCCGCGGTGCCTCTCTTCCATGACCACCGGGTCGTCCAGGTCCTCCGACACGAGCACACAGCACGCGTCCGAAGCCGTCAGCTCCCGGATCCACGTGTCGTTGGCAATCTTGTTGATGTCCGCCACGCTCTGCGCCTCGGCCTGGGGGAGGCCCATGCGGCGGACCATCGAGCCGACCGTTTTGACGGCGAGAGTGATGGACGAGAGGAGGGTGACCAGGTCGGCCAGTGAGTCGCCCTTTGACACGGAGGAGTCGACATTGGTGTGGATGACCCCCTCCTCCAGGTAGTTCGACCGCTTGGCCAAGGAGTCCAGCAGGTGGGAGATGAGCGTCGTGCCGCTGGCGCCATTGCCGGCGGGATGCGCAGCCGTGTCCATAACGGCGACGTACCAAGGGCAGTGGGGCGGGCGTCGAGAGAGTTGGGGGGATGGGGGAGAGAGTGCAGTAGGAGAGCGTCGAGAGATACCGTTGCCATACGACGTGCGTGTCGCGCGAGCAGACGACAGGGGGTGACTCTGGCTGCAGATTGCGGCACACGCCACCACCGCTGTGTGGATCACATCTACTCTCGGTGCACACGCAAGATGGGTTGGCGCGTGAAGGTTCATCAGGAGTAGCCCCCTCTGACCATGCACAACCCGCGCTCTAGCGAGGGGGTTAGAGTGTCAATTCGCTCACAACCTCGTGGGTGCACAGCGCGGCGGTGCGCCGTCTCGACGTGCAGCGCTAGCTAGGCCGACACGATCCCCCGCGTCGCCACGGGCGGCAGGCGGGTCTGGGAGCGTCGGTCTGAACGCCGGGACCCGCGCCACGTCTGCGACGACGTCGCCACTGCCGTCGGGCGAGGGCGACGCACTGGCGGGCAGCTGCGACGCGGCTGCCGCCGCCGCGGGCGTGGCCACCAAGACACAACCAACGCCGTCGAGGACGACCGTCGGACGCCGGTCGTGCGCTGTCGGTGCCAGCCCGCCGACGACCGCAACGGCGCCGGCCGAGCGCCCCCGCGGCTGGTGGCTGGCAGCGAGGGAGCAAAGGTGCAGGAGCGCCGGCACGGCGGCGCCGACGTCGCCCACGAGAGCGCCCATCAACTCAGTAGCCGACGCATCGCGCGGCGTTGGCAGGCAGCAGTGGACGCCGAGGGCGACAAATGGCCTGGCCGCCACCCCCGCCGCCGCCGCCACCCGAATGTACGGGACGTCTTAGGCGAGCAAGATGTGGACGTCCTCCACCGCGTCGGCCGGGCGGGCATTGGCAACCGAGCTGGCCGCCGGGCAGCGGCGAACCCGGGTGCCCCCCCCCCCCCCCCCCCCCCCCCCCCCCCCCTCCACTTTCAGAGGTCATCGTGGGCAATGCCCTGTATCGTCAACCGCGTGGCGTGCACCGCCCGTGTCGCGCCACACTCGGCGGCGACGCCGGGGACGCCCGTACCGTGCGCAGCAACGACCAGGTCGCGTAGGGCTGCGGCTGCGGGCGACGAGTGTGGTGACTTGCGCCACACCCGCGTCCCCCAGCGGGCGGCCATCCAAGAGGAGGCATTGGTGGGTGGCCGTCGACCACACCCACGCCGTCACCGATGAGCGGAGCGCGCCGCGCAGCAGCCGCCCCGCGTGTGCGTCGAGACGACACCCCCCCCCCCCAAAAAAACAGGCCATCGCACACCACCACCGACGACGCGGGGAGCAGGCCGACGACGGGCCAAACGGCAGCGGCGTCGAGGCCGTCACCGCTCACGTCGAGCGAGCAGCGGCCGGGTGCACGCCGCGTCCCCGTGGCGCAGCGCACCAGCGAGGTGTGTGACGGCGGGACGCGCGCGACCGGCGACGGCTGCGGTTGGCACGCGTCGGGGAGGCGGCAGCGGCCGCCGCCGAGGAGCCAACGGACCTGCCAGGGAGGGACACCGGCCCGACGGCGCCCACACCGCCGACGGCCACCCACCAGAGGGGCGCGTCGACGGCGGCAACGGCGGCCGTGGTGCCATCCGACGGGCGCGCCGCGCCGCCTCTGCATCACGGGCGGCAGCGGCGGCGGCGGCGCCGCCGCCAGCGGCGGAGCCGGGCCGCCGCAGACACTCGTCGCTGCAGGATGCAGCCCAACAGAACGCCGAACAGAATGGTCTGTTCGGGAACAGGCAACAGAACGCCGATCTGTTCGGGCGTCTGTTCGGGCAACAGACGCCGAACAGATGGCGATTCTGTT
>Ga0209093_1001425_pt1 | contig 13559 bp, 9 predicted proteins | sample SidtaG_4_FD_187450 | JGI IMG/M metagenome (GOLD analysis project Ga0209093, IMG submission 187450) | Marine algal microbial communities from Sidmouth, United Kingdom - Sidmouth_Male1 metaG (SPAdes) (version 2) | ecosystem: Host-associated > Algae > Red algae > Unclassified | place: Sidmouth...
GGTATTGGGACGGGTTTGATTCCTAATGGTGGTGCTCCCGCCGCCGGTGTTGGCGCAGCCGGCGGCGGAGCTGGCGGTGGTGGGGGGGGTGGGACGGGGTTGATGCCTGATGGTGGCGGTCCCGCCGCCGGTGTTGGTGCTGCCGGCGGCGGAACTGGTGGTGGTGGGGGCGGTGGGACGGGGTTGATGCCTGATGGTAGTGCTCCCGCCGCCGGTGTTGGTGCAGCCGGCGGCGGGGCTGGTGGTGGTGGGGGCGGTGGGACGGGGTTGTTGCCTGATGGTAGTGGTCCCGCCGCCGGTGTTGGTGCAGCCGGCGGCGAAGCTGGCGATGGTGGGGGTGGTGGGACGGGGTTGATGCCTGATGGTAGTGGTCCCGCCGCCGGTGTTGGTGCAGCCGGCGGCGGGGCTGCTGGTGGTGGGGGCGGTTGGACGGGTCTGACGGGAGATGGAGGCAGCCACACCGCCGGCGGCGGTGCGGCCAGCGGCAGTCCGCAGAGCAATGCGAATAGTATTGGGGGTAGCGACGGGCCGCCGGCGGGTGTGGCCGCCCCTGTCATCGTGCCGGCCGGTGCGCTTCCTGCCGGAAGTTTTGGTCACGCGATGAGCGCTTGGGGGGAGGCACGGGACGAGGAGGTGCACGAGCGCCTGAGGCATGACCTTACTGAACACGTGTGGGTGGAAAGGAGTAAGCTTCTTGCGCCCTACGTGGGAGTATAAAAGGTTTCTTTTTTCCCTGCTGTGCAGTTTTGTTTTTCCTTCGATACTGTAGTCAGGAGGGGATCGTTTAGAAACTGATCCGTCCCGTCGGCGGCCTTGGCAGCGGCGAAGGCGGTGTCTCTTGTGCCGGCGGCTTCCCCGCCGGCAGTACAGGAGCGGGTGGAGGGACTGGCGTACCCTGCCGCCGGCACTAGATGGGCCGGCGGCGGATCCTGCATTGATTGCGGCAGACCCGCCGCCGGCGTTGATGAGACCGGCGGCGGGCGTGTGGGGCCGGGCGAGGAGTTGGCTGTCAGCGCTGGCGTTCGTCTGAGCGGCGGCGGCGCTGCGTGTCGGGGGGGGTGGTGGACAGGGTCGACGACTAAGTGTGACTGCCCGCCGCCGGCGTTGGAGAGACCGGCGGCGTACGTGTGGGGCGGGCATTGGAAGGGGAGGATTGCCGCCGGCGTCGGTATCGCCGGCGGCGGCACTGCGTGTGGGGGGTGTCGGGCGGGCAAGGGACGCAACTAGCTGCGACTGCCCCGCCGCCGGCGTTGGCGAGGCCGGCGGCGCACGTGTGGGGCGGGCATGGGAAGGGGAGGATTGCCCCCAGCGTCGGTATCGCCGGCGGCGGCACTGCGTGTGGGGGGTGGCGGGCGGTCAAGGGACGCAACTCGCTGCGACTGGCCCGCCGCCGGAGGTGGCGAGACCGGCGGCGGGCGTGTTGGGCGGGGAGGGGCGCTGGTGTGTTGCCGCCGGCGATTGTGCGGCCGGCGGCGGCCATTTGGCGGGGCGGGTTGCCGCCGGCGTCGGTATGGCCGGCGGCGGCACTGCGCGTTGGGGGCGGCGGGGGCAAGGGAGGCGTGCACTTGTTACTGCTCCGCCGCCGGTGTCGGCAAGACCGGCGGCGCGTGCACGGGGCGGCCATGTGGCGGGACGCGCTGCCGCCGGCGTCGGTATGGCCGGCGGGGGCTCTGCGTGTTTGGGGGCGCGGGCGGGCGAGCGAGGCGTCCACTTGTTTCTGCTCCGCCGCCGGCGTCGGCAAGACCGGCGGGGCGTGCTCGGGGCGGGCATCGTGCGGGGCGGGTTGCCGCCGGCGTCGGTATGGCCGGCGTTGGCTCTGCGTGTTGGGGGGGGCGGGCGGGCGAGGGAGGGTACTAGAGTTGAGTGGCCCGTCGCCGGCGTTGGCGAGACCGGCGGCGGGTGTTTGGAGCGCGGAGGGGACCGGGTGTGTTGGTGTCTTGCCGCCGGCGTTCGTGTGCCGACATTTGCTGGGGGTGTAGCGCCCGTCGGCGATGTTTTTGCGAGGATATCTTCAGTGGCCGGAAGTGCAGGGGATCCACGAGGGGTGTTGCGCATTCGAGTTGGGATGCGTGGTGCACAGAAGTAGGGAAAAAAACCCTTCCCAACGGGGAAAAAAAACCTTTGGCACGCTACAAAACAAAGCACATACACCTCAAACACTACAGGGACTCGTAATGGTAATCGTGCCCACCGGACTCCTCAACAGCACAGTCGGCGTCGTCCGCCGCCTTGTTGTGGTGCATGGGCACCAAGTACACCTCATCGTCGTCTTCCAAGGTAGTCGACGCGGCAGCAAGTGCCGCCGCCGCCTTCGCCTGCTTCGTCACCTGGGACCGAGCGCCACGGCCGAGAGTGCCTCGGCCTGTCGTCTTGGGAACAGGAGCTGTCGTCGCAGGCGCCGCCGGCGTGTTGTACCCAGACGCCGGCGGCGATTGCACTTCGGACTCGACTGCCGCCGGCTTGTTGCCGACCGGCGGCGGCGGATGCACCTCCGACACGGCCGCCAGTGCGGTCGACGACCCCGCGTCCGTCCCCAAGGCGGCGGCCGTCCCCGCCGGACCCGATGACATCGCCGGCGGGGACGAGGACAAGTCCATCCCAGACGCCGCCATCAGCTTGCGCGCGTGCATCTTGCGGAAGGCAATCGCCTCGGGGGTGTCGCCTATCTCCGCGTTGTTGAAAAACGCCACAGTTGTCTGCTCCGTCGTTGCCCGCGCCAGCGCCAGCAGAGCGTCCGAGCTGTCCTTGAGCGTCCGAGACGCTCGGATGTATTCACTCATCTCCCGCTTAGCCGCCTTGGAACCGCGCGGACGTGACTGGGAGGCACCCTCCGCCGGCGGCCTGTTCTCCTCCTCGTCAGAGTCGCTTGGGGAGGCACGGCCGCCGGCAGACGCGATGGAGGAGCCGGCGCCGCCAGCGCCGCCGTCTGCGGCGGCGGCCCCGGCGGCGCCACGAAACTTTTCAACGGGGCGCAACACCCGCCAACACGGTACCCACGGGCAGGTAGTCTGCTTGGCCTTCCGCTTCGTTGTCTTTCCCTTCGCCTTTTCAGACGGCCGGTCCTTCCGCATCGCCTCGTAGATGTTGAGCCCGCAAAAGCGCGCCACAGCGGGGCTGATCAAGTCCTCGTCGCTCGGGTTGCTTGTCAGCGACAGCCACTTAACGGCCAGGTAGTGGGAGCCATCCTCGCTCACTCCCCTCCGGATCTTGTCCCACTGCTTCTGCACCCCCCCGACACCGCGTTCAGCGCGCCGTCGCGCACCAGGGCGACCGGCCAGTAAGCGCTTCCATTCTGCGACCACCTCCGCCCAAAAGATTGTCCCAGTCTGGTCCGAACCCTTCACAGCGTCCAATGATGTAGACAGATAGGCCCTGCTGAGGGCCACCCACTCCTCGTCCGTCCAACCAAGCCCATTGCCCATGGCAGCCGGCGCAAAGGTGGCGGCAGGCAGGTCGGCGCCCTCGCCGCCACCCACAGGTGGCGAAGGGGGCATGAACCGCCCGCCCCGGCGACCGCCTAAACGGACGTCCCACCGCGGCCGGCAGGTGATGCGCCGTCGCCGGCTGGCGGTGGTCGCGCAGCAGCCGGCGGCACTTGCACGCTCGTGCGGGGCGCGTCGCCGCCGGTACCGGCGGCCGGTGATGCGCCGCCGCCGGCTAGCGGTGGTCGGGCAGCAGCCGGCGGCACTTGTCCGTCAGTGCGGCGCGCGTCGCCGCCGGTACCGGCGGCCGGTGATGCACCGCCGCCGGCTCGAGGCGATCCGCCGCCGCCGGCGAGTGGGGATGAAACAGAGGCCGGCGGCACTGGTCCGTGGGTGCGGCTCGCGTCGCCGCCCGTACCGGTGGCCGGTGATGCGCCGCCGCCGGCTCGACGCGATCCGCCGCCGCTGGCGAGTGGAGATGGAGCACGAGCCGGCGGCGTTTGTCCGTCGGTGCGGCGCGCGTCGCCGCCGGTACCGGCGGCCGGTAATGCGCCGCCGCCGTCTAGCGGCGATTGGGCAGCAGCCGGTGGCGCTGGCTCGTCACGGCCGGGCCCGTCGCCGCCAGTTTCTGCGGCCGGTGATGCGCCGCAGCCGGCCCGAGGCGCACCGCCGCCGCCGGCGAATGGGGATGGAGCACGAGCCGGCGGCACATGTCCGTCGGTGCGGGGAGCGTCGCCTCCGGTACCGGCGACCGCTGATGAGCCGCCGCCGGCGAGCGGGGACGGAGCAGCAGCTGGCGGCACTTTTCCGTCGGTGCGGCGCGCGTCGCATCCGGTATCAGAGGCTGGTGATGCACCGCAGCCGGCTCGAGGCGCCCCGCCGCCGCCGGCGAGTGGGTATGAAGCAGAAGCCGGCGGCACTGGTCCGTCGGTGCGGCTCGCGTCGCCGCTGGTACCGGCGGCCGGTGATGCGCCGCCGCCGGCCCGAGGCGATCCGCCGCCGCCGGCGAATAAAAATGGAGCACGAGCCGGCGGCACTTGTCCGTCGGTGCTGGGCGCGTCGCCGGCGGTACCGGCGAACGCTGATGAGCCGCCGCCGGCAAGCGGGGACCGAGCAGCAGCCGGCGGCACTTGTCCGTCGGTGCGGCGCGCGTCGCCGCCGGTACCGGCGGCCGGTGACGCGCCGCCGCCGGCTAGCGGTGGTTGCGCGGCAGTCGGCGGTATTTGTCCGTTCGCGCGGGGCCCGTCGCCGCCCGTACCTGCGGCCGGTGATGCGCCGCCGCCGGCTAGAGGCGCTTCGCCGCCACCGGCAAGCGGGGACGGAGCAACAGCCGGCGGCACTTGTTTTTCGGTGCGGCTCGCGTCCCCGCCTGTACCGGCGGCCGGTGACGCGCCGCCGCCGGCTAGCGGCGATTGTGCAGCAGCCGGCGGCGCTGGTCCATCGCCCAAGGGCCCCCGAAGCGCACCGTAGCCGCCGGCGTCCGAAAGTCTGGCCCCGACCGGCGGCTGCCAATTGTCGCGGATCGGCTCAAAGTCGCCGACCTGGGAGGGTCCTCCACCCGGCGGCCCCCAGGTGTTGTAGAATCCCGCGTGGCCGCCGGCTTGACGACTTGCGTGACCTCCAGACGGCCCCCAGTTGTCTTGGCGTGCCGCGTGGCCGCCGGATTGACGACTCGCTTGACCTCCCGGCGGTCCCCAGTTGTCGTGGCGTGCTGTGTGGCCGCCGGCTTGACTAATTGCTTGGCCTCCCGGCGTGTAGTTCTACGGGAGCCCGCCGTCGGCGGTGGCGCGGCCGGCGAAGCACCCGGGGTGCGGCGGAAGCGGGGGGGTCGGCGGCGCCGACGAGGTCGGGCTCGGGCGGAACGGGGACGGCGGGCCCGCCTATGAGCGCAGGTGCGAGCCCGCGAAGGGGCGCGCCTGGCCCAGACACCCTCCGCGGGGTCCAAGTGGCCGCTGCCGGAGGGCGCGGCAGGCGACAACCGACCGGGAGCCACGCGGCGGTTGCAGCGCGTCGCGCGCGGAACCGTCACTCCCCCTCGTCTGTAATGATCGCTTTGGGGGACTCTGTATGCATGAAGGGAATAATCTGCATTGGTTGGTGACTGCCCGGGTCAAGTCTCTATCCGGGAATTGGGCCCGGGCGACGGTTTCCGCCCTTTTAGGACGAAGGGCGACGACGGTGGGAGGCACCGTCGTCGCCGGCAAGTAAACCGTGTCTTCATGTCTTGGCGTTTCGATCGGCCCGACTTTCTGGACTTCGAGTCCCATTGCGGGCGTCGCGCGAGCGGCCCAGACGGCCGTTACTTCCCTCCTACTGAGGTAACCCCCCTGATCGTGGTACTACATTTGGCGCTCCGGGTGAGACCCGCTGTGTGCACACGGTGCGTGTTGCGGTTCGACACTTCTTTCGGTATCAAGGTCGGGGCCTCCCCGTGGGTTGTATTGCGGTGCTGTGACCGAGGACAACCGATCGATACGCGGGCCCCGCTTCCATGACTCGCGGATCTTCCCCAGCTTCTCCGCTCGACGGGGGCGCTCCTCCGTTCGAGATGCCTGGCACTAGCCGGGTGCCGGACGCGCCACTAGCGGGAGACCTCGGGGCACTGCGGGCATTGGGCGCCGTGGCCCTCGTTGGGGGTGGAAGGGTAGTCCCGGTTGGCGGCGGCGGTACCGTGGCGGGTGAGTCGAACTCCCCGCCCGAGCATCCAGGCCGCACGCCGACCACCGGGGCTCGTCGTCCTCCCGGCGCGGGATGGACGTATACGCTAGCGAAGTCCCAGCGTGGGGGCGCAGGGGCCCACCCCTCGCCCCTGGATGGGCAGCGCCCGGACGGGGCGCCGCCCTCTGGCCCGCCCCGTGTGGGCGCAGTGGGCAGCTCGTCGGGGGCCCCGGCCCGTGGGATACCCACTTGCCCGGGTTCGAGCCGATCAGTGGATGCTCTGTCGCTAGAGGAGGAGGAGCGACAGCGCCGGGATTTACAGAGAGCATTCGGGGTTGCCCCGGAGGAGGTGGCCTGGGCCCAGTGGCAGCGTTCCACCCGGGACCATTGGTCCCTGGACCCGCCGTCGGCAGCGGGCGGGTCGGGACCCAGCCTACACGGGGTCGGTGGCGGTGCCACCCACGGGCTGTCGCGGCCCGTGGCCGACACCGCACGCCTACGCCAAGTGGCCCAGGTGTTCCGAGATGCGGCGGAGGAGGCGTCAACCGCGGCCTTGGATCGAACCCCGGCGACGAGGCGCAGTGCGGCCGTCGCGACGGCGCTCGCGGCGGCCCAGGGGCCTTCGTCGCTGTCGGCGAGCACGGGCGAAACGGCTGCCCCGGGCCCCGGCTCGGATACCCACGGGAGGTCGTCCCGGGATGCGGGTGGCGCCGGGGTGGCGCCTGCCCTGGCAGTGGCCGCCACCCGTCGCGGACGGTCTCCGAGATCGCGCTCGCGGCAGGCGCCCGCAGCGCGTACGCCGAGGGACGGGGCTTGGCGGGAGCAGCGCCGTCGGCGCTCCTCGCGACGTGACAAGTCTCCCCCATCATCGGGGCCCTCCTCCTCAACGGAGAGCGAGCACAGCCCGCCGGGCTCGTCTTCCGACCCCAGTGGGACGGACTCGACCAATAGCAGCAGCAGCTCCACCTCAGCCGCCGACAGCGGTAGCGACCACGGGGCGCCCCGCCGTCGACGACGGGCTCGCGCGGCCGAGAAGCGCCCGCAGCGGGCCCTGGTGCAGGAGGCGCTGCGTGCCTTCCGACGGGAGCAGCGGGAGGACATCGTGGTGGACCCCCGTTTCAAGGGGCTCCTGTCACCGGCACGGTACCGTCTCGCGCTGCGGGGGGGACGCTTGCACCTCTCCGGCGGCAACTCCATCCGCCGCATCCGCGCAGACGTCAGGGCCTTGATGCACACCTCGCGGCAGTTCGCGGGCGATACCCCGCTGGGGTTGGTGACGTTCCTCGGGAACTTCCAGACGGCTTGTGACGGCAGCCGCTTGAACGAGGGGACGGCAGTGACACTGCTGCAGTACTTCGTCACGAGCGAGGTGCTCGGGGGGCTCCAGAGCGCTGAGGACACTCATGCCACGCGGCAGCTCACGTACAAACGCGCGGTCCGCGCCTTACTCAACGAGTACCTTGATGCCGACGATTTGGTGGACCACCTGCAGTCGCTCATGCAAGCGACTCAGGAAAAGTGGGTGGACGAGCACGAGTTTGCGAGCCGCATCCTCGATGCTAACCGTGCCCTGGGTTCGGTCCTGCAAGAGGCCGAGCTCAAGAGTATCCTACTCAAGGGCGTCGGACGAGAGGTCCGGGCGCTGGGCCGGAACTTCAACACCCAGGGTAGGACCTTTCCCAAGCTGCGCAAGTTCCTTGCAAAGACGGGCGCCGCCACTCGTGAGGCCCGGGGGGTCAAACTCCAAACCAAGCCCAAGGGGAGCAGCTTTCGGTCCGCCGGGGGCGAAGAGCGGGAGCCCCGACGTTCCCGGACGGCCGCCTCGGTGGCCCTCCCGGTGGGAGCCGCCTCGGCCGCCGCGTCCCTGGCCGTCACGAACTACGGGACGGAGGCGGAACGCGCTGAGTCGGCCGCCGTCCTCTCCGCGTCGGTGGCGCCCCCCAAACACGGTCCGGTCGGGGACGACCCGGTACTGCCGGTCGACAGCCTGCCGCCCGCGTCGGGATGGCAACAACAACCCGCGTGCGGTGGAAGCCCGGACATGTACCCCGTGCACACCGGGGTGGGCCGCGGCAAGGGCACTCTGGCGCCGGGTACCCCGGTCCCGCCGCGTGCCGGAACCTTGCTCCCGTACTCCGACCGGCCGCCCCGGTTCCCGCGCGGCGGGGCGCCCGCGCCACGCGGTGGGGGAGGCGCCAGTCCGTCCCCATCGACACCGGCGCCGCGTCAGCGGGGGGCCTGCTCCTTTTGCGGACACTTAGGGCACTGGGTGTGGGAGTGCCCCGCCCAATCCCTCGAATTCCGGGCGCACGGACGTGCTTTGCGCGAAGCCGGGGCGGCGCACCGGAGCGGGCGCGGTCCCGCGACGCCCCCGCTCCTGCCTCTGGGCGCTGGTACGCTGGTCGCGCCTCCGCCGCCGGGCGCGGCCGCCTCCGGAGGCACTCCGCCGGGCACCGCCTCGTTCGTCCACGCCGTGGAAACCGACGACCGGGCCAACCCGGACGTCCCAGCCGACGACGACGGGAACTCCTACGAGGAGTGGTCCGCCGGGGACGGTGACGGCGGGCACCCCGGCCACGCCCAGGGAAAAGCGTAAGTGGCAGCCACTTAAGTGGGCTGCCCACGGACGTTGTCCGCCTCAAGGCACACCGACACTGCTACATCACGGCGAGCCGCCTGCGCCAGGTCCGCCAGAGGCGGGCCGCAGCGGGTTTTCCGCCAGCGCCCGCCTTCTGCCCGCGGGTCTTGGCGCGGCCGGGGGGGGCCCCCCGCGCATCGTCCGAGGGCCCGGACCGGGCCCCGGTCCGGGCGCTCTCCACGGACGGTCCGGACCCCTCCCACATGCCACTGGTTGCCGCGTCGCTCCTGGACCTGGGCCACTCCGCCCCCCGGCCGTGGTGCGGTGGGGATGGCTTTCCGGCCGATCCCCCCGCCAACGGGGCGCGCGTGGGCGGCGGGCGCCGGCACAGCCTCTGTGGCCGCGCCGGCCGGGAGCGTACGCGCTTCCGCTGCCATGCGGCCGCAGTTGTGGCTTCCACGCACCCGCCGGGTGCCCCGACGGGGGAGGGGGAGGTGCTGTTGTTCAGCCTGCGCAACTACCGCATCGTGGCCTCGTTGGGCCTGGGCAAGCTGTCCCTGGTCGCAGTCAGGGTCGTCGTGGACACCGGGGCGGGGCCCAACCTTGTCCGACCGAGCGCCCTTGCCCCTGACGGGCTCCGCCAGGTCGTCACTTCCAAGGACGAGGAGCGGGTCCGCTTTAGGGACGCCAACAACGCGCGGCTACGTACGAGCGGTACGGTCACGCTGTGGCTCCAGACGGGCGCACGGGTCGTCCCTGTGACCTTCCTTGACGTCAACGACTTGTCAGAGCCAGTCATCCTGGGCTGCACATTCTCGACAACAACGCGCACGCCATCCTGCCCCAAAACCGGTCCATTCGTTGGACGGACGGCTCCGTTACCGCAATCTTGCGGGGGCCGCTGGACGACGGCGACCGCTCGAAGGGTGTCTCATGCGTGCTACGCTCCACCTGCAAGACACGGCTACCGCCGTCGGCGGCCTCGGTCGTCTGGGTGCGGACCATGTGGGGGGGCCTGGGCCAGGTTTTCGGCGCCTAGCGGCTGTTCACGACGCATGGTATAACCAGTGCCAATGGTGTCCACGACGTTGTGCCAGGAATCTCCTTCCAGGTCATCGTAACCAACTTCGGCACTCGGGAGGTCGTCCTCCGGCAGCGAGCCAACGTCGGCTATGTCCAACTGCTCACGACGGGCGTTGTGCAGGTGGCCCTCGCGGCGGACCCCGGGACGTCGGCCGTCCCGGCCTTCATCACTCCGGCCCCCGCGGAGAGCGTGCTCGGGGCGGTGTCCGCCATGCGGCGTCCTCCGAGACCCAGGCAGGGCCCGGAGTCGGCCGTACTCGCAGGGGAAGGAGTAGCGACACCAGCGTGGCCCCGGGACCCGGGCGAAGCGGGCCCCTCCCCGGGTGGCGCACCGCCCGTGGCCTCGGTCCACGTGGAGGACGTGGACCTCCCGGATGCGGACCCGGCACTGCACACCCGGATCCGACACATGCTGGGCCAGCACCAAGCGAGGTGGACGGGCCAGGCGCTGGGCGTCATCAAAGCCACCCAACATCGCATCGACCTCAACGCCGGAGCCCGGCTCGTCCGGCTCGCGCCTCGCCGTGCGAGGCACACCGCACGAGAGGCCGAGACGGCCGAGGTCAAGCGGCATTTGGAAGCGGACGTCATCGAACCGACATCGTCGGAATGGGGCTTCCCGGTCGTGCTCGTCCCCAAGAAGGACGGCACCCTCCGCTTCTGTTTCGATTATCGACTGCTGAACGTCGTGAACAAGAGGGACTTCTACCCGCTTCCCCGGATGGACGAATGCATTGACAGCCTTGGCGAGGCGACCATCTTCTCGACATTGAATTGCAATGCCGCCTACTGGCAGGTCGCCATCGCACCCGAGGACCGGGAAAAGACGGCCTTCGTGTGTCAAGAGGGCGCCTACCAGTACAAGCGGATGCCGTTCGGGCTCAACAACGCACCCGCCACGTTTCGGCGGGCACTGGACATCATCCTCTCCGGGGTAAAGTGGCAGAGCTGCCTCGTCAACCTCGATGATGTCATCGTGTACTCCAAGACGGAGGAAGAGCATATCGGCCACGTCGACCATGTCCTGCGCCTGCTGCGCGAGGCGGGAGTGACACTCCGCCTATCCAAGTGCCGATTCTTCCGAAAGACCGTGGAGTACCTCGGGCACGAGATTAAGCCGGGCCGGCTTGGCGTGATGGACGCCCACACGCGCGCGCTGCGCGAAGCACACTTCCCCACGACCCGCACACAAGTACGGAGCTACGTGGGGATGTGCAATGTCTTCCGCCGGTTCGTGCCGAACTTCGCCCAAATGGCGGCGCCATTGACGGACCTTTTGGGGTCCACAGCCCCTGTCCTCGTGCCCCCCGCCACGCCGCTGCAGCAGCAGGCGTTCGACCGGCTTAAAGAGGCCCTTACGACCCCGCCGGTCCTCGCACTCCCGCGACGCGGGCGCAAGAACGTCCTCGACGTGGACGCGTGCGGGACGCAGGTGGGTGCCGCCCTGCTCCAGGAGCACGACGACGGCAAGCTCCAACCCGTCGCGTACATCAGCCGACGGCTGGCCACGAACGAGCTCCCCTACGGGGTCACGGAAAAGGAGTGCCTGGCGGTCGTCTGGGCGTCGCACAAACTCCGCCTCTACCTCGAGGGTGACCGCTTCCTCGTGCGCAATGACCACGACTGCCTGCGGTGGATCCTCAACATCGAGGGTTCGGGGAACCCCCGTTTGGCGCTCAGCTGCCTGCGCCTAAGCGAGCTGGAGTTTGGCGTCGCCTTCAAACCGGGAATGACGCATTACCTGGCGGACAGCATCTCCCGCCTGGAGTCCGGGGCCAGCGACGTGACGGCGTTCGATGACGCCGTCCCGGTGTTCGCCACTCGGGCCAATACGGTCCGGGGGCTCGACGCCGCCAACTACGATGGCGGTCCCACGGTCCATGGCATCAACCGGGGCGAGGTGCTATCCTCCCAGGCCGTGAACGGCTACTGTCAGGAGGTCTTGAAGGCCTTGAACGTTGGACGGCACATCCCGTTCTTCGAGGACCCCGATGGGATCCTCCTGTTCAGGTCGAAAAACCAACTACGCCACAAGACCGGTGTGACTGGTCCAGGGGAGTTGCTGAATCCAATTCAACACTCCCCCCAACTCCACAGCGACCAGGAACCATTCCTCGATGGACTCGAAATTGCCAACCTGCAATTTCCAACCCGGCCCCGAAACCCTGGGGCAAGCCGCGGGATTCGAACCTGCGACATCTGTGAAGCTAACCGCGCATGCTGGGCCCATAACCTGTTAAGGTCGAAAAACTAACTACGCCACAAGACCGGTGTGACTGGTCCTGGGGAGTCGCTGAATCCAAATCAGCACCTCCGCCGCCGCGCGGCCCCCGACGGCTCTCACTAGGTGGTGGTCCCGGCCTCCTTTCAGGAGCAGGTCCTCCACCTCGAGCACGACGCGACCCCCGCGGGACACCCCGGGGAGTCCCGCATGTACGCGGCAATGCGGCGGTATTACTACTGGTGGTCATGGCGGCGGACGTCGTCTCCTACTTCAGGAAGTGCGACAGCTGCGCGCGACAGCGGGTGCGCCCCCTGGCGCGGCGCTCGGCGCTCACCCTGTTTCCCGCCACCATGCCCTTCCAGGACTTTGCTGTGGACCTCTACAGGCCCCTTGCTCGGACGGCCGCCGGCCACCGGTTCATCCTGGTAATAACCGACCGGTTCACCAACCTGGTGCGTGCACTCCCAATGGATGGTACCACGGCAGTGGACTGCGCCTAGGCGGTCCTGGACCACTGGGTCGCCGCCTATGGTCCGCCGGACCGGTTGCTGTCCGACGGGGGACCGCAGTTCACCTGCCAGTTTTGGGGCCAGGTGTGCAACCTGCTCTCCATCGAGCCGAAGGTAACGTCTCCGTCCCACTCGCAGACGTACGGGCAGACGGAGCGGTTCAACCGCACCACGCACACCATCCTCAACCACTACGTGGCGAAACATCCGCGGTCTTGGGACCAGCTCCTTGGGGCCTGACGCTGGCGTACCACAGTCGCCCGCACCGGAGCACCGGGGTCGCCCCTCTGGAGCTGGTCAACCCCATGGGGGTGTCGAGCTGGGCGTTCAAGGACGTCTCCCGAGCAGGTGCGTACCCCCTCACGGCGCAACGCGGCACAGCCGCAGAGAAACGGGCCCAGGCCGCCCTGTGGACCCGCCTCGTGCAGCTCGTCCCGCAGATGCGGGCAACGCTCAAGGCGACGCAAGGGCGCTACAGGCGCGACCACGACCGACGCCTCGCGCTTCGCGCGGAGAAGCTCACCGTCGGGGGCTGCGCATGGCGGCGCGATCACGCCCAGGAGGAAGGCGCCGGCAGAACGCTGACACACGTGGCCCGCGGGCCCTTTCGCGTGGTCTCCACGGATGGTCCCACGGTCATCCTCGACGTGGATGGAGAGCACCGCCGGAAAAACGTGGCTCACGTCGTCCGTGCCTCGGACGCGGCCGTCCCTGGCCCCGCCCAGCACCCCGCGTTGCGGACGGCCCGCTCATTCCATGGGGCAGAGGCCGATGGCCAGCGGTACGCCGTGGACCGGATTGCGGACCACACCAAGTTACCCGACGGAACCCTGAGGGTCCAGGTTTACTGGACCGGGTACCCCCAGCCTACCTGGATGGACGCCGTGGACGCCCCGCACCAGACGCTCCGCGTCTATCTGCGGCGCGCCGCGCGCCCGGGGTTACCCAATACGTCCGCTGACCCCCCGCCGACGTCCTCGCGTGCCCCGGCCCCCTCCGTTGGGGCTGCCGCAGGCTTCGCTGCCCCGTCGCCCCCGACAGTCCGCGCCTGAACCCTTGGGTCGACGCGGCGGCCAGGTGCGGAC
>Ga0209093_1001429_pt1 | contig 13542 bp, 6 predicted proteins | sample SidtaG_4_FD_187450 | JGI IMG/M metagenome (GOLD analysis project Ga0209093, IMG submission 187450) | Marine algal microbial communities from Sidmouth, United Kingdom - Sidmouth_Male1 metaG (SPAdes) (version 2) | ecosystem: Host-associated > Algae > Red algae > Unclassified | place: Sidmouth...
TACAAACACCTCGTCTTTGCGGACAAGAGTCGAGTGCTCTTGACTTACTTTTGGTTTTTATTACCTTACGTCCTTTCCTTACAAGTTGTTGTATAGTTGGCATATTGTTAAACTATTCTCAAAATTGGACTGCAAAGGTATTGGTTTATTTTTTAATTACCAACACTATGTTGAAAGTTTTTTAATAAAGTTTTTTTGAAGCCTTTATTGCAAGATGAAAGCGCAATGATTAAAAGATGTAAGCCTACTGTTTTGGAGTGATTGCAATTAAATAAGTGGTATAAAAAACGAACCCAACCGAAGCTGGGTTCAAGAATTTCTTCTTCGGCATATAGCCTTATTGCAATAAGAATGATTGGTGTAAAAGTAATAAATAATTTGGTAATTAGTTTTCTTGTAATTGTTTTATTTGATGAATTATATTTTGATGCGTTTCATTACCTTGTATAAATTGATCGATATCTTCATTTAACCATTGCATAATAGATTCTAAATTAACGTATAGGGATTCAACTTCGGTAACATTAATTGCTCTGCGTAAAAAACATATTGGTTCGTTGTGGTAAATACGGTTTCTATGCACTTGAATTTTTCTCAAAATATTTGAAACATCCGTTCGTTGTATTTGAGCTGTAGTATTTTTAAAAATATGAATAGGACGACCTCGCAACAATCTAAAATAGCTCCTTTTAAAAAAGCGTGTCCAAAAACCCAAGCTTACTTCCGACATAACGTGCAAATGAGTTGCCCTTGTATTATATTTTGCTGATATTTTATTAATAGTGTGTTGCATGTAATTGTCTCCATTTCCAGCTAAAGCAGCAGCAAAGCCGTTTGAACTATTTTCGGCTATCAACCAACTGGCATTATTAAAGTATTGACGCATTTCAACATCAATGGCATTACGAAGTGCTACTTCAAACATTGATAAGTAGGGATAATAAAATTGTGCCAAAGCAACGTTTAAACGATATAACATTACCGCTTGTTCTTTGTTGCCATTACAAGCTATTCGGTAGCGTTTTAATCTTGGCTTTGAAACTATTTGCTCTAATTTGTTGTAGTTCATCAATAAAAATCTTACTTTTGTAATAACATACTTAGTAATCCTCTTGAGCTTGCTCAATGAAACTAAGTCTTTTGCGCATCGAAAGATGCGTTTTTTTTACAAATGTAGTAAAAATTTACTAAGTAATCTGAAAGAGAAAGTAAATTTATAATACTATAGATATCTCTTAAATTTTATTATTTTCTAAATACTTATTTGTGGTTAATGATTTAATACTAAGTATTTCTGAAAGAGTTGCAGTTTGAATGATTTAAAAGATCGTGCCGGTTTGAATAAAATATACATTCTTTCCGGTACATCTTTTACTTTATTAGTCAACGATTTGGAAAGTTATAAATTTTTTATCATTTTTAATACGATATAAAAAAATCTATTATGAAAGTACTGGGAATTGACCTTGGAACAGATAGTTTAGGGTGGGCTATTAGAAACAAAGATATTGAAACTGGTAACCAAATTGAAGATGCTGGAGTGATTATCTTTTCTAAAGGTGTGGGAGAAGAAAAGAACAACGAATTTTCGTTGGCTGCGTATCGAACCGACAAAAGACATAGCCGCCGGAAATATTACCGTCGCAAAATGCGTAAGGGAAGATTGTTACGAATTTTGATTCAACAGAATATGTGTCCACTTTCAATAGAAGCTTTAGATAAATGGACAAAGCACGTTAAAGGCGAGGCAAAAATTTATCTTACAGAAAAAGCCTTTATTGATTGGTTAAAAATAAACCCGTATGAAGCAAGAAGAGAAGCTACGAAAGAAAAAGTTGATGCTTTTGTTGCGGGCAGGGCTTTGTATCATATTGTTCAACGGCGCGGTTTTAAAAGCAATAGAAAAGACCAAAGCGATGAAAAAGAATTGGGTATTGTAAAAACTGCTATTGCTGAATTGGAAGAATATATGCATCAAGATTTTTTGGGAACTCATTTTCATAAAGTTTTAAAGAAAGAAAGAAAAATTGATAAAGATGAGCAACCCATAGCACCTAAGGTAAGAGGAAATTACACTGCAAGAACAATGTACCTTGGTGAATTTGAAGCGATAGCTCAACAGCAACAATTTTCAGTAGCGCTTACCAATACATTGCATAATGAAATTTTTATTCACCGCCCTTTAAAATCGCAAAAGCATACGGTTGGTAAATGTACTTTTGAAATAAAGAAACATAGGGCACCAATTAGCTCTTTAGCTTTTGAAGAATTTCGGATGCTGCAATTTATTAATAACATTAAATATAAAAATTTAGATAATGAAACACCGGATTGGATAACTTTAAGTGATGAACAAAAGGCTGAAATTAAGCCTCTATTTTTTAGAGTGAGTAAAGCAAGTTTTAATTTTGCTGAAATAGCAGATAAGCTAACTCCAAAGGATAAAAAAGGGCGGTGGCGATTTAATTACAAATTAAAGCAAAATGTTGCGGGTTGTATTTGTACGGCACGCCTAAAGAATTTTTTTGATAAACATGTTAGTAAAGATCGTTGGAAGGCTTTGTCAAATGTAGAAAGCAAAGATCAAATTTCTAAACACGATGTTTGGCATGCCATCTTTTCTTTTAATGATAGTGAAAACTTAAAACAGTTTGGCATTAAGCATTTACAACTGAATGAAGTAGATGCTGAAAAATTTAGCAAAATTACCTTTCCACAAGGCTATGCGAACTTGAGTGAAAAAGCGATTAACAAAATACTGCCTTTTTTAAGAGCAGGTTTTATTTATAGCCACGCTGTTTTTCTGGCTAAAATACCTGATATAATTGGCCAGAAAATGTGGGAGCGCAAGCACGAAACCATTATAAAAACGGTTAGAAATCTGATTGACAATGAGCAGAAAAATAATATGATTAATCGCATTGTAAATGATTCGATTCATTATTTTTTTGAAAGCGGTTTTAATGCAGGTGATGTTTACGTTTTGGATGAGGATGACAAGCATACCATCTTACAAAAAGTAAAAGATTATTTTGGGGCAAATGCCTGGATAGAAAAAAAGGAAAACGATAAACAAGCCATCTTACAAGAAATATATGACAAACTAACTAAACAATTACGCTTAAATGTGCCCAAAGTAAGTCACCGATATTTGAAAATACCACGAAAAGATGAACGTATTAAAGATTACTTGAAACAAAATTACGCTGCAAGTGATGAACAATTAAAGTTATTGTATCATCCATCGGATATTGACCAATTTGCAAAAGCCAAGAAAAATAAAAATGGTGATTTTCAATTGGGCAGCCCGGTTACACCTTCGGTAAAAAACCCAATGGCTATGCGTGCTTTACATCAACTAAAAAAATTAATAAATTATTTAATAAGGGAAGGTAAAATTAATGAACGGGATAAGGTGATTTTAGAAACTTCGAGGCATTTAAGTAGTGCTAATGAACGGGCTGCTATTGATACTTACCAAAGAAATAGAGAAAAAGAAAATCAGGAATACAAAAAGCGAATAATTGAAGATTGTAATAAGCCAGACCCAAAAGATGAAGATATTTTAAAATACCGGTTATGGAAAGAACAAAATGAGATTTGTATTTATACCGGTGAAAGTATTTCAGTTTGCGATTTATTTACCGACAACCCAAAATATGATATTGAACATACTTTACCACGCAGCAAAAGCTATGATGATTCGCAGGCTAACAAAACCTTGTGTGAGAAAACCTACAACCAACAGATAAAAAAGCAAAAACTACCTGTTGAGTTAGATAATTATGAAGACATTTTGCAAAGAGTTGAGCCGTGGAAAAAGAAATATGAAGCTTTAGATATTCAAGTTAAAAAACTAAGTAAAGTTGGTGGTAGTTATGAAGAGCCCGAACAAAAGAAAAGCAGAATACAAAAAAAGAACCGCTTAATAATTGAAAGAAATTATTGGCGGAACAAATATCAACGCTTTACTTTAGAGGAAATAACTAATGGTTTTAAAAACAGCCAGTTGGTTGATATTGGTATTATTACAAAATACAGCCGGGCTTATTTAAAAAGTTTGTTTAGTAGAGTTTACACCGTAAAAGGCACTACAACTGCAGATGTAAGAAAAATGTGGGGTTTACAAGAAGGTAATGATCCTAAAAACAGGACTAAACATATTCATCATACCGAAGATGCTTGCGTGATTACTTTTTTAGAACCTGACCTTTATCAACAACTTGCCGAATTTTATCATCAATATGAAAAATTTGAAGATAACGAAGTGAAGAAGCCAACTTTCGAAAAACCAAAAAATTGGGATAGCTTTGTTCAAGACATCAAAAGTTTACAAAACGATGTTTTAGTTTATCATCATAAACAAAACCATTTAGGTAAAAACACTTATAAAAAATGGCGGGTAAATGGTAAAATTCAAAAACGGTTTGAATGGAAAAAAGATGAAAATGGTAAGCCTTACAAACGCTATCTAAATTTAAAGGATGAAAAAGCAAACACCATTTACACCAAAGGTGATACGGCCAGAGTGCCCTTACATATGGAATCGTTTTACGGTAACATTATGTATAATAATGAAGCCGATACCGATAAAGAAAAATGGCAAAAACTTAGCCAAGAAGGGAAAGGCATTTATGTTAAACGCAAGCCTTTAGAGTTTGGCGATTTAGGTTTTAAAACCGAAGCACAGTTGCAAAATATTGTAGATAAAGTGGTGCGTGAAAAAGTTTTCAATCATATTAATCAATACAAAAATGAAAAAGGCAAAATTGATTTAAAGGAAGCTTTATCAAAACCAATATGGATGAATGAAGCAAAACAAATACCTATTAAAAAAGTGCGTTGCTTTGCTGGTGATGTTAAAAACCCAATAAAAGTAAAAAAGCAAAGAGATCAGCACAGTAAAATTAGAAAGCCTTATAAAGAATTTTTCTATGCTAAAAATGAAGGCAATGTTTTGATTGCTATTTATAAAGGATTGGTTAAAAACAAAGAAAAAAGTGGTTTTGAATTGGTCAACAATTTTGATGCTTCTGCCTATTATAAAGAAAGCAATTATGCATACCGCAACCAATACCCTATTGTGCCCGAAAGTAAAGATGGTTTACAATTAGCACAAACGCTTTACAAAGGCAATATGGTTTTATTGTATGAAAGTACACCTGATGAAATTAATTGGGAGGATAAAAAGGAGTTGAGTAGAAGAATGTATAAAGTTATTGGCTTTGCAACATTAAGAGTTCAGGACAAATATGATTTTGGGCGAATTTATTTGAAACATCACATGTGTGCCAAAAAAATATCTGATGTTAAATGTGAACAAGGTGTATTTAATTTGAATGATGAAATTATAAAAGAACATAGAATGCTTTTACATACTCAAATAAACTGCTTAATCGCCAATATAGATTTTTACTTTGATATTGATGGCAGTATAGAAAGGATTAGATAAAATAGTGTATTCCGAATAATGAAGAATTCGAAAATAAAAGATACTGATGAATTAACTTAATACTAAATGAAACCTGTTGCCTTATTGTTACATTGTATTTTTGATTTGCAAGTGAACAGGTTCACTTGCAGGTAGTAACAAAAACACCCAACAAAGAATGATGAAAATTATTTTTTAACATAAAACAAAACGCTTATGCTTAAAAGAACCATATTTTTTGACAATGCGGCGTATTTGAGTACCAAAGATGAACAGTTAGTAGTACGATACCCTGATACTGAAGCGAACCGAACCGTACCTATTGAAGATATTGGCTATGTGGTGCTCAACCATCCGCAAATTACCCTTACGCACGGCTTACTACAAAAGTTAAGTGCTAATAATTGCGCTGTTATTATTTGTAATGAAAAGCATTTGCCCGAAGCGATGCTGCTAAATTTAGACAGTCATTATATTCAAAACGAACGTTTCCGCCACCAGTTGGCGGCCAGTGAACCACTGAAAAAAAACTTGTGGCAGCAAACCGTAAAAGCCAAAATTAAAAATCAGGCCGCTTGTTTAGCTTATTTTGGGCACGATGCTACTGCATTAAAACGCATTGCTAAAGATGTAATAAGTGGCGATGCAACGAATAGAGAAGGTTACGCCGCTAAAAAATATTGGCACAGTTTGTTGGGTGATGACTTTAGGCGCGACCGCTATGGCGCAACGCCCAACAATGCGCTCAACTATATTTATGCGGTTTTAAGGGCAGCCGTTGCCCGTGGTTTAATGGCTTCGGGTTTGTTACCAACTTTGGGTATTCATCATCACAACCGCTACAATGCTTTTTGTTTGGCCGATGATGTGATGGAACCTTACCGCCCTATTGCTGATGTTTTTGCTTTAAGTTTATATGATGATGATTTTGATGAGATACTGACTACAGATGACAAGTTACAAATACTTCAAATTTTAGATATTGATGTGATGTGGAATAAAAAGCAAAGCCCTTTGCAGGTGTCTATTACCAAAACCTGTTATCAATTGGCGCAATGTTTTGAGGGCAACAAAAAGAAGTTGATTTACCCCACTTTAATGCCCAATTTATGAAACAAGCGCACCACAAAACTGTTCCTCGTATTCAACAATGTGAGCGTTTAAATGCCTATAAAATTATGTGGTTATTTGTATTTTTCGATTTACCTACCAACACTAAAAAAGAGCGTAAAGCTTATACCATTTTTAGAAAAAAGCTACTAAAAGATGGCTTTAAAATGATGCAGTTTTCGGTATATACCCGCCATTGTGCCAGCGGAGAAAGTGCGGATGTACACATTAAACGGATAAAAAGTTTTTTGCCCGAAACTGGGCAAGTTACTGTTGCAAGCATTACCGATAAACAATATGGTAATATTATGAATTACTGGGGCAAAAAGCCCAAGCCTTTGCCTAAGTACCCGAGGCAGTTAGAGTTGTTTTGATTAGATATTTTATCAGTTTTCACAATTGTGTTGCCTTAAATTCGGGTTCAGAATAAAAAAACCAGCCAATCAAAGCTATTTCAGCATAAAAAAGGCTGGTTTTTTCAACGATATTCTTTTGCTAAAGCATTGACATTTAGCTATTTAAATTGCAAGACAATATCGTCAATCTTTTAAATCATTCAAACTGCAACCATTGTGATTTGTTCCATATAAATATAAAAAATATCGTCAATCTTTTAAATCATTCAAACTGCAACCATAAAAACAAAGCTTGTTTTCAAATTTGCAATATCGTCAATCTTTTAAATCATTCAAACTGCAACTATTGAAAGTAAATTTGGCCATCTTCAAAAAATATCGTCAATCTTTTAAATCATTCAAACTGCAACCTCCTCGCTGCGTTAAAGCCCCTAAGCCAAAATATCGTCAATCTTTTAAATCATTCAAACTGCAACTCTTAAACAATTGCTCTGCATTGTATATTTAATATCGTCAATCTTTTAAATCATTCAAACTGCAACTCAAAGTCTGTAAAGGTTTTTTTTATCAATAATATCGTCAATCTTTTAAATCATTCAAACTGCAACTTCTTCACCATCATCATCACCACAATTGCAAATATCGTCAATCTTTTAAATCATTCAAACTGCAACCGTTCCTTTTTACCGCCCATTGTTGCACCAAATATCGTCAATCTTTTAAATCATTCAAACTGCAACCAGCTTCAACATTTGTATGTGTTGCATCACAATATCGTCAATCTTTTAAATCATTCAAACTGCAACTAGGGTAATGAAATGTCTGTATTATACTTTAATATCGTCAATCTTTTAAATCATTCAAACTGCAACCGAAGGGGCGCAATTGATTGAGGAAGCTAAAATATCGTCAATCTTTTAAATCATTCAAACTGCAACTGTTAGGGGAGTGGCAAGTAGTTTAGCAATAATATCGTCAATCTTTTAAATCATTCAAACTGCAACGACTTAATAGGTAGTATGTCTCCATAGGTGAATATCGTCAATCTTTTAAATCATTCAAACTGCAACCAACTTCTTCCAACTGTCCTGATGTATTGGAATATCGTCAATCTTTTAAATCATTCAAACTGCAACCTTCTTTAATATAGCATCATTGATTTTGGCAATATCGTCAATCTTTTAAATCATTCAAACTGCAACGCTTGCTATCGCTTACGCCGATTGTGGAATAATATCGTCAATCTTTTAAATCATTCAAACTGCAACCCTACATTAGCTTCGTTAATATCTACGCCAAATATCGTCAATCTTTTAAATCATTCAAACTGCAACACAAGCTATTACAGAAATAATAGACATTTTAATATCGTCAATCTTTTAAATCATTCAAACTGCAACCCAACATTAACAGCGTTAATGCCACAAATGAATATCGTCAATCTTTTAAATCATTCAAACTGCAACAAAATTATTATTTTCTTCCTCTTCTTCTTCAATATCGTCAATCTTTTAAATCATTCAAACTGCAACACCGTAGGTCCTATTTACTATGGTCCCCCGAATATCGTCAATCTTTTAAATCATTCAAACTGCAACTATCGGAAACTAAGTCATCACAATTTAAATAATATCGTCAATCTTTTAAATCATTCAAACTGCAACTTGTTAGTTTGAACGACATTCTTTTCATTTAATATCGTCAATCTTTTAAATCATTCAAACTGCAACTTGGTAATTAAACCTTGGCCATATTGCCTGAATATCGTCAATCTTTTAAATCATTCAAACTGCAACACCATACCAAAACAAAGTACCGTTATCAGCAATATCGTCAATCTTTTAAATCATTCAAACTGCAACTGGCGAAGGTTTGCCTGCCTAAGCCTGTGGAATATCGTCAATCTTTTAAATCATTCAAACTGCAACTAAACTGGCGGTATCGGCTGCCCCGTTGTAAATATCGTCAATCTTTTAAATCATTCAAACTGCAACTCCAATATAATTGCAGGCTTCTAAGCCTACAATATCGTCAATCTTTTAAATCATTCAAACTGCAACCAAGAAATTGCCCTATGGTCAAGTTTGCTAAATATCGTCAATCTTTTAAATCATTCAAACTGCAACCCTGCGAATAAAATACATATACCTATTATTAATATCGTCAATCTTTTAAATCATTCAAACTGCAACTGCCTTTCCTAAACAACCTCCAAAATTTATAATATCGTCAATCTTTTAAATCATTCAAACTGCAACGCACTCTCTAAATCCAATAACACCATCTCAAATATCGTCAATCTTTTAAATCATTCAAACTGCAACTAATCAAGTACATCATCACGGCCAAAAGTAAATATCGTCAATCTTTTAAATCATTCAAACTGCAACGCTCTTTGCTTAATGCCATCCACATTTTCAAATATCGTCAATCTTTTAAATCATTCAAACTGCAACTTTAAAAATTACTGGTGAAAAGAATTTTGAAATATCGTCAATCTTTTAAATCATTCAAACTGCAACCGTGTAAGGGTTTTTGTACTACCACTTTTAAATATCGTCAATCTTTTAAATCATTCAAACTGCAACTTAAAAAGTTCTCCATCTCTAAAAATTTCTAATATCGTCAATCTTTTAAATCATTCAAACTGCAACTTCTAAAATGTGCTTATCACCTTCCTTTAAAATATCGTCAATCTTTTAAATCATTCAAACTGCAACGCACAAATTACAGATATCGGCCGTGGCACTAATATCGTCAATCTTTTAAATCATTCAAACTGCAACGCACTCTCTAAATCCAATAACACCATCTCAAATATCGTCAATCTTTTAAATCATTCAAACTGCAACTGGGCTGCGGTTTCGTTAAAACAGCCTTATAATATCGTCAATCTTTTAAATCATTCAAACTGCAACATTGTTATTGTTGTTGCAGGTAACCGTCCAAATATCGTCAATCTTTTAAATCATACAAACTGCAACCCCTTTAGTCGGCACATTGTAGCATCCAAGAATATCGTCAATCTTTTAAATCATTCAAACTGCAACCAATATCGGCTTTCTTATTTTCAAGTTCAGAATATCGTCAATCTTTTAAATCATTCAAACTGCAACGGTGCGCTGGGTGCGGCAATAGCCGTTAAGAATATCGTCAATCTTTTAAATCATTCAAACTGCAACATTAAGTTAGTAAACTCACAATCTGACTGGAATATCGTCAATCTTTTAAATCATTCAAACTGCAACCTGTATGAGTGCTTTTGTTCTAGCATCATAAATATCGTCAATCTTTTAAATCATTCAAACTGCAACCTTCTATTGATTGAGCCACGCAAATGCTGCAATATCGTCAATCTTTTAAATCATTCAAACTGCAACCTTCTATTGATTGAGCCACGCAAATGCTGCAATATCGTCAATCTTTTTAATCATTCAAACTGCAACAATAAATGCTAATAGGCTTCACATACGATCAATATCGTCAATCTTTTTAATCATTCAAACTGCAACATAAAAAAGAAAATGTAGTTAAGGCTAAAAAATATCGTCAATCTTTTAAATCATTCAAACTGCAACTGGGGTTCTGGTTTTAATAATTTTAAATCAAATATCGTCAATCTTTTAAATCATTCAAACTGCAACTCTACTGAATCAACTATTAAATCTTCATATAATATCGTCAATCTTTTAAATCATTCAAACTGCAACTCAATTAATTTTTGCATAAAATCGTACATGAATATCGTCAATCTTTTAAATCATTCAAACTGCAACTTTACTGTATATTTATCCATAAATTATTAAAATATCGTCAATCTTTTATATCATTCAAACTGCAACTCAAATCTAAAGCATCCACTTTGCGCAAGTAATATCGTCAATCTTTTAAATCATTCAAACTGCAACCCTATATCGGTTCTTATGGCAATATTTTCTAATATCGTCAATCTTTTAAATCATTCAAACTGCAACTATGTTTTAAAATATTCGGTAAACTTATTAAATATCGTCAATCTTTTAAATCATTCAAACTGCAACTAATTACATAACTTCCATCTTCACCTTTTGAATATCGTCAATCTTTTAAATCATTCAAACTGCAACTCAATTAATTTTTGCATAAAATCGTACATGAATATCGTCAATCTTTTAAATCATTCAAACTGCAACTCCGAATTTGAAAAGCAAAATTGCTGAAAAAATATCGTCAATCTTTTAAATCATTCAAACTGCAACTTGTACAATCTAATGTATTCACCTCTTATAAATATCGTCAATCTTTTAAATCATTCAAACTGCAACGCGACCTTTCAATTGCAAAAATAATTCATGAATATCGTCAATCTTTTTAATCATTCAAACTGCAACATCGGGGACGGTCTCAAACTACGAATGTCCAATATCGTCAATTTTTTAAATCATTCAAACTGCAACAAAGCAATAAAACGGCATTAGAATTAATGAGAAGCATAATTGATCGGTTTGCATTTAGCAAATAGATACCTTTACTTAAAATACTAAAACTCCACCTGTTCAATTACCCAATTGGTAAACACATCTTGGCTTACCACATCGGTTAGTAAAGCGTAGTAATTACCTTCGGGTGTAACGGCAACGGTTGTTCCTGGGCTACTTAAAGCTTTGCTATTTACTACAGTAGCACTTTCCCAATTATCGGTGCTGTTTAGTTCTACTAAAGTTTCAAAAGAAGTGATGCCTATTATATTACCATCGGCTTTATAAACCATACCATCAAAACCAGCAAAAAGTTCGTCATTTATAGTAATAGTATTTATTTCTTCGGGCTTGTCAATAGGTATTTTAACTAACTGGTTTGCAAATAAGTTAGAAACTATTAAGTAACCATTTGGGTGAAAATCAATACCATTAGGGCCAACTAAGGCTGGGCTATTTAAAAATACCGTTGGCTCGTAATTTTGATCAATTTTATAAATTACATTGCCTAAAAAATCGGTAACGTAAATATTGCCAGAACCATCAACTGTAATATCGTTTGGGGTTATATTGGTTGCATTGGGTAGCAACTCTAAAAACGATACTTCGTTTAATTTTTCGCCAGTAGAAAGTTGGTAAACATTTAAACCGCCAATGTTTTTACCGCCTCCAAAAGCCATAGGGTCTAAACTGGTTACTAACAAACGATCACCTGTGTAATCAACATGAATGCCAGCACTCGATTGTAAATTTTCGTCGCTAGTAAAGTTGGTATAGTTGCCTTCAAAATCTACCTCATAAACATCTCCCATTGTTAAAGAACCCACTAAAAAAGTTTGTTTGTTTTTGTTGTACTCAATACCTTCTGGTTTTAAGTTTTCAAACATTATGGTTACCTCTTGTGGAAACACTATTGGTGGTTCTGGTTCGTCTTCATCTTTTTTACAGCCGCTAAAAATTGCTAATGAAATTAGTAGTAGTACCAAAAATAAGTTATGGCTCTTCTGATTGAATATTGTATTAACCGTCATAATTACAATTATACGCAACATTTAAAGAAGCAAAAAATAGTGTGTCACAATTTTTCCAAATTCTATTTAAATAAAATACTGTTTTAACTGTTTATTCGTTTATTACACTACAAATGAAATCTTTAAAATCTTTACTTTTTTTTGCTTTGTTCTGCATTTCCAACATCGTAGCACAAACTATAAAACCGATTGATGCTGCTTGGCATAAAAACGACACATTAAACTATCAACTTAATCAATATGTAATAGAACAGTTAGAAGATGCGCTGCCCGACACTTTGCAACGTATTGAAAAACAATTACAAATGGTAGTGATAGACTCTGCAAAATTTGGTTATTTAATTGAGTGGGATTTTAAAACTACGGCAGTTGATGGGCCAATAAAGGATCCTTTTATAAAACAAAATATTAAGCTACAATTTAAAACCGACGCTTTAGGTATGATGCAAGAGATAGTGAATTGGGAAACCATTCGAAAACAAATATATGACGAAATTGAGTTAATAATTGACCAGCAGTTGTTAGACTCAGAAGTGTTGTATTGGGGTAATCAACCCTTAGAATCGGCTTACTATTTTAATAGCTATGAAGGTATTAGTTCTTTATTTTTAAAAGATTTGCAGTTGATGCATCCACATTACGGAACAGTTTACAATTTAGGGGAAACCTTAAATTTTGAGAACAGTATAAAAGTAACTTACGGCAATGGTAAAGTAGATGCTAAAGGTAAAATGCTTTGCGATACAGATGAAGATGGGTTGATACAAATAAAAAGCGACACCAAAACAAATGAAGCAGCTATAAAAAATTATTACTTAAATATTTTAAAAGAAGTAAACGGCAAACTGCCCAGAAAGAAAAGAAAGGAAATTGCCAAAAGTGAACTGTTTATTACGGAAGTGAGCAATTATAAATATTACCCCGATACCTTTTATTTAGTACAAGGTAATTTTAAACGAACGCAATTGTTAGATGGGGTTTATAATATTGAAGTGGCGGAGATTGAATTGCGATGATTGTTTTATATTTTGGGTTTATCCATAATTTTGTGTTTGTACGAATTGTTTATGTTCCTCTGGTTTAAGAAATTCTATCTTCGAAATAAATATACAATTGATTATAAATTTTGGACCAATTAAATCTTGTTTTTTTCCATT
>Ga0209093_1001430_pt1 | contig 13534 bp, 17 predicted proteins | sample SidtaG_4_FD_187450 | JGI IMG/M metagenome (GOLD analysis project Ga0209093, IMG submission 187450) | Marine algal microbial communities from Sidmouth, United Kingdom - Sidmouth_Male1 metaG (SPAdes) (version 2) | ecosystem: Host-associated > Algae > Red algae > Unclassified | place: Sidmouth...
CGAGTCCTAGCCCTTGCGCGCCTTTGCGCCGTCTAGGTCCTCTCGGGAGGTCGACCCTTTGGGTCCTTCTCTTCTGTATTGTCAGTGTTGCCACGGGGTATTTGTTCGCGCCTTCTTTGTTGCCACAGCGACCCTGTCGATCTTATCGCAGCCGCCCCGACGCCATGGGTTTTTGGCCGCAGGCCTGAGCTTTCTGCTGTGCTGCACCTGCGGATAGTCCACATGACATCGACGCTGTTGCCTCTATGCCACAGAATGGCCGCCGCCGGTGCCAGTGCCGGCCGACAGCGGCTGCCGTCACCTTCCCACCGCCACGCCACCTCCATGTCCTCTTTCCCCCCCCTCACCCCCCTGCATCCATGACTTCGCCTCGGCCCGCCAACGTCGCCACACTTCGGCACAAACGCCGCCCTCCTCGCACCCACATTCCTACCGTCCATTCGCCGACGCGGCGCCACAGGCCGGCGCTCACCCCTGCACGACATCGGCGGACGGCTCGGCACTAGCCCCCTCCTCGCCGCCCCAGGCGGCATTGTAGCACGAGCGCCCCCCCCCGTCCCAGCGGCAGCGGTACAGAGCGCCACCCCCCCCCGCGATGAGGTGTTCTTCAGCCCCAGGCCCCCTACCGACACGGCAGCGGCGGCCTTGCTTCGGCCGCTGTAGACGCGCAGTAACGCCCGCGCTCTGGGCCGCGGGCGTGGCCACGGGCGTGGCCACAGCTCCGCGGTAACGAAGACGGCGGAAAGCCGCTCCACGGCAGCCGCCGCCGTTAGCACAGCCGAGGCAGTGGAAGCGTCAGCTGTGGCGGCAGAAGCGGCTGACCCGCCCGCGCTCTTTTCGTGCATATAAGGGCCGGTCACGACGAGCCTCGACTTCCTGGACTTTCAGGGCGACGCGGAAAGGTCTAGAGGGTCAGCCTTTGCCACAACCGAATTTCTGGGGCTTCTCGGCGCGCGCAGCTCCTGGGTGAGGAACAGGGCAGGTGGGGGGGAGATGGGCTGACGGGCGAGGGAGGCGGCACGCCGCTGGGGGCTCCCTGGGGCGACAGAGGTGACGCGGTGGCGGCGGCGGCGGTGGCGGTGACGGAGAAGGCGGTCGCCTGACGGTCCTTGCCTGACCAGCACTAGCCGGGCGGCTGCCGTGGCACGCGCCTGGGGCGGCGGCGGTGGCAAGCACCGTTGGCGCGTGAGAGGGCGGGGGGGCGGGCATACGCGTGGCCTTATTGCCGCTGGTGACCGTGACACCAGCTGAACGAAAGGGCGAGGAAACGTCCGCCGTCGCCGCCGTTCTCGCTGTCTTCGTTGTTGCTCAGCAGGGTCCCTCGTGGATACGTTTTTATGAACAGCATTTTCTTTTTAATCAGTGACCGGTTTTTTTACTCACTTGCCCTGTCTTGTCATGTACCTTGTTGCGCGCCTTTTGGTTGCGCTGCTGAGCAGGCGTCGTTGACTTGTACAAGATGTTGTCCAAGAACCGCGCTGCACGACGGCCCTCCCCAGTATCGTGCACTTGGGATGGTGTTCGTCCGAGTCCGTAGGCAGGTGCAAGGCTCTCCATGTCGGGAATGACTTGCACAATCCTCCTCACGCACGCCATGGGCACAGCGGCCAGCGCGGGCCACTCGGCGTTTTGGTCTTCGAAGTCCCACTGCAAACACGTGTAGCCGGCATCGGGGCAGAGGGCGCCAGGCATAGGATCCGCACGCTGGAGCCGCTCCACAACCAAGCAGGGAGAACGGATCTAGTGGTTGTCAGCAGCAATGATCAGCCGCACGTGCCCGTACTGAAGCTGGGCGTCGCCTGGGAGTTGATACAGAACATGGTCATGCCATGCTCCACCGCTAATGAACTCAACAGACCGCACCAGCTCAGTGCAGGGGAGCGCATCCCACTTAAATATGGCAGTGAAGTGAGTGGCCGATAGCAGGTACAGTGAGGATTAGTGGGTTACCTCTAACACGTCGGCGACCTCGTACAGACCCTGCCACTCGCAGATTGTCGCGATGGCAGTGCGCTTGCCGCCCTGTGCGGACACCTGCCCGACTGGCTCCTGCCCGTCGTCCTCCGACAAAGATGCAGCAACATCAGCATCCGACGACGCGTCCGCGCCCGGCGGCCGCAGGCTGGCAGCATCCCGCGGTAGTCCTGTGGCCTCCAAGGCGACCAGCTCTTCGTGTAGAATGACGCGCGACTGCCCCACCGTCAGTACCTGGCGCCAGGCCGACATTGTCTGCCGGTTGCTCAACTTGTACGCGGCTTTCTCCTCCTTGTGATTCTCTTCGTTGGAGCTCGTGTCGGCCATTGTCAAGTCGTCGCGCAGGATGATCTCCTCTGCCGCATGGCATAGCACGGCGTGGAGCTTGGACGTGCACTTGGGCCCGAGAAGTGCCTGTACAATCTTTACCAGACGCCGTGCTTGGTCGTCTGCAACGGCGGCGCGGGTAGCCCTCGGGGTACGCGCGCCTGACTAGTTGTAGCCGTGCCAGTCATTCATGAGGCGCCCAAACGCGAGCATAGTTGAGGTGACCGCATCTTGCGGCGTAGCGTCTCCAAAGTGCGCAAAGAAGGGCACCCAGTCATGCAGTGCGGCCCCCTTTGCGGCAGCCTCGGTCGACTGCTTGGATGCAACCGGGGTGGAAGGACGAGGGGCGCGTTGAGCAATGGCAGCTTTGGCGTCGCGCTTGATGACCTGCCAATTGGCGGGACCAAACAGACCGGCCACCATGAGCCCGAAGGCGGCACTCCCACTACGCAGCTGAGCGCCTGTAAACGTTGCTTTCCTGACTCCTGGGAGCATAAAATAGCTGCGCACCTCAGGCAGTCCATGAAGACAGGCAACGAAGGGAGCATAGTGAGGAATAGGTGCCGGTGTCAGGTAAATGAGGGACTCGTGCCTTGAATGGAGGAAAGAAAAGTGCGGTGGAATTCTCCCAAGCAAGCCACGCTCTCAGTGTTCATGAAACCAATTTAAACGTACCCGGGATGTATGTTCGACACGGCGGACCGCCGACCAAGGAGGTCCGCTCTCCCGTTGGCTGCGTCAAGCACGGCGCCGATGGGGCCGAGTTCAGCCGCGCCGCCGGGGCACACCGCCAGCAGCCAGTCGACAACCCACGCCGAAAGGTCACGGGCAAGCCCAAGAGCAAGCACCTGCACGCTCGTCCGACCAACTGCAAGACACAGACAGGATACGGTCCATTTGGGAACAGGACGTTTGCAATGAGGCCCAACGAAGAGCGTCAGGCTTCGTTACACTCGACTCATCGGCACCACACCCGTGAGGCTCTTTCTCTCCGTATCTACCAAGATAATGATCAGAAAGCCTCTGTGACCACTCCCCCGTAACGTACATGAAATGTGTCAAAGCCGATTGTCTGGTACAGGAAGTAGGGAGGCGTCCCCAGACCGGCCACGCAGGCCAACGCGGGTGCGAGCGGGTTACAGCTGTGACCGTCGCACAGTCGCTCCTGCTCCGCGGTACTGCCGCGTACATCACTGGCGGCCAGGTCCCGCGCCATTAGTTGCACACTGACAGTGTCGACGAAGTCAACAGCTTCGAAGGCAGCTTCAACGCAGGACTCCTGCAAGCGGACGAGGCAGAGCGAGCAGAAGTACAAGCTACCGACCCCACGCAAGCAAGCCACACTCCGCTGCTCCTGGGAGTCGGCTCTGTAGCAGACAAGCCGCATATAAGCCCGCCACACACCGAGATTGTCCGCGTCGTCGACGTCCTTACCCTCGTCCAGGTCAATTTCCACACCATCCCGACTGAACTCAAAAACGTCGCGGAGGGAAACGAAGAGCGCTCGTTGGAGCACCTCCCTACGCGACGTCTTCGCCTGCGTCGCGGCGCCAGCTCCCAGACCGGGAAATACTTGCGGTATGGCGCTAATGTTGAGCCAAACAGGCGGTTGGTCGGGGTCCAAGCAGTCGAGGCGGAGCCGGAGGGTGTGGGCCATGCATGCACAGGAGTTTGAAAGGGTGGCGCCGTCGGAGTACAGGAAGAAGGCAAGTACAAATGATCGTGGCCCATGCATCCGGCGAGCATCGCGCTCGAGCAGCTCAAATGCCGCGCCTCGAGATGGCCCAACCAGCACCGCCGGGACACGTACGGCTGCGGGCGTGAAAAGGTAGCGCACCGGCGCCGCACGGAACGCGTCCAGCTGCACCCTGCCATCGTCTCGGAAAATGTACGGGTAGTTACCGCTGCCAACGTCCAAGACCGTCTCCTTCGAACCGTTACAGTTTATCAACCGCTCTCGCTCCTCCGTGACCGCCGACGTGAACGCCGTGTGGGTCTTGAACGCGCTCCTTATCACCGCAGCTGCCGTCGTCCCCTCGGCCGGCGCGCCGCTTGGCGTCAGCGTGAGGAGCTGCGATAGCGCTGCAGCCCCTCGCCGAGCGAGACCACTCACCGTGGATAGCGCCACGTAATGCAGGACGCTCCCCAGGTAAGGCGTGTTAAAGGCAGTAGGTTGTCCGGCGCGGTCGCTGTACATAGGTACCGCACGATCCGCGTCACCAAGCGACTCGCACAGCAGGCGAGTGCGCTCGCATATGCCGCCCCCCACAGCTGTGCCGGCATCCACCATCATGCACACAGAGGCCTTTTCCGACGGCTCCACCGCTCCCGCGACGTAGACTGGTTCATCGACCGCCGCGGCGCCGCCACCCTCGTCTCCACCGACGCTCTCCCCGACAACTCAGCTGCCGTCAACCCTACTAGTGCCGCCGATGTCGTCACGACATGCGCCGCCCGCGCCATCGGCATAATTAGCACCGCCACCCATCAGAAAACCGCCCTCTGGTCCACTAAGTCCTTGGAAAGAGATACGCGTGCGAAACAGAAGTGGGAGACCCGGGTGCGCCAACCTTAAGTGACGGTGCACAAGGCGTACCTTGGGGCAGACCTTACCGCAATGAGCGCACTCAAACGATGTTACAACATCCGACGTGATAGGGAGATGGAATCACAAAGGTGGAAAGCTGCAGGCGCCGCTTCCCACTGGAGACGCAGTGCCTACCTCGCCACGCCCCACGTCCACCGCCTCACAGCCACCGAGCGCGCGCGCTCACCAAAACCGCCGCAAGAACGATGGGCACGCTCCGAAGAGGTGGCAGGCATGAGCGTCCCCATACCCTCTAATGCGCCTCCGTGCACCGTTCAGCCGAGTGGGAGGGGGTGTCGAAACTGCGCGGCGGTGGCGGCGGCAACAGTAAACAACTGAACGCGGTGTGTCCAGGTCGTTAGTGGCAGCCCGACGGCGGCGAAAGGCGTGACCACCTCGGCGGCGGTTGCGCGGCTCCGACGGCGGAGCGGGTGCAACAACCTCGGCGGTGGTCGAGGCGCTACACGGAGGCGGTGGGTGCTCCACTGGCGCGTCGGTGGTTGGCAAGGCTTCAAGGAGCGGCGCGACGCAGACGGACGCACGGCGCCGGCCGGCCGCGGCGGCGGCGGCGGGGGTAGTACGCCAGCCACCAGCTGGAGTCTTTGGGGCCGACCTGTCCAACGCGACACACCCGCCGCGGCCGTGGGCGACGGTGGGTACGCCGCCACGGAGGTCACGCCTCGAACAACCTCGCGTGCGCCGCGGCGCCACGGTAACCGCGCCCCCCGCCGTCTGTTGCTGCAGGTGGCTGGCCCAAACTCCCTCCCCCCGTCCAACCCTACCGTGTGCCGCGGCGGCGGAGAGGCCGGCACGTTGCGCGCCATGTGCCGTCACGCTTTAGAAGCCCGCCTGAGCACTGAGTATGAAATGCTGGTGGTGCTGGCATGAGCGACAACGGCGGCAAGGGGTGGCGTCGGCCCGTGTATGAGAGGGGCGGCAAGAAACGGGGGGGAAGAACACGACTTATATGGTGGTGCAAATGGCAGTGGCAACGGCAGCAAGTGGTGGAGTCAGCGGCCATTGTTGCGGCACTTGCAGCAGTAAAGGCGGTACGACGAGTAGGAGGTAGCCAATGTTTTTTCGGGGCGGGTGCCTGTGTCGGCAACGGGGGCAAAGGAACGCCGCGACGGCCGCGGTGGCCGCAAAACGGCAGCACGTGGGCGGGATTTTATGCCCTGCAAGGGCGGAGTGCGGAGGCGGGGGGCTGCAATGGGGAGGTGTTGTGTGAAGTAAAATGTTGCATGACGCGTTCTCTGCAACGGAGCTTTGCTGCCTGACGGGGTGCTGCTGCATGGAAATAGATTTCTGAATAGCATCGGTGGCTGGAGGGGGGGACGCGAAACTGGGATCACGTAACCTGGGATGGCGTTACCAAAAAAAAAGAGGTATGCTCATTCATGGGCACGCTCGCCCGTCCGCCACCAACACCAGTCCCCACTTTGCCACTCCACCTGTTAACCCGCCCTAAACCTCTCACGCCCTCGCTGAGACTTCCTGCGGCGACCGTCATCATGCTACCCGACCGACGCTGCCCGCTCCAACACCTACCCAGTGCAGTCTGCTCCCCCAGCGGACATGTTGCTTGTCCCCCTCGCCTCAAAGCTCCTCCGGTCCACCACCAGATCAGCGATCACACCATGCGCCGTACCCGAAAACTGCTTCCACCCCACGTGGAGGTCGCCACCCCATCCGCCACTTCCCCACGGCCTCGGCCCGCGCCTTGCGCGCCGTCAGCAGCTCGGCAGCTGTATCTCCAGGGTCAGGGTCAGCCCAGTCCGAGTCGAAAGTGCACGGTGACAGCGGAGGTGAGGGTGGAGAGGGCGACGCAGAACAAGGAGGGAGCTTCCAGTGCGTAGGCACACAGAACGACGAAATCTCAAAGTCCGACACCCCGTCCCAAGGTCCAACGTGTGCGGCTGGAGGAGAGACACGTTGTGCCATCGTGAACCGAGTGTGCGACGAGAGGATAGTCGTGGAGGAAATCAAAAAGCGAGCGTGGGATCGGGGGGGTACCAGTAGCAAACAGTCGAGTGAGCGCTCCGCAGTCATCGGCTGTTCACCGACCGGCCGAGCACACGAAGGCGATGTCGAGCCAGCTCGCGTCCCCACCCTCCTCTGTTTCGCGTGCACACTCGTGACCGGCCGACGATGCCTGCGACACCCCGAATCCTCGGGGGGAGAATCACTGTGCTTCGACAAACCCGTCTTGGGATACCCCCCTCACTTGCCTCTCCCATCCCCGTGCCGCTACTCCACTCCCGCCGTATGTAGCTGTGCTCGCTGCTCATCAAGGCCGCCAGAGGCACTCGCTACTGTTCATTAGTCACGGAACCACGGAGCGTGCCCACAAGCGCAGGGTGCCGCATAGTGAGGAGGTTGCCAACCACGTCGAACTCACCTGTTCTGCCGGGCACGAACGTGAGTTCCAGAAACGCCCGCCCCCCTCCCAACGACAGCACTCGGCGACCAGATGCAAGACCAAAGAAAATCACATCTCCGCGTGACGGACCGCTCGACAGCCGCCCCATCCGACACGGAGACGGGCGGCACGCAGTCCGCGCGGAACACACAGCCAGCGGGCAGTGACCACGCGCGAGCGTTGCCAGCAGTCTGTCAGTCCTGCCAGACTGGCGGGGTGTGAGTTTCGTGCGCTGCGCAACCGACCATGCGTGCATGACAGGAGACGGGCAGCTGTCGAGAAAATATATCAGAAGATTTGTGGGCACCGCACAGCCGGTTTTCGTCAAAACACAGCCGGCTGTGAGAAGGCTCAAAAGACGCCCGAAGGAGGGGGATGCAGTCGACTTAGAACGACTGCGAAATGTATAATTCGACTTGTGGATGACAAACACAGACTTCATGTGCAGAGATGGCTCCTTACGATGGAGTAGGGCTTTCTAAGCGTAACTCGTTCATGCCTATGGTGCGTGTCCCAAGAATGAGACATCGCGGTTTTCTTTTTTTTTCTCGGCCCACTGGCCTTCTGCAGCGGTCCGATAATGTAATGTGACCCACTCGGACCCTCTGCGTTGCCAGAACGGCCCCTGAGAGTACTAGCAGAGCCGGCACCTCCTGAAGTGTCATGGAGGGAAGTGTCATTCATTGCAGCTTCCACAGGTGACGATCACGCCCCCCGATCAAATGCACGGATACTAGGGCATGCATGTGCTGACAATTTGCGCACGAAGAAAAGGGCACAACCTTACCGATAAAAACGTGAAAAAGACCTCCATGTAGCCCCCTGTGAAGAAAACATGATTTGGGACACCCCTCATCGAAGCTCCAGTTGGCACATGAGCTTAGACATTGCAAACCTGCAACCCCAAGAACCTGAAAAAGACTGGCTCCATGATCGGGGTTATCTGAGAGGTCCACAGAGCAGGGCCCACAGGCAGGTACTAAGCAGTTGTCAGCCAAGAACGTCTCGGGAGAGGCTCTTTTCATGGAGGCTAGTCCAGAATTTTCTCGTACCCCACCCCGCCCGCCACCGTGCAGTGATGTGTCAGTCTTCCAGAAAACGCGCATGTCTCATTTTTGGGACACACACCATACCTCGCGCGTAATTTTCAGGCGAAACTCGCTTACGATCTTTTTGAAGAGCTGTGGCTCCAGACTCGTCTCGCGCCGATCTGGTCTTGCGAGTAAGGTTGCTGCGCACGAGCAATTTCGGCCGGCGTGAGGGTGTGACACGCTAAATCATGTTAAATAAGGACCAAACACGCCCTTTTTTCAATCAGCACGCCCATCACGCCCAAAGTAGTTCCCCCATGAATCGACTCATAGCCCCCCCTTTCGATGGTATCTTGAACTCCAGTCACCACATCGGTTCCAAGTTTCGGCCGTCATGCCAGACGGACGCGGCGGCTGCACCAGGTTTTTACTGGACTCTATTCCGGAGGAGTAAAACCATGGGACAGCCCCATGGGTCTGTGATGCAGGGCTTCTGCATCACTGAAGGCACAAAATGAGCTCTCTCTGCTGACGTAGCGAGCGTGGCTCGTAGCATGGAACGTACACCATTAGAGGTGACCATGCCGTCTGAGCGTCGGCATGATGCGCACACTGTGGACATCGTGCCGATGTCATGCAAGTACTCGTTCATCTCTCAAAATGTGTGTCCCACACGAAATCCAATGACCTACACCTGTCTGATGCGAGATCCTGCGCGACTTCTTGGACTTTCAGTTTGGTTGTAATTAAGCACGCCCTAAGCACGCCCTTTGAATGCTGAGCGTGAGGGCGTGATACGACCTAAATCACGAGTTAAAGCGCGCCCCGTGCCGGGGCGTGAGCACGTCTGGGACGTGCTCACCAACCCTACTTGCGAGCGATACGCTACGGGCCATTTTTCAAGCGAGTGTGGCCAGATACGCACTCGCGAAATAATCGCTACTTCTCCGAGCGTAATGGTCGAAGCGTGGGGGGGGGGCGGTGCACAAGGACATCGGCGTGGCACCCAACTAGCCGCAAATTTGCCGGCAGCATGCCGCGGTCCCTGCCGGGACTATCCTCGCAGGACTTGGGCCAAGAACAGCCACACGAACGGCGCACAAGATGCAACGTCCTCTTCCCTCAGAATGGCCTGACGAGAGTCTGATACCATTCAACAACCACAAAACTCGCCATGGGCGCTGCTGCTGTCCGTTCTTTCTTTCGAGCATAGCATGTGATTGTCAGAGCCTCCTGAGGTCGTGTCCATTTTTTTTTTTTTTTTTTCGACGAACGCCTTCATATTGTTTTAGATTTACGGAGCAAACGACAGGGTCACCATTCAGCAACCATTCCTCTATCCTGTCTAAAGCAGTCACCTCGCAGTGTCGGACGATTATTGGATGATTCATTTGATGTTTGACGATCCGTTGCCGAACGCCGCGAACCAATCAAACGACACTTCATTCTTCGCTATGACAATCGCACACAAACAAACACACACACACAAGAGCAGCACACGGACACCACCTCTCCAGCTCAATCGGATGCAACGCCGAGGCGTGCGCGCTGCCTTGCGGCAGCAATCTGGATCCTACGCTTGCGTGGAGACGGGTTTGCCCGCCTCAATCTGTGGCGCGCCTCCTCCACGGCGTCGGTGCAAACAACGCGCCACCCCTTCTGGAATCAGGCCGCCTCGAGAGCAGCGTCCCGCTTGGCCTTGGTGGCCTTGTTCGCCGCCACCCGTGCAGCTTTCTCTCGCCGCCCCTGCTCCTGCGCAGCGGCCTTAACTCGCTTGTCCTCCTCCAATTTCTCGAGGACGGAAGTCACATCCGGTGCCGTCAGGTTGACGGGCCGCCCAGCAGTAGACAGGGTGCCCTGGATGATGGTGGGCTGCTTGAGGTCCTTACACATGGCAGGGACGGCACGGTCGGCCAACAGCTGTAAGTCGACGTCCTTTGCCGTGCGGTCGGCTCCCTTGTTGGCCTCCTCCAAACAGACCTTTCTTGGGTCCAATAGCCACATTCCGACGTTAGCAAACGCGGCGGCTAGGTGGGAGGGGGAGAAAGCGTGGTCGGCGGCTTTTTTAATGCATTCCATTAAGTCCAGCACTGTGAAGCTGCACCCGAGACCGACACACTCACCTGACCGGCTGCAAACGTGACGTCGAATGGCTGGCTGGAAGCTACCGTACGCCGACTTGTTGTCCAAAGCTTGAATGTTGTGCGAACGTTTAGAGGGTTCTGCAATAACATGCACCTTAGCCCGCACGAGCGCCAGGAGGCCGGAAGCCGATAGGTGGACTTTTGCTCCGTCTAGAGCCAGCAGCTTGTTCTCCTCTGGGTAGTAGCTCGTGGCAAAGGCGGCAAACTGCTGCGCCCACACGTGAAAGACGCCACGGTCGAACCCCGGCGGGTCCCGCCGCACCACTGCCGCCGAGTCGTTGAGACGCGACGCCAAAGCCACCTTTCTCTCCTTGCCGTCCTCCGTCACCTACACGCAGGCGTCGCCACTTGCGCTGCCGGCCACCACCAGAAATTGAGGCCCGACCATGCCGGCAGGCGAGATGGAAAACGCCGCCGTGCAGGCCGCAGCCCCAGAGCCAATCGTGGCCATCACGACTTCCGGCTTCCTTAAGCCTCGGGGCCCAATAATTGTGGACCGCGCCTCAAGTAGTAGCTCCCTGGCCCTGACGTGAGTCTCGACCATGTTCCAGAGTTGTCGTGGTTGCATATTTAGGTCCCGGTAGATCAATCGGAGGCCAGAAAACCACTTGGCAAGAATATCCGGTCACGCATTCTCGGCACGGCTCTGCTCCAAAGTGTCCACGCGGCACATCTGCAGCGCAGGCCACCGACCCAAAAACAAGCGAAAAAACGAAATCCCAGGCGTAAAGCTCCCACCAACGTAAGATCGGGCGGACGCTTGACGCTCAGTGTAGAGACAAGAAATGTATTCACCCACCCAACGAAGAAAACCAGTCCTGTTCAACCCTCGACCGAGCAGCGCCTGCACCTTCACAAAGCGAACAAGCAACTCCTCCTCCTCTCGCAGAAACAAGGGGCGCCGACCGGCAGGGGCTGCCTTGCCCCCAGTAGCGACGAAGTAGCGCACCGCACCACGAGAAACCCCAACCTCTCGAGCGACGGCGGCGCCGGCCAGGCCCTACTTTAGCAGAGCAGCCATCTGCCGCTGCTGCCCCGGCGTCGGCCGCGGTTTGCGTGCCGCACCAGAAACCGGACGAACGCTCGCACGCCCACCCATCTCGCCCACCGTCGGGCGTGCCCCTCAGAGTCGAGAAGACCTCTCGGTGGGGGCGCCAAGGCGGGCAGCGTCGTTTGACGCTTGGCATTGGGCCCGTCGATGGTGGTTTTTGGCGGCCTGACCAGGGTGGGACGCCTGAGAGTGCCTCTGGTGGCGATTTGACCGCGAAATCGGACGCTTAGCGCGCTCCGAGGCGAACACCCTCACGACGCCTTTTCGTCCGTGTCGTCTCACCGAAGTGTCCGACTCGGTCAAGAGTACCACCGTTCGACAGCTGACGACCTCCTGCGTCCAGTCATGTGGATTTTGCTTCGCTTTCGTGTTTTCGCGATGATCCGAACATGACCCAAGTTGCAGTACGGCAGTTTTGGATAGCCCCAGGAAATGATAAATGCGTAGACACTGTGAAAAAGACCGCCTTACAGTTGTTGTTGAACGGTGACCTTTGGTTGTTGAATGGTATCATACGGATACATGTCATCTCCTCACCCCCCCTCACCCCCAGTTAAAGGCGGACATGGGATCTCGACATGTTTCACCATTACAGTCGTCACGTGATCATTTTCTGCTTTTCACAGAGGTGTGATTATAATCATTCCTCGGCTGGAGTAGAATCAATCCCTTGATTTTACATCGTATGGGGCGAATTTTATTGAGTATAAACATTGGCCATGATTGTATTCATTGTGATGGGTTTCATTTCAAGTAAATACCTTGGACACGTATATAATGCCAGATGATGCCTCCACTGCCTTTGGCGCTACTTACACGTCGCACCTATTCGGCAGTCGAAGGCGACTACAGCTGCGATGACGGGGTTGTGCTCTCTCCCACGACCATATCGGCACCGGTCTCTGCGACCTCACTCTTCTCGGCGCACTCCCCGTCTTTGCCAAGCTGCCCCGTCTCGCTGCCCTCCCCCGTCTCGCCGAACTCCTTCTTCCCTCCGCACACACCCTTCTACCCGCACACCCTCTTCTCGTTGCATTGCCTCTCGTCGGCGACGACCCCCTCCTCGACGGCCACCCCCTCGTCGACGGCCACCCCCTCCTCGACGGCCACCCCCTTCTCGGCGGGCACCCCCTCCTCGGTGGCCACCAACTCCTCGGCGGCCACCCTCTTGTCGTCAGCCACCCCCTCCTTGGCGGCCACTCGCTCCTCCGCGGCCACCGCCTCCTCAGCGGCGGCACCCTCCTCGACGGCGACACCCTCATTGGTGACCACCAACTCCTCGCCGGCCACCCTCCCCTCGCCGGCCACCCCCTCCTTGGCGGCCACTAGCTCCTCGGCTGCCACCCCCTCCTTAGCAGCGACACCCTCCTCGGTGGCCACCAACTCCTCGGCGGCCACCCCCTTGTCTGCGGCCACCCCCTCCTCGGCGGCGACACCCTCCTCGGCGGCCACAACCTCCTCGGCGGCCACCCCCTCCTCGGCGGCCACGTCCTCCTCGGCGGTCACCCCCTCCTCGTCGGCCACCCCCTCCTCTTCGGCCACCCTCTCCTCGGCGGTCATCCCCTCCTTGGCAGCCGCCCCCTCCTTGGCGGCCACTCGCTCCTCGGCGGCCACCCCCTCCTCGGCGGCGACGCATTTAAGACCGGGTTGGACATTCCCGTGCTGTCCCAGCGGCCGTACGCCTTTCCGAAACGCGGCGGCGGAGGGGGTGGCGGTCTTCTCCAGCGCGTGGGCGTCGGTGGGGGTGTGTGGCTTTCCATGTTTGGCGCTGCTCGTGCCAGGTGCCGACGGCTGTGCCGGCGGGGACGCATACGCGACTGTGTGGGCAAAGCCGCGGTAGGACTGAGTCGGCGGCGGGGGTGGGGGGAGCCGGGATCTCTTGGGGGTGGATCATAGATTGCTGAGTGACTGCGAGGGTACCGTCCGCGCGTGACAGTGGGGCGGTGCGGGGGGCAGCTCTGCGGGAGTAGGGGGGGGGGGGGGGGGGGGGGGGGGGGCCGG
>Ga0209093_1001431_pt1 | contig 13530 bp, 9 predicted proteins | sample SidtaG_4_FD_187450 | JGI IMG/M metagenome (GOLD analysis project Ga0209093, IMG submission 187450) | Marine algal microbial communities from Sidmouth, United Kingdom - Sidmouth_Male1 metaG (SPAdes) (version 2) | ecosystem: Host-associated > Algae > Red algae > Unclassified | place: Sidmouth...
TGCAATTACCACGGACGATGTTTTCGGTTGGATGGTACTTTGCGGGCAATGCCGGGCTTTGAAGACGTGGAGAATTTTCCGGCAAAAAGCGACCATTTGCCGCAATTGCCACTCGCGCAGTGGGGACCGATGTTATTTGCTTCATTATCCGGCGAATCTACTTTTGAACAGGTATTTTCGGATATGCAAAAACGGCTGTATTGGTTGCCGATAGATACACTGGAATATAATCTCGTGGGGTCGAAAGACTATTTTGTAGAGGCAAATTGGGCATTATATTGCGATAATTATTTGGAAGGATTTCATGTGGCATATGTGCATCCGGCATTGAATAATGCAATTGACATGGAGAATTATACCTATGAATTGTTTCCCTATTCTAATCTGCAATTGGGCGTAGCCAATGAGAGCGAACCTCGCTTTGACATACCCGAAGGAGCGCAGGATTATGGAGAAAATATTTATGCCTATTATTGGTTTGTCTTTCCCAATTTGATGTTCAATTTTTACCCCTGGGGTTTATCTTTGAATGTAATAGAACCCCTGAATCACAAGCAAACCCGCGTCCGGTTTTTGAACTACAAATTCAGAGGTGTAGAATTTGACCAAACCGTCCACAATCTTGATATTACAGAAATGGAAGATGAAGCTGTCGTTCAGCAAGTGCAAAAAGGTATTCAATCCCGTTTGTATAAACGCGGACGTTTTTCGCCTTCAATGGAACAGGGCGTACATCATTTTCATCGCTTGATTTCGGAGTTTGTCAGTTGATAGTTCATAGTTCATGGTGCATGGTGCATGGTGCATGGTGCATAGATTGTCGCGAGTTTTATTTTTTCGCGTAGCGAAAAAACAACTACAAAAACAACTACAAAAACTATGCACTATGCACTATGCACTATCAACTTGAAATCTACTCTTCTTCGTCTGTTTTTTCTTCGGAATCCCCTTCCTCATCGTCGCCAATCAACAAGTCGCGCTCGTTTAGGAAACTAAACCATTTGACGATTTTTTTGATGTCGCTGATATGCACTTGGTCTTGGTCATGTTCGGGGAGTACTTTTGCAAAGTAAGCCCGTAGGTCATCTGCCGAAGCTTTTGTATCAGGTGTATCGCCTGCATCGAACATTTTATCAAAAACGGTGCTGAGTTCAGCACCTCCTTTCTCGTCTGTGGTATATACCGTGATAGACGCTAAAGGTGTAAATTGATGACTGCGGGTAGAAAAGAATCCTTTTTTCTGCGTATCAAGATTTTGGGCGATCATGCCGTTGTTTTTATTGACAAGCATTTTGAATACCCCTGATTTCCCGCTAATCACTACTAATTTTTCTAAATTCATTGAGTTGAAATTGTTTTGCTGCTGTATGGTTTTATTGTTTTATGCTGTATTGTTATTTTGTTATTTTAATTTATTTTTTTGACAGGCAAAAAAATAAACATCGAACAATAAAACAATAAAACAATCGAACAATAAAACAATAAAACAATGAAATCTTTTGCAAAATTAGCAATTCTACTTGATTCATGTCAATTTTTCTCACTGACTTTTAATTGATTATGAAATAATGGGAATAAAACAAGCCTCTTATTTGAACGTTTGGTAAACTATTTGCTCCTACCTTACTGTTTTTAAGCAAAGTACAAGTTTTAATTTATTTAAATACAAATTTTAAAACATCAGACTTCAAATTGCAAAATATCTTTCCGATTAATATTTTCCAAATCCCAATCCCCTCACAATATCTCATCTATCAGCATAAACACATACCTTGTTTCTATATAAGGTTATTTTTTTTTCGTCCATTAACTCTTTTAATCCCAACAAAAAAACAATAATAACGTAAAATATGAGGACAACATCATCCCTATCTATGAATGTGATTGGAAAAAATATATTATTGAGTGCAAATAAAGGCACATCTGACAAGGGGCATCTGGAGGAACTGCTAAAACTCAATGAGTTAGCAGAGATACTATCCGTTAAAGAGCCTGACGAAGCATTGAAGCATACGGACGAAGTCATTCGTAAAGGGGTGGAGCATTACCAGTGGCGTGAAGTTGCCAAAGCCTATAATACGAGAGGTACTGCATATTGGTATAAAAGCAATTATGCCGGGTCGATAGCGTCTCAGGAGCAAGCACTTGAGATTTGGAAGTCGCTATCAGATGGAAAAGGAATTGGCAAATCTCTTATTGGTCTTGGCAATGCGAGCCTTCGACGTGGAGATTTTCACATCGCATTGACTCACCTCCAACATGCACTCCAATATTTTGAAGATGCAGATGACGCCGAAGGTATTGCGAGCATTTACAATAATATAGGAGTCATTTACAAAAATTGGGGTGACTATGAAAAAGCAACCATCTTCTACCACAGAGCTCTTGAAATCAAGGAAAAAAACAAGACCGCAAAGGGTAGTATCGCCAATTCGTACAATAATATAGGTATATTATATTTTTTTCAGGAAAATTATTCGAAAGCATTAGAGTATATTCAAGTTGCGGAAAAAATTAATAGAGATTGTGGTAATGTCAATGCCCTAGCGGGCAATTATACCAACATCGCGCTCATTCACAACCGAGAAGGTCACCACGATACTGCCCTCGAATACCTAGCAGAATCGCTCAAAATCAAGGAAGAACTGGGCGATAAATTGGAAATAACCGTAGCATACCGCGAAATTGGAGAAGTACACAAACAACAAGGAAAGTACGACGAAGCTCTCAACAGTTACCTGAAGGGACTTGCCATTCGGGAGGAAATTGATTCGCGTCACGGCATTGGTTTTTTCTGCAATCGAGTAGGAGAAACTTTTATGTTAATCGGCAAATTCGACGAGGCAATTACTTATTTGGAGCGAGGGCTGAAAATCAATCTTGAAATCGGCTCAAAAGAATTTATTAAAGAGAGTCATCAATTTCTTTCCAAAACCCATGCCCTAAAAGGCGATTATAAAAAAGCCTATGACTACCTCTCCGAATTTATTAGTGTGAAGGGAGAACTCTTCAATGAAGAACGTACCAAAGCAATCAATGAAGTTCAGGCAAAATACGAAGCCGAAAAGAAAGACCTCGAAATCGAAAAGCTCAATATGGAGCAACAGCACCTCAGTGATATTAATGATGAACTCGAACTTTTTGCCGGAAAAGCTGCCCATGACCTCAAAGAACCTTTGCGTATGATGAGCAGTTATAGTGGTTTGCTCAATATGCGGTATGCAGAAAACCTAGACGAAGACGGGCGCGAATATGTCGATATTATACAAAGTGCCGCCAAGCGCATGAGCAAATTGCTCAATGGACTGCTTGACTACGCACGTTCGGGCGCAGCCAATGTCAGAAAAGAAGATATAGACCTCAACGATATTCTTGCACACATCGAACACAACCTACAATTGACCGTAAAAGAAACCGGCGCACAGATTGTATACAATGAATTGCCCACTGTGTATGCTGCTCCCTCGGCGATGTTGCAATTATTTCAGAATATTATCGCCAATGGCATTAAATTTCAGAAAAAAGATACTCTGCCTATTGTCAAAATCACTTGCCAAAAGCAAAAAAGTGCCTACCTATTCTCTATTGCAGACAATGGCATAGGTATTCCCGATGATCAACAAGAACAGGTTTTTGAAATATTCAGACGCCTAAATTCAAGAAAACACTACTCCGGTTCCGGTATTGGACTCGCAACATGCAAAAAAATCATCGAAGGATTAGGCGGAAAAATTTGGTTAGAATCGACACACGAAATAGGTACGACTTTTTACTTTACCATTCCTTTCGCAGTATAAATGCCTGTTGGGCTGTCACATTATTTCCTTTTTTCACGAAACATCAGATGTCTCCATTTTGTAACTTCGTAACTAGTGATTGTTCTGTTAGTTCATAATGCTACTCACTTCAAAACACACTCATCCAATTAATAAAAGGTATCATCTTAGAGCATGTTTCAATTTCGATTCATGACTTATCTCCGTTGTTTTTTGCGACGTAAAAACAAGTTGATAATTGTTATGCTCAAAAATTTTATCCTACTACAAGGAACGATAAACATCACTAAGTGAACAAACGAGAATAAATTAATCCAAGATGCGAAATATTTTTTTGTTAGACGAATCATTTTTGACGCACATAGCCGAGCTACGTAAGGAGAAAATGATGAAGTATTACGAAAAAAGATACAGTAGATTGGATTAAGTTATTTTTGTTTGTTCACTAAGTACACCGTCCAAAAAGTTTCTTCACTTTTTGAAGTATTTCTTTTAAAATGACTCTTCCCCAAAAATTCCTTATCCCGAAAGCATTCGGGACGCTCATTTTTGGGTCGATTCATTTCAAAATAAACGTCAAAAACGATAAGAAATTTAATAAACAATGTATTAAGTATAAAGTAAACATCATGCAGAAAAAAATTACCTGTTCTATCATTATGCTCTTCACAGTGCCTTTTTTGTATGCACAAAATATAGGTATCGGAACGCCGACCCCGGACTACACCCTTGATGTCAATGGTCAGTTGAGTATCAATGATTACATCTATCACAATGATGATTTGGGAGAAGATACCTATATGGGGTTTTCTAATGAAAATATATGGGAACTCGTTGCAGGCGGCAATGAGGTTGTCAAAGCCGACGGCGTAGCCAATGAATTTATTATCAATCAAAACATGGCAGGAACAAAACTACGGGTGGTTAGTGATGGTATTGACCATTTAATCTTGACCGACCCTGCCACAAACCGTGTCGGTATCGGTACAGCTACACCAGACTATCTGTTGGATATAGATGGTAGTTTCCGAGTGGTCAGTGATGGTATCGACCATTTGATATATGCGGATAGTGACAATAATTACGTTGGTATTGGTACTGATTCACCAGAGCATTTGTTGGATATAAGCGGAGATTTTCGTGTGGTCAGTGACGGTATCGACCACTTGATATACGCCGATAGCGACAACAATAGAGTCGGTATAGGACAAGCCACCCCGATGTACTTGCTTGATATTAAAGGTGATTTACGAGTAGTCAGTGACGGCATCGACCATTTGTTTTATGTAGATACAGATAGCGACAGAGTCGGTATCGGTACAGGCACACCCGCTCAAACACTGGATGTAAGAGGCGTGACCCGCACAAGAGGGCTTGAGTTTGTGAGCCCATATACGGGAGCTATCACGACATTCGACCAAATAAGTACCGGCACGGAAGTCCACACCGGTGGCAATGTGACAGGTGAGGTCCTTAGTATGAATATTACTTTCCCAACATTCTACGCGACTACTCCGAAGGTACTCGTAACTGTGAAAGGTACAGATACCGGCTTAGAATCAGATGCAATTTTTGTTGCCTCTGTACGCAGTGCCAATTCAAGCGGTGTCACGATTAATCTTTACAGAGCCGATAGTGGCAGCGTAGGCGACCATTCATGGACGCAAAATCTTGTCATCACATGGATGGCTTGGGAGTAAATTCATTGAGCTGACGAGTTGTTGAGTTGTCGAATTGACGTATCATATTTTTTTGACAACTCAACAACTCATCAACTCATCAACTCGACAATTCAATGATTTCAAACATGGAAAAAAATAAACAATATAAGGAGAATATAATGTCAAAATATTCAAATAATATTCTAAGGCTTTTATTGGCAACTGCTATTATTTGCGCCTTGCTTACGAAAGGGCAAAGCCAGCAGAGTCACGAATTGTTTATAGGCGGACAATTATATGTAGAGCAAGGAGCAAGCGTATATGTTGTCGGTGATTTGCACATTGATGGTGCTGTTGGTCAGCTAAATAATGATGGCTTGGTGCAGTTGCAAGGAGATTTGTATAAGACAAACGATGCACAGTACAACGACACCGGCTTGGGTACAGTCGCTTTTAATAATCAACTCATTCCGACTACACAAGGGCAGTCTATTTACGGTGATTTTACAGGTGCTAATGTCATAGGCAATCTCAGTATAAGCAGTCCTGTGATCGGTTCATTATTCAAATTGCGCTCAGGAGATTTAGAGATTACCAATACCCTTCAAATGACAGACATTGTATTTCGTACCGATGCTACAAGTCATGGAGGCGATGGTGCTATGTATGCCAATGAACTCTATATTAGCAATCCGGATCCCAATGCTTTACAGTTGTCGGGTAGTCCGTCATCTACCTATATCGAAGGCAAACTTCGTCGGGAAGTAGCAGCAGGAAATACCTACACTTTTGATATTAGCAATGGAATGGTCGAGCGCGAATCGTTCGAATTAAGTTTCCATACCACTCCGCCTAATTTCAACGTATTGACCTATTTTCAAAACCAACAAGATAATTCCATCGACCTCAGTACCGTATGCAATGGTTCGAATTATCAGGCAGATAAATCAACCGGACGTTGGATAACAACACCTTCGCAAGAAACAGGTTACACCTATGATGTCACCTTACTGCCCGGAACGAATTTAATGAATCAGCACAATTCTACCGATAATATCATCGCCGAAGGTGGTGTATTAACACAAAGCTGCCCGGATGATACAAGCATTGCAGCACAAAACCTTAATAGTTTATCGTATTTTGATATCATTGGTTTATCGCTCAATTTGGCAATCGAACTGGAGCGTATTTGGGCAGAAGTTGAAGGAAACAATATCAACGTTAACTGGACGACCGCTTCCGAAACCAATAATATGGGTTTTGATTTGGAACGCAGTACAGATGCCATCAACTTTGAACGAATCCAATGGATAGAGGGACAAGGCAACAGTTCTACTTCAACGGATTACAAATACACGGATACCGATGTCAACGAAGATCTTGTGTATTATTATCGGGTAAAAGCCATCGAAACAAGCGGAAAAGAAGAATATTCGCCCGTCGTTTCTGCTTCATTGGGCGGCGATGTTATTGGCGTACAGGTATTCCCGAATCCGATAAGTCAGTACAATAAAAATCTGTCACTCGTAGCTATTAGCGACGGCAATTCACAAATAGAAATATTCAACGAAGCAGGGCAATTGGTATTCAGTCATCAATTCTCGACGCTCAAAGGTCAAATTATCAACTTCCCCATTCCGTCATTAGCAGCAGGTATGCACATCGTCACAATGACCAATGGCGAATATATCAAACGAACTAAATTAATGGTTACGCCATAAAAAGATACATCTTTATCATAAATCGAATCGCGCCCGACAAACTCGTTTGTCGGGCTTTTTTTTGTATCGGCGATTTCAATCGCCAGATTATCTATCGAATAATTTTTCCCGCCAACATTCCCACAATCAAAAATTTTCCCGCCAACATTCCCACAACTATCCTCAAATTTTCGTATTATTGTTACGCCTTATGCCAAATAAAAATTCCAACTCATAATAATGTCTTCGCCAAATTATGAATTATGAATTATGAATGACGAATTAATTTAAATCTCATTTTATTTGTTATTGATAATTAGCAATTAACAAATTATACATTTTTTACCATTCAAAATTCTTCATTCATAATTCAAAATTAGCGAACACATTGCCATAAGTACCAAGTTCCAATCTCGGTGTAAACTTCACATTCACCTACGAACTATGGACTATCAACCATAAACTGAATTATGAAAAATCTACGTTGGATAACCTTGTGTGTTTTTATTATTTTTTCTGCAAAAAATACATTTTCACAAAATGTCGAATTCAAAGTCATCGACAGCCATACAGAAAAAGCCTTATCAGGTGTAAAAATCGAACCTGTCTGCATAGACCGCACAGCATACACCAGTTCGTCGGGAAAAACCACCTTGAATTTGGGTGTTGATTATTGCTGCAATGTCAAAATCACCAAACTCGGCTACGCGCCCGAAACAGTAGAAGTATGCCCCGAAGACAATCGCGTTGAACTCTACTTTTTCCGCAATTTCAATATCAAAGGCACGATAAAAAGCCCGACCGGAATGGCACTCAACCGCGCCCGCGTCGAGTTTGGCAGCGAATGTGGTGACGGAATGCGTGTAGCTTATACCAATGCGGCGGGGAGCTTTACATTTACGCCACCGGCTATCGGCGCATGTTGTTATGAGATGATAGTCAGCCATCCTGACCACAGGAAAAATACCGCCGTTTTTTGTACCACCGACGAAGTACATGACAAAGACATTCGCATAGACTATAAGGTCTCGGACGCCGAAGACTTCACTATCGCCGATGTAGCATACACCACAAAAATTGTCTCTGCCCCCGTCGAAAAACCAATCGTTACTACGGTAGCCTATCAATACGTCAATACCACAACATCAAGTACCGTTGCCACAACACCAGCACCGACCTATTCTCCACCTACAGTTGTGTACGATACGCCAACTTATACACCTCCAACCGTCGTTTATGATACGCCGGAGTATTCTACTTCTACATACTACACTTCCGAAACTACTTACACCCCGCCAACACCTACATCATCAGCACCACAAATCATCAACTCATCAAGTCGCAACAAATACATCGACCCGACAGATTTATCGCTCAATGATGTCACGCCCATTTCCGCTAATTTGACTTACTTTGATGTCAATCAATCTGCCATTCGCTCGGATGCTTATGCGCGATTGGATAATGTTTCGTCATTTATGCAGAGCAATCCCGACCTCGCGGTAGAGATAGCCGTGCATTGTGATTCACGAGGCGATTATGGCTACAATCAAAATCTGTCAGAACGCCGCGCACGGGCTGTCGCGGATTATTTGGTGAGTAAAGGCATCTCGAAAAACCGCCTCATTGTGCAAGGCTACGGTGAGTCTCAACTTATCAATCACTGCGCCGATGGCGTGCCTTGCTCGGAAATGGAACATCGCCAAAATCGTCGCGCCCTATTCCGCGTAACAGGTAGCATTTACGATGCAGACTACACCGCGTCTCGTACCTACGAAACCTATCAAGCACCTGTTTATACGCCATCGGCAGTCCGCAGTCCGCAGTCCGCCGCGACGAACCCAACACCTACCGTTCTCCCTCCCGGTGTGCCATGCCCTGACTGCCCCGTAAAAGAGTTGGATAATGAAGAATATATGGATAAATTGCATGGTGAGGAATATTTTGATGATAATTTTTATGATACAGATGATGGGAATAAGAAATAAGGTCGGCGGCTAATCAGTCCGCAGTCTGCCGCTTATACGCGAGTTATTTCACGCTAAAGCGGCGGACTGCGGACTGACCAACTGCGGACTATCCTCAAAAATTACACTGCTCGCCATACTTTTTCAACCACGCCTCCTTGTCCTCATAATCGGGCATCACATCGCTCACCACTTTCCAAAATGCTGCCGAATGATTTGCCTCAATTAAATGCGCCAATTCGTGTACAATCACATAATCAATCACCTCATCAGGAGCGAAAAGCAAGCGGGTCGAAAAATTAATATTTCCGCGAGTAGAACAGCTTCCCCAATTGGATTGATTCAATTTAAAACGCACATTTTTTACGGGTTTATTAAAATGACGATCATTCCAAAACCCTACACGTTCGGTCATTTTGGGCAGTCGGTCATTGCCTATACATCTACTAATCAGTTGGCGAATACTTTTCTGTAAATGATGTCCTTTATCCTTCGTGCTAATGATGACATGAATCGTATCGTCTTTTATTTTAGCGGTGTGGTATTTCGCATTTTCTTTTTCCGAAAAACGAATCGTGTATGTTTTTTTACCTACGGTCAATGTACTGCCATCCTCATACACCCGCCCACGAAAACGGTCAATGAGTTCGGGCTTTTTTTGCATGACTTCGCGTAGCCACTTTTCAAATTTATCTTGTTGCAACTTCGCTTCCTTCTCCGAAATTTGACTGGGCATACGCAGGTACCCGCCCGTCCGTGTGAATGAAAATCGCACATCGCGCCGCCGTTCCCGATATATTTTTACCGGAATTTCCTGACCATCAATGATTATATTTGTTCGTTGCATGTGTTTGACGAGTTGTTGAATTGAAGAGTTGACGAGTTGTTGAGCTATCGTATTTCGACAACTCGACAACTCCTCAACTCGACAGCTCGTTCATTGTTGAGTTGTCGAATGGGGGCAGGGCAAACCTTTAATTTCACATTGAAATGAGTCTAACGGAAAGCCCTGTAATGACAGCTTTACAGGCTGACCGGAAACTCCGTAATGACTGCTTTAGCTGTCAAGTGAGGTAGGAAAATATTTGTAAATTACTATTTTACAAGCATTTAAAAATTAAAATAACAATGCACTTGATAGCTAAAGCAGTCATTACAGAGACGTTGCATCTTGTTGAGTTGGTTAAACCTGAAATTAGTTGCGAAGTTGAAGACATATTGAGTTACCGTTTATTTCATCAATTTGACAATTCGACAACTCATCAACTCATCAACTCATCAACTCATCAATTCGACAATTCGACAACTCATCAATTCGACAACTCCTCAACTCATCAACTCCTCAATTCGACAACTCATCAACTCATCAATTCGACAACTCATCAACTCATCAATTCGACAATTCGACAACTCCTCAATTCGACAACTCATCAACTCCTCAATTCGACAACTCATCAACTCATCAATTCGACAACTCATCAACTCATCAACTCCTCAACTCCTCAACTCATCAATCCCTTCCGTTAGTTTTTGTACAATTTTAAACTCACTCAAAAATACGCTACCGATGACCCGCAAAATGGTATAAACCGGAATTGCCAAGACCATACCGAGTATGCCACCGAGCTTTGCGCCCACCATGATAACGATGAAAATTTCGAGTGGATGCGCCATCACGCTATTCGAAAAAATGAAGGGTTGGAGAATAAAATTATCTAAAGCCTGCATCAGTGCGAAGACGATAACCACTTTCGTCACCATTGGTACGATGACGGTTGTAAAATCTGCATCCAAATTAGACGAGACGGCAATGAAAATCCCAAAAATCGCCCCGATAGTCGGACCGATATACGGAATCACATTGATCACCGCCGCAAAAAATGCAATTAATAGCGCGTTTTGAATATTCAAAATACCCAATAAAGTAGAAACGAAAACGGTAATTATCGTGATTTGAAATAAAATACCACCAAAATATCGCGTGAGTAATTTGACAATGCGCTCAATGACATTCGTGACCTCCGATTGGTAATGATTCGGCACAAGTATGAGCAGCATTCGCATAAATAAACCGTCTTCTTTCAAAAAGAAAAACGTAATGAAAATGATAGAAAATACCGCGATAAATAAATTCCCTGTAAACCCAATCACCGCACTAAAAATATCCGTCACTTGATTCGGACTAAAATTGACTACCAAGCGGGTGCGGATGTATTCGGAGATACTTTCGTTGCCGGGTTCGATGAGTCCGCGTTCTACGAGTGTTTCATTGATAGGTTGCCAAAAACCCTCTAAGCCCTCTACCAATGCCGCCGCATCTACATCCGCCAGATTACGCGCTTGCTGAAGCACCAAAGGCACAAACAAACTCACTATCAAGCTGATTATCAATAGAAAAGAAATCAATGTCATTACTGCCGCAATATTCGGACCTATCCGAAATCGTCCGATTTTTATCCGTCGAAATAAATTCATAAACGGTCCGCCCAGCAGCGACAGCACCCACGCAATGACCATATAGGCGACAATATCCGCAAACCACCACACGATTAATCCGATAATCAGAATCGTAATGGCGGCAATGATGTAGCGTGTAAGATTGTTTATTTTCATACGTAACACGGACATTCTTGTCCGTCAATAAGCGTTATCAAGAGTACAAATTTATCCTAAAACTCCATTATACCGTAGTTTCCCGTATTTACGAAGGTAAAAAATAATTTCTTATGTTTGAAGATGGAACAATTATCTTCGAGTGATTTATCGGTAGAAACGGTGGTATTAAACGATATTCCGCTATTATTGAGTCTTATCAAGAAATTAGGGGTAGTAGAGTGTATTTAGACTTTGGACAGAGGAAATTAGGGAATTGGGAAATTCGGTAAACCCCTATTTTTTAGTTTTTTATGAAAAATAATTATTTACATGTTTTATTATGTTAATAAAGGCTACCAGTCTATAGCTAGACAGTCCATAGTCCATAGTCATTACAATCGCTTGAAACATAAGGACTTTGCAACTAACTGATTGTCAAAGTGTCCAACGTTAGACGGGTAGCCTTAATAAAATTAGAACAACTGATAATCAATGGATTACGAATTTTAACCTAATTTCCCAGTTTCCCAATTCCCATTCTGTCCAAAGTCTAAAGTTTAAACATTCATATAAACTCATAGGCATTCTTTTGCCAACAATTTCAAAAAACTTTTTAGTTTTAACAAATACCGAATTAGATATTTTTAGAACTGACCAGCCCTGCCCTTTGGAGGGGGTTGGGGGGGAGGAAAGGCGTGGAAGTCAACATTCCGATAATTTCTCTTTTTGCAAAAATTGTCAAAGAACCATTTTTTCAAACATGCGCTCACTCCAAAAGCCCATATAAAGTCTTCAAGGACAACAAAACCGTAATCCCAATCACCAATCCCGCTAAAATATTCACCAACAAAGTATTCGTATATTTTCCGAGTAATTTTTTTGAATTGGAAATGTACAACAAATACACCGCGATAAAAGGCAGTAAGAGTGCATTGGTAATTTGAGCAAATTTGATAATCAACACAGGCTTCAAACCCGTCATTGCGACCACCACGCCAATCCCCAAAATCAGCATCCACACCGCACGAAATTTACTGTCATTTTCATTTTTTTCCCATCCAAACAAACCTTGTGCCGCATAAGCCGCTGCCATAGGCGCAGTCAATGTCGAACTCAACCCCGCCGCGAGCAAACCCAAGCCCATCGCCCATTTTGCCGTAGCGCCGAAAAGGGGTTCGAGTTGGGTAGCGAGGTCTTTGGCGGAGGTGACGGCTTCCACATTGCCTTGCGAAGCGGCTGCCGTAATGATAATCAACATCGAAATCAAACCACCGAGCGTAATCGCTACCGCATTTTCGATACGAATGTCGCGGATGGAGGCGTTTTCATCCCATTTTTTAGAAATCGTAGAAGCGTGAAGAAACAAATTATACGGCACGACCGTCGTACCAATTAAGCCCATAATCAGCAGAAAATTTTCATCAATTCCACTTGGAATGAAGCCCCGAAAAATTGCCCCGAAATCAGGACGTACAATAATCGCCGTCAACAAAAAACAAACACTCATCAAAATCACCAAAGCGATTAATACGCGCTCCATGAGTTTGTATTTTCCGAAAAAAAGTAACAAAAAACTAATAGCCCCCAAGCCCAAAGGCAAGATTTTCCATTCGCCCAATATCAAATGCAAACCCAAAACGCCACCCGCAATATTGCCCGCTTCATACGCCGCATTACCAATCAAAATCGCCCCAATCACCAAGAAAAACACCAACACACGCGATACGCCCGTCGAAAATTGAGCATCAATCGCCTCACCCAAACCCTGCTGCGTTACAAAGCCCAATCGCGCCGACATTTCCTGCAAAATCAAAGTTGCAAAAATCGAAAA
>Ga0209093_1001434_pt1 | contig 13521 bp, 18 predicted proteins | sample SidtaG_4_FD_187450 | JGI IMG/M metagenome (GOLD analysis project Ga0209093, IMG submission 187450) | Marine algal microbial communities from Sidmouth, United Kingdom - Sidmouth_Male1 metaG (SPAdes) (version 2) | ecosystem: Host-associated > Algae > Red algae > Unclassified | place: Sidmouth...
CATTCTGCAAGGTCTTCGTTGCATGAAATTTCACGTTGCAGTAATAACGGCCTTCACAACCCCGTGAGGGCATATTCTTGAAATTTCAGTGAAATTACGCAACGTGGCTGCAATCAGCGCATCTCTATAAAGGTGTATCCCACCCTTCAAGACGGATAGAAAAATCGTTGCTGAGGACTGAGTATTGCACCAACGGCCACGAAACTTTCGCATGTTATAGGATAGTGGGTGGACGTTGCCTCCACAAAAAATGGCGATATGAATCTCGAGTACCTGGAAGCTGGCTGTTGGTGAGAGTCATTCGTGAAGCGTTGGACCCGGTCGCGGCGCTCTGATCTCGTGGCGCAACCCATAATTGACAGATATTGGCTTACACATTGAGTGTCCAGTGGCCTGGCAGGCATTCTGAATCGGCTGGAAGCCTCCCTACTAGATTTGGGATCGAGGGGGGAAACACTTGCAAGAATCGGACCCCTGCTGGAGAGCAGCGCTTTAGAGATGTGCAAATTACAGCCACGTCGTGCAATTTTTGGAAACTTTCCTGTGTCGCGCTTGAAGGGTCCTGGGAGCGTCACGCCGTAAATTACGATTGCAGCCACGTGTGTGGACCTCGGGAGGGAGGTCCGGGTGTGCTGGAGGCGTATCGGACGCTTGTGGCTGTGCTTCGAGCACACAGGCACGGCTCGACCTCACCCGTCGGCCCTCAGGCGCATCCTAGGCCGTTTATGGCTGTGCCTGGGTGCGAACAGACCACTTTCAGCCTCAGATATCGGCCAGCAGGGGCACGCGGGGCGTCCCCTTGGCTGCCTTATATCCCTTCGCGCTGCGGCCCCTTTATATAACTTGATGCGAACACGTACCTTGCTCAGCTCGACTCCCAAGACAAGACACAGAGTACTGGTCCAAAACTTTGAGACCAGGGCGATGCGCGACCGGAGAGAGGGGACGGCGTTGCCGACTAAGAGCCGAACACCCCGCCGCCGAAAAAGGGCCCCATAGCAGCAGCAGACGCAGCGTGGTGCCCTCCATTCTCAAAAAAGGGGGAGCGCCACGGCCGACGTAAGGGAGAATCGCCACCAACACGGAGGCACACCGCCGACGACGAAATGCGTAGGTTGGCTGATCGTAGGCGGGAGGCAGGCCAACGACGGCGGGGCGACAGACGGAGGGCAGGGGGCAGACCAAAACCAGTGGGGTCGCCAGCGGCGGGTGGAGGGCACGCGAAACACCTCGGGGCGGCCGACGGCCGCCAGGGGGAAAGCCAACGGCCGCGGGGTGGCCGACGACGGGCGGGGGGCGCGACAACGACCGCGGGGCGGCCGAGAGCGGGCGGGGGGGAAGCCGAAGACCACGGGGTGGCCAACGGCGGGCGGGGGGCACGCCCACGACCGCGGGGTGGCTGATGGCGAGCGGGGGGGAAGACGACGACGGCGGGGTGGCCGACGGCGGGCGGGGGGCGGGGGGCACGCCCACGACCGCTGGGTGGCCGATGGAAGGAGGGGGGTAAGAAGAAGATGGTGGGGTGACTGATGCCGGGCGGTGTGAAGGACGACACCCGCGTGGGTGCCGGCGGCGGACGGGGGGCTGACCGACGCGCAGGTAGGCCGGTGGCAGGTCGCGGCCCGGCCGGCACGCGGGATGCCGACGACAGGGGAGACTCCGGGGAGATCGCGGCCACAGGCAGGGGGGGGCGGGGCGCAGAGAAGGGGTACTGGAAGAAGCAGCAGGGTGGCAACTGGGCGTCTTTAGTGGCGCGCGTTGTCTGCGGTGCTGGTGGTGGGGTGGCCCTTTCCAGGAGGCGGCAAGACTGTGCGCGAGGGTGCAATCGGTCGTCCAGATGCCTCGCTGTGCAACACGCTGACGGCAGTTTCAGAAAAACACTTGTCATCATAAGTTTACGCTGTTTCCTCTTTCTTTCATCCACACCACTACAGCGCTTCACTTTTTGTGTGACCCCCTGGCGCTTCAGAAATGCATGATTTTGATAACAAACTGGATGTAAGGCTTTCTATGGTCAATGGCGACTCCTGTGACCGTCACGTGCACGATTTATTGCTGAAGCGCATACGGTACAGGATTGAGGGTTCCGGAAGAGCCCCTTTTGTTTGTGCCTATGTTTTTTGCATGCGCTACAAGTCGTCCAGAGACACTTGGAAGATAGCATCTAGCGATTCATTCTTGGAGCTCTTGAGTCACGCTTCCCTTCTATGTAAATTTTTCCAGAATACAGTGCGCCCTTGGCGGCTTTTGTGCCAGCCTGAAGTCGAGTCGCCGCCATCCGTCTTATTGCGTGAGATGCACTTTTAGTTAGGGTGTCTCTGACGGGTTTCAGCATTACAGCCGGTTTCGAAAAAATAGTTGCGACGTGGAGCTTTCTGAATGGGGCACTGGGTGGCTCGCCGCAACCCCGTAGTTTCTGGGTATGTGCCACTGTGAGAGGGGTGCGACTCCGTGCGTTTGGGAGCAGCTGAGAGGTGTGGCGAATCAATTCGATGCCGCCCTTCTCGATGACAGGCCTCAACGACGTCACGACGGGCTATAGGTAGGCTATATCCCCTTCCGGTCTGTGTTCCGGGGATCAACAACAAACAGCATCCTCTGCCGCGCAGCGTCCCTCGGTTCTATTCTTGTTTCTGGTATCTCCTCACTCATGTGAACCTATTGTTCAAGCCATGTCCCCCTTCTCAAGCTCCACCGCCCTGCAGCCCATAGCCAGGGCCTCGCGTTTGGACCACCGCCGCCGCCCATCCTCGCACGGTCAGGCAAGAGTGCTAGCACGGAAACCCAACCTACAAACATCACGGACATGCCCTCTCCCCTATGTAAGAAAGTATTTTTTATCTCGCCTCTAGCTACTAGCGACGCCCCTTGAGACCCCCCCCCCCCTCCCACTAGGCTGATTCAACAACGGTTGCAGAGGAGTCTCGAGGGGTCTCTGAGCCTCCGCGATGCGGGGGGGACGCGGCAGCTAAGTACGATTTACCAAAGAAACGGCATCAATGGAACAGATGATGGCCAGACTTCCAGCGTCAGAAGATAATTGAAGGCGAACCAACATGATCTCTAGGGTCTCTAGATCGTGCAGAGCGGCCGCGGGAATGGTCGAGGGCCAGCGCTGTCTTTTTTGCGGTCGCACCGAGGGTGCTGGCGAAAGAGATTCTTGCCCGCGCCCTTAACCCTCTCACAGCGGCCCCACGCACACATCAGGCGCCGGCGCCGCGGCGCAACCGCCCACACGCGTTGCACGGGCGCATTTCCTACCGCTGTTGCCCGCCACTCCACTCCACGCGCAGCAATCGCACGCGCTTAGCGGGCGCCGGCGACGCGGCAAGGCGTCATACGCTCACTCATCGCTCGAGTCGCGGGTTTTTGGATCAGCTCACCACGCTGCACTGCTCTTGCTCCGCATACGCCGACCTGCTGTGTGACCAGCTAATTGCTCGTGAACTGCGCTTCTGCATTTGTGCTTCGTTGCTCGCGCACCGTGCTGCTGCATTTGTGCTTCCTAGGACACCTAGGAGGTCACCAACTCGCCGCGGTCGTGCTCTGGGTTTCCTGCTGCCCGGCTGCTCGGGCACCACGACGCACACTGCGCCGCGGTGATCCGCGTACTGGAGTTGCCTCCTCCCCACCTGGTTGCTCTTCATCTCCACGTCGACCACGCTCCCCGTGTTTGAGAACTGCCCCGTGTTTGAGAACTCCCCCATGCTTGAGAACTCCCTACACCCCCGTCTTGAATACGCACCTCCCTCTACCTGTCACCCCCGTCTTGCTTGAGAGCCCCCCTCTATCAAATTTTCTGGTGTCGTCGGTGACCAAGACGGCACCCTCGCTCCTTTTTTTTTTGTTCCACGCGTGTACCCATACGCCGGTGCCCCCAGATGGCGCCGAGGGCGGCGGACGCGGCCACCACATCGGTGAACGGCCCGACGACGGCGATGGCGGCCAGCACGATGACGCCGAAGGCGGCGGCGGCGGCGGCGGCGGCGGCGGCTGTGGGGAGCAAGGACATTGGCGCCGCCACCCCTGGCGTAGATGGTTGCGCATCCCCTTCAACAGCCGCTTTGTCGGCAGCCGCTGCACCATCCTTGCGCTCAGATGCAAGGTCCTCGGCCCGTTTCGACAGCGGAAGCCCGTCAGACGGCCACGTTTTATCCGGTCGACCGCTATCAGACACAAGTACTGGTGCCGCCCAACGTGTCGGAGATGTGCGTCATCAAGACGCTGTCGTCGACCACCACGTGGCGCGGGGCTCACCGGCTCCAGTCGTTCTCGTTTTGCAAATTGAGGATGCGGCGCGGGACGATCGCATGGCTGCTGATCTTTTTACAGCGGCGGCGCGTTCCGGGATATCCACACGCGGAACCGCTTGCCGCCGCAGCACAAGAACGCCCCAAGGCGTCGCGCGCGGCGGCGTTGCCCGCCGCGGTGGTGGCGGCCGAGCCAGTGGCCGCGGTGTTGGCTCCCACGGGCGTGGCCGTGGTGGCCGCCGCCGTGGTCGTGCTGCCGAATAGAACGGTGATATTGGGCAGCGCGGGAGTGCGGTCGCGACCGAAAAGGCCAGTGACGGGGCTCCTGTGCGCGGTGTGATGGTCACTATTCGATAGCGCCTCCTCATCGTTAGGAAATGGGCCACGGACGTCGCATTTCGCGTGACTGCTCACGCGTCGTCCGCACGCCCCCTACAACTGCACTTAGACCACGTCATGTCGGAAAACCTCAAGGCGGACCTCGACGGCCAGGGAGCCGGGACGTCCGCTGCATCTGCCGCCGCCGCGACGCTACGCTCATTCTCTGCCGAGCAGCCCGGCAGCTCGATCGGTGCGCTTGCGCAGGCATGAGGGGGACCTTCACTGATGGATCGCATGGACGCTGCGGTGACGGTGCCGGCCGACGACGTCGATGATGGGACGGCTCCCTCCGACGGTTCACCCGTGTCCCTTGCAGCACTCGGCGGCGACACGCAAGCTTTCTGCCCTGTTGTGAAGGCCGCCCAGGAGCTTCACCGGGCGGCCGAGCTCGTGCGGGGGCGCACGGGAACGACAGGCGACCAGGTGGATTTGGGTGTGGCGGGCCTTGCACGAAAGAAAGCTCGCGACTGCAATGGTGCCACAAGCTAAGTTCAAGAAATCCTCGAGTTGGACGACTCCACGATGCCTTACGTTGGAAATACCCGACAGTCGGGTGTCCGAGTCAGTGGCGCCCTCCCCGTGGCGCCACCATCCCCCACTGGCGGGTCATCAGCGGTCAACATCGGCGGCATTGGGGCGGCGACCGCCAGCGATGACGCCGGGCGCGCTACGTTTGGGGATATGTGGGAGATGCTCGGGCATCAAGGCGATGATGCGGACGAGGAGAACTCTGGTGGGGAGGAGAGCGGGTCGGAGGCGGACGCGCCGGTCGAAGGCTGTGGGAACAGTACGCAGTCTCGAGGCGACGGCGGGCCGGCGGCGAGACCCACTGATGTGGGGGGGCTTGCAGTGAGGGGCGGCACGATGACCCCTCCCGCTGGCGGAAGGCGCTCCACCGTCCCAGGGCTGCAGCGCGCACCACTGCTTGTCTCCCCGGGTGGTGCCAGTGGGCGGTCTGGGTGTGATGGAAACCCTGCTGCCGCCGCGGCCCAGTCGGAAAAGGCCATGGCCGACATCCTGGCGGCCGTCTCCACCACCATGGTTGAGAACAGTCGCCGGGCCGACCGCGAGCATCAAGCCAAGTCGGACGAGCGGCACACCCAGCGCGTGGCTGATCTTACCCGGCTCATCTTGGCCGATCCAGGCAAAAAAATGTTCAAGGACCTTTTGGACGCCGAGATGGCGGCTGGGCCGCGGTAGATAATGTGTACTGTACTTCTCTTTCCTGGCGACATCTAAAGAAGAAAAAACCCGATCATCATTTGCATCACCCATGATAGAGCCCTTCTGCAGTCATGAAATGTTACACATGCTGCTGTAACCGGCTCCTCGCTGCACCCGCCGCGGAGGGTAGGGGTGCCAGAGACTCGCCCCCTACGTTGGCAGCTGCATCCGCTGCGGCATCGTGAGGGGTGACGTCGCCAAGCCGGATGCAGATATTGTGAAGGACAGCGCACGCTGCCACCCACTCCATCACTCTTGTAAAGTCAGCGTCGCACACCACGGGCATTCTTAGCTCTTTGAGGCTGCCAAAGCGCCCTTTGAAGACTCCAATGACGTTATCGGCCGAATAGACGCCGCGCGTGCTGGTAGTTGTAGTTCCGGTTTGCACGAATGTAGGCCGCTGGCCCCTTTTACGGAAGAAGGACGCGCTCCGAGCCCAGCATACCCTTGTCGTCAACGAAGTATTCGCCATCGAAACAGTACAGCTGAGGTTGAGCGTGCCACGGGGCAGTTGCCTGCACTACCGTGTCCGGTACCGCACCGGTAAGGCCTTGCACTAGACTCGTGATGCGTAGGTCCCAATCGCAAGCAATCAGCACATTCACACTGTAGCGCTTGTGCCTCTCGAGAAAGCACCATGGGTCAAAGCTAGGTGCATTTGCGAACTGGATATTAGTGCCATCAACCGCCCCAACGCACCCCTTAAACCCGTACCTCTCCTCCGACTCCCGCGCGCACGCCTGGCGCTCGATAGCAGTCGGCCAGCGCATTACTTCGGCTTCCCAGCGCAGGATATCCGACATGACCCGCCGAGTCGCGTTGATCACAGTTCCTGGGGAAAACCCAAAGCGCTGAGCCACAAGGAGGACGGACGCCACGTTGCTGTAGTGGCCGAAACGAAACAGAGCAATTGCGAGCTGTAAACGGACGGAGAGCTGCGACCTCCCGGACGGCGGATGAAAGAAATCGACCGCCGAGGATTCTAAGCGAGACACGAGGTACGCAAAAGTTCTAGGCTCAACCCGCAAATATGCTATAAAATAAGCGGGCGGCAATGAGTGTAGCACTCTGTCCCTCTTGTCCGTAAACTTAGCGATGCGATTGCGGCGAGACAGCATGTAGCGAGTGACCAAGAGGCGAGTCATGCGCTGTTGGGCCCGAGCTAAAAACAATAACGCCCCACCTCAGACAATAAACACGGTAATAACAGTACGCCCGAGTGCTGCAAGGCAACGACAAATGTCGCCCTCTTCAACAGCACCCGCAGGCGGTGAATCTCGGCCTAACGGGCAGACACCATGTCTGGCCCAGGCGTCAGTGCACGCACGGCGCTCTGCACTACGTACATAAGACTCCGATGGGGGGCACTGTCCAATGAGGACGCAAGAGGGCGACTTGCGGGGTGCAGCGAGTCTAAAAGACGACTCTGGGCAGGCGTGTATGCGTCGTGTCCCTGACTGCACAATCCGTGCCGTCGTCGTGGTGGTGGCAACGAGCCGGCGGCGGCGCGTATTGCAATGCGTGGTCAGTGTGCTTGCGCGAGTTTCGTCGCTCACTGTCCGTCCGCGTGCGTTGGCTCTCGCTGTGGCACCGACCCTGTTCAACGCCCGCCTGTTGCTAGCACGACCCCCCCATTTCCGGTCGCGACGGAGTCCTCGTTGGAACACAAGATTCGCATCTCATGCAGCTGCGTGCTCAGAGATTTACCGACTTGACGAAAATGAAGAACTTTTCCCAGAATACTTAATCTTCAGATAGCCCCCTCGAAAGCATTACATGCACCCCCCGGAAATGACCCCCCTGAGATGGACGTTTCGACCCCTATTGAACCGGCCTACTGTTCAGGAGCACAGCGCAAAACTCGGCCATTCATGTCTCGTGCGATCTCACAATGCCTCGCCAAACCCATCCCTCACGCCACGAGTGCAGGGACTGATCGCCCCTCACGCGTCTGCGGAGGTCACACGCCCGCAATGGAACCCACCCTCCCTCGTCTACTCTCCCGAGCACGGCACCGAGGACGACCAACCAGGCGCCGTGCTCACCTGGCGCGCAGTACCATCGGCATGTGCACGTACCAAAATATTAGTCCAACGCTGAAGGTGTCCAGCTCGGCAAGAGCGTTGACGACGGGTCGCGTCGACCTTGCCCAGAGTGTTGTCACGGCGCACCGTCGATGTGGGACGAATGTGGAAAAACGCACTTCAGTACGGAAAGGGTTCCTGGTGTGTCATGGGAATGTGCTTTTTTCCTTCTTGGAAGCAATGCTCGATGAGGCCCCTGACTGAGGACCCAACCGTCAGCATTAAAATGAACGAAGAATACATACTTGTACCACGGGTGAGCTGCCATTAACAACGGTTGTGCCCGATTTCGTGTCGCCGCGCGGCACCGCCTGACCGAGGCGCGACACGTCTGGTCGATCGGACGGGCGCTCGGACGGGCGCTCAGATTGGCGCTCAGGCAGGCACCGAGAGCGGACATCCTGTCGGCTGGCTGTCGTCCGCTACTGGCACCTCAACCATCGGGTGCCCAACGCTACCCTCTGATACCCCCCCCCCGCTGCCCCCCCTCCCCACCGAGGCGGCCGAATGCGAACGTCACGACTTTTCGACGGCGCGTCCTCCGCGACGGGCTCTACGGCGCTGCGACGGGCAACTCTGCCGTCTTACTCGGGTATCGGTCGACGCGGCCACCCCCCGGTGGCGCCCATTTCCACGGACTCCATCTGGTCTGTTACTGCTACGCGCCTACTGATACGCGCCCCCGCTTTTGGCGCAGCGGTGCAACCGCGGTGCCGAGGTGGCAGGCACGGAGGGTGTCAAGGCGGGTGGACGAAGTGGGGGTGGGGGGGTCAGGCGGCCGTGTCGTACCGGCCGTCCTGTGCATCGGCCGTCCACGATGAGGAGTATGGAGACATTGACTGGCCACAGGTCAACGACGCGGCGTGGACCTCGGGTGTATTGCACGTGGGCGGGGTAGGTGACGTTCAAGCAGGAGCCTGCGCGGCATCTGCTCACCGCAGAGCAGCAACGGTAGCAGCGGCACGCGCCGATGGGGCTGTGTGGGAGGATCAACACGACGTGCCTGGGCGCGGAAGGCGAGGTGGAAGCCACAGAGGGTCGGCAACGACGGATGGTCTCGTGCGCGACATCACCACGGCTGTGGACGCGACAACAGAAGCAGCACCTCATCATCTTCTGAAGCATCCTCATCGAACACTTCCTGCCGGTCTCTGTCATCTCTCTCTACCGCCTCGGATGGGACTGCACCTGACCCGCCGGTGGTTGGTGTGCCCGCGTCAGATGCACCGACACCTGAGAGCCCTGCTGTAGGGGATCGAGGTGGACCCAAAGACCAACCTCTTGGACCTCTTCCCGTCTCCTGCGTGGAGCAGCTGTTTGCCTTCCTGCTCCTGCGAGGTCAAACAACCGTCACAGAGGCGGCGTCCAACATTGTGCGAAAATTCGTCAACGCGCGCATTCCAACGGTCGCAGAGGCAACGGGCGCTGTGGGTGGGACCAGTGCCTCGCGTCTACGGCTGCCGCCACTGTGTACCCTACGCGCAAGGATTACCACTGCTGTGCGGCAGGCCTGGGCGGTGCCGATCAGGCCAGTGGCGGTGAATCAACGACTGGACGGGGCTTCAACGACCATACATATTATCCTACCGAGCGACCACGTGCGGCGCGACTTTGAGTATCGTCGGACTTATGATCTCTTCTTCCTCGCCGGAGCTCGTATTGCAGCGGAGCGGCGGTGGCACCCCGAGTTCTGTGACTCCCGTTTCTGCCGCGACTAAGACGATGCGCTCTCGGCAGGGCCGCAACACCGAGCTTTCGTCATGGACGGCGTGGATTTGCGGAGCGGTCACGTGATTGAGGTTGACCTCGGCAGTAGGGGGGTGCTGCGGGCGGTGACTGTGGGCGTGGGATTGTTTTCAGGCCGCGGCGCCGGCGTGCAGGCAGAAGAGTCGGTGCATGCCGGGGATTTTACGCTGCAGTGCAGCCGAGGTGGTCTTCTAATCGGCACGCTCAACGCCCGGCACTGGCTACCCCACAAGCATGGGCCAATCTCGTGGCACGCAGATGGTCGTCCCGTCTTGAAGGTGGCCAGGTTGACGCTTGTGAGGAGCCCCACGCGCCCTGCAGGTGGTCACCCGAGTGATGGTCGTAGGAAACAGCTTCCTGGTCAGAAATACGTGGCTGAAGACGGAGTTGTGACGTTTGTGCTTTTGCGTGCTTCTTTTTCTGACGACGTTTTTTTTCGGTTGGGTCGGTCGGCGTCTGCCGGAGGCGTGTATATGCTCTACTTGTCTTGGCTGTTCCGCCACCGCACAAGTCGCAACGCTGTCAGACCAATCGGGCCCGCTGCCCCTGGCGTGAACTCGGTCCTGTACCTCGAGGCGATCATGGACGACCTGGTGCAAGGGGCCACTGAGAGCTGGATGGTGACGGACCCCGACGGCGTGCGAGTGCGCGCGCACGCGTGTCGCTATTTGCTGGAGACTACAAGCAAGTGAGAAAGACGGGCAACCTAATGGGCCACATGGACAACGCTCCGTGCCCTTTGTGCTCCTTCACCAAGTCGACCGAGGATGGCAGCCGCTACGTGAAATCCACGAGCTCGAGAGATATCGCCCTGGTACGAAAAACATCAAGGACGCTTGCCGTCGTGGGTGCTGTGCAGGATGTTCTAGAGGGGAAAATATCATGGAGCCGGGGGCATTGACGAGGAGACCATGGACATGAGAGTGCAAAGCGGGAGCGACTTGGACTAGGGGGAAAAAAACACATGAAACAGGTACCAACCAATAACAGCCATCCCACCCCCATCGCCCACCCGCCTGCCACCGCACCCACAATCCCCAAAGTATTGCCCACTGCGACAAGGATAACCCTCTTTTCTCCCCAACAAGTACCACCGATTGGAGCTGCTGTGAACCATGCCAATCCCGTCCATGATACTACACCCGCTGTCGCAGGCATGCATCTTGAGGGCGTGTCGGAAACCAACCAGCATACGAACAAAGAGAAACTGCGAGGGCACCAGCCGCCGCAACCCATCACCATCGGCCTCGGAGAAGGGCTGCTCGACGGCACCAGGTTGGCCACATGGGAGCTGGAACATGCCAACCATGGAAAAGAACAACATCGTAGTGTTGTTGTCGTAGGCTTGAAGACCGACTGCGGTGTCCACCCCGAGGCCGCCGCTGTCGCCGAACGCCAAAATGGACACAACATCTCCGGAAACCACGTCCTCTGCGTCCCCGCAGCGGCATCTCTGTCGCCACGAAACAGCGTCTGGACGACCAAGAAGGGTAGCGACGAGATGTCGAGCACCACAAACAATGCATAGAGGAGACAAAGAAGTGCGCCCAATCGTCCAGTCGTCACTATCTTGGCTCCACAGAAAGGCTGCAGCACGGAGTTGCTCCGCGACTCCCTCGGTGCGGCACCAGGTTGCAGGAACTCCAAAGAGCGACGGGTCCAAGCGCAATTAAGAAATGGCTTCTTGCTCAACGCACCTCCTTAGCACGTACCCATCGTCGTCATGCCGATTGCCCCGTGTGATAGAGCGCTTGATTGAATGGAGGAACCCCTCCAACGGCAGCTCCAGAAGATCTCCGGTGTGGTCCAGGGTGTCCACCACCGGGAAAAGCAGCTCGCGGAAGCGGTGCGTGTTGGGGACGTATAGAATTCCCGAGAACGCATCGCAGTCCGGCCTGAGGCACAACTTGTGAGCGGCGAGTAGAATCCGCTCTGCTTGCACCTCTAGATGATCCTTGTCGTAGCGCCGCAGACAGGCGCGCCCACCATCGGGCTCCACACGGGGGCAGAAGTACGCCGAAGCCGCAAAGCAGCTCAGAGCGTCAAGCGTGGCCAACACGGCGCCTACCGCGGACTGTTCCAGCACCCGCCCTCGGATGTTGACGGGAATAACTCGACGGCAGGCCAGTGGTCACACCGTCAATGCAGCGGCCCACTCCGTGATATGCAGGCTGTTCACCTTTTCTCATTTCTTGTTGTAGACATTGATTCTGCGGAGTCCGGCGGCAGAAAGCGCGTCTTGCAATGACGTGCTCAGCGTCGGGCGCAGCTCTCGGGGTACATCCTTGAAAAAGGCCTTGAAGCAGCAGCGCGCCAGTCCGTGGAGTGTAAGGTGGTCGGAGGCGGGCAAAAAGCTACCATGGCCGTCAAACATACCAAACGGCAGCCTCTGTGCCCATCGATGGAGTACGCTGACACCGGTGGTGGCCAGGCGCTGGACAAAAAGCTGCAGGCCCAGAACAGCGCCGGCTGGGGCACCAGGTAGACGAGGTCTGCGAGCCATCTCGCGAACGTCGCACCAGCCGTATCCCGGGCCGCCCGCAGCGGCCGCCTCGGGAGCTTGGGGAGGCAGTGACCCTGGCCGCCCGCGACGGTGGCCACTGGGAAACAGGAAGGTGATGACGGCGGCCGCTCGCGGCGCGGCCGTGACGACGGGGACACGCAGAGGCGGTGACCTGGGCCACGCCTGTTAGTAGGGAAGTGGCTTGGGGAGTGGGAGAGAGAGGGAGCGAGTGTGGGTGCATGACGCACCTCAGGGCCGGGAGGTGGGGGGGGGGGAGCGAACCGTCAGAGGAAGACAAAGTTCCAAATAGTGACACGGGCAGGAGCACGAGCGCGGCACTGAGGTCAGCAAGGGCTTTGCGGACGTCACGCGCCTGACACGTGAACCACGCCGCTTGGTCCTGCTGACAGAAGGCATGGAGGGGAGTCGCTGGTTCATTCTCGTCCATCATTGGCAAATGGCAGCACTTCTCACCCCCCGCACGCCCCTCCCACGGCACGGAGTGCCGCCCTGCCGGCTTACTAGCACCCCCAGTTAAGGGCTGTCTTCTGGTTCGTGAGACAGCCTTCCGATTGGCCGAGAGTGCCAGAAAAGGGGTATTCTTCCGTTTTTTTGTCGTACAGAGTGGCATGGACGGAGACCTTCCTTGCAAAAGAAAAAGGGACCCCCCGGCTCAAAATACGCGCCTTTTCTTTCTCTACATTGTCTTGTTTTCTTCTGTCCTGGAAGCCTATCACCTCACTCTACCTCATGGCCTTGTAGCCAGAAGGCCGGGAAAAAATTGTGTTAACTGGGTGTGTCAGCCGCACGCAATTTCCTGGTGGTACCTGTCAGTGCCACGCACCCGGCGGGAAGGTAAGCGCACTGCGGGTGCTACGCGTTCACATTGCGTCCATGACCCTGCTAATCCCTGCCCGTAGCTTCAACCATATGGGGTTTCTCCTGCTCACTGCGTCACAGCTCCCGCCACGCTCTCTTCACTTCCGCATCCCACGCCCTCGATAGTGCTTCACTCCGAGATTGCACCCACCGGCTCCCACATAGCTGCCCCCGCCGGCTGAACCCGACTGCGACGGTGGAGGACTGGGCCGGCCGACTGTTCAGAGCAGCGGGGCGGAGCCTCGGGCTGGCCAGGATTGACGTCGGCCATTCCCTGCGAAGGGGGGAAGCGGACAGGTTGGAGGGGATGGGGTCAGTGCGGGTTATTGTCGCATTACGCGTCCCAGCCCACGCCCCTTGGCTGGCCCGGAGGTCGTTGGTACACCGGGTGACGCGAATGACGTGTCACGCCCCGGTTCGGACAGGTGGCGCTGTCGGTGCTGGGTGGGATCTT